>Ga0068867_100004116_pt1 | contig 10213 bp, 7 predicted proteins | sample KBSMisM32_FD_65649 | JGI IMG/M metagenome (GOLD analysis project Ga0068867, IMG submission 65649) | Miscanthus rhizosphere microbial communities from Kellogg Biological Station, Michigan, USA - KBS Miscanthus M3-2 | ecosystem: Host-associated > Plants > Roots > Rhizosphere > Soil ...
ATGAGGTAGACATCTTTATGCGGAATATTATCCAGCTTGATCTTATGTGCCATGCTCCTGAAGGGTGCGATACCCGTGCCGGTGCAGATCAAAAAAAGATCCTGCTCCAATGCGTGCTCGTGCAGGGTGAAAACACCAACAGGCCCGCGCAGCGTAAGCTCTGAGCCCTCTTTCACATCATTGAACAAATAAGCCGTGCCCGCACCGCCGTCCAGTTGTACAATACACAATTCAAATACATTGCTTCCGTCCGGCCAGCTTGCAATGGAATAGCTGCGCCATCTTTTATTAGGCTTTTCGTGTATGGGCAGGTCGATGGTCACAAATTGTCCCGGCTTAAAATCGAATTTTTCATCGCCGGGCATCTGAATAAAAAAACGGCGCGTATTGTAGGTCTGCTGTTCTATACGAATGACTTTAGCAGTAACCCAGGGTTGCAGCATAGTTGAGGTTTTTAAGTAACATGAAGTTAAGCAGAAGATGAATGTGAAATGCGCAAATATGAAAATGTGAAAATGTGAAAATTAAACCGATCCGGCTTTTTGTATTTGAAATGTTTTCGAACGGATGTTTTCCCATTTTCACATCTGCACATTTTCACATTTTCAAATTTTTACATTGGCTATCTTTGCCCCGTGAACGCCGATGTGCTGCTGAGTATTTACAAAAATGACCCCCGTGTTTTTCAGATCACGGACCGGATCACTATGTCTTCGCCGCAGCATTTGCACCTCAAAGGCCTCAGCGGAAGCGCGTCCCAATTCATTCTTGCAAGCGTACACGCACACCCCGCGGCCGCACAGATCAACCACCTTGTTATTCTAAGAGATGCTGAAGAAGCCGCCTATTTTCATAATACGCTGGAGAATATTAGCCATGCGCTGGACATCTTTTATTTTCCTTCTTCATTCAAGAATAAAAGAAATTACCAGCTGCTCAACAGCAGCCATGTAATGCTGCGAACAGAAGCGCTCACCAAGCTCACGCAGGCGACAGCACTTTCGCAAAACCGGAAAGTCATCGTTACGTACCCGGAAGCATTATTTGAAAAAGTGGTGCTTTCCAAAACGCTTTCCGATAATATCATCAGCATAAAGCAGGCAGAAACGCTGGACGTAAACAGCATGCTGCAACGCTTTGCCGACTTAGGTTTCGCCAGAACTGATTTTGTGTACGAGCCCGGGCAGGTTGCTGTTCGCGGAGGCATCATCGATATTTATTCCTTTGGGAATGAAAAACCCTACCGTATAGAATTATTCGGCAATGATGTGGACAGCATCCGCGTTTTTGATCCCGAGACCCAGCTCAGTGAAAGAAAATTATTACAGGTCAATATCATTCCCAACGTAGAAACACAATTCGAGGCGGGCGAGAAAATTTCCCTCATGAAATTCCTGCCGGAGAATACCGTTGTGTGGACCGAAGACTGGGAGTTCATCAAAGAAAGGATCGAAGATGAAACGGAAGCCGTTTCTTTATTCACTTACAAAGAACCCGAAGAGAACAACCCCGATACCCTGACCAATAAGGACTTCAACGCAAATGATTTTGTGGGTGCAGACACGATCGAAGAGCAGGTCAAACTGAAACATATCATTGAGTTTGGTACCAAAACTTTTTTCAATTCCAATGAGGGTCCAAATCTTCAATTTTCGACAAAACCCCAGCCTGCATTCAACCGCCAATTCGACCTGCTCATTAAAAACCTGCAGGAGTACGAAGCGGATAAATATAATATCTTCATTTTCGCCGATAACCCGAAGCAGCTCGAAAGGCTGCACACCATCTTTACGGACCTTAAGGCTAACATACAGGTAACACCGATCGCATTTTCGATACACGAAGGCTTTATCGATAATGACCTCAAGCTGGTTTGTTATACCGATCACCAGGTCTTCCAGCGTTACCACAAGTACCGCGTTAAGCAGGCTTTCAGCAAGAACAAGGCGCTTACCTTAAAAACCCTGCGTGAGCTGCAGCCGGGAGATTATGTTTCGCATATCGACCACGGCGTGGGCGTATACAGCGGCTTGCAGAAGATCGAAGCCAACGGGAAGATGCAGGAGGCCGTGCGCATTCAATACAAGGACGGCGACCTGCTCTATGTAAATATTTCTTCCCTGCATAAGATCAGCAAATACAGCGGCAAGGAAGGCACGATACCAAAAATGAACAAGCTTGGCAGCGATGTTTGGGCCAAGCTGAAAGATAAGACCAAACGACAGGTAAAGGATATCGCTACAGACCTGATCAAATTATACGCGCAAAGAAAAAGCCTGCAGGGCTTTGCGCACAGCCCGGATAATTATATGCAGACGGAGCTGGAAGCCAGCTTTATTTACGAGGATACGCCGGACCAGGCAAAGGCCAGCGAGGATGTGAAACGTGATATGGAAAAACCCGGGCCAATGGACCGGTTGGTTTGCGGCGACGTGGGCTTCGGCAAAACGGAAGTAGCTGTACGTGCCGCATTCAAATCTGTGTGCGACGGGAAACAGGCTGCTGTATTGGTTCCTACTACGATCCTTGCCTACCAGCATTATAAAACTTTCAGCGAGCGATTGAAGGATTTCCCGGTAACGGTGGATTTCATCAATCGTTTTAAAACGTCCAAACAAAAAAAAGAGACCTATCAAAAGCTCGCTGACGGAAAGATCGATATCATCATCGGCACCCATGCATTGCTTGGAAAAGATGTGAAGTTTAAGAACATCGGTGTGATGATCATCGATGAGGAACAGAAATTCGGTGTAGCTGCAAAAGAGAAATTAAAAACATTGCGCACCACGGTGGATTCACTTACGCTTACGGCCACACCCATTCCCCGTACGCTACAGTTCAGCCTTATGGGCGCGAGGGACCTCAGCATCATCAATACGCCGCCGCCGAACAGGCAGCCGATACAAACGGAAGTGATGGTATTCAATGAAGACGCCATCCGCGATATGATCTATTTTGAAACGGAAAGAGGCGGGCAGGTCTTCTTCATCCACAACCGTGTAAAAGGCTTGGCTGAAATGAAATCTTTATTACAGGGACTTTGCCCGGATGTGAGCATCGCTTATGCACACGGTCAAATGGACGGTGATCAGCTGGAGGATACCATCCTCGATTTCATGGATAAAAAATATGATGTGCTCGTCTGCACCAATATCGTGGAGAGCGGCGTGGATATTCCGAACGTGAATACGATCATCGTGAACAATGCCCACCAGTTCGGCCTCAGCGACCTGCACCAGCTTCGCGGGCGGGCGGGCAGGAGCAATAAAAAAGCATTCTGCTATTTACTGGCGCCGCCGATGAGCACGCTCCCGGCCGACAGCCGCAAGAGGTTAAACACCCTCGAACAATACAGCGACTTGGGCAGCGGGTTCCAGATCGCCATGCGCGACCTCGATATCCGCGGCGCGGGCAATATGCTCGGCGGTGAGCAAAGCGGCTTTATCGCCGAGATCGGCTTTGAAATGTATCAAAAGATATTGGATGAAGCGATACGCGAATTAAAGCGCAATGAATTCCGTGACCTGTATAAAGAAGAGATCAGCAAACAGGATGATTTTGTCACAGACTGCTCCATCGATACCGACCTGGAGATCCTGATCCCCGACGATTACGTGGAAAGTATAACAGAAAGGCTGAGCCTGTATAGCCGGCTGGACAACTGTGAGACCGAACAGGACCTGCAGGATTTTCACGCTGAACTGGTGGATCGCTTTGGCGCGGTGCCTGACCCGGCAGAGGACCTGTTTACTACGGTACGCTGCCGTAAGATAGCAGTCGAGCTGGGCTTTGAAAAAATGTTCCTTAAAAATGATACGCTCAAGTGCTTCTTCGTGAGCAATCCTGAATCACCTTATTTCCAAAGTGAGATCTTTAATAAGCTGCTGCTATTCCTTCAAACGGGAACCAATAAGGCCAAGCTGAAACAGGTAGGTAAGAACGGCATTCTCGTAGTGGAGGATATCAGGAGCATGAATGATATGTACCGGTTCCTGGCTAAGGCAAAGAAAACGGTTATGGGCTAGTGGGGGATGGCGGGTAGCTTGTGGGGGTGTCCTACTCGCTACTCACCATCGCCCACTAGCTGATAGAAAAAGCAGTTTTGGTATGATTTATTACACGGATTGTGAAGGATCATAGTGTCACGAATTATTCGAATTACACTAATTACACGAATTACATACAAGAAAATAAAAAAGGCAGCCCCCTCAGAGGCTGCCCATCTAAAATCTTGGATCTTAAATTCTGCTTACCAGCCTTTCTTAGCAATCCCCTCCTTAACACAAGCCAGAGCCTTAGACTCAGCGAGCATGGTAGTCATTTTATTTCCTTTACCGTCGTGGCCCTGTGCCATATAACCACCGCGGGATGTTTTTGTGATCGTAGCGTCCTGCATCGGAACATTTTTCTCCTTCGTCTTCATGCAATACGCTGTTAGTGTTTCTGCCATTTTAGTAGATTTATAAGTTAAAGAATTATGGGTTAGAACGGTTAGTTCAGGTTAAAACTAATCAAATAATCGGTTTTGCCAAAAAAACTTAACCCACCATTTACCACAGTTGTTAGTAACTGCAAGATTGATAAATTATTATTATTTATATATGTATGTGTGTGTAAATAAATTGCTTCTTAAAATCCACTGAAGTTAAGTATTAGACGTGTCTAAACAGTTGATTACCAATACTAAATACTCTAGGGTTTTTTATCTTCGGGCTTGCCTCTTTTATAAATGATCAGCCCGTTGAGGAAGTTCCGGAGCACTTGGTCACCAGCTTCTACATAGCCCGGGTGGTGCGAATCACGGAAAAAATCACCCAAAGCGCCCTTGGTGATCTTAAAATCAACCAGGGAAAGTATCTCTAATATATCATCGTTGCGCAGCTGCAGGGCCACACGGAGTTTTTTAAGAATGTCGTTATTATCCATTCCACTAAGTTATTTTATTTGCCACTAATACACGAATGAGCACGAATAAAAAAGCCCGAACTAGTCGGGCTTCAAATATTCAAGCTTCAATATTCAATCTCTTACACGTCGATCTTCGCATACTTCGCGTGCGTTTCAATGAATTCGCGGCGCGGCGGAACCTCATCTCCCATCAGCATAGAGAATACGCTGTCTGCATTCGTAAGGCTGTCTAAGGTCACTTGCTTCAAGGTACGCGTGGCCGGGTTCATCGTGGTTTCCCATAATTGCTCGGCATTCATTTCACCCAAGCCTTTATAGCGTTGGATGGTCACACTGTCGTCCTTACCGCCACCCAGCTTAGCTGTAAGCGCTTTGCGCTCTTCGTCTGTCCACGCATAATCCTGTTCCTTGCCTTTTTTCACGAGGTATAATGGTGGTTGTGCGATATAAATATTGCCGTTCTCCACCAGTTGCTTCATATAGCGGAAGATAAAGGTCATGATCAGCGTGGCGATATGCGAACCGTCCACGTCGGCATCCGTCATGATGATGAGCTTATGGTAGCGCAGCTTGGAAACATCCAATGCTTTTGCATCTTCAGCAGTTCCTATTTTCACTCCGAGCGCAGTGAACATATTTCTTATTTCCTCGTTATCGTAGATCTTATGCTCCATGGCTTTTTCTACGTTGAGGATCTTACCGCGCAAAGGCAGGATGGCCTGGAAGCTGCGGTCACGGCCCTGCTTGGCGGTACCGCCCGCGGAATCACCTTCGACCAGGAAGAGCTCACATTTACCCGGATCCTTGTCGGAACAATCTGCCAGCTTGCCCGGCAGCCCGCCGCCCACCAGCACACTCTTGCGCTGCACCATATCCCTTGCACGCTTCGCTGCGGCACGGGCCTGTGCGGCCAATATTACTTTCTGAATGATCGTCTTCGCATCCTTTGGATTTTCTTCCAGATATGCTTCCAGTACACGGCTCAGCGTTGTATCCACGATTCCCATCACTTCGCTGTTGCCCAATTTTGTTTTTGTCTGCCCCTCAAACTGCGGCTCCGGCACTTTCACCGAAATGATGGCAGAGATACCTTCACGGAAATCATCCCCTTCAATGGCTACCTTGGCTTTTTCGAACATACCGTTCTTGTCGCCGTAGCTTTTGAATACGCGCGTGATGCTTCTCCTGAAGCCCGCAACGTGCGTACCGCCTTCGATGGTGTTGATATTATTTACATATGAGAAGATATGCTCAGAGTAACCGGCATTGTATACCATGGCTACTTCCACTGCCACATTGCTTTTCTCATCATGCCCGTCGCAATAGATCACTGAAGGGATCAGCGCATGACGGTTCGCGTTCTTGTCCAGCATTTCCACGAACTCCACAATGCCGCCTTCGCTGTAAAATGTTTTAGTGTAGGTCTTACCGTCATCATCTTTTTCACGCAGATCATTTAATATGATCGTGATCTTACGGTTCAGGAATGCGAGCTCGCGCAGGCGCCCTTCTAAAATATCTTTGTTGTAGGTTGTTGTGGTGAAGATGGTATTGTCAGGCCAGAACTGAACACAGGTACCGTTTGTAGTACTGGTACCGATCTCCCTTACAGAATATTGCGGTACACCGATCTTATATTCCTGTTCGAATTTTTTGCCCTCACGGTTTACTGTCACGTGCAGTTTTGTGCTGAGTGCATTCACACAGCTCACACCCACACCGTGCAGACCGCCGGAAACTTTATAGGAACCCTTATCAAATTTACCGCCTGCATGCAGCACGGTCATCACTACTTCAAGGGCCGAACGGTTCTCTTTGGTGTGCATGCCCGTAGGTATACCGCGACCGTCATCCTGAACGGTTATGGAGTTATCCTCGTTGATGGTAACAGTGATGTTCTTGCACCAGCCGGCAAGCGCTTCATCGATGGAGTTATCTACCACCTCATATACGAGGTGATGCAGGCCTTTTTCGGAGATATCGCCGATATACATGGCGGGGCGTTTTCTCACGGCTTCCAAACCCTCTAAAACCTGTATGCTGTCTGCCCCGTAGCCCGGTTGTGCCGGCGCTTCAATTACTTCATTTTCTGTGCTCATAAGTGCTAATAAATGTTCTTAAAATGAACATGCGCGAAGGTACGAAATATAAAGGGTTTTTTCCTGTTTTTTAAGAGTCTTTTACACCCTTTACTGACATAAATTTTAAGCCTTAAAACGCCCTCAACCGGAGGGGAAGGGTTGAATTGCGGACCCTGTTACAGGTGATGCCTACACAGCAGGGAAATTCTTCAATTTGGATATACCGGCCGCTGTGCAGGTGTCACCTGTAACAGCCATATCTTTGTCCGAAATTCAAACTGCATGCGCTATCTGATCGGTACTCTTTTTCTCTTTTTTTCTTCTTTGTCTTTTAGCCAAAAAAAGAATTTTACTGTGCACCGGATCGCCATGCCGCCCGAACTTTCTTTCTACGATAACCAGTTCTCAAGCCTCTATATTCATGAGGATAAATTATTCCTGATGTCGGAGAGCCGCCTGGAAGACGCAGCTGAACCAAAGCTGTATTCCGTGACCCTGCAGGCATTGGAACATAAGATGCGCGACACAAGCTTCCCCCTGCCTTACCAAAAATATCATATCTACAATCTTGATCTGCTGCGCAAAAAAATGGCAGACAAAGGCGATGATTACGAAGGGCTGGAAGCCATGGTAATCGAAGGCGATGACGTATATCTTACCGTGGAAACCGCTACGCCTTCCGTAAATTGTTATTTGCTTAAGGGGCATTTAAATTATACCGATGTGGTGATGGACCCGGAGATCATGATGCCTATGAAAAAACCTGTGGATGCCAAAGGCGCGCATATTTATAATGCCGGCTTTGAAGCCCTCGGCTTTTTGGATAATAAGCTCTACAGCTTTTTTGAATACAATTCATTTCCGCAGGAGAATTATGTGAAGATGATACCGACAGAATCCTTCGCACGCGGCGGTGAATATCATCCTGTTTTTATGGACCGTATTCCCTATCGCGTTACGGATATCACGGCCACAGGGCCGAATGAATTTACAGCCATAAATTATTTTTATAAAGGCGGCGGAAAAGATGCGATATACCGCGTTCCGGCAAAAGAATCCTCGGCAGACCGGCTCATAAAAGACAGCACCGGCACATATCACAGCTATTGCCGGCTCGTGGATATCAGCTTCAACGGAAGCATATTCACCTGGAAAACACTATGGGAATTGCCGGAAGAATATTGGGGTTATAATTGGGAAGGACTCGCTGCTTATAAGGACGGTTATTTTATTATCAATGATAAATATACTCCTGCTACGCCTTATGTTTCCACTTTGCTTTATCTAAGTAAAGATGAATAACAAGAATGTGAAAATGTGAAAATGTGAAAATGTAGTTTCCGGAAATTAAACGTGTGTCAAAATAATAAAATATCAATTGAAGGTTGAATTGGGTCAAGGATCTATATAACGGTCTCATCCGGATGGTCCCTGAATCAAGCTAATTCAATGTTTCAACGCCAAATGTTAAAACCCGCTTAACATCCCTGCATTTGCGATTACTTAAGTAATTTTGCAATGTCATGGAACAGGATATACTCCGCATAGCACAAAAACAACCTCTCTTGGCAGGGGATCTTGAGCTCCTGCATGAAGTGAAGCGCAACGTGCCCGGCTCGGTGTATTATTCCATTCAAAGATATAAGCGCCTGCCGCAATGGTCCATTGATGATACCGGTATCCTGGAGTATCAGTATGTAAAGAATGATGTTTCGGAGCAAATGCTTCACCTTCGTTTTTGCGTGAGCGGGAATGTGTACTGCCGTCAAAAGCAAACGGAATGTGATTCCTGCAAGCTGAACTCCACCGTGAACTGCTCCGATAAAGCGGACAGCATCGATGTGCTCAGCTTCAGCTTTTCCCCTTCCTACCTGCAGCAGTTTGCCAAAGCGCATAAAACGCCGCTGACCTTATCCGAGCGCGTATTGTCTTTCACGCATACTTCTTCTTTCAGCAAGATCTTACCCCTCTGCGGTAAGACGAGAATGGCGATCGAAGCACTGCTCAACCATACTTTTACTGATGTATCAGCAAATATTTTTGTGAACGCGCAGATGCAGATCCTCCTGCTCTACAGTACAGATTGCATGCTGGGGGAAAAAGAAGAACAAAGCTTTACCTGTAAATTTCTCGCCAACGAAGATGACCGCCAAAAGATCATCAAGGCCCGCGAAATATTATTGCAGCATATCGGCGAACCCATTACCATCAAGGCCTTAAGCCGTAAGGTAGCCATCAATGAATGCTACCTGAAAAAAGGGTTCAAAGAAATTTTCGGCACCACGATATTTGATTTCTACCAAAGCCAGCGCATGGAGCACGCGAAATATCTTTTATATGAAAAAGGATTAAGCGTTACAGATGTATCCCATCTCCTGGGCTACTCTTCCATCTCGCATTTCAGCACGGCGTTCAAGAAACAAACAGGGATCAAGCCCTGTGAGTTGTTATTGCATTAGAATTTCCCACAGATTTTCACAGATAAATACACAGATCAACACAGATCAGATCAGTGTTGATCTGTGTGTCCTCAATCTGTGAAAATCTGCGGGAGACAAATCCGGGAATTACCTTACACGCACGGGAAAAAAATCATACACCTAAAAAGAAACGGGAACATCTCTGCTCCCGTTTTACCCTAATAAAACCCTAAAACCAGCTATTTTAAGAGGACATGTCGTGTGCTCTGCCTAAAGAAATTCCAATACTATGCCAAGCGCCGGCTTTGTGAATAAGTTGATTGGGAGTGAAAATCCATGATTAATAATTGAAGACCATCGGCTCCCGCGTACAAATTGCCGGCAAAAGAGTACCTTTTAACAAGGCAGGCAAGGGCGTTTATTTTATTGAAGAACCCAAAAAATGGTGCGTGGGTTTGCCGCGAGTTTATAATAGCATCGATATCAATCATGCTATTTCCCATTGCCCACCTCCATTATGCCTTTCACATTAAATTTTTATTTAACTTACATCTCCTTCTAACTAAACCTAAAACTAACATTATGAAGCAAGTGTTCCTGGGCGCTTTTGTATTGGCCCTTTTTTCCTGCAACAATACAGACAACAAAAAAACCGAAACTGCAGCAGTTTCCAATGCAGATCTTCCACAAATGAATTTGAAAGGAAAGGTTCAGGAATTGGCTGAAACTACTGTTACCATCGACAGTACAGGCAAGGCAAAGTCGGATTCAACTACAGAAATTTCTGAGTTCGATGAGAAAGGC
>Ga0068867_100004118_pt1 | contig 10211 bp, 10 predicted proteins | sample KBSMisM32_FD_65649 | JGI IMG/M metagenome (GOLD analysis project Ga0068867, IMG submission 65649) | Miscanthus rhizosphere microbial communities from Kellogg Biological Station, Michigan, USA - KBS Miscanthus M3-2 | ecosystem: Host-associated > Plants > Roots > Rhizosphere > Soil ...
CGCAACAGGTCCGCGTGGAAGCCGTCGAAGCACCGCAACAGCTCCGCGCGCGAGCTCGGCAACGACGCGGCATCGCTCTCGAACGGCGCGTGCGGCACGACGCCGATGGCGTAGACCTCGTCGCGCCGGCTGGTCATGAAATAGACGAGGATGTGCCGGTCCGGGCCCCACCACTTGGTGCAGTCCGGAATCCGGAAGCCGCGCAGCGCGGTGGTCGGGAAGATCGCCCGATGCGCGGCCATCCCGACATAGCGCGGGGGTTCGCTGCCGAGCAGATATTCCCGCACCTTGGAGTTCACGCCGTCGGCGCCAATGACGATATCGACATCCGCCGCCGCTCCGTTCTCGAACACGAGGCGGGTGGCGTCGCGCGTCTCGTCGAGCGCGACCAGACGATGATTGAACGCGATCGAGCCGGGCGCCACGCCCTTCTCCAGCACCGCGTGCAGGTCGCCGCGGTGGATGTTGGCATAGGGTCCGCCGAACCGGGCCTCGCTCTCGGCATCGAAATCGATCCTGTACATGGTCTCGCCGGTGTCCCAGGCCCGGCTGACATAGCAGTTCGCCTTGATCCCGATCTCCACCACCAACTGCTCGAGGCCGAGGCGGCGAAGCACCTTCATGACATTGGCGCTGAGGATGATTCCGGCGCCGATGCGCGAGAAGGCGGGCGCCTGCTCGTAGATGGTGACTGAAAAACCCGCGCGCTGCAGGAAGCCTGCGACCGTCATCCCGCCAAGCCCGGCGCCGACGACCGCAATCCGCGTCTTCCGATCCATTGCCGATCTGCCGTGCCGTCATTGCTAGCGATGGCCCAGCCTAGTGCGGTGAATTTAAAGTTCCTATCGGCTTGGCGGTCAGGTTGCGGAGGATCCTGCAGCGCACGTCTGCGTCGTCGGCGCGCATGCACCCGTGGCGTTTTGCCGTGGCCATGGCGGGGCCGCTAGGTCAAAATGAGCGCAACGGCTGGCGCGGCCCGCCGCATCCTTGGCACGGGACTTGAATGGAAAGCACGGTTGTTGATCGGCGCGACTGGACGGCGTTGGAGAACGCCAGCCGGGCCTACCCCCCGCACAGGAGGTCATCTCATGCTTCAGACGTTTTCCGGCCGGCGCCCTCTCCTCCGCACGGTCGCGATCGCGGGGGTGACCATCGCGTGCCTCCAGGGCACACCCGCAGAGGCGCAGAAGCGTGACGTGAGTTTTCGGCTCGACTGGATCTATCAAGGCCCGAATGCCGGATTCATGGTCGCCAAGGACAAGGGCTTCTATGACGAGGCCGGCCTCAACGTGGATATGGGGCCCGGGAAGGGATCGGGCAGCACGGCCCAGCTGATCGCCAGCAAGACCAGCCAGTTCGGGTTCGCCGACGGGTTCGTCGTCGGCGCCGGCGTCGCCAAGGGCATGGAACTCGCGATGGTCGGCGCGATCTACCGGCGCAACCCGACGGCCGCCATCGTGCTCGCGGAATCCGGCATCAAGACCCCCAAGGAACTGGAAGGCAAGACGATCGGAATCGCGCCGGGCGGGACCCAGTTCCAGCAATGGCCCGCCTTCGTCAAAGGCTGCAAGCTCGACAGCGACAAGATCAAGGTCATCAATCTCGATCCCGCCGGGACGGTCCCCGCCCTGGTGGCGGGCAAGGTGCAGGCGGTCGCCAGCTACGCGCAGGGCGCGGTGCCGGGCATCGAGATCCGCTCCAAGAAGGACACCACCTCGTTCTACTACGCCGATTGCGGCGTCACGGCCGTCAGCAACGGCATCATCGTGCACAAGGACCTGCTGAAGCAGGATCCCGAACTGATCCGCACCTTCGTCAAGGCGTCGCTGCGAGGGTTTCTCTATGCCCACCAGAATCCCGACGAAGCGGTCGCCATCACCAAGAAATTCGCAGCCGAGATCGTGCCCGAGATCGCCAAGCGCGAGCTTCAAATGTCCTTCCTCAACTGGCAGACTCCCAACACCGCGGGCAAGCAGATGGGATGGATGTCCGACAAGGACTGGGACGCGACGGTCGAGACGCTCAAGCAATACGGCGGGGTGACGACGCCGCTGAAGGCATCGGACCTCTACACCAACGAGTTCGTTCCGGCTGGTAGTGAATTCGCCACGCCGCCGGAAAAGTAACGAGGCAGCGATCCTCGACCCGCCCGAAGCCGAACCGAAATCCGCGAGGTCCCGTGCACGATCGGTGGCGTGCCAATCCAGTCGACGACGTTCCGGCCGATGCAGCGCATGAATAGCGTCGCAACCGAGCTGCGGACCTTGCCGGTCGAAGCTTCCCGTTCGGAGCCGGAGGAAGCGCCCTACCTCGAGTTCAGGGATCTGTCGAAGATCTACGCCACCGACGATGGTCCGGTCAGGGCGCTGGACGGCATCTCCATCGGCCAGCGCAAGCGCGAATTCCTGTCGATCCTGGGGCCGAGCGGTTGCGGCAAGAGCACGCTGCTGATGATCGCGGCTGGGCTTCTGCCCGCATCCCACGGCCAGGTTTCGGTCCAGGGGCAGCGCATCGGTGCACCCCGCACCGACGTGGGGATCGTGTTCCAGAACCCGGTGCTGCTGGAGTGGCGCACTGCGCTCGGCAACATCATGCTGCAGGCGGAAGCGAGAAAGCTCGATCGGGCCGCCGCGGAGCGACGCGCCTATGAACTTCTGGACTCGGTGGGACTTAGAGGTTTCGAGCACAAGTTTCCGGACCAGTTGTCGGGCGGCATGCGGCAGCGGGTGTCGATCTGTCGTGCGCTGATTCACAATCCGCCGCAGCTCCTGATGGATGAGCCGTTCGGCGCGCTCGATGCGCTCACGCGCGATCAGCTCGTGCTGGATATCCAGCGCATCTGGAACGAGTCGCGCATGACCGTGCTGTTCATCACCCACAGCGTGCCCGAGGCGGTGTTCCTGTCGGACCGCGTGATCGTGATGACGCCACGGCCGGGACGGATCGACGAGGTCATCGACATCGATCTGCCGCGGCCACGCACGCTCGCCATGCGGGAGACCCCCGAGTTCACCGGCTACAACCGGCAAATCCTCGATCTGCTGCTGGCGCGCGGGGTCCTGCGAGAACGCTGAAGGGCGAACGACCATGGCAAATGCAACTGGAACGAGCCTGCGCACCGATCCCGACGAGCACCTGTCCATCGAGGAGGTCGAGGCGCGCGAGAAGGTCCGCCGTGCCCGCCATCAATCCCATGACCGGATCGCGGCGGTGCTCTATCCGGTCGCGACCATGGTCGGGGTGATCGTGCTGTGGGAGGTCGGGGTACGCGCGTTCGACGTTCCGAGCTTCCTGGCGCCGCCGCCGAGCCAGGTCGTCGCCACCATCATCGAGCACTGGCAGCTGGTGCTCAGGAACACCTGGGTGACCACGGTGGAGATCATGCTCGGCTACCTGGCGAGCATCGTGGTCGGCGTGCCGCTGGCATTCGGCATTTTCATGTGGCCGGCGTTTTCGCGCACCGTGCTGCCGCTGCTGATCTCATCGCAGGCGATTCCGAAAGTGGCGATCGCCCCACTGCTCCTGGTGTGGTTCGGCTTCGGCCTGCTTCCCAAGGTCCTGGTCGCATTCCTGATCGCGTTCTTTCCGATCGTCATCAGCACCGCGGCCGGCCTTGCCTCGATCGAACCGGAGAAGATCTATCTGGCGCGCTCGATGGGTCTTGGCGCCACCGCAACCTTCTTCAAGATCCGCCTGCCGAATGCGCTGCCGTCGATCTTCGCCGGATTGAAGATTTCCATCACGCTCGCCGTGGTCGGCGCCGTGGTGGGAGAGTTCGTCGGCGGCGAAGCCGGGCTCGGCTACATGCTGATGGTGGCCAATGGCAGCATGGACACGCCGCTGCTGTTCGCCGGGCTGATCGCGCTGACGATCCAGGGTGTCGCGCTTTACGCCCTGGTCGAATGGGCCGAGCATCTCGCCATCCCGCGCCGGTCGACGGCCGCGACCGCGACCTTGCAGTCGGTGACGGGTTAGCGCGTTGAGCAAGGGATCTGAGGCGGATCAGAGACGCCGCGCGTCAAGTCGGCTCAATCCATCTGGAATCCGCTCGCCTTGACGATCGGCGCCCATCGCTGCAATTGCTCCGCGATCAACGCCGCAAAGTCCTGCGGTGATCCGCCGGTTGGTTCGAAGCCGACCTTTATCATGCTGGCGCGAAGCTCAGCTGACTTGAGGCTTTCGTTGACTTCGCTGTTGAGCCTTGCAACGACCTCAGCCGGCGTCCCTGCGGGCCCGAGAAATCCGTAGTAAGTGACTGTCGTCAGGGCCGGCAGGCCGCCTTCGATCATCGTGGACACGTCCGGCAGCTCGCTGGAGCGGACGGGGCTTGTGACGGCAATTGCCTTCATCTTGCCTTCGCGAATGAGCGGCAAGAGTGTCGCCCCCGCGCTCAGGATCATCTGGATGCGGCCTCCCAGCATGTCCGTGACCGCTTGCGCGCCTCCTTTGTACGGAATGCTGGCGATGTCGGTCCCGGTCGCCATCTTGAACGCTTCACCCACCAGGTGGGGCAGCGTCCCTTGCCCATAACCGAAGTTCAATGTGCCGGGATTTGCTTTTGCATAGGCGATGAACTCCTGCAGCGAATTGGCAGGGAGCGTCGGCGGAACCACCAGCACGAGCGACGTGCTGCCGACTGTCACGATCGGAACGAAGTCCTTGATCGGATCATAGGTAAAACCGCGGGCGACAAGCTGCGCGATCACGTGCGTCGGAGTGTTCGTGTAGAGCAAGGTGTAGCCATCGGGCTTCGACGTCATGACCGCTTTCAAGCCAATCGTCGTGCCGCCACCAGGACGGTTGTCGATGACGACGGATTGGCCCAGACGCGACGACAGGACGGGCGCGATCATCCTGGCCATCATGTCGTTGGGGGACCCGGCGGTGTACGGAAGGATCACCTTGATCGGCCGGTCAGGATAGGACTGGGCTTGCGACTGGCCGTGGGCAAAGCTGATGCCGCTCATGCTGAGTCCGGCCGCCGTCGTTCCCGACAGCAAGCTTCGCCTGGTAATCATCGTTTTCTCCATTTCGGTGTGGTCCTGACCCAACATGCGCGACCTGGAAGCCGATCCCCCATGCCTTGCGGCGAAATCTGATACCTATTTGCAGCCTGGGACACCAACTCGGCAAGCGGGGACGCATGTCGGTTTATGAGAGCCTCGTCCGGCCGGCACTGTTCACCCTGCCGCCGGATTTGACCCATGCGATCGGGCATCTCGCGCTCCGAGCGACCCTGCCATGGCGCATGCTCGCAGCCGTCACGGCATTTGATGTCGACGATCCCGTGCTCAAGACTACCTTTGCCGGCGTCGACCTTGCCAGCCCCGTGGGCCTCGCCGCCGGCTTCGACAAGGACTGCGAACTCATCGGCGCGCTGTCCGTTCTCGGTTTCGGCTTCCTGACGGTTGGCTCCATCATGCCGCAGCCGCGTCCGGGCCATCCCTTTCCGCGGCTGGTCCGCTACACCGAAACGGAATCGCTTGCCGACTCCATGGGCCTGCCGAGCCGCGGCCGCGACTATTGCGTTGAGCGTCTCGCGCAACTCGGCGGGCGCCGGGTGCCGGTCTTCGCCAATATCGGCGGCTTCTCCGCCGAGGAGATCGCGGCGAGCCTGTTCGCAGTCGAACCCCACGTCGACGCGATCGAGATCAGCCTGATGTGCCCGAATATGCCGCGTGCCGGCGAACGTTTCGACGATATCGGCCTGCTGCGCGACATCCTCACGCGCACGCAAGGACGACGCAAGCGAACAATCGTCCGCGTCCCCAACGACACCGCCCGCTCCGACCACCTGGCGGAATTGATCGAATGCTGCATCGAAGGCGGCATCGACGGCATCAAGGTCGCGGGCGGACGCCCGGTATCCGAGCCCCGGCTCGGAATGAAGCAAGGCACACTGCACGGACGCGCCGTGTTCGATACCGCGCTCGACAATGTGACGCGCGCGGCGAAGCTTGCCCGCGGCCGCATCCCGATCAAGGCCAATGGCGGGATCCGCAGCGGCGACGACGTCCTCGCGATGTTGCGCGCCGGCGCCACCTGCGTCGATCTCTATTCGGCGTTCATCTATCAGGGCTGGAGAGTCGCGCGGCGGATCAATACCGAGCTCGCCGCGCTGCTGCGACAGCATGCGGCGGCGCATGCGACCGACGCGGTGGCGGGCGCCCGACCCGCTGGAGCCTGAGCAAGTCCGCGCAAGTGGAAGGCTCCGGATCGTCCATTCTGTGACGGTCAGCACGTCCCCCGCCCCGGTGACGGGATAGCTTCGCACACATGGTCCGGTCTCGGGCCAGTGTCCAGAATCCGCGGAGCCGTGCCATGAACAACTGGGTCGATACCGGAACCTCACCGGCGCTGATCGCGCCTTCCGGCTCCGCCTTTCGCTTGTCCCGGCTCTTTCCCCTGTACGTGGACGAGACTCAGTCCAGGATGCGCGGCTTGAAGGTTGCCTGGTATGCCGTCGACAACGAGGGCGCCATCACCGCTGGACCGTACCCGAACCGCGACGAATGCATCGCGCGTATCAGCCAAATCCCCGAACGATCGCATGGCCCGGACTTGTGGCGGCGACCCGATTCGATCCAAGCGCAGCGCGCCGCCTGAACGGGGGGGCGCCGGCATGTCCCACCTTGACGCGTGCCCGCGCTTCGATAAACCACGGTCCGGTTCCGCGGACCGGCCGGTCCCGGCAGCACGAGGACCGGAGATGACCGACCGCACGCCAGGCTTTGCCACGCTCGCGATCCATGCCGGCGCCCAGCCGGACCCGACCACCGGCGCGCGCGCCACGCCGATCTATCAGACCACCTCGTTCGTGTTCGAGGATGTCGACCATGCCGCTTCGCTGTTCGGCCTGCAGACCTTCGGCAACATCTATACCCGCATCGGCAATCCGACCAACGCCGTGCTGGAGGAGCGCGTCGCCGCGCTCGAAGGCGGCACCGCGGGCCTGGCGGTTGCGTCCGGCCACGCCGCGCAGGTGGTGACCATGCACTGCCTGATGCGCCCGGGCGATGAATTCGTGGCCTCGAAGAAACTCTATGGCGGCTCGATCAACCAGTTCAACCACGCCTTCAAGAATTTCGACTGGAACGTGGTGTGGGCCGAGCCCGACGATATCGGCACCTTCGAGCGCGCCATCACGCCCAAGACCAAGGCCATCTTCATCGAATCGATCGCCAATCCGGGCGGCGTGATCACCGACATCGAGGCGATCGCCAACATCGCGAAGAAGGCCGGCGTGCCGCTGATCGTCGACAACACGCTGGCCACTCCCTATCTCTGCAAGCCGATCGACTACGGCGCCGACATCGTGGTGCATTCGCTCACCAAGTTTCTCGGCGGCCACGGCAACTCGATCGGCGGCATGATCGTCGACGGCGGCACCTTCAACTGGTCGCGCGAGAAGCGCTATCCCATGCTGTCGGAGCCGCGGCCGGAATATCACGGCATCGTGCTGCACGAGACCTTCGGCAACTTCGCCTTCGCCATCGCCTGCCGGGTGCTGGCGCTGCGCGACATCGGGCCCGCGCTGTCGCCGTTCAACGCGTTCCTCATCCTCACCGGCATCGAGACGCTGCCGCTGCGCATCCAGCGCCACTGCGACAATGCGGCGGCCGTGACGCAGTGGCTGGTGAAGCAGCCGCAGGTGGCGTGGGTGAGCTACCCGGGGCTCGCCGGCGACCGCTACCACAATCTCGCGAAGAAATACGTGCCCAAGGGTGCCGGCTCGGTCTTCACCTTCGGGCTCAAGGGCGGCTACGACGCCGGCGTGAAGCTCGTGTCGAACGTGAAGCTATTCTCGCATCTCGCTAATATCGGCGATACCCGCTCGCTCATCATTCATCCCGCCTCGACCACGCACCGCCAGCTCACCGACGCGCAGAAGGTGCAGGCCGGCGCCGGGCCCGACGTGGTGCGCCTCTCCATCGGGCTCGAGGACAAGGAGGACATTATCGCCGATCTCGAGCAGGGCCTCGCGGCGGCGTAGACGTTGCGAAGCCGAACGTGCCGCTGCGGGCCGCGTCGCATTCGGCACATCCGGCACCGCGCGGATGAAGAAACACCAGCGGATCGCGCGCCAGATGCTCGAGCGCGACCTCGACAATATCCCGCGCACGCGCAAGGAGCGCATGCGCCTGCCCTACGCGCCCTTCGGACTGCAGCCCCCGCGCCCGTAGCCACTCGCCGGCGAAAGCGAAGCGCTCGCAGCAATGGTCGTTCTCCCCGTAGCCGATCCGAACCGGCCGTCCATCCTGGAGGACGGTGCAGTGTTTCGGCACGCGGTACGGTACATCGGCAACGAGCTCCGCGAGATGCAGCATGGTGTCGGCATCGTGTCCGACCCCGAGCACAAGCACGTGCCCGTCCCGGTCATGCACGCGGCCGACGGCGCTGTCCTGGATGTGCGGCGGAAGCGGCAGCGGGCCTGACGTGATATCGGCGGCCGCAGGGCCGGCGGCCGCGAAGGCGAAGACGTGGTCGCTTCGCAATACGCCCGGCAACCGCCAAAACGTGTCCGCCACGACGCCGAGGCTCGAGCAAGCCGGCGTGCGCGTTGGCTCGAATGGCTCGTCGTCCGCGCCCGACCACGACGGCATCACCAAAGTGGCGTCGGGACCGAGCGCATCGCGTAGCGCCTCGATCAGGCCGAGCGGCCCTCCTTCCACGGGCCGCGTCGCCCGGAAGGATGTGTGCACGAGCAAGACACCGCCCGCCTCGACCCCGAGTGCACGCAATTGACGGGCGACCTCGTCCCGCGTGAACGCGCGCTCAGGATTTGCGCAAGGTGCGGCTGACATAGTCGCGAATGCGCGCGAGCGTGTCCGGCGCGGTCCAGATGCGGTCGATGTCGGCATCGACGTCCGCGCGCTGCAATCGCTCCACTGCCGGTCCCCGGGTTTGCCGCTTGGTGATCGCGAACGCCGGCGGCGAAAGGGCCGCCAGCGTATTGGCGGCGTCGATGGCGCGATCGAGCAGCTCATGCGGATCGACGATATCGTGCACCAGGCCGCGCGCGACCGCCTCCGGCGGATTATAGGTCGCGCCGCTGAGGATCGCGTCCTCGAAATATTGCGGCGCCGTCGCGCGCCGCATGATCTCCATCGCTGCGGCCGGAAACGGCACGCCGACCAGCAGCTCGGTCACGCCGATCCGACCCGCGTCGCGCGCCATGATCCGCCTGTCGGCGGCGCAGGCCAGCACGCAGCCGCCCGCCATGGCATGCCCGTTGATCGCCGCCACCACCGGCTTGGGATGGGTAAAGACCGCGGCCAGCATGGTGCTCAGCGCCGGGAGGAACTGGCGGATATAGTCGGGACCGCCGTCGAGCAGTCGCAGCAGATCGACGCCGGCGGAAAAGATCCGCCCGGTGCCGGTGAGCACCACGGCGCGCGCCGGCAATATCTGTTCGAACTTGGTCGTGACCTCCGCGCAGAAGTCGATGCTCATGGCGTTGACCTTGCCGTCCGCCATGCGCAGGACCGCCACGCCCGCCTGCTCGCTGGTCTCGATCATGTCGCTTGCTCTCGTCGGCGCATGGCGGCACTGCCTGTCACCTCGGCCGCGGGGGCGGGCCGCCGCTCGAGGCGCTCCGCATGCACGACCGCGATCGCGAGCACCACGAGCGCCATGGCCTGATGCAGCAGCGCGAGCGCGAGCGGCGCCTCGTGCAGCAGCGTGGCGATGCCGAGCACGGCTTGCAGGGTGACGGCCGCGGCCAGCGCGAGCGCTGACGTGAGGACGCCTCCTCCCCGCAGCGTGCGCGCGACGTCGGCGGCGTGCAACAGCGCGAACAGCCACACCACATAGGCGACCATGCGGTGATCGAACTGCACCGTCAACGTGTTCTCGAACACGTTGCGCCACGCCGGCGCCAGGAAGAAGAGACGCGCACCGTCGGGCACCAGGCTGCCGTCGATCAGCGGCCAGGTATTGTAGATCAAGCCGGCGCGCAGGCCGGAGACCAGCGCGCCGAGATAGATCTGCACGATCACGAGACCGAGCAGCACCAGCGCACCCGCCCGGATGCGTCCCGGCGCGGCGGCTGGCGCACGCGCGTTGAGGTTCTGCGCGGTCCAGAGCACCGCGGCAAAGATGACGCAGGCCAGCGTCAGGTGGAACGCCAACCGATATTGCGACACGCTGACGCGGTCGCTCAGCCCGGAGGCGACCATCCACCAGCCGACCGCGCCGAGCGCGGCGCCGAG
>Ga0068867_100004120_pt1 | contig 10210 bp, 11 predicted proteins | sample KBSMisM32_FD_65649 | JGI IMG/M metagenome (GOLD analysis project Ga0068867, IMG submission 65649) | Miscanthus rhizosphere microbial communities from Kellogg Biological Station, Michigan, USA - KBS Miscanthus M3-2 | ecosystem: Host-associated > Plants > Roots > Rhizosphere > Soil ...
AATTGATGTCGAGCGCCGAGTTGAAGCCGACCAGGCGCGACTGCTCGCGGCCCGACTCGTGCGTCTTGATGCCGAGAAAGCCGGCCAGGTCGACGATGCCGTGCAGGTGGCCGCGCAGATTCGCCACGCCGAGGAACCAGCGATGGCTGTGCGGCACCGGCATGATCGGCGCCGGCGCGAAGATCTCGCCGGCCTCGCGCAGCGGCAGCAGGAAGCCGTGCCCGCTGCATTCGACCGCCAGCCAAGACTGGCCGCGCGCCTGGGTGCGTGCCGCCTGCAGCCGCTCGGCCAGCCGGCTCTGGAGTTCGCGCAGGGCTTGCTTGTTGGCCACAGCTTCTCAGTCGAAGGCGTGAATCTTGGCCATCAGCTCGTCGGCATTGACCGGCTTGACGATGTAGTCGCGCGCGCCCTGGCGCATGCCCCAGACCTTGTCGGTCTCCTGGTTCTTGCTCGTGCAGATGATCACCGGCACATTCGCGAATCGCGGGTCGCGGGTGATCGATCGCGTCAGCTGGAAGCCGTTCTGGCCCGGCATCACGACGTCCATCAGGATCAGGTCGGGGGTGTCTTCGCCGAGGCGGCGCATCGCCTCCTCGCCGTTCTCGGCGGTGCGCACCGCATAGCCGCGCTTGCCGAGCAGCTCGGACAGGTAGTGGAGTTCGGTCTTCGAATCGTCGACCAGCAGGATCTTCTGGATCGTCATGGTGATGTCTTCCCGCGGCGGGTGGAGGTGGGCATCGGGTCGGCGCATGCACAGCGCCGGGGGCGCGCGTCAGGTGCCGCGCCGGTGCTCTTCGACCGCCTGCAGGAGCTGGTCCTTCGTGAATGGTTTCGTGAGATAGGCCTGCGAGCCGACCATGCGGCCGCGCGCCTTGTCGAACAGGCCGTCCTTGGACGAGAGCATGATCACGGGGACGCCGGCGAACTTGGCGTTGCGCTTGATGATCGCGCAGGTCTGGTAGCCGTCGAGCCGCGGCATCAGGATGTCGCAGAAGATCAGGTCGGGGTCGTTGTCGTTGACCTTGGCCAGCGCATCGAAGCCATCTTCGGCGAGCAGCACGTCGTGGCCGCCCTGCTTCAGGAAGATCTCGGCGCTGCGCCGGATCGTGTTGCTGTCATCGATGACGAGCACCTTGATGCCGGCGGGGTCGGCTGGGGGCTGATTGCTCAACAGGCATTCTCCTCATCGACATGGCGCCGCAATTCGAGCAGCGCCCCGCGGGGATGGGTCAGATCTGAACCATTTCGAAGTCTTCCTTGCGCGCGCCGCACTCGGGGCAGGTCCAGTTCATCGGCACCGCGGCCCACGGGGTCCCGGGGGCGATGTCATGCTCGGGGTCGCCAGCCGCTTCGTCGTAGATCCAGCCGCAGATCAGGCACATCCAGGTTTTGAGTTCGGTCACTTTGTTGTCTTGGCCTGGCGTGGCGCTTCGCTTCACTACAATGCAGCCAGATTGTAGCGATGCAGTTTGTTAAAAATTCAAGTCTCTGTAGGCACATACGCAACATTCTTCACGTTCGCCTAGAGGTTCGACCGGGCCCCTTCGGAGCGCATCGGCGAGTCTCGCGAACCCACGCTACGAGCCCTCCCGATGACCGCTGAAACCACCTCCCCCCACCCCGAAGCCGGGGCCGAAGGCGACGCCGCCCAGGAACAGGCGGCGCCGGCCTGCGTGATGAGTTTCAACGCCAGCGACCCGAGCGGGGCTGGCGGCGTGGCGGGCGACGTCGCGACGATCGCCGCGATGGGCGCGCATGCGCTGCCGGTCGTCACGAGCATCGTGATGCGCGACACCCACGAGGTCTTCGACCATCACGCGATCGACGCCGACGTGATCGCCGAGCAGGCGCGCAGCATCCTCGAAGACGTGACCATCGCCGGCTGGAAGGTCGGCTTCCTCGGTTCGACCGAGGGGGTCAGCACCGTCGCCGAGATCCTGTCCGACTACCCCGACGTGCCGCTGGTCGCCTACATGCCGAACCTGTCGTGGCTCGAGGAAGACGATCAGCAGAGCTACCTCGACGCCTTCCGCGAGCTGGTGCTGCCGCAGACCGAGGTGCTGGTCGGCAGCCACCAGGCGCTGACCGACTTTCTGCTGCCCGAGTGGGACAACGAACGCCCGGCCTCGCCGCGCGAGCTCGCGGTTGCGGCCGGCGAGCATGGCACACGCTTCGTGCTCGTGACCAGCGTGCTGATCCCGAGCTCCAAGACCGCCGACCAGTTCATGGACAACGTGCTCGCATCGCCGCAGGGCGCGATCACCGGCGAGAAGTTCGAGCGCTTCGAGGTCAGCTTCGTCGGCGCTGGCGACACGCTCGCGGCTGCGCTGGCCGCGCTGCTCGCCTCCGGCGCCGAGCTCACCGCCGCCGTCGGCGAAGCGCTCGCCTTTCTCGACCAGGCGCTCGACGCGGGCTTTCGCCCCGGCATGGGCAATGTGGTGCCGGACCGCTTCTTCTGGGCCCTGCCGCCCGGTGAAGAGGGCGAGGAAGGCGGCGAAGGCGCCGAGCCGGGCACCGACGAAGCGGCCCCGCCGCCGAAGGGGCCGCGCCATGTGCACTGAATCGCAACGCCACGCCGGGCCGGCCGGCTCAGGGCGTGACTCCCGCGGCGCGCGAGGCGTCGAATGAACAACGCCGAACTCTTCGAGCGCGCCCAGCAGGTCATCCCCGGCGGCGTCAATTCGCCGGTGCGCGCGTTCCGCGCCGTCGGCGGCACGCCGCGCTTCATCGCGCGCGCGCAGGGGCCGTACCTGTTCGATGCCGAAGGCGCGCGCTACATCGACTACATCGGCTCATGGGGCCCGATGATCCTCGGCCACGGCCACCCGGCCGTGCTCGAGGCGGTGCAGAAGGCCGCCGTCGACGGCTTCTCGTTCGGCGCCCCGACCGAGCGCGAGATCGAGCTCGCCGAAGAGATCCTGAGCCTGGTGCCCAGCATCGACCAGCTGCGCCTCGTCAGCTCCGGCACCGAGGCCGCGATGAGCGCGCTGCGCCTGGCGCGCGGCGCGACCGGGCGCAGCAAGATCGTCAAGTTCGAAGGCTGCTACCACGGCCATGCCGATGCGCTGCTGGTGAAGGCCGGTTCGGGCCTCGCGACCTTCGGCCACCCGACCAGCGCCGGCGTGCCGCCCGAGGTCGTGCAGCACACGCTGGTGCTCGAATACAACAACCTGACGCAGATCGAGGCGGCGTTCGCGCAGCAGGGCCGCGAGATCGCCTGCGTCGTGATCGAGCCAATCGCCGGCAACATGAACTTCGTGCGCGCGAGCGTGCCGTTCATGCGGCGCATCCGCGAGCTGTGCACGCAGCACGGCGCGCTGCTGGTGTTCGACGAGGTGATGACCGGCTTTCGCGTCGCGCTCGGCAGCGCGCAAAGCCTGTACGCGGCGCAGATCCCCGGCTTCGCGCCCGACATCAGCGTGTTCGGCAAGGTCATCGGCGGCGGCATGCCGCTGGCGGCCTTCGGCGCGAAGCGCGAGGTGATGCAGCTGCTCGCGCCGCTCGGCCCGGTGTACCAGGCCGGCACCCTGTCGGGTAACCCGGTCGCGACCGCCTGCGGCCTGGCGACCTTGCGCGAGATCCGCCAACCCGGCTTCTTCGAGGCGCTCTCGGCCAGTACGCGCACGCTGCTCGACGGCCTGCTCGGCGCGGCGCGCGAAGCCGGCGTGCCCATGGTCGGCGACTGCGAAGGCGGCATGTTCGGCTTCTTCTTCCCGCATGCCGCCGACGCGGCGCTGCCGCAGAACTACGCCGAGGTCATGGCCACCGACAAGGAGCGCTTCAACCGCTTCTTCCACGCGATGCTCGACCACGGCGTGTACTTCGCGCCGGCGATGTACGAGGCCGGCTTCGTCAGCGCGGCGCACAGCCCCGACGACCTGCGCGCGACCGCGGCGGCGGCGCTGCAGGCGCTGCGCTGAACCCCGCAGCACGGCGATGCGTGGCGGATCGCCCGCCTTTGCGGCAGTGATATTCGACATGGACGGCCTGCTGCTAGATTCGGAGCGGCCGATCCGCGACGCCTGGCTGCAGGCGGCGGCCGAACTCGGCGCGCCGCTGACCGAGGCCGACTACCACTCGGTCATCGGGCTGAACCATCGCGACAGCCAGCTGCGCCTGCTCGCGCTGTTCGGCGACGACGCGACCCTGCTGGCGGCCGCACGCCTGCAGGCCGAGGCCCGTCTGGCGGCGCAGCTCGGTGCGGACGGCTTCGCGGCCAAGCCGGGCGCGCGCCGCCTGCTGCGCGGCCTGCGCCGGGCCGGCGTGCCGTGCGCGGTGGCCTCGTCGACCGAGCAGGCCGAGGTCCGGCGGCGTCTGCTTCGCGCCGGGCTCCTCGACTGCTTCGATGCCGTCTGCGGCGGCGACGAAGTCGCGCGCGGCAAGCCCGAGCCCGATCTGTACACGCTCGCGCTCGAGCGGCTCGGCGCCGCGCCGCAGACCAGCCTCGCGTTCGAGGATTCGGGCCACGGCGTGCAGGCCGCGCTCGCCGCCGGGCTGGCGGTCGTCGCGGTGCCCGACCTGAAGGCGCCGCCCCCGCCCTGGCAGGCGCGCTGCCTGGCAGTGCTGCCATCGCTCGAAGTTGCCTGCGAGCGCAGCGTCGAGTGGTTTGGCCTGGTTTGTGCTGAATGAATCGCGACCCGCGATCCACCTGAACCGGCTCGTGGCGCGACCCTAGAATTTCCCCATGCACATCCACATCCTCGGCATCTGCGGCACCTTCATGGGCGGCCTGGCGGCACTGGCGCGCGAAGGCGGCCACACCGTGACCGGCTGCGACAGCAACGTCTACCCGCCGATGAGCGACCAGCTGCGCGCCCTCGGCATCCAGCTCGTCGACGGCTACGGCGCCGAGCAGATGGCGCTCGCGCCCGACCTGTTCGTGGTCGGCAACGTGATCGTGCGCGGCAATCCGCTGATGGAGGCAATCCTCGATGCCGGCGCGCCGTACACCAGCGGCCCGCAATGGCTCGCCGACCACGTGCTGCAGGGCCGCCACGTGCTCGCGGTGGCCGGCACCCACGGCAAGACCACGACGACCTCGATGCTCGCGTGGATGCTCGATCAGGCCGGCCTGAATCCCGGCTTCCTGGTCGGCGGCGTGCCGCTGAACTTCGGCGTCTCGGCGCGCCTGGGCGATGTCACGGCCGGCGCGCCGTTCGTCATCGAGGCCGACGAATACGACAGCGCCTTCTTCGACAAGCGCAGCAAGTTCGTGCACTACCGGCCGCGCACCGCGGTGCTGAACAACCTCGAGTTCGACCACGCCGACATCTTCGACGACCTGGCCGCGATCGAACGCCAGTTCCATCACCTCGTGCGCACCGTGCCGGCGCGCGGGCGCCTGGTCGTCAACGCGCGCGAGGACAGCCTGCGGCGCGTGCTCGCGATGGGCTGCTGGAGCGAGGTCACGCGCTTCGGCGCGCGCAAGGAGGAACCCGGCGCGCTGCGGGCCCGCGGCGAGCCGCATGCCTTCGACGTGCTGCGCGGCAGCCTGAAGATCGCGCGCGTCGATTGGGCGCTGCTCGGCGAGCACAACCAGCTCAACGCGCTCGCGGCGATCGGCGCGGCCGAACATGTCGGCGTCGCGCCCGATGTCGCCGCGAAGGCGCTGGCCCGATTCGAGAACGTGCGCCGCCGCCTCGAGCTGCGCGGCGAGGCCGGCGGCGTCAAGGTCTACGACGACTTCGCGCACCACCCGAGCGCGATCCGCACCACCGTCAACGGGCTGCGCCGCAAGGTCGGCATGCAGCGCATCCTCGCGGTGTTCGAGCCGCGCTCCAACACGATGAAGCTCGGCGCGATGAAGGCGCAGCTGCCATGGTCGCTCGAGGAGGCCGACCTCGCGTTCTGCCACAGCGGCGGCCTCGGCTGGGATGCGGTCCAGGCACTCGCGCCGATGGGCAAGCAGGCGCTGGTGTGCGACACGATCGACGAGCTCGTCAAACGCGTCGTCGCCGCGGCGCGGCCGGGCGACCATGTGCTGTGCATGAGCAACGGCGGGTTCGGCGGCGTGCACGGCAAGCTGCTGGACGCGCTGGCACAGCGCTGATGGCGACGGCCGCCGGCCAGGGCGCCGGGCCACTTGCAACCGGGCCGGGCCCGCTCGGGGCGCCAGCCGACCGCGGAAGCAGAACTCCCGTCACGCACCTGCTCTACCTGCACGGCTTTCGCTCGTCGCCGCAATCGCACAAGGCGCGCCAGATGGCGGCTTGGATGCAGGCGCACCGGCCCGAGGTGCAATGGTGGTGCCCGCAACTGCCGCCCTCGCCACGCGAGGCGATGGCGATGCTGATCGACCACGCCGCCGGCTGGCCGGCCGAACGCAGTGCGGTCATCGGCAGCTCGCTCGGCGGCTTCTACGCGACCGCGCTCGCCGAGCGGCTGGGCTGGCGCGCCGTGCTGCTGAACCCGGCCGTCGACCCGGCACGCGACCTGGCGCGCCACATCGGCGAGATCAGCGCCTGGCACAGCGACGAGCGCTTCTTCTTTCGCGCCGAGTTCATCGACGAGCTGCGCACGCTGGCGCCGCCGTTGCTGACGCAGCACGAGCGCTACTTCGCGATCATCGCGAAAGGCGACGAGGTGCTGAGCTGGGCCGAGATGAGCGCGCGCTACCGCGGCTGCCGCGTCAAGCTGCTCGAGGGCGGCGACCATGCGCTGAGCGACTTCGCCGCGCACATTCCCGAGGTCGCCGGCTTTCTCGGCCTGGCGCCGGGCTGAGCCGCGCCGATCTGCTCAGACCAGCGTCGCCAGGCGTTCGAGGATCAGCACCGCGAAGAAGCCGAGCCCGGCGATCACGGTCCACTTGATCAGCGTGATGCCGAGTACGCGGTAGCGCCGCTGGCCGGTGCCGACGTACATCGCGAAGCTCAGCAGCCCCGCGACCAGCAGCAGCGCGACGATCCAGCGGACGATCAGCATCGCGCCGCCTGCAGCTCGCGCCTCACCACGCGGGCGCGAGCTCGGCCAGCCCGCTCGGGGCCTTGGCGGCGTCGTCGAAGCTGACGAACTCGTGCGAGCTCGGGTCGGCCAGCACCGCGCGCAGCAGCTTGTTGTTGAGCTCGTGGCCGGAGCGAAAGCCGTTGTACTCGGCGATCAGCGGGTGCCCGATCACCAGCATGTCGCCGATCGCGTCGAGCATCTTGTGCTTCGCGATCTCGTCGTCGTAGCGCAGGCCGTCGCCATTGAGCACCTTGTAGTCGTCGATCACGAGTGCGTTGTCCATGCTGCCGCCGAGCGCGAGGCCGCGCGCGCGCATCATCTCGACGTCCTTCGTGAAGCCGAGCGTGCGCGCCCGCGCGATCTCCTGCTTGTAGCGCCCCGAGCCCATGTCGAAGGTGACGCGCTGGCCGGTCTGGTTCACGGCCGGGTGATCGAAGTCGATCTCGAACGTGAGCTTGTAACCCTCGTAGGGCTCGAGCCGCGCCCACTTCAGCGAGGCGCCCTCGCCGGCCCGCACCTCGACCGGCTTGACGATGCGAATGAAGCGCTTGGGCCGGTCCTGCAACTCGATGCCGGCGCTTTGCAGCAGGAACACAAAGCTCGCCGCCGAGCCGTCGAGGATCGGCACCTCTTCGCCGTTGATGTCGACGACCAGGTTGTCCAGGCCGAGGCCCGCGCAGGCCGACAGCAGGTGCTCGATCGTCTTGACCTTGGGCGCGCCCGGGTCGCCGCCGGCCGACAAGGTCGTCGCCAGGCGGGTGTCGGTGATCCACAGCGCGTTGACCGCAATGTCGACCGGCGTGGCCAGATCGACGCGCCGAAACACGATGCCGCTGTCCGGCGGCGCCGGCCGCAAGGTCAGCTCGACGCGCTGGCCGCCATGCAGCCCCACGCCGACCGCGCGGGTCATCGATTTGAGGGTGCGTTGCGCAAGCATTCGTCGAATTGTCGCGGAAATGAACACCCGCGGTCACAGCAACGTCATGCGCCTCGCCAGAGTTATCCCCGACGCAGCTTGCGATTGATGCCGTCAGAAGCGTAGCGAGCAAGGCCGAGATGGGTTCGCAGGAGCGCAGCCGTACTTATGTACGGCGAGCACCTCCGAGCCCAGGTCGGCCTGCGCAGTAGCTTCGGACGGTATCAATCAGCTTGTTTGCGGAGGAAGGCGGGAATCTCGATCTCATCCATCCCGTTGCTCGCCAGCGCATCGACCTTCGCCGCGGCGCTGCGCCCGTTGCGCCACACGCTCGGCGTCGTCAGCGCGCTGTAGTCGTGCGCCGGTGCGATGCCTTGCGGCAGGCCGGCCGGCTGCGTGTTCAGCGCATGCTGCAGGATCGGCAGGTCGTGCGTGCCGGTGCGCTGCATCGGCTGGCTGTGCACCACGCTGATCGGCGTCTGCGCGCGGCGGGCCGGCGACAGGCCGGTGGCGATCACGGTCACGCGCAGCTGGTCGCCCAGGCTTTCGTCGTAGGCGGTGCCGTAGATCACGTGCGCGTCGTCGGCCGCATAGCGGCGGATGCAGTTCATCGCGTTGCGGCTTTCGGCCAGCTTGAAGGTGTTGCGGTTCGCCGCGATCAGCACCAGCACGCCGCGCGCGCCCGACAGGTCGATGCCTTCGAGCAGCGGGCAGGCCACGGCCGCTTCGGCGGCCTTGATCGCGCGGTCCGGGCCGCTCGCCTGCGCGGTGCCCATCATCGCCTTGCCGGGCTCGCTCATCACGGTCTTGACGTCCTCGAAGTCGACGTTCACGAGGCCGGGCATGTGGATGATGTCGCTGATCCCGCCGACCGCGTTCTTCAGCACATCGTTGGCGTGGCCGAAGGCCTGGTCCTGCGTGATGTCGTCGCCGAGCACGTCGAGCAGCTTGTCGTTCAGGATCACGATCAGCGAGTCGACGTTCGCCTCGAGCTCGGCCAGGCCCGAGTCGGCCGCCTTCATGCGGCGGTTGCCCTCGAACTCGAACGGCTTGGTCACGACGCCGACCGTCAGGATGCCCATCTCCTTCGCGACGCGCGCGATCACCGGCGCCGCGCCGGTGCCGGTGCCGCCGCCCATGCCGGCGGTGATGAACAGCATGTGCGAGCCGTCGATCGCCTGGCGGATGCGGTCGACCGCCTCTTCGGCCGCGGCCTTGCCGGCCTCGGGCTTCGCGCCCGCGCCCAGCCCGGTGGTGCCGAGCTGGATCAGGTCGTGCGCGGCCGAGCGGTTCAGCGCCTGTGCGTCGGTGTTGGCGCAGACGAACTGCACGCCTTGCACGCCTTGCGAAATCATGTGCTCGACCGCGTTGCCGCCGCCGCCGCCCACGCCGATCACCTTGATCTGCGTCCCCATGCTGAACTCTTCAATCATTTCGATGGCCATTTGATTCTCCGATTCATTGATGCAGTTGCCGTACTTGCGAAATTCATTCATGTCGATCTCCCGAGGTCGGTTTCTCGATGTTGTCGCCGCGCTCGCCCGGTGGAGCCGGGGTCCGAGGTCGCTCGTGAGCCGTCTGCGGCGGGTCCAGCGCATGGCCGGGTCGCGACAGCAGGTAGGAGTGCTTGTTCTTCATCGTGTCGCCCCGATCAGAAGTTGCCGAGGAACCAGTCCTTGGCGCGGCCGAACCAGGTCTTGACCGAGCCGGCCTGCTGCGCCGCGCGCATGCCGCGCGAGCGCGCGATGCGGGCTTCTTCGAGCAGCCCCATCACGGTCGCCGAGCGCGGGTTGCTGACCATGTCGTAGAGCGCGCCGTGGTAGGTCGGCACACCCTTGCGCACCGGTTTCAGGAAGATGTCCTCGCCGAGTTCGACCATGCCCGGCATCACCGCGGCGCCGCCGGTGATCACGATGCCGCTCGACAGCAGCTCCTCGTAGCCGCTCTCGCGGATCACCTGGTGCACCAGCGAATAGATCTCCTCGATGCGCGGCTCGATCACGCCGGCCAGCGCCTGGCGGCTCAGCATGCGCGGCGCACGGTCGCCCAGGCCGGGCACCTCGAGCTGGTCGCTCGGGTCGGCGAGCAGCTGCTTCGCGACGCCGTACTCGACCTTGATCTCCTCGGCGTCCTTGGTCGGGGTGCGCAGCGCCATCGCGATGTCGCTGGTGATCAGGTCGCCGGCAATCGGGATCACCGCGGTGTGGCGGATCGCGCCGTCGGTGAAGATCGCGACATCGGTGGTGCCGGCGCCGATGTCGACCAGCGCGACGCCGAGGTCCTTCTCGTCGTCGGTCAGCACCGCGTGGCTCGACGCGCTCGGGTTCAGCACCAGCTGGTCGACCTCGAGCC
>Ga0068867_100004132_pt1 | contig 10196 bp, 7 predicted proteins | sample KBSMisM32_FD_65649 | JGI IMG/M metagenome (GOLD analysis project Ga0068867, IMG submission 65649) | Miscanthus rhizosphere microbial communities from Kellogg Biological Station, Michigan, USA - KBS Miscanthus M3-2 | ecosystem: Host-associated > Plants > Roots > Rhizosphere > Soil ...
CTTACGCGGGCGGCATTTGCTGCCGACAGCGTCGCGGGACCGAAGAAACGCCTGGTTGTTCTTTTCCAACGAGGAGCCGCCGACGGGCTAAATATTGTCGTCCCTCACGAAGAACGCGCGTACTACGCGATGCGTCCGACGATCAACATTCCGAAGAAGCAAGTTGTCGATCTCGACGGTTTCTTTGGACTGCATCCCTCGATGTCGGCCTTCAAGCCATTCTGGGATCAGAAGCAATTAGCGATCGTGCATGCGGCTGGGTCGCCGGATCCGACGCGTTCGCATTTCGATGCGCAGGACTACATGGAGTCAGGCACGCCGGGCTTGAAGTCCACCTCCGATGGGTGGTTAAACCGCGCACTTCATACGCTACCTGCCGCGCAAAGCAAATCAGCATTTCGGGCAATCGCGCTCGGGCCTTCCCTACCCCGCATTCTTTCTGGCGGCGAAGCAGCGATCGCGGTCAATAACGTGGCTGATTTCGGCGTGGGTGGCCGCAACCCGAATGCTGCGCCTGCCGCGAACAGTTTTGAGGCGATGTATCAGCAATCGGTCGACACCGTTCTTCACGGTACCGGTAAAGAAACATTTGAAGCGGTGAAGATGCTGAAATCCGCGGACCCGGCACGCTACAAGCCCGCGGCAGGTGCAAACTATCCGCGCGGACGTTTCGGTGACAGCCTCAAGCAACTTGCGCAGTTGATTAAGGCGAATCTTGGGGTGCAGGTAGCATTTGCCGATATCGGCGGATGGGACCATCACGTTAATGAAGGAAGCACGCAAGGCCAGATCGCAAACATCACGAACGAATTTTCGCAGTCGATCGCTGCATTCTGGACTGATCTAGGCAATCTGGGGGACGACACGGTGATTGTCACCATGTCAGAGTTTGGCCGAACTGCCCGCGAGAACGGAAACCGCGGCACGGATCACGGACATGCAAACGTAATGTTTGTGCTGGGTGGTCCTGTGAAAGGCGGCAAAGTCTACGGTAAATGGCCGGGGCTTGAGCAGTCGCAGCTGTACGAGGGACGCGACTTGGCGGTCACGACCGACTTCCGCCAAGTATTAGGTGAGGCCGTAACTCGGCACCTTGGGAATAAAGATCTCTCCAACGTATTTCCGGGGTTTGCGAATCGCAGCGGGCTGGGAGTACTGGGGTGATGGGGCCTGCGAGGTAATGTAATGAAGAGTGCTTGTCGCTAGCTCGCCTTCAATTTAGATGTCCACGAGCACTTGTCCCTCTTCCACCTTGATCGGATACACGGCAACCTTCACAGTCGGGTTAGATTCGAGCGCGCCTGTCTGCGCGTCGTAGGCCCAGCCGTGCCATGGACAAACCACTTTTCCTTTCTGAATCACACCCTGGCCGAGCGGGCCACCATGATGTAAGCACACATTGTCGAGCGCGCTAATTTTTCCGTCCACGTTGGCGACGCAGATCATCTTGTCGCCACATGGAAATTCTTTGACCTCGTTGGTTGGCGGAAGTTCGGATTCAGTAGTGAGTTTGGCGTAGGGCATAGCGATGAGAGTCAGCTTTTAGCTGATCGGAATTTCGGTAAGGCTGGATGCTGACTGCTTTTTTCTATTTCGGCTGCAGCGTTTGCGCGATCATGATTTGGCGCTTGAAGTTTTCGACCATATTTTCTTCGAGGCGCACTTCTGTGGGGCGCTTGGCGATGGTCATGGTATCGATCTTGTCCTGCAACTTGAGCAGTGCGTAAAAAAGATTCTCGGGACGCGGGGGGCAGCCAATTACATAAACATCGACTGGAACGATTTTGTCGACACCCTGGAGCACGGCGTAGGTGTTGAAGGGTCCGCCCACTGAGGAACACGCGCCCATGGAAATCACCCACTTCGGATCAGGCATCTGATCGTAGATGCGTTTCACGACGGGCGCCATTTTGAGCGTGACAGTGCCAGACACGATCATGAGATCGCTCTGTCGCGGGCTCGGGCGAAACACCTCTGAGCCAAACCGCGCAATATCGAAGCGGGCGGTGGACGAAGCGATCATTTCAATTGCGCAGCAGGCGAGCCCGAATGTCATGGGCCAAAGCGCAGACTTGCGGGCCCAATTGAAAACGTAATCGACGGTCGTCGTAAGAAAGTTCTTTTCGAACTTATTCTGCAGCCAGGACATGGAACCCTTTCGTGCCTTTGCAACTTGGCGATGATCGCTGTGTCTGCGGTTGAGTTTAGGAGGGCGTGGGGAGAGTGTCAACGGGCAATGGGGGTTAGCAAAAACCGACGGCAAAAGTGCTACACCTCCGCTCCGACAAGACGCATCGGCGCTTAAAGTTACTCCAATCTCCTTCTGTACCATTCAATTGCGCATGGCAGGGCCACCCGGCATTCTGATTAGTTTTTCGGTGGCGTGAGAGTTTGTTGGCGGCGCTTTCGCCCAGGTTGAGATTTCTCTCCGCTAACGTTTACAGGTGAGATCAGGTCGGCTCGGGCAATTGCTTCCGCCAGCAGACGATCGCGCCGATCGGCCGTTATCATTTTTTGGATCGCCAGCCGAATCACACCCACTGCGAACTTGTTTTCGTCCCATTTTGCGAGCTGGAGTCGATAGATGTCGTGATCGTGGTCATCGAGGTAGGCTTCTGTCTGGCTTCCCAGTTCGAGTACCAGGGGAAATTTGGCAAATTCCATCGGGCTGAGGTGGAATTCCTTGGCGACTACACGACACGTTGTGCCGAAAATCGCCTGGGCTCTCTCTTGAGGGAAATCCAAGCCCTGTTCGTTCTCCACCCGCAGTTGCGCATTGCCGAGCTGAGTAAACAGAGACAACGCTAATAGAAGGAGAGTCTTCATTGGCATTTAGACAGGCAGGCATCACCGGTCTTGTCTTTTACTTTCCGCCGCCGTGAACCTGTCATTTTTGCGCGACGCCACGAATTTGACGCGACAGGGCAGCTGAATCAATCCATGCCGCCTCCCATGTTGCTCCCACCGTTATCCCTCGGCAGAATCAATGGGTTAGGGCACAGTTCGTTACGGAAAAAACTTGTGTCGCTAGACAAACTCAAGCGCGATACACTGCTGGACGACTTTAAGGTTGTAGACGTGTTGCCCTCACCAAAACCATCCGACGTGGTCGCCTTTGAGGAATTCGAGGCCAACCTGCGTACCCGGGAGCTATTGCGGAGCGGAACGCGGCTCCGCTTGCCAGATCAATCGTTTCAGCTGTTGACCATGCTGCTGCAATGCCCGGGAGAGCTCGTTTCTCGCGTGGATATTCAGAGAGCGCTGTGGCCCTCAGACACTTTTGTGGATTTCGACCACGGGTTGAACAATGCGATGAACCGCTTGCGGGATGTGCTGGGAGACTCGGCAGACTCTCCGCGATTTATCGAAACCCTTCCCCGGCGAGGGTATCGCTTTATCGCAAGTCTAAAGAAGGCAGATGATGGTGGCGGTCCCACCGTTGTCGCGTTGCCGGCTGGAGGCTTGACGAGACCCGAAAGTACAAATCACGGTTCGCGCCGACTGATTTGGGCTTCGCTGGCGCTGGCATTCACCTGTGCGGTGGTTGCACTGGCAATCTATTTCTTCAGCGGGATACGGTCCTCCGCAATTTCTTCTGGAGCAACCGCGTCTGGCCTGGTACTTCATTCGATCGCCGTGCTACCACTGGACAACCTTACCGCCGACGACCCCGAGGAGGAATATTTCGTTGATGGCATGACGGAAGCCTTGATCGCCAACCTGGCGAAGATCAAGTCGCTACAGGTTGCTTCGCGGAGTTCCGTGCTGCGCTACAAGGGAAAAAAGAAAAGCATGCGCGAGATTGCCCGTGAATTAGGTGTAGATGCGGTCGTGGAAGGCGCGGTGGTTTACGCAAACTCTCGTATAAGAATTGATGTGCGGCTTATTCAAACTTCGACCAACCGGCATCTGTGGGCAGAAAACTATGATCGAGAGTGGACCAATGCCTTAGAGGTGCAAAACGAAGTGGCCTCTGACATTGCGCGACAAATTGAGGCCAGCTTCGCTTCCCAACAGCAAGCTTCCAGAGCAGCCCCTCAGGGAAATGCCGAGGCAGCTTCGCGCCCCGAAGACGCTGCCCCAGAATGAACAACAAGCTGCACGCCTACACAATCCGGGGCTTGTCCACTCAAGGGCTCGGTGCCGGGCCCTCAGCAGAGGCGGCATAGGTAGTCATCAAAACGGGAGCGGACGTGAATGCTCGGGGAGATCTCGGAAACACCCCCTCTATTCATGCCGCGAGCTGCGGGCGCAAACAGGCGCTCGAAAACGAGTTCCGCCAAACTTCTGCAGACATTGCGATCGTTATGAAACAGAGCAAATTGGCAGACCTTCTCACAGGAAAATGATGTGCACTTCAGGACGTGCACTTCACATAGTTGGTGAAACTTCGCCATTTGCGCATGTCGGCGCACTTACGGCAAAACTCTCTCGGCTTGGGCGAGCAGCGTCGGGGGAAGTCCCGCACCGCTGAAAAACCCGATGCGGCGTACGCGCGGCGGACGGACCTGTGGCGCACTGGCCGCCACCACCGGAAAGGCGCAGCCGAGAAAGATGAAGTTTCGAACAAACGCACGCCGACTGCACCGGTTGTCCGTCGTTGTTCGGCCGATGATACATCTAGTAGCCGTAACATCGCCATTGCGCCGAGACTCTCCGGAATTTCTCGGAGGTTCTCCAATGACTCGCCAGGATCAAGAACTTCTCGAATCTTCTGACCGATGGTTTTCCGCAGCCGAAAAGCTGAGTCGATCGCTCAATGCCAGGGAATGTGTCAACGAGCATCGGATGTCATTTATGACTGGCAGATTTTCGAAAATCAGGACTGGCAAACTATCGCGTAGCCGATTCGTGGTTTAATCCATGTGCTTAACGTGTTCGGGCATCTCAATTCATGAAAGCGTTCGGGAGATTGTATGGCTTCGCTTGCAGATGCTCTGGTCAAGAAATTCTTGGAAGGCAGGTATGTGGCTGCCCTTGCAACTCAAGACCCACGTAACCACATTCACATGGTCGCGGTTTGGTACTGGTTTGACGGCTCGCACATTTTCGTAGCAACGTCTTCACGCAGCCGCAAGGCTCGCAACCTTGAATCTTCGCCAATTGTTTCACTCATGATTGACTCTCGTGATCCGCTTGCGTCATGCGGTATTACGATTGCGGGTGATGCGCAAGTGTTGAATGGACCCTCATCGCAAAAGGTGAACTTGGAAATTCATCAAAAGTATTTGAGCGAAGCTGCCCTTGCCGACACAAGAGTGGGGCCGGTATTCGCGGCGTGGGACGACGTCACAATCCAAATCACACCGGATTCGATTATTGCCTGGGACATGCGCGAAGCCGATAAGCATGTTTTCGGCAGCGCTTTCGCAGCTCACCCTGAATACCTTTTACCGATCGAACGCTGATCTTCAAGACTTGAGGGCCAGGCTTGAATTCGATGGCCAATCGTCCACGTTGATCGCAGTGTGACCGCACGGCGATAGAAATATCGCGGCTATAATGTCGCGGATATGAGATTGCTCATAAAGTTCAACCTTGTGCTAATTCTGGTGTTCGGCACCGGAGTCGCGATTGCGGGATATTTATCGCATCAGTTTCTGGAACGAAGCGCGCGAAAACAGGTCCTCGAGCAGGCTCGTCTGATGATGGGTGCTGCGGGTGGAATGCGCACATACACCTCGAAGCAGGTTGGGCCGCTTTTGAAGGCCCACCAGCAACGCATCAACCGTTTCCTGCCTCAAACGGTTCCGGCGTATTCGGCGACGGAGGTCTTCGCTTATTTGCGGTCAACCTATCCTGACTACAGCTACAAGGAAGCGTCTTTGAATCCCACCAACCTGCGTAATCGCGCGGTGGACTGGGAGAATGACGTGATTCAGATCTTTCGCAACCATCCTGACATGAAAGAGTTCTCGTCGGAACGGGAGACGCCCGGCGGAAGGATGCTGTTTCTCGCGAAGCCCCTGACGGTCGACATGCCTTGTCTACAGTGCCACAGCACTCCTGAGCAAGCACCTGCCGCAATGATCAAAGTTTATGGCGCGGATCATGGCTTCGGATGGAATGTCGGTGAACCGATCGCCGCACAAATCGTGTCGGTGCCTATGACGGTCCCGCTAACACTGGCGAACCAGGCATTCAAGACCCTGATTGTGTCTCTTGGAGCGATTTCGCTCATCACACTTTTCTTGCTTGATCTAGCAATTATTTTGGTTGTGATTCGTCCGGTAACGCGATTGGCGAGGACGGCGGACTTAATCAGCAATGGCGACTTGAACGTTCCAGAAATTCCCGTAAAAGGCTCCGACGAGATCGCGGATCTGGCTCGATCGTTTAATCGTATGTACCTCAGTTTGGTGAAAGCGATTCGAATGCTGGAGTCGTAGGCTGGCCTGATGACGCGCTAGTGCGGCGCGGAGCGGAGAAACTTCTCACGATCGTGAAGCGAAGCAATCTCGCTGGAAAGAATCTGATACAGATCCTGCACGGACTGAGCCTGATTGGATGCGCGACCGACAATCACCCGTGCCATTGGGCCAATGTAGACCGCAAGACTTTTACGGGCAGTTTCTAGTATCGCTGGATCCCATGACTTCGATCCTCGCCCAGGAGTCTTATGCCCAGGAGAGTAGCCAGGGATCGCGACCGTGGCAGTCGGAAGGTCGTCGGTCTCCGTCTTAGGAATATTCAGTGCAAGCAATGCTGCTCTGAACTCGTCCGCACTCTGGAAACGGTCGCTCGTCTTTTTCTCGAGCGCTTTTTCGATGATCATCGAAAGTTCAGCGGGGGCATCCGGGACCAGGTCGATCGGGGGGATTGGTTTCGACTCGAGGTGAGCTTTCAGTATCTGGTAGTAACTATCCCCTTTGAACGGCACTCGGCCGGTCACCATTTCGTAGAGTGTCACTCCCACTGAATAAATGTCCGAGGTCACGTCGAGTGGCTCGGCCTTCATTTGTTCGGGAGACATGTAGAAGAGTGTTCCAAGCGCTTTGCCGGTCATGGTGAGGCCAGGATCCTCGGTCAAGCTGGCAATTCCAAAGTCGCTGAGTTTCACTTGATCCCCAGCGCTGATGAGGATGTTCGAAGGCTTCACGTCCCGGTGGAGAACCCCAGAACGATGAGCATGGCTCAAAGCATCGAGAACCTGGCATGTATAGTGCACGGCACGCCACAGCTCCACGCGCTTCACAGCAAGTTTACGATCGAGTGAACTACCCTCAACGTGCTCCATGATCATCAGCAGTTCGTTGTCCGCTCGAAAGGCAGTACGGAACGAGATGATGTTCGGGTGCTCCAGACGAGCCAGCACCTTAATTTCGCGGATAAAACGCTCCGCAAGCTCCGGTTCGGAATCGGCGTAGGCAAGCAAACTCTTCATCGCTTCGACGCGATCAGAGATCACATTGCGCACCTTAAACACCCGGCCCATACCTCCACGGCCAAGCAGAGCGACAATCTGGTAGTCGCCGATGGTCTTTCCGACTTCTAGATGCATCGCAGGCAATTCCGACCTCAACCCTAACCCAACTGGTAACCATCGATATTATAGGCTGAGCGGAATGGCGGCTCAGGCCGCGCTTATCACGAGCTCCCGGATTTTGCTCGTTGGTTCGAGTGACGAACGCCTGCGGCATTAGGCACGCTGCACCTGAATATTCGCGCTCACCGGCGGCGATTCCTAGACTTCCCGCTGCCCGAATAAGGAGCGCGATTGCTAGTTCTGAGTCAGGTCTTTGTTTTTCTTTCGTTTTCAGGCACGTTAGCTTTGCTTTTCTTTCGTTTTGTGATTAAATCCTTCCGAGACCGCAACCCTTCCCTGGAGAGAATCAATGGGCATCCGACGTCTTTCACTGTCATGTTTCATCCTGGCATTCACGGCCTTGGTGGCATTCGCTCAGGTCGACACCGGCACGATCGCGGGCAGTGTGCGCGACAGCCAAGGCGCCAGCGTGGCGTCAGCCACCGTTACATTTGTGGACATCGCCACAAATGGAGTAACGAAGACCGAGACAGACGAGAAAGGCGACTATGTATCCCCGCCATTGCGTCCCGGAACCTACAAAGTGCAGGCAGAAGCAAAAGGGTTCAAGACTCAGACGCGTGCGACTATTGCGCTGCAAGTACAGGATCGGCTGCGCGTCGACTTCGACATGGCTGTCGGTTCTGTGTCAGAAAACATCGTTGTAACGGCGGAGGTACCGAACGTTCAAACCGACACCTCGTCGCTCGGACAAGTAGTGGGGACCGCGCAGATCGAGGAGCTGCCGCTCAACGGCCGCGACTATATTCAGCTCGCGACATTGAGCACAGGCGTGGTTCGCACCAGCTCCGGAACCAACGGCAATTCCGGCGGCAGCAGCACAGGCGGCCAGAACAGCTTTGTAGCGAACGGCACGCGCGGAACGCTAAATAATTTCCTTCTCGACGGCATCGACAACAACTCCAACGACAATGGTGGCGTGGTGCTTCGAACCAACGTGGATGCGATCCAGGAATTCAAAATTCAGACCAACTCGTATTCGGCTGAATTCGGTCGCAGCGGCGGTGCGGTTGTAAACGCGATCATCAAGTCGGGTACGAACCGTTATCACGGCAATTTGTTCGAGTTTTTCAGGAACTCGGCGCTGGATGCTCGCGATTATTTCGAACCTGCCGGCGAGAAAAAGGCTTCGTATAAGCAGAATCAATTTGGGGGAACGTTCGGTGGGCCGATCGTCAAGGACAAACTCTTTTTCTTTGGCGACTACCAGGGGACGAGCATTCGCAATCCGCTGGTTTGGCAGTCCAAGGTGCCGTTGCTTGCGGAACGGACCGGCGATTTCTCTGATCCCTCGGAACCAATCATCTACGATCCTCAGACCGGTTTGCCATTTCCAGGAAACGTGATCCCTTCGGATCGAATCGACCCAATCGCCCAGGCTTTCATGAATCTCTATCCTGATGAGAATCAGCCTGGAGCGGGCAACAACTTTGTCATCGCTCCTATCGAAAACGATCGCATTAATCAATGGGATGTCCGCATGGACTACACCGCCACTCAGAAAGATCAGTTTTTCGTGCGTTACTCCCAGAGTGGACGGAAAGATGTGCGACCGGCGCCGCTACCGGGGTTGGCCAACGGCGGGAACTCCAGCACGGGCGTGGGACACGAAGACACTAACGGCGCCTCAGTCGGATACACACGAACATTTACTCCTCGAGTTGTGAACGAACTCCGGGTTGGCTTCAACTACGTGCACATCCGGCGCGGCGTGCCTGAGGCTGGCAATGCGTTTCCGCCGCCGGAACTACAAGTGCCAGGTGTACCGAACGATCCGCGGGTGAACGGACTCACTTTATTTGAGCCGAGCAGCTATCGCCGAGTGGGAGACCCATCGTTTGCGCCAACGATTCTTGCGAGCCAGGAACGTCAGATCACCGACGTGCTCACGTGGGTGCACGGCGCACACACGATCAAACTCGGAGGGGAGATTCGGTGGAGTCAGTTCAACATTTCACAGGAGGCTGCACCTCGCGGGCGCTTCGGTTTCAGCGGCCAATTCACGCGGAACCCGGCCGACCGAAACGACGACACTTTCGGTAATCCGCTTGCCGATATGCTGTTGGGATTGCCGATCAGTGCAAGGATCTCGACTGTCATTGCCATGTACAACCGACAACATGTCCCTGCGGTGTTCGCGCAAGACGACTGGAAAGTTAGTCGCCGCCTCACCTTGAACCTCGGAGTTCGATACGACTATTTCTCGCCAATTCGCGAAGCGCATAACCGACAAAGCAACTTTGATTACGCCACGGGCACGTTGATCCAGGCGGGCCAGAATGGAGCATCTGACGCGCTGGTTGAAGCCGATAAGGCAAACTTCTCGCCTAGAATCGGATTCGCCTGGACTCCCACCGCGAGTGCCGATACGGTGGTACGCGGAGCATACGGGGTGTTTTTCAGTGGTCAGGAAATTCGGACAGCCGCGCCATTACAGTTGGCCTACAACCTGCCATTTTTTTATGAACCCGCCTTCTTCAGTGATGGTGTCACACCTGTGATCACTGTGTCTGGCGGATTCCCGACCCTCGACCCGAGTCTTGCGATCAACCCGAGCGTAACGAGCGTGGATTCGCGATTGCATACCCCGTACTATCAGAGTTGGAATTTGGCTGTGCAAAGAGCACTCCCGGCATCCATCAGCCTGGAA
>Ga0068867_100004133_pt1 | contig 10196 bp, 13 predicted proteins | sample KBSMisM32_FD_65649 | JGI IMG/M metagenome (GOLD analysis project Ga0068867, IMG submission 65649) | Miscanthus rhizosphere microbial communities from Kellogg Biological Station, Michigan, USA - KBS Miscanthus M3-2 | ecosystem: Host-associated > Plants > Roots > Rhizosphere > Soil ...
TTCGCTTATTGTAATCTTCACTTTATATGCCATTTTCATTTCACTAGTACTAGCTACCCTTTTTATGAGTTATTAGCGTTAATTGGTGTAATTACCAAATCCGCTTTACTTATTTTTTATTGTCCTGTTTTATACTGTATAAGATATGGGGCATGTGACTGGACATATTCCAAACAGACTACGGAAGCACCGTAAGCTGATGGGATACACACAAAAAGAGGTAGCGATTTTATTGGGAGTGAAAGCAACCGATCGTATTTCACAGTGGGAACAAGGTCTCACCTTACCCAATGCAATCAATCTGATCAAGCTCAGTTTAGTTTATCACGTGTTCCCTACTGATCTGTACTACGATCTCATGGGCATTCTTCGGAAGGACATCGAAGAGAGAATCAAATCCGGTTGTCTCAAAGATGTGACTAAGGAAAAGTAATCTCATGTCAAGGAGTTAGTTTTCAAACTCTCTCCCGGCTCACAGCTATGGACAAGGTCTTATTTCCATTTATTATCAGCTAAATTTTACAAAAGCAGTATAAAAACGTACGAACGTCTATTTATTATATATCGTTCGACGTACTGCGCAAATTATGTTTACAGCACAACAAACGATGCTTGCCAATGAACTGGCAGAAACCCTTCATGATTTCCATTCCTTCAGTCAATATCTACGCTTTACGCAACAGTATACCGAAGAGCAATTGCGGGAAACATTAGAACGCGTGATGGCCATGCCGCCTGAAAAGATCAAACGATCCCGCGGCGCATTATTTACTCACCTCATCAAAACTTATGATTCAAACCCAGAATATTTTAGGAATAAGTCTCGGCACCAGGACTATCGGCATGGCAATGATCGTCAATGGTGAGTTAGTCGATTGGTATGTAAAGGCATTTAAGGGCGCATGGTCTGAACAGAAGAAAGAATTGATTCTTGATACGATAGATCGGATGATCGAACGATATACTGCAGGGGCATTTGCGATCACGCTTAAAGGACTGGCCGTTAAAATCCCGAATGCCATGGATCGGCATAGTGCCGTCTTAGACTTGCATAAGGATATTAACTTTCTAGCTCAAGGGAAAGACATTGCCACGGAGACTTTTTCAATTAGGTCCTTGAAGGTATTCTGTGACGTCCGCAACAAAAAAGAGCTTCGTGCTACAGTCTTCAAATTATATCCTGAACTAAAAAATGAGTTCAATAAAGATGTTCAAAATCGGAATGCCTATTATATCAAACTCTTTGAGGCGGTGTTAGCGGCGCACGTGTTGTACATGCAGCCGTAGCACTTATACCAAATTCCCTCCACTTATATCTTTTCCGATTTCTTTTTATGCTGGTATTGAATTATTCTTTCAATCACCACATAAACTAATTATTAATGGAAAAACAAGATTTTCCAAAGTACCACTACATCTCCGAGATCGAGCTCAGCTACAAACCCTCAATTAAGCTTTCAGCACTTCCCCAGTATTACACGTCCCAAGACTTATATCTCATCCTAATGAAATTTTGGGACAAGAAGCTGATCGATTTTGTCGAACAATTCAAGGTGATGTTAGCGCGTAAGCATCGGATTATTGGTATTTGTACCCTTTCGACAGGGGCCGTTGACCAAACGGTTGTAGATCCAAAACTGGTTTTCAGTTTGGCGCTAAAAACAAATGCCTCAAGCCTGATCTTAGTGCATAACCATCCCTCAGGAAATCTGAAGCCAAGCCGTCAGGACTTTCATTTGACTGAAAAGATGCGCGAGGCCGGGAAGATATTGGACATTCCAATAACCGATCATCTAATCGTTGGAAGTGAAGGATATTATTCGTTTGCAGCAGAAGGAGTTTTCTAACTCCTTTTTCTTTTCCACTAAAGTTGGCATTTCTCCCAACTATACCCTTCTTATGAAGTTGCTCATGGTTCCCTATACTTTATGGGAAACAAATTCTTTCAAACAAAAAACAATTAATCATGGAAGCACAAAACACATCATCTAAAACCATAGATGTCTATGAGCTTGTCACTAATCGCATTATCGAATTATTGGAAGCAGGCACTATTCCCTGGCAAAAGCCATGGACAAATGCCGGTATGCCAATGAACTTATTATCAAAGCGGTCGTATCGTGGTATCAACCTTTGGCTCCTTCATTCGCTGAATTATGAACGTAATCTATTCCTGACGTGGAAACAATTGAAAAGCCTCGGCGGGTCTGTATTACAGGGGCAACATGGGCATATCGTTGTGTTTTGGAAGGCTGTAAAGAAGCAGCCCGAAGAGCTAGGAAAGGATAAGCAGCCGAAGATGGTCCCGATGCTTCGGTATTATAAAGTGTTCAATGTGGAACAATGCAAGGATCTGCCGACCAAGATGCTTGAGCCAGTTGAGCCTGTGCAGTTTGATTCCATTCTGGAATGTGAATCTCTTGTACAGGGCATGCCTGATCCACCCTTCATTAAACATGCAGGTCAGCAGGCCTTTTATCACAAGCTTGATGATTATATCTGTATGCCTTTGAAAAAAAGTTTTAAAAGTAGCATTGGATATTATTCCACCTTATTCCATGAACTGATCCACAGCACTGGTGCAGAAAAACGGTTAAGTCGAAAGACCCTTACGGATATGGTCCCCTTCGGTACGGAATCCTATGCCCAGGAAGAATTGATCGCCGAGATGGGCAGCGCCTTCCTCTGCCATTTTACCAATATCCTGCCAAATGAAATAAAGAATACGGCGGCGTATCTGAAGAATTGGTTAGAGGTATTAAGGAATGATAAGCGGTTTGTGGTGTTGGCTTCAGGCCAGGCACAGAAGGCAGTGGATTATATATTAGACATAAAGGAAAAAGAATCAGAAGAGATCAACTCTATGGAAACGATCAGTAGTTGATGAACAAAGCCTGTTGCAGAAATGCAATGGGCTTTAATTTTTGTCAATTGCATATGCATTAAGAACATGATACAGTAAATTAAAAATGTTTAAAAACCTCGGTATTGATTTGGCTTATTTCTTAAGATTGCCTATCAAAATTTTTTACAAAGAAAAAATAGAAAAGGGGTACTTAAGTTCTCGGAGTAATAATCCTTTCGGTGATTTCTATTTACATGAAAAGCCGAAGAAAAAATTTGTTAGCAAAGTTATCTTACACGGTGAACTTCGTATGATTAAGAAAATAACCTTTTTCTAAGGTGACTTCGTCACCTTTTTTGCTTTACCAAACAATTCGGAAAATCGAAAATCAGGTAGAAACCGCATTAAATTGATTTAAATAAGCCATAACTTTGTTTCACCTAAAACTGCTGTATGCATCATCCTTATGCAAGGGTTTTTACTAATCAGGATCAAGCCGAGGCCTTTTTACACAATGTTTTAAAATTTAATGACAAACCCTTTCCAGGGATTTTATCCAAAATTGTGAATGCGGAACAAGGATTAGTTAATCTGGACGTTTCCGAACAAACTTTGCATTCTACTCATTACAGAGAAAGAAATTTTGCATCTGAAGAAAGTAGATGGGAACTTCGGAGAAAAATTTTAGAAGATTTAAAAAACCTGTCTCGACTACCTCAAGATGAAGATATTAAATTAGGTGTGGGAGGAGCTTTACCAAATAATGGTGTGATGGCAGGCAATAAAGCATTTGTTATTATCGGATTGCCAGCATCGGGGAAATCAACAATTTCAAGCGAAATAGCGGAACAGTATCACGCTGTTATTCTGGATCCCGATTATGCAAAACGTAAATTACCTGAATGGGACAGTTACCCCTGCAGCGCAACCATTGTGCATGAGGAATCTGATAAAATAATTTCTGGTTTTGGGGAAATTAATCCTTACGGCTTGATAAGTTTATATGAGCACTGCTTAACAAATAACTATAACATTGTCATACCTACTATTGGACATACCATTGAAAGAATTAAAGATTTAGCAAATATTTTAAATACTGCTAACTACGAAACTCACTTAATATTAGTATCTTTAAAACGAGAGGATGCAACAAAAAGGGCAATTGTGCGTTTACATAGAACAAAGCGGTATGTTCCGCTTGGATTAATATTTGATAATTATATCAATAATCCTTTGATGACTTATTACTTACTTCGATCAAAATTTCCCGATCTTTTTACAACTTTTAGCGCACTATCAACTCATTATGACCCGCCAATTTGTATTGATAAATTGAACGTGGGTCCTTGTGAATTATACCAATATGATCCCAATATACTTTTTTAACAACCATTTATGAAAAGAGAGAAAATTGCAGAATTTCTCAGATTGCCTAAACGAAAAACGGCAACTCCCAAACCCTCGAAAGGGTATTACGAAAAGCATCAAAATGCGATGATGTTTTTATCTAGTCGTGAAAATCATGATCTTGATAACATGATAAATACGACTAAAAAAGTTATTTCAAAAAAATAAAATAACAGCAGCACTGTTATTTATTCTTCATATGAGGAATTAGTATTGGTATCTTTTGAAATGAACCTTAAAATTCTCAAATTTTATAAAGATTTTCCTGGCTCAAACCCTGAAAGGGTCTATATTTCTTGATTCTGCCGCCGAGCGTCGAACTATCAATCTCCATCGGGAAGTATCCCAAAACTTTATAATCTCAGGGTATAATTCAATTTGCAGCTCTATTTTGTCATTCTCCCAGTGAGTGTCTCAGTAAATACGTCCAAGAAGGGTTGATCGCTGAAAATGGGCAATGCCTTCCTCTGCCACTTTACGGATATCCTACCGAATAAAATAAAGAATACGACAGCATATCTGAAGAATTGTCTGGGGATTTTGAAGAATGATAAACGGTTTATAGTGCTTACTTCAGGCCAGGCACAGAAGACGGTGCACTACATATTGGATGTAAAGTAAAAAGAATCAGATGACATCAGCTCTATGGAACAATGGTTGGTTGATGTACAAAGCCTGTTGCAGTAATATAGCAGGTTTTATTCCATATTAATATCACTCGAGAATTCAAGTATATTCCTTTTACAGTGTAATTTATTCTCCGATTGCGAAATTGGCTTTAATAATTTGGAATATACATTCTAGGAACAAGGTAAAATTCCTTCTCAGCACTTTGGTTTTTAATTCTTTTAAATAATATTTCTACACCAACTTTTGAAAGCAGTTTTGGATTTTGATCGACAGTATTAATAAAATGTTTATTTTTTTTATCAATTATTGTTTTTGCTTCCTCAATTCCATCACACCCCAATATAATAATATTGTTGAGCGCTTTATTGTTAATTTCCTTGATTGCGGATACAACTCCCAAAGCCATTTCATCATTTGTACAAAATATCAAATCCCAAATTCTAATATTATTTTTAAGCTTATTTTTCAAGTTTTCTATAGCTATTCTGTGGGCGATTTTTCTATTAAATTCTCCACTATCATCAATTGTTATTTCTGAATTTTGAAGTTTCGATTTAATACAAGCGACAAAATTATGTTGTCGTTCGCTCTGCAACTTAGAAGCAATCACAAGGATTTTAGGAGCATCAATTTCTTTTCTCTTCAATAAATCAATTGCAGTATCAGAGGCAATTTCCCCGGTTATAGAATTCTCGTATCCAATAAAGGAACATTTGTCATCAAAAGATTTATATAAATCATTTTTATGACAATCCAAAAAAACTAATGGCTTATTAAATTTATTAGAAAAGTTTCGGAATCTTTCATGATGCTTGTCTGGCTCAGCATGAATAAATATTCCCGCTGAATAACTATCTATATCATTATACAATTTGTCCACATGCTTATTCATCTCGATGATATTGAAATCTTCAATAGGAAGTTTGATAACAGGTTCATACCCTTGCGATTCAATTGATTGAATAATCTCCTTTATTAATTCAGAAAAAAAGGAGGTAGAAGTAAAAGCAGAAGATATAATAAAGATTCTTTTATTGACAGATAATTTCTTTTTAAAAATAGAAATCCAAGCCAATGTAAATATCAAAAATATAACAAAGACTAAAATCAAAACCCAAAATGGTATGGGCTTATCAAAAAAATCAAAAACTTCTAAATAATCCAAGAGTGAAATTATCGCAGCAGTAATTATACTTCCAATTAAACCGATAACGATTTCTTTTTGCATTTTTTTACTCTTTAATCTCTTATACATCTACATGGAAAACCATTTCCTTTTACATTATAGTATCTTAAAACCTCGTCAGTCATGAAGTCCATTGTATGATACCAAGCCAAATGATTGTAATGTTCAGTTTTTGACCAAAAATATGCGTGTTGCTGAAGAAAAAAGAAGTCGCCATAAAAATTTCGATATCCGCTTGGAAACACATTGAATTCACTTTGATTATTTCCTAGATTACATGATTCCTGCCATAAGCTATTTGATTTCATTAGTTTCCCTGCCTTTTTATACCCGCCTATACTCTCTATTAATTCTCCCCACTCATTATCGCTTGGTATATGCCAACCTTTGGGACATATTCCTCTTTCATCAGTCACAGCGTACCAATTATATAGCCTCCCGTAAATTTGTTCATTCTCTTTATCGTTGTTATAAAAGCACCAGCCAGGCCGCCCTTCTTTATTCGCTATAATCCACTCTTCCTTTGTTTTAATTTCATTTATTGGATCGCCATTGGAAAAAACAACTACATTTAAATTCAGCGTTGTCCACTCTTGTTTTCCTATTTTTTTTGAATATTTCACATTGAATATTTTTATAATTCAATCTCAGACAATTTTTTAATGGTTGAAATCTTTTGAAGCGTAGTTAAACTTTTATTATGATCATCTAAATTAGCTGCAGCGCAACAATCTGAAACAACAACTACATTATAATCGCGATCATGAGCATCTCTAGCAGCAGCTTCAATAGCTAAATCTGTTGACACACCGGAAAGATAAAGAGTATTAATTCCTTTTGCATTCAATGTAATTTCTAAATCTGTCGAAAAAAAGGCACTTACTCTTCTTTTAATTATTACTTTTTCCTGATCTGCAGGTTTAACCATTTCTGCAAAATCCGTTCCCCAAGTTTCTGCCTGTAATGCTTTAAATTCCTTTGCCTTACCAAATAAGGGAGAATTAATTGGATGCTCGGTATAGTCAGGTGAAAATGAAATCTTAACATGAAATATAGGAACTCCATTTTCTCTAAACTTGTCCTGTAATAGTTTTACATTTTGCAAAGTATTGTTTTCATTAACAAAGGTCAGATATCCCTTACCAGTAAGCTTGCCGTCTTGGGTCACCATTTCGTTTACATAGTCAATACAAATAAGTGCGGCTTTTTGTTGTGTTTGTTGCATATAGTATTAGATTGATGAATTCATTTGATTAAGTAATTTTGCTAACTCCTCTATAGAATTAACTAGATAAGTTGGAGAAAAAGTCTGAAGATAATTAAAAGGGTGATATCCATATCCAACAGATATGATATCAATAGGAACATCTCTACAATATAATATATCACTTTCTAGATCTCCTATGTACACAGCATCTTCCTTATTTAATCCTAAGTCGGACAAAATATTAATAATTTTTTCTGTTTTTGTTTGATGTAACTCTCTCCCTGCAATCTTATAGATTGAATGTTCATTAAAAGAAGGGTCTTTAGATAAAATGCTTTTGACAGCTTCGCTGTAAGAAGATGTCACAATCGAAACCTTATTCTTGCCCAATGAATTTAATATCTCTACCGCCCCAGGGAACGGAAATATTGCTTCTGATGCATCTTGCATCTTCTTTGAATGATGGTTAAAAAAAGCTTTAGTTCCTTCTTGTCCTATCCATTTATTTAAACAAGTTTTAAGTGGGCCAGCATAAACAACAGTCATATCATTTTTTGTTACAACTTTTGGCAATTGAGGAAACGATTCATATTGAATTTCATTAAAATGTTTAATAGCTAATTCATAACTATCAGAAATTACTCCATCAAAATCAAAAATAAAATGCTTATACTGTTTAATAGATGCCAAAGTTTAATATTTTAAATTGGTTGATAGATAGCATTTACTTGCTCCAAACTCGGCATTGAAGGACCAGCGCCTTGACGAGTTACACAAATTGAAGCTGCAATATTTCCAAATTCAATCGCATCTGTCAACGATGCATTACTTGAAAGTTTGGCAGCAATTGCTCCCACAAAACAGTCTCCAGCGCCAGTCGTATCAACTGCTTTTACTTTCCTTCCCTCAATCTTTACGATTCTGTCATTTATAAAGCCGACTGCGCCCTTTTCACCTAGAGTGACGATTATCGATTGGCGATCGCTTTTAATTTTATGAACAGCATTTGAAATAGAATCCTCATTAGAAACATCAACTTTTTCTGAAGAAATAAACTCGAGTTCTGTTTCATTCAGTATTAAAATATCTACAAGCTCAAGCAAGTCTTTTGGAATTTCTCTTGCTGGTGCAGGATTAAGAATATTCACCGTTCCCACCGTTCTTCCTTTTTTAAAAAAAGCTTTAATTGTTTCAATTTGAATTTCAAATTGGCACACTAAAATATCATCTTTAGTGATAGATATTTTTTCTATTTCTTTTTCAGAAAGCTTGAAATTGGCTCCTGGTACAACAACAATAGTATTGTCAGAGGTTTCTGTCGAAACTGTAATTATAGCAGTTCCTGTGGGAACATTTTCAATTTTGGAGATTTCGTTGCCCACGCCTTGTTCTTGAAGGAATGTTATTAACTCCGTTCCAAAGCTGTCAGTACCCACCATTCCAACAATAATGGTTTTTGCCCCAAGTTTCGATGATGACACGGCTTGATTTGCGCCCTTTCCACCGGGGAAATATTTTAAGTCAGTTCCAAACACTGTTTCGCCAACTTTGGGATGTTTTTCTGTAAGAGCGACAATATCCATATTGATGCTTCCTGCTACAATTACTTTTTTCATTATGCTTTTGATTTAATTATTTAACTAAATAGCTACTGCCGCCGTTAAATGCTACCAATTTTATCTTATTCCTATCGAAGGGTTCCGCAACTGACTCTCTCGGAACAAGCATTGGTGTTACAGTTTCTTTTTGTTGTTCAATTTCAATTCCGTTTCGTTCTGCCTCTATTCTTTTTAAAAGAATAGAGGATGCTTTTGATATCAATATTCTAATTGGTTGCGCAATTGTTGTCAATGCTGGATAAACCCATTTACTCATAGGAATATCATCAAATCCAATTACGGAAAGTTGTTCAGGTAATTTCCATCCAGCTTTCTGTAAACGTTGCATTAATCCAATTGCCATTAAATCATTAGCGCAAATTATTGCGGTTGGTCTTTCATCATCTTTCATTTCAATTAATCTATCGGCGCATTCCACTCCCGAGCCAAATTGATAATCACCCTCAAAAATATAATTCTCGTTAATTTTAATTCTATTAGCTGCCATCGCTTCTTCATAGGCTTCATTTCTTTGTCTTGCAGTTAATGTCCCTTTTAGGCCTTTTAAATAAGCAATTTTAGAATGTCCTTTTGTAAACAAATAATCCACTGATTGGAGAGTTCCTTTTTTACTATCAATTACAACATAATCAAATGATCTGCTTTCCAGTGGTCTATCAAAGGAAAGTACTGGTAAGTCATGATGATTAGCAATAAGAGAGCTATAAAGTTCGTCAGTTTGATTCCCGCTATTAATATATATCAGACCAGAAATACCTAATCCTTTGTAACGTTCAATTAATTTTAAATCTCTGCTCAATTCTCCATCCGAATTAGAAATAAGCAAATGCCACCCTTGCCTTTCGAACTCCTTTTCAAATTCAAAGGCAATTGAGGTAAAATATGGATTATTTGCATCAGGGATAATTAAGCCAATAACTTTATCCACCGGCATATTCGCTTTCAATTCCTTAACGGCTTTTGCGATTTTATTTTCTACCTTCTGACTAACTTTTGACTTTTTGTCAAAAAACCTTGTTACAGAAGAAGCAGACACACCCGCGACGTCTGCTATATCTTTATATTTAGTATCGTTCATTTTTTATTTTATTATCATGAGGTAAAATATTTTAATTGTCAGTTCCGCTTTTGGTAATCCTATCAATCAAAAATTGAAAATTGAAAATATGACTTCTAGGATTTTGATAGAAGAACAGAAGTTCATCCTTAATTTCTGAATCAATTATTTCTTGACTCATTGCTTCATTTAAAATCTGAGGATAGCTAACTAGTGCTTTAATGGGAATGTTTAATCTTCTAAAT
>Ga0068867_100004138_pt1 | contig 10191 bp, 10 predicted proteins | sample KBSMisM32_FD_65649 | JGI IMG/M metagenome (GOLD analysis project Ga0068867, IMG submission 65649) | Miscanthus rhizosphere microbial communities from Kellogg Biological Station, Michigan, USA - KBS Miscanthus M3-2 | ecosystem: Host-associated > Plants > Roots > Rhizosphere > Soil ...
TACGCTTTGGTGATCAATAAAGACACCGTATTTGGTGAAAATTGTACACTAAGGCATTCAACAACTATTGGTAACAAAGGCGAGTTTGACCGGCCTTGCCCGGTAATAGGCGATAACGTAAATATCGGAGCACATGTGTGCATACTAGGCGAAATTGAAATAGGCGACAATGTAATTATTGGTGCCGGCAGCATGGTAACCAAAAGCATACCTCCTAACTGTGTTGTTGTTGGGAATCCTGCCAGGATTATAAAACAATTAAGTAACTAATTATGAAACTAAGTTTGTTATTTATCGGGCTGGTCATTTTAAATGGCCCGGTGTGTGCCCAAAACCGACATCATTTGCTTTTTGAAAATACTTTCGAAGGCCCCGGAGCCCTGGAGGCTTGGCCGGGGCATGAAAAAGCCAATAAAAATTCAATAAGTATTTCGGATTCAGTCGCGCATAGCGGTCGTTATTCGCTGAAATTCATACTTAAAAAAAATGATCCAGCCGTTGCCAATGGCAAAAGGGCTGAAGTGGCTATGAAGCCGGATCAAAATGCCAAAGTAGAAAGATGGGTTGGATTCAGTGTATTCTTGCCCGTCTCATTTACCCCGGATCCGGCACCTGAGATTATACAGCAATGGCACGATATGCCTGATCTGTCAGAGGGCGGGGTATGGCGCTCACCACCTTTTGCCTTGTATACTCAAAACGGGCATTGGTTTTTAGCCATTAAATCCTCGGCTAAACGATTGACAAGTAATAAAGATTTATCGAGCAAGGACTATGATCTGGGGGCTTGTGTAAACTCTGAATGGACCAACTGGGTATTTCATGTACGTTTTTCATGGGAGGATGACGGGCTTATAGAAGTTTGGCAAAACGGAAAACTTGTGCAAACCATCAACGGTCCAAATACCTATAATGATAAAGTAGGGAACTACTTTAAACTGGGAATATACAAATGGGTGTGGATGCCGGAGAAAGACAAAGGCATATCAACAACAACCGAAAGAGAGATTTTTTATGATGATGTCAGAATAGGAGACGAGAGCGCCACCTACAATGATGTGGCGCCTTAAACTGCAAAAGCTTAGATACCCTTAATCTGTTATTTAACCAATATTTATGATTTTACATTTAGAACGCAAGTTTACCGCTCCTACAGAAGTTTTTATTGCAGACCAGATCAACTTTCAAAACGAATATCAAAATATAGTATTTACGGTAAAGCATTTAAATAATTTGAAGATCAATGCCGAGGTTATTCAATCCCCGGCACGTTGGCCCATTAATTTGAGGATAATAAATAATAAGCAGACACTGTTTCTAAAAGGAAAGTATGAAGAGCATCGCCCTGCTCTTATTCATGGGCATTTTTTAACTGATGCTTCTTATTTTCATCGGTTTACTAAAAATATAGATATCCCTAAAGTATGCTCTGCTTATGGGTATGATGTATCACGTTTTCCACAGTACTTTTTTGGGCTTGGCAGATACTATGTACAACCTGTATTTGATAACTATGATCGCTTTTTGGCGATGTCAGATGACATGGCTAATGATTTAGTGCTTATGGGCTGCCCGCAGAAAAAAATACGAATACATTATCACGGTATTGATACACAATTATTTAAGGTTGATAGGACTTACGAAGATTCCGGTACATTTAACATTCTTACCATTGCTTCTCTTGTTCCGAAGAAGGGACACATGACGGTTTTAAAATCATTGGTGACCCTTAAGAAAATGCTCCCTCAATTAAAAGTAGTTTATACTGTCGTAGGCAGGGGCGAAATGTTGGAGTCTCTCGAAAAATATGTTGCTGAAAATGGCTTGCGTGGGAATGTTGAGTTTAAAGGGCATGTTAACCATGGTGATGAATTTTTAAAAGTACTGAAACAAGCGGATGTATTTGTTCATCCCAGTATTACCGACAGGCGGGGCGATAAAGAAGGAATACCCGGCACAATTGTTCAGGCAATGGCAAGCGGGTTGCCTGTTATTGCTACACATCATGCAGGGATACCAGAAGTAATCCTGGCGAATTGGAATGGATTGCTTATTAAGGAGAACGATGATCTGCAACTGGCTGAGCTTTTAATGGAACTATCGGCAAATAGTAATAAAAGGAAATTCTTAGGACAAAATGCTTTAAATACGGCCATCAACGAGCTTGATGTCCGTAAAAAAACAAAAGACCTGGTGAATATTTATAAAAAAGAATTATCAATAGATTGATAATTTACTTAAACTAAAGGTTAAAATTACCATAATGGCATTTTTACGCAAAAAAATACACTTGAAATTAAAATATTACTAAAAATTTAATCGTTCAGAAATTATTATAGCATTTAAAGAAAAATATCTTTTAGTTAAGATATTTTTTTATTATTTTGGCTTATGAAAAACGAAATATAATTTAATTTTATGTAAATTAATTTAACTCAACCTATGAAAATTTTAGCCATTGCTTCGACAGGTGGACACTGGATCCAACTGCTCAGACTAAAACCTGCCTTTCAGGATAATGATGTCGTATTTGTATCAACTAAACCAAATTTTGCTTCAACTGTAAATGGTTATGCTTTTCATGCTGTGCCGGATGCGAGCAGATGGAATAAGCTTCAGTTGATCCATTCATTTTTTAAGGTTTGGAAACTTATTTCTACAACCAAGCCCGATGTTATTATTACAACAGGCGCCGCTCCGGGCCTCATGGCTGTCATCGTTGGCAAAATAAGGAATATTAAAACTGTTTGGATTGATAGCATTGCTAATGCTGAAAAACTATCCATGAGCGGACGGCTGGCAACATACTTTTCAGACAAGGTTTATACACAATGGTTGCATTTGGCCAATGATAAAGTTGTATTTAGCGGAAATATTATACAATGATATTTGTTACCACAGGAACTCAGATACCCTTCGATCGCTTAATCAGGGCCATTGATGAGGTTTACCCCTATTTTGGAGGTATCGAATTAATTGTACAGGTGGCAGAATCAGGTTATAAAGTAGAAAACTTTACAACCAGGGAATTCATTCCGCCAAAGGAGTTTGACGATTATTTTAACCGGGCAGAGCTAATCATTTCTCATGCCGGAATGGGAACAATTATATCTGCTTTTGTTAAAAATAAGCCCATACTGGTTATGCCCAGGCTGGCAAAATACGGAGAACACCGGAATGATCATCAACTGGCGACTGCTACCAGGTTCGATGAATTGGGTTATATAAATGTGGCGTATACTGAAGAAGAGCTTAAAGAAAAACTGAAAAGCCTGCAAAGGACCCCCTTGAAGCCCCTATTTAACATAGATGACTATGCATCAAAAGAACTGATCACGTCGCTGCAAAGCTTTATTAACTTGAAATAAGTTCAGGCCAGTAAAACAGCGATAGCCCTTTTATTAATTTATACTATTAAAAATGCGTGATAATCAAAATGTTACGACATTAAAGGCTTTGTTTTTTCTTCTATTATTAAACCTGGTGCCGGGTGTTGTATGGTCTCAATCAAATAACTGGCATTATTCAATAGAAGGACAGGGTATAGTGTCACCGTCCGGTAAACTGCCTTTTTGGTTCAGGGCAAATCAATATGGCAGTGTGCCATTGCCCGGAACGTCGGGTAGCTTGCTGGGAGCTATCTACAAAGATTATGATACGACGCGAAAACATAAAATTGATTGGGGGGCAGGTTTCGAAACCAGGGCAAACTTTGGTAAAGGTTCAAACTTGACATTGATAGAAGGATATGTCAAGGGGCGGTTAGGAGTATTTGAGCTTAAAGCAGGCCGCGCAAAAGAAATAGTAGGACTGGTAGACTCAACCTTGTCGACGGGGGCATTTTCAGTCTCCGGCAATGCATTGGGAATTCCAAAAGTAGAGCTATCAATCCCTGATTACTATTCTATACATTTTTTGGGCGATTTATTTGCTATAAAAGGAGGTTATGCATTTGGATACGTGGGTGATCTAGGTTTGACACACGGTTTGGTGGACCACGCTGAGACTTACTACCAGCAGGAGCAGCTTTATGGTAGGTTTGGCAAACCCAATTGGCGGCTGAAATTATATGGGGGGATAAATCATGAGGTGTACTACGGAGGTGAAAAAAACATATATGGCTCTAATGTTTTTTTGCTGAGTCCTTTTCAGTCGCTGATTTATGCGGCTATAGGAAAAACCTATAATTCGCCCAAAAATGTAAATAACCGGGGAGCGCAATCAAAGGTAGGCAACCATTTAGGATCCGTTGATCTGGGACTGGAATATAGTTTTTCCTCAGTTCGCTTAATGTTGTACCGTCAAAGTATATATGATGTCGGCGCACTTTTTCACCTGGCAAATATTGCCGATGGTATCAATGGACTGAGCTTAACAAACACGAGTAAAGATACCCATGTAGTTAATTGGCATAAAGTGTTGTTTGAATTTGTTTATACAGTTGACCAGGCCGGCTATTTTGATTCGACTGAATCAAAGTCCGGGGACGAGGACTATTACAACAACAGCATGTATTTAACGGGGTGGTCATACAAAGGATTGAATGTGGGTAACCCGTTAGTTACCGACAGAAGGTACGCCAGGAGTACCCTGGCCACTGATCCGGATGACTATTTTATTAATAACCGTGTAAGGGCCTTTAATCTGGGATTCGAGGGCTCGGTTAGTATGATTAATGTTTTGCTGAAACTAACTTATTCAAATAATTATGGCACTTACGGAACAAGCCCGGAGGGGCACTCATTGGGCGGGCATCATTCCGTGCCTAAATACGGTTTGTTCGGACAAGTTAACCAGTTTTCCGGTTACCTGGAAGCAAATAAGGCACTGTCTAAGGGCTACCATTTAGGTGTGGCGATTGCCGGAGATGATGGCGGATTATATTATAACTCGTTGGGTGTACTGTTAAAGCTTAGTAGAGCATTTTAAAAAATGATACGGATTTTATAATAAGAACTTTTGTATAACATGGATAAATAAACAACAACATTAACCTTCATACCTTGAAAAATGACTGCAATAATGATTTTATTAATAACTGCACTGACGGTAATAATCATAGGTATCGTTACCTCGACAATAAATAATAAGCCTAAATGTGATCACCACTGGGAAGATTTTGATGACGGCACCAGTAAGTGTAAAAAATGCGACAAAACTATTTATCTATATTCCAATAGCAGTGGCAAAACAAATGACTTTGCGTGAGGGATTTAACGAGTACACAGCAAGCCAGATTATGTTTGCTTACTCGCCAAGATAAGCTTGTTGCATCACTCCACTTACTTTCTTGATCCTGTAAAAACACGGCGCAATATTCAGTGTTTAGTAAAGATGCGTGCGGTTAAAAAAAAGCCGGTCAAAACCTCGCTGGCCAACTGGTCAAGGACCCTCGGTCGAAGTAGTCAATCGATCAAATTGAAGGGGCCAGATAAGAATTAACTTGGCTTGTTAAGCAAGCCTCAGCACCTTACAGCATTTCTGGGGAGTAAAAAATCTTGGAAAAATTACTCACCGAATTACTCACCATTTTGCTGCGAAATAATGCATAATTTGATGGTTCTCCTAAAACAAAAATCATACAATTGTTTGATTTTTAGGATTTTAATATTGAAATCAGCGGGGATAAAGAGACTAGGATTGAACACCTTTCTGCGATTTTGGCAATTGTTAAAGAAATATTTGCAATATAATAAGGGAAAGATGCTGATATTTAGTGACGCCAAAAGTACAGATGCTGAACTTTTTACTGCTCATGCAAGGATTAGTTTTTCTCCGTTACATCCCAAATAATACCGACAAAACGCAGGTTGACAGGAGCAGACGTTATGAATCGGGATATCGAAAAAAGATTCCGGAATTCTTAACTGCAAACAACAACTCCGCGACTGAATTGTGAAACGCCAACGACTGTCAACTAATGTGTGAGTAGCGTGACAAATCAAGCAGAAATAAACGGTAGGTTTAGAATATGTTAAAATAAGCAATGGACATTTTATGGTGTAATTATGGAATCCTCTGAAATCATATTGCAAACTTACTCGATAATTAAATCTGCGCTTACCGAAAGATTCGGGAATCTTGGATATATACTGATTGAAGAAAAAAATAGTGATACTATTTATGAGAGTAAATTCACTATCTGGTCTGATAACAAAGATGCCTTGCGCTTAACCTGGGACGGCAGTGAAAATGTTTTTTTGATTGAAGTTTCCAAAACTTTTCCCGTGTCTGCATCAGCAAAATGGTTGAGCATAAGCAGAACTGGGTTTAACCCGGCTTATTCAAGTAGTGAATATATTCATTCCACTGCAAGAAAGGTCGTTGGCAGTTTCAATCAGTAATTAATTTTGAAATGCACTCAGGATTTTGTTTATCTAAAAAGTCAGGTTCATGAGATTTAGAACACCCCCAGGACCGGCTAAAACTATTTTAAGCAACAAAGCCTCACAGTTGTGAGAGCTTTATTTGTTTTGCGGAGATAAGGAGCGTAGGATTGAACACTTATCTGCGATTTTGGCAATTTTGAAAGAAATTTTTACGAAATAATAAATAGGCGATGTCGTTAGTGAAAAGGTAATTTCAAATGCTTCGGCGATTAATGTTGCGGTTAATAATAAGTGCTTTGCAAATCCGTTGTATGCTGAGATTTAAACCATTATCAAATGACCAGGAGAATTTTCCTTTACTGCCTTTTGATTGTATTGGGCAGTTCCTGCACAAAACAAGATATTAATAAACCCAAGCTCGACAGTTTACTAACTTCACTCCAAGGCAATAATAAGGCTATGGGCAGCCTGGCAATTTCTGTCGGCGGCAAAGTTATTTATTCAAGGGCGTTCGGTTATCGTTCTATAAGCGAGAATGAAAAAAAAGTGCCCGACAGCCATACCAAATACAGGATCGGTTCGATAAGCAAGATGTTTACGGCTACGATGATCTTTCAATTGATTGAAGAAGGCAAGTTGACGCTGAATGACCGGCTTGCTAATTGGTTCCCTGAGTTGCCAAATGCGCAAAAGATAACCATTGGAAATATGCTCAATCACAGAAGCGGATTACATAATTTCACTAACGACACTGCTTATTGGCACTACATGACCCGCTCGCATACCGAAGCCGAAATGGCAGCGATATTTGCAAAGCAAAAGCCTGATTTTGAACCGGATGAAAAAGCCGACTATAGCAATACCAACTTCGTTTTGCTCGGATATATAGTTGAGAAGATCACAAAAAAGACATATGCCAAAGAGTTAAAGGAACGCATAACTTCAATAATCGGACTAAATGATACTTATTATGGTGATAAAGGCAGTGTGAAGAATAATGAAGCGTTCTCATATGTATTTGCGGTTAAGTGGATGCCGATGGATGAAACCGATATGTCTATACCGGCAGGCGCGGGAGCGATTGTATCTACACCAAACGATCTGACCAAATTTATCGAAGCTTTGTTTGCCGGTAAACTCATCAGCGCGGATCATTTGAACATGATGAAAACGCTGAAAGATAACTATGGCATGGCCATGTTTGAAATGGATTTTAACGAAAGGAAAGGTTACGGACATACAGGTGGGATCGATGGTTTCAGGTCAATACTCACTTATTTTCCGAATGAAAAACTGGCTATAACTTACTGCTCAAACGGCGGCATCTATAGTGTTAATAAAGTTAGAGACGCTGCGCTTAGTATTTATTTCAACAAGCCTTTTACTATGCCGGATTTTAATGCGACCCAGCTAAAACCAGAAGTCCTGGATAAATATATAGGGATATATTCAAGCAAGCAAATTGGTTTTAAGGTCACTATTACAAGGGATAACGGCACCTTGATTGCACAAGGAACTAATCAGCCGCAATTTGCACTTGTGCCAGTAGCGCAGGATAGATTCAGCATAGATGAAACTGGTATAATATTGGATTTTGACCTTGCAAAGAATCGATTTGTCCTGGAGCAAGGTAACTCCGAAACGTATTTCACCAAAAATAAATAGCAGTTGACTAATTAACTTTTCGCTGACGGTAAACGATTTGAGAATCCGAATTCAATAAAAAAACTTCGATATCAGTCTCTCCTATAGTTAGAGTAGTGGATTTCGGACAGTTATCAAATCTCATAATAAGTGTTACGCTCCGCCTGCTGATAGCGCTGGTATTGTACCCAAAAATGCTCGGCTTTGTTGTGGTCGCTAATATAATACAATTCATTAATGCCTGAGACGCTTTTGAATTGCAAGGCGCCGTAAAGAACTACGGGTATCTTGTAATTACCTGCAAAGCGTCGATCTGGTGAACCGTCTTTATTTACACGGTACCAAGTCTCGCCAGCCACCGCCGTGTCAGAAGGTATGTCCTTAGCAGTTTCCAAAAAGCGTTGTTCTTGGTAATGAATTTGCAATTCTCGATAATCGATCACAGCGATCTCATCGCGGTTTTTATAATAAATGATGAAATGCGGATAAAAGAAAAAATCACCGCCGTTTGAGTTTTCCCAATGCATCACATGTTCTGCGGTTTGAATGATCGCAATACTTTTAAAATCAAATTTGACCTCTTTTCGATCTATAAGAGTAGACGCTGCGGCCTTCGTTTCAAGGTTGATTTGGTTGGTTAACACATCCCAAATTTTTGCGCTGGTGTGCATAGTGGTAAAAGCGCTGAAAAGATCAGAAAAATCTGCTTTTACATTTGGGTTTTCGAACTGGTAGTTTAACTGGATATAAGATTCTGTGTTGGCGGATAGCAGCAGGGTTAACTTTTCATTGGCTTCCTCCAACTGTTCCGTTAAGGAGACTATTTTCTTTTTGAAAAAAAAACGGAACAATGAACGGCTTCGACGCTCAAGGTCGGTGCTGATTTCGTTCTGTCGTTTTGTCCAGTCAGATATTTCCTGATCGAAACGTTGCCGTTGGTGATGAATACTAACGATCTGTGATCGAAAATCGGAAAAGCGGCTGGAACTGAGGCGTTCAGTATTGAAGTGGCTTTCGATGACACCGTATTCAGGTAAGGCAAACATCTGTTTTATGATGTTGTCAGCAAATTCCTGACCGCTTGTTCTGGCGTTGTTGTAAGTCGGCTGGTCAGCACGTTCGGCCAATCCGCCAACGGTTTCTTTTATTTTTAATAGGATTTCGGGATGAATAAAGGGTTTAGGTGTCATTTTTAGTATTTGAGACAGTGCCAACGTTTGAAATAATTTGTGTTAGGTTGGTTGAATTTACAATGATCAATCGAAATTAACAATACCGCTATTCGAAGTTTGTAGTCTCGGAAACTGCCTGGTCAAATATTAAAACCTTATTCTTGTTGTCCCCTGATTCGTCCCCTTAAATAAAAAATCACCATAAATTGTTAATTTACAGTGATTTAAAATTGCAACTGCGGAGAGAGAGGGATTCGAACCCTCGATACCCTTTAGGGGTATACACACTTTCCAGGCGTGCTCTTTCGACCACTCAGACATCTCTCCGGGAAATGGGATTGCAAATGTATAATAATTGCATCGAAAATTGAACAGCAATCTTATTATGTCTTAGCGTGCTCCTGAAGAAGCCAGTAGCCTTGGCAAATGAACAATTTTATATATTTAAACAACTTAAACATTATAAAATTGGTGGCTGATAAATTACGATATACTGCTAACCGCATACAGTTATTATGTGCGCTATTGATATTGTTATTACCCAGCTTTAAAACCAATATTTCAACGGGCGCAGACCAATTGATAGTTACCATAAGTAATCCTGACGCACATCCCTGCCCGGGACAACGGGTTGATTTTACGGCAACAGTCACCAATGGGAGTGCAAATTTATCTTATCAATGGCAGCTTAACGGAGTTAATACCGGTTCAAACAGCCCTTTATTCACTATTGCAAATTCTCTTTTAAGCCCCGTTAAAAATACAGATATTATACAGTGTATTGTAACGGACAACAGCAATGATGCCAGCGCGGCGTCCAATAAACTAACTAATATTGTAGTGTTGGTCACTGAAGAATTTTATTTTGAGATTTTTGCGCAGACAAATTTTCCTGTATGCAGCGGAACGACTGTATATTTTGGATCACACTACAATAATTTAGCGCAAAATGGTATAACCAACCTTACGGGTGTATGGAGCATTAATGGTGTTGCCATGCATACGGGACTAACTTTTATTTCGAGCACTTTAAAGGACGGCGATGT
>Ga0068867_100004153_pt1 | contig 10181 bp, 10 predicted proteins | sample KBSMisM32_FD_65649 | JGI IMG/M metagenome (GOLD analysis project Ga0068867, IMG submission 65649) | Miscanthus rhizosphere microbial communities from Kellogg Biological Station, Michigan, USA - KBS Miscanthus M3-2 | ecosystem: Host-associated > Plants > Roots > Rhizosphere > Soil ...
TACCCGGCGGCGTGGGATGCCTCGTTGTACGACGACATCATCCCGGTCAGCGACGAGGCCAGCTTCCTCATCGCCCGGCAGGTCAGTCGTGAGGAGGGCATCCTCATCGGCGGCAGTGGCGGACTGGCGGTTGCCGCGGCGCTCGAGGTGGCCAAGCGGGCAGCACCCGACGACATCGTCGTCGTGCTCAATCCCGACAGCGGCCGCGGCTACCTGTCGCGCATCTTCGACGAGTCGTGGATGGCCAACTTCGGCTTCCTTCGCGAGTGCGACCAGTGCGTCGCCGCCGTGCTCGAGACCCGCGGCGATACGCCCTCGCTGCTCTACGTCAACCCGGGCGACACCGTGCGCCAGACCATCGAGGTCATGCGAGCGAACGGCGTCAGCCAGTTGCCCGTGTGCAAGAACACTCCCCCGTTCGCCAACGCCGAGGTGTCGGGCTCCGTCGACGAGTTGGATCTGATGGAGTCGGTGTACCGCGACCCGTCGATCATGGACACCGCGGTGGAAAAGGTGATGGGCCCGAAGTTGCCGACCATCGGTGTCGGCCAGCAGATCGCACTTGCCGTCGAGATGCTCGACAAGTCTCCGGCGTTGTTGGTGTTGTCCGGCGGCCGGCCGTTGAGCGTGTTGACCCGGACCGACGTGTTGACGTACTTCGAGGTCGTCGCCAATGGGTGAGCTCGAACAACAATCGACCTGGGGTTTCGAGACCCGTGCCGTGCACACCGGCCAGGAACCCGACCCGGTCACCGGAGCGGTCGTCACGCCGATCTCGCTCAGCACGACGTTCGCCCAGGACGGTGTCGGCGGCCACAAGGGCTTCGAGTACTCGCGCAGCGGCAACCCGACACGCGCCGCGCTGCAGGCGTGCGTCGCATCGCTCGAGAGCGGGCGTCACGGCCTCGCCTTCGCCAGCGGTCTGGCCGCGGAGGACAACGTGCTGCGACTGCTGAAGCCCGGCGATCGCGTGCTGCTCGGCAACGACGCTTACGGCGGAACGTTCAGATTGATCGACAAGGTCCACACCGGACTGAAATGGACGGCCGTCGATCTGATCGACGTCGACAAGCTGATCGCCGACTGGCCCGCCGACACCAAGCTGGTCTGGCTGGAGACGCCCACCAATCCGCTGCTGCGCTGCTTCGACATCGCGGCCATCTGCGCGATCGCGCACGATCGTGGTGCGCTGGTGTGCGTCGACAACACGTTCGCCACGCCGTACCTGCAGCAGCCGTTGACGCTCGGCGCCGACGTGGTCGTCCACTCGGCGACCAAGTACCTGGGTGGGCACAGCGACGTGGTCGGTGGGTTCCTGGCGCTGGACGACGACGAGTTGGCAGGGCGTCTCGGCTTCACCCAGAACGCGGCCGGCGCAGTGCCGGCACCGTTCGACTGCTATCTCGTTCTGCGCGGCGTGAAGACCCTCGCCGTGCGCATGGAGCGGCACTGCGCCAACGCTCGTGCCGTCGTCGACCTGTTGGTCGGTCATCCTGCAGTCGAGCGCGTCCTGTATCCGCAACTCCCCGATCATCCCGGCCACGCCGCAGCGGCACAACAGATGCGCGACTTCGGCGGCATGGTCAGCTTCACCTTGCGCGGCGGTCGCGAGGATGCGTTGCGGGTCGCCGCGTCGACCGAGTTGTTCGTGCTGGCCGAGTCGCTCGGCGCGGTCGAGAGCCTCATCGAACATCCCGGGCAGATGACCCATGCCTCCGTTGCCGGGTCTCCGTTGGAGGTTCCGGACAACCTGCTGCGGTTGTCAGTCGGAATCGAGAGCGCTGCCGACCTGGTCGCCGACCTCGAGCAGGCTCTCAGGTAGCACCAGGTCGAGCGGTTCTTCGACGCCGCTGTCGACATGGCGTGGCTCCGGCCGGCTGACCATCACCGCGCCGACGAGCACGATCAACATCCCGAGGATCGCCGCGGCGTGCAGCTTGTCGCCGCGCACGGCCACGCCGAGGATCGTGCCGACGATGGGAGTGAAGAAGATCCCGATCATCCCGCGCACTGTGCCGGCGCGGCTCAGCAACACGCCGTACAACGCGAACGCGATACCCGTACCGACGGCGCCGAGCATGAAGAGCGCGCCGAGTGCCGGCAGATCGATCCCGCCACGCGCCAGCCCGACCAGTCCGTAGGGCAGCGACAGCACCGAGGCGATCACCGTCATCCACAACATCGGGGCCAGTGAACCGTACTTGGGGTACATCGGCTGGGCGACGTTGGCGGCGACGGCGTAACACAACAATGCGACCGCGAGAAGGGCGATGCCCTTCACGTCGGCGGACGTGCCCTGATCGACCGACGCGATCGAGATGATCGCGATCCCGGTGAAGCCGATCACGACGGCGACGATGCGGAACAGCGTCGGCATCCGACGGGTCCATATCGCCGTCACGACCGCGGTCACCAGTGGAAGGCCTCCGTTGATCATCCCGGTGATCGACGAGCTGACGGTGCGCTCGGCGAGCGGGTACAGCAGGAACGGGATCGCCATCCACAACGCGCCCAGCAGCAGGAACCGCAGCCAGTCCTCGCGGTCGAGGCGACGGCGGGCCGCGCGGAAGGTGACGAGGACCAGCGCGCCGAACACACATCGGGCCAGCGGAACCACCGAGCTCTCGACGTGGTCGATGGCGATGGCGATCCACAGGAACGAGCTGCCCCACATCGCCGCGACCGCTGCCGTCATGGCCCACTCGCCGGCTCCGAAGTGGCCGAGCGTCTCGGGGGTTCGCGCCGGCCGGACCCCCGATTGTCCGTCGCCCGATTGCCTCACGCGACGATTCTACGAGTGGCCCCGCGACCTCAACCGGGTACTGCTGCTGCCACTCTCGCGCCGCTGCGCAGCGCGCCTTCCATGAACCCGCTGAACTCGTCGGTGTGCTCACCGGCCAGCAAGAGGCGACCGTGGCGGGCACGCAGCAGCGGCTCGGCCGCGGCGAGTTGACCGGGCCCGAAGCAGCTGTAGGCGCCGAGGCTCATCGGGTCGTTGGTCCAGTCCGTGTGCACCCGTTCTCCGGCGAGGCCCTTGGCGCCGGGGAAGACGCGGTCGATCTCGGCGACGATGCGATCCGGTGCTTCAGGAAGCGCGGCGAACGCCGCGCCGTCGTGCGACGACAGCAGGTTGGTGAGCACACCACGGTCGCCGCTCTGATCGTCGGTGGTCTCCCACAGATGACCCCACGCCCGCTCGGTGAGCACCGTGCCGTTGCGGCCGTAGTCCTTCCAGATCCGGCGGTCGAACTGCACGCTGATCTTGCCGCCGATCCCGTAACCGATCGCACCGAGCTCCAACGGCATCTCGTCCCACAGGCGCGACAACACGGGCAACGGCACGGCGGCGACGATCGTGTGGCCGCGCAACACCTCACCCGTGACCAGCGTGACATCGCCGTGATCGACGTCGATCGCTTGCACCACGGCACCCAGGCGGACGCGCTCACCCAACCGAGCGGCGAGCCCGGTGGCGAGTTGGTCGTTGCCGCCGACGATGCGATGGCATTCGCGGCGAATGCCGGCCTGCAGCCGAGTCATCCGACCGGCGAAGCACTGGCCGATCTCCTCGGGCGGCAACATGAACTCGGTGCGAATGTGTCGCCCGATGACCAAGCGGGCGAGCACGGACAGATCGAGCGAGTGCATCAGGTCGGCCACGGTCGCCTGATCGTCGTGGGTGTCGTCGGCAAGGCCGGTGATCGCCCGATCCCACACGGCCACGTCGGGCTCGATCGAGGCATGCATCGAGATCGGCACCGGTCGGCCACCCGCGTCGAGCAGGGTCGCCGCGGGGTCGAGGTCCGCTGACCGCTGGGACAATGTCAGGCCGAGGCGTTGCGCCAAGGCCAGCACCTCGGTGTGATTGGAATCGACGAACTCCGCGCCGCGCTCGCACGTCTGCCCATCACTGAAGTGGTGGCTGAAGACGCGGCCACCGACCCGGTCACGCCCTTCCAGCACGACGACGTCGGCACCCGACGCACTCAGCAGGTCGGCGCAACTCAGGCCGGCGAGGCCGCCGCCGATGATGACGACGTCGTGGAGAGAAGCCATCAGACCGGCATCAGAACAGCGTCGGCTGCTCGGCGATGATGCGCCGAGGTACACCGGGCCACGGCACATAGTGGTCCATGAACACCCACGTGCGACGGTGGATGGCCGACGGGCCGTACGCCTGCAGCGCGGCCTTGTGCACGGGACAGGGATAGCCCTTGTTGGAGTCGAACCCCCATTGCGGATAGTGCTCGGCCTGTTCCCGCATGATCCGGTCGCGGGTCACTTTCGCGAGGATCGAAGCCGCGGCCACCGACAGGCAATTCAGATCCGCCTTGACCCGCGTCTCGACGTGGGCGACAGAAGTGCCGACGAAGTTCCACCTGCCGTCGACGACGGCAGCGTCGGGAGTCACGTTCAACGCCGCGAGGGCACGACGCGTGGCCAGGCGCTGTGCCTCGGCCATTCCCAACTCGTCGCACTCCGGCTGCGACGCCCCACCCACGGCCCAGGCGTCGCACCAGCCGGCGATGCGGTTGAACAGGAACTCGCGACCGGCCTCGGTCAACATCTTCGAGTCGCGGACACCGTTGACCCGTCGATCACGGGGCAGGATCGCCGCACCGACCATCAACGGCCCGGCCCACGCGCCGCGCCCGACCTCGTCGATGCCGACCACCACATCGTGGCCTGCAGCCCACAACTCCTTCTCGATTGCTCGCGATGGCACACCTGCGGTCATCAGCGCAACACGATTGCCGGGTCGCCGGCCACCACTTCGCCGACACGCCACCACACGTCGGACAACGACGACACCGCTGCCGGATCAACAGCCGCGAGCAGGCCGCCGGACGTCTGCGGATCCATGCACAGTGCCTCACCCGTTGCGCCGGCCGTCGAGTGCAGATGCCCGGCGACATAGTCGCGATTGCGCGGATCGCCACCCGTGCGTACACCGCGCGCGGCCGCGTCCAACGCACCGGGGTAGGTACGGAGGTGATCCGTCTCCACGACGACCTGCACGCCGCCGCGCTCGGCCATCTCCCACCCATGTCCTGCAAGGCCGTAGCCGGTCACGTCGGTGACGGCGTGCACCGCGCTGCCCAAAGCGAGCAGTTCCTCGGACGCCGCTCGGTTCAGCCCGCGCATTCCGGCGATCGCAGCCGCCTTGGCGTCGTCGTTGCCGCCGGCCAGTGCCAGACCTGTGCCGAGCGGCTTGCTGAGCATCAGCACGTCGCCTGGCTTACCACCGCCCTTGCGGAACACATGGGCCGGATCGACGACGCCTTGCACCGCCAGCCCGAAGATCGGCTCGGGATTGCGGATGGTGTGCCCGCCGGCGATCGTGCCACCTGCCGCGGCGACCACCTCGGAGGCGGCGTCGAAGATCGCGACGATCGCCTCGCGGGGAAAGTGCTCGGGGAAGGCGGCGATGTTGACGGCGATCGCCACCCTGCCGCCCATCGCGAACACGTCACTGCAGGCGTTGGCAGCGGCGATCGCGCCGAAGTCACGGGGATGGTCGACGAGTGGCGGGAAGAAGTCGGTGGTGCTGACCAACGCGACGCCGGGCGCCATCTCGTAGATCGCCGCGTCGTCGAACGGTGCGAGACCGACGAGCAGCGACGGGTCGGCTGCCGCTGGCATCTCGCGGACCATCTCGGTCAGCAGTGCGGCTCCCCATTTCGCCGCACACCCGCCGCACGAGGTCCACTCGGTGAGGCGGAGGTCGGCGAACGGGTCGGCCAGTGCGGCGTTCGGGAGGGTCACGGAGCCAGCCTATTCAGTCATCTCCGGCTGATCTACGGTGGCGACGTGTACGCCATCGGGCCGTATCAGTTCACCCAGACCGACGCCAAGCGCACGGTGATGTTCGCCGACGAGATCTTCGATCTGTATGCGCAGGGTCGAAACGCCGAGGTCATCGAGCATCTCCGCCCGCCGCGACCGACAGGGGAACTGGAGGCCGACCTCGCCGCGGTGTGGTCGTCGTGGACTTCGGCGGGTCCGGCGATGCGCGCTGCCGGGCAGATGCCGGCGCAGGCCGTTGGCGTGGTCGAACAACTCAGCGTGTCGGCAGGGGGTCTTCCGAAGCTCCCGATCGATCCCGCCGAGGTCGACTGGCGCGGAGTGGTCGGCGATCGGCAGGCGACGCGGTTGCACCACGGCCGAGCATGGCAGGCATTGTGCATCTGGAGCTCCGAGGTCATCGATGACTTCCGCAACGGCGGCCATCCGCTCGCTGCCGGCCGCGCCGGCGAGAACATCACGATCCGCGGCTTGCCGTGGCACGAGGTCCGTGCCGGGGTACGGCTGCAGATCGGCACGGTGCTGTGCGAGGTCAGTTGTTACGCGCTCCCCTGCACCTCGAACAAGCCGTGGTTCATCGACGGCAACTTCAAGCTCATGCACCACGAACGGGGCCCGGTCAGCCGTGTCTACGCCACCGTGCTGCAGCCGGGTGTCATCGCCGTCGGCGATGCTGCGGTACTCGAGCCGTAGCCACGGTCGTCACTCGACGGGTGGCCACAGCGCCTCGCCGGCCAGCTCACCGGTCGACCACGAGCGGTAGCTCAACGGCATCGGTTGCCCGCTCACTTCCCACAGCACCGCCGGTCGTTCACCGTGCCACCGGATCGCGAACGACAACGTCGACGCCAACCCGATGGCCAGATGATGCGCCTCGAAGTCGACGCCGAGCCACGGTCGAGGGAACGATCCGGGCATCAGCCACGCCTCGTGCTCGTCGGAGACCACGAGCAGACGCTCGACGCCCACCGGTCCGCCAGGCGTCGACGTCCAGTCGTCCGCCGATTCGACGAGGTTCATCCGGCGCAGATCGGCGACCGCCCTGTCCTCGCCGGCTGCATGGAGCACCCGCGCCGCTGCCTGCACCACCCCGGGGGCGATCTGGGCGCCGGAGCGAGCGAGTGACTCCAGGTGCGTGGCCACGTCTGGCACCCAGATCGCAGGCAACCCACCCATTCGCACCAGTTCGGCGACGTCGAGGATGAACGCCGAGGAGTCGGCGGGGTTCGGGCCGGACAACAAGAGCTCACAGCGGGCCGTCGTCACCGCTTCCACGATCGCGACGTCGGGTAGGTGCAGCCGGCTGGCGCGCTGCGTCTGCGTCAGCCAACCGTTCGCGACCTGCTCGGCCGACGGCAGCACCTCCGGCAATGCCGTGATTCCGGCGGAGTGGGCGCGGGCGACCCGTAGCGTCGAGCGGTGGCCGATCGGGTACACCACCGCGTCAGCGGGCAGGTCGATGCCCTGGGGCGGCAATGTCGTCGGCGGACGCTGCGACAGCAGACCCCCGCCGGTGAAGGCCACCGCGATCGGTAGCGACGACTCGTTCGTGACCTCGACGATGGTCAACCCGCCGGCATCGGCAACGGAGTAGACGCGCTGCACGGCGTCCCCGCCGGGAATGCGGACACGCGTCTCGACGACCGGCGTGCCGCCGACGCACGTTTGGCGAGTCGAGGCTTCCTCGGAGGGCCGATGCCATCGGTCGTCTGCGGCGACGAACCAGTCGACCGCGGGCGAGTCATCCCACGGCTCGATCGCGCCCCACTTCGTGATCGTCGCCCGCCACCGTCCGCCAACGACACCCGTCGTCGTCAATCGAGCTCGCTCTTGCGACTGCGTTGCATCAATGCCGAGAGTGCTTCCGCCGCGCTCTTGCCCTGATGACACACAGCGACGACCTGTTCGGTGATCGGCATCTCGACTCCATGGCGACGGGCCAGATCGAGCACGCTCGGCGAGCTCTTCACGCCCTCGGCGACCATGCTCATCCCGCCGATCACCTCGTCGATGTGCTTGCCCTGTCCCAGTTCCTGACCGACCATGTTGTTGCGGCTCTGTGCCGACGAGCACGTGGCGACGAGGTCTCCGATGCCGGCGAGCCCGGCGAACGTCGACGCCTGTCCACCCATGGCGATGCCGAGCCGGGTCATCTCGGCGAGGCCGCGAGTGATGAGTGTGGCTCTGGTGTTGTCGCCGAAGCCCATGCCAACCGCCATCCCACTGGCGATCGCGATCACGTTCTTGACGACGCCGCCGACCTCGCACCCCACAACGTCGGGGTTCGTGTAGATGCGCAGACTCGGGCGGCTGAAGATGCGTTGCAGTTCGGCGGCGATCACCTCGTCGTCGATCGCCACGACGCTCGCCGCCGGCTGCCCGCCGAGGATCTCCTTCGCCAGGTTGGGTCCGGTCAGCACCGCCACCGGATGGCCGGGCATCTCGTCGCTGGTGACCTCGCTCATCCGCTTGCGCGAGCTGCGCTCGATCCCCTTCGTCAACGACACGACGGGCACCCACGGCCGAACGTACGGCGCGGCCTCGGCGGCGACGTCGCGATAGCCGTGCGACGGAACCGCCATCACCAACACGTCGGCGTGGCTGACCGCATCCTTCAGCGTGCTCGTGGCCTGCAGCTGCTCCGGCAGCATGAAGTTGGCGAGGTACTCGCCGTTGACGTGAGCGTCGTTGATCTGGGCGGCCAACTCGGGACGTCGCGCCCACAGGATCGTCGGAGCGTTGACCGCCGCTAGCGCGGCAACCGTCGTGCCCCACGACCCGGCGCCGATTACGGCAACGTTGATCGGCATGATCACAGCGTAGGTGCCTACGATGCATGCAGTGAATGCCGTCGTCCTCGTTCCGGTCAAGGCATTCACCGACGCCAAGGCGCGACTCGCCGCGGTGCTCGACGAGGCCGATCGCGAGCGCCTGGCCCGGTGGACTTCAGAACGCGTGCTCGCCGCTGCCGGCGAGCTGCCGACCTACGTGGCGTGCGACAACGAGGAAGTAGCCGCCTGGGCGGGCCAACACGGCGCGACCACTCTGTGGCATCCGGGCGTCGGCCTCAACGCGGCGGTCAACAACAGCGTCGCCGAGCTCCGCGACGCCGGCGTCACGCACGTGATCGTTGCCCACGGCGACCTCCCGCGTGTGCATTCGCTGGCCGACTTGGCCGAACCCGACACCCTCACCCTTGTACCCGATCGTCACGGCGACGGCACGAACGTCGTCGGCGTGCCGACGGCAATGCCGTTCCAATTCGCGTACGGCCCGGGGTCGTTCCGCCGACACCTCGACGCGGCGGTGGCCGCCGGACTTTCCGTGCGCGTCCGCCGCGACCCGCTGCTCGCTCTCGACATCGACACGCCTTCCGACCTCGCCCATCCACTCGTGCAGGAAGTGCTGCCTTCATGGCTGCAAATGAACCGGGCCAGCCAGCACTGACACCCACGGCGAACGGCGACTCGTTCACCCGCAACCTGGCCACGCCGGCCAGCGCGCTGGCAATCGGCGCGCATCCCGACGATGTCGAGTTCGGCTGCGGCGCGACGTTGGCGAAGTGGGCCGCGGACGGATGCGTCGTCCACCACCTGATCTGCACCGACGGATCGAAGGGGACGTGGAACCCCGACGCCGACATTCACGCGCTCATTCGGCAACGACAAGAAGAGCAACGCGAAGCGGCGCGGCGACTCAGCGGCTCGAACGCGGGCGCCGTCGTGTTCCTCGGTCACGTCGACGGCGAGCTGGACAGCGACCTCGCAACCCGCGGCGCGGTCGCCGCGGCGATTCGCGAACTGCGGCCACAGGTCGTGCTCGGGCACGATCCGTGGAAGCGTTACCGGTTGCATCCCGACCATCGGCACGCCGGTTTGCTGGCGTGCGAAGGAATCGTCGCGGCGCGTGATCCCCACTTCTTCCGGGAGCAGGGATTGAAGCCCCACCGCCCGTCGCAGCTGCTGCTGTTCGAAGCCGACGAGCCGGATCACGTCGAAGACGTCGGCGGTGGTGACGGCGCGTTTCTCGCTCGCAAACTCGACGCACTCGAAGCGCACACCAGCCAGTTCGAGAGCACGATGAAGGCCGTCGACGACGATCAGCTCGCCGATTTCCGTCGGCGGATCAGCGCTCGACTTGCCGACCTCGGTGCACCGTTCGGCTACGCCGCAGCAGAGATGTTCAAGCTGATCACTGATCTGTGAGTGGGAACTGCCCGGCTCGGCGTCCCTCACCGGTGGCACCGGCGAAGGCCTGAGCGATCCCCATCCACTCCGCCGCGGCATCGCCTTCGATCTGCAACCGGGTGTCGGCCAGGTGCCGGCGTTGGGTCACCACCAGACAGAAGTCGAGCGCCGGTCCCGACACCACGTCGG
>Ga0068867_100004160_pt1 | contig 10178 bp, 9 predicted proteins | sample KBSMisM32_FD_65649 | JGI IMG/M metagenome (GOLD analysis project Ga0068867, IMG submission 65649) | Miscanthus rhizosphere microbial communities from Kellogg Biological Station, Michigan, USA - KBS Miscanthus M3-2 | ecosystem: Host-associated > Plants > Roots > Rhizosphere > Soil ...
CTGACCTTCCTGCCGGCCTTCATCGCGAGCTGGCGCGAGCATCCGAACTGCGGCGCGATCTTTCTCCTGACTCTGTTCCTTGGCTGGACGCTGCTCGGCTGGGTCGCGGCGCTCGTATGGGCTTGTATCCGTCTGAGGGCGGACGCGGTCAGTAATCCGGCGATGCGCAGCGAGCCGTCGCTTGGGCCGCCGTATTACTGACAAACAGGAGCTGTGCAGCCAGTCTGTCGTTCGTGAACTCAAAGCGGTTCGGATCGGTCGTGTCGCTCATCGTTTCCGCTCCTTTGCGATCTGGCCATCTGGCCGTGATCTGGCCAGCGCCCCCGGCAGGCACCTCACGCAATCGGAGATGCCTGCCACGAGGGCAACTACGCGTTGCCGGGCATCCTGGCGGGCGCCAGGGAGCAGGAGAAGAAGAAATAGCGGGGTGTCCGCCCTGATGTCCATTTTTGACCGCTGAACGGCGGGGCCGGAACTGGCCGGCCCGCGCCGGCAGCCGCATGATGGCCTCCAACCAACGGAGGCTCTCCATGAAATCCGCTCTGCTCGTCATCGACGCCCAGCAATCCTTCCTCAAGCGTCCCTACTGGTCCGAGACCGATGCGCCGCGCTTCATCGAGCGGCTGCAGATGCTCATCGACCGCTGCGTCGCGCAGCGCGTGCCGGTGCTGCAGATATTCCACGTCGAGGAGGAAGAGGGCGCGTCGAACCCGTTTTCGCGCCGTTCCGGTTACGTCAAAACGCTGCCCGGTCTGCGCATCGAGCCGACCGAGGTGTTCACGAAGTCGGTGCACTCCGCGATGTTCGCGGCCAATGCCGACGGCCAGGGCATGGACTACTGGCTGCGCAAGCAGGGCATCGATCATCTGCTCATTTCCGGCATCCGCACCGAGCAGTGCTGCGAGACCACGACGCGCCACGCTTCCGACATGGGCTACAAGGTGAGCTACGTCATGGACGCCACGCTGACCTTCAAGATGGTGACCGAATCGGGCCGCATCTATACTCCGCAGGACATCATGGAGCGCACCGAGCTGGTGCTCGCGGGCCGCTTCGCCGACGTCAAACGCGTGGAGAGCGTGCAGTTGTGAGGACGGTGTTGTTCGCGATCCTTCCCGAGCTGGTGCTGCTCGACGTGGCCGGCGCTGCCGACGCGTTTCGCATCGCCGAAAGGGAGGCTCCGGGCAATTACCAGCTGCGCTTCGTCAGCACGCAGTCCACCGTGCGCGCCGCGGTGGGCTTGCATCTCGACAAGCTGGAGCCGCTGCCGGAACACGTTCCGGATCACAGCGTCATCGTCGTGACGGGCGTGACCTCCAAGGGGCTGCGCCTCGACAGCGCGCCGGCGACAACGCTGATGCGCTGGCTGACGCACGCGATGGACAACGAGACGGTAACGCTGATGTGTGTGTGCGCCGGCTCGCTGCTCGCAGCGAAGGCGGGCGTGCTCGCAGGCCGCGAGTGCACGACACATCATGAGCACATCGACGATCTGATGCAGATGGAGCCATCGGCGACGGTGCACGGCAATCGCATCTTCGTCGAGGATGGTCGCGTGTTCACGAGTGCCGGCGTGACGGCGGGTTTGGATCTGACGCTGTACGTGATCGGCCAGCAGCTCGGCCATCAAGTGGCCGCAGCGGTTGCGCGCGATCTCGTCGTGTACATGCGGCGCTCCGGCGGTGATCCGCAGCTCTCGCCGTGGGTCATGCATCGCAATCACGTCAATCCGACGCTGCATCGGGTGCAGGACGCGATCATCAAAAACCCCGCCGCGCAGTGGTCGGCCTCGCAGCTCGCATCCGTTGCCTGCATGAGCTCGCGCAATCTCGCGAGATTGTTTGCCGAACATGCGGGCTGCTCGCCGCTCGACTATGTGCAGCGACTGCGCGTGGCGCTGGCGCGCGAGCTGGTGTCGAACAGCGAGATGGGAATGGAGCGCGTGGCGGAGAAGACTGGGTTCAGCTCGGCGCACCAGCTGCGCAGAGTGTGGAGAAGGTGGGAGGAGGCGCCGCCGACTACACATCGCGCAAGAGTGTCGGGCTAAAGCCCGACCTACAGCGCACTGCCGAGTGTTATTCTCCGCGCCATGACCGGGGAAGTAGAAGCAGCGGGCGACGTGCTGACGGGCGCGATCGTCGCGGGGGCGGTTGACGGCGCGTCGGGGAAACAAGGGCCGGCGGCGCACGGCGGAACATGTCTCAATTGCGGTGCCACCGTTGACGGCGCGTACTGCGCGTCGTGCGGTCAGCGCACGCATCTACATCGCAGCCTCCTGCATCTCGGCCATGACATCCTGCATGGCGTGTTTCACTTCGAAGGGAGGATGTGGCGCACGCTGCCCGAGCTGTTCTTCCATCCGGGCCGCCTCACGCGCCGCTACATCGACGGCGAGCGCGCCAAGTTCGTCTCGCCGATAGCGCTGTACCTGTTCACTGTGTTCATGATGTTCGGGGTGTTCTCGTTCACGGCCAGCAGCATGTTCGACAGCACCGAGGACAGCGTCGCCGGCGACGTCATCGAGCAATGGAAGGAGAACAACGAGGCAGCGCAGGAGCGCACCGCAGACAAAGCGGACGCCGTGCGCGATCAGCTCAAGGAGAAGGATCTGTCGGCCGAAAAGCGTGCCGAACTGGAAAGGAAGCTGAGCGACCTGCAGTCTGCGCAAGCCGTGATGGACGCGCTGGCGAAGGGCGACTGGGCCGCGCTGCAGAACCTCGAGACCAACGACAAGGCGAAAGAAGCGATCGAGGAAGCGAAGGCAGCTGCCAAAGCGGAGGCGGAGAAAAACGCGGGCAAGACCGCAACCAGCGGCGCCACGATCAACGGCAAGAAAGTCGACCTCGGCTGGCCGGCATTGCAGAAGCGCTTCGAGCACGGCGCGAAGGAGCTGAAGGACAATCCGGCGCTCGCTTTCTACAAGATGAAGATCGCCAGTTACAAATATTCGTGGGCGCTGATTCCATTGTCGGTGCCGCTGATGTGGCTGCTGTTCTTCTGGCGTCGCGACATCCACTTGTACGACCACGCGATCTTCATCACGTATTCGATCACCTTCATGATGATGTTCCTGACGCTGCTGACGATCGTGGCAGCGTTCGGCGTCAGCGGTGCGATCTGGGGGACTGCGCTCGGCATCGTGCCGCCGCTGCATCTCTACAAGCAGCTGCGCTATGCCTACAACCTGTCACGTTTCGGTGCGTGGCTGCGTCTGTTCCTGCTGTCGATCGGCGTGTTCATCGTGCTGATGATTTTCTTCATGCTGCTGCTCGTGATCGGCATGATCGGCTGACCAAGGTCAGTGGCCAACGGACCGGCGTTTTCTTAACGTTGCAGTCCCGAGGTCCCAATGAAGAAACCAGTCAAGATCGTGCTTGCGAGTCTCGCGGGACTCGTCGTCGTAATCGCTGCCGCCGCAAGCGTCGTCAGCCCTCTCGCCGAGCGCAAGCTTCACCGCGTCGTGCAGCTACCGCCGCTGCAGGTGACGTTTGCGGCCGCCGACGGTCAGCTCGAACGCGGCGAATACCTGTACAAGACGCGGGGCTGCATGGAGTGCCATGGCGTCGACGGCGCCGGTCACGTCGTGATCGACGACAAGGCGAGCGGGTTCTTTGCGCACGCTCCGAACATCACTGCTGGCGATGCAAGCCCGGCGCGCAGCTACACGGACACAGATTGGGTGCGCACGCTGCGGCATGGAGTCAAACCGTCGGGCCAGCCGTTGTTGATCATGCCGAGCGAGGATTATGCGCGGTTCACCGACGCGGACATCGCCGCAATCGTCGCATACGTGCGCAGCTTGCCGCCTGCCAGCACCGGCGGCGGGGAATTCAGGATTCCGTTCCCGATCAAGGCGGCGTACCTGCTCGGCGCGATCAAGGATTCGGCGGAGAAAATCGATCACACGGCAGCGCCGCCCGCAGCTGTGGCGGACGACTTGGTCGCGCGCGGCCAATACATCGCGCAGAGCTGCAGCGGCTGTCACGGGCCGCACTTCTCCGGCGGCAAGATTCCCGGCACGCCGCCCTCGTGGCCCGCGGCTGCGAATCTGACGTCGGCGCCGGACAGCGCGATGTCTCACTACACCTCAGCGGACCAGTTCAAGAGCATGTTGCGCACCGGCAAGCGACCGGACGGCTCCGCAATCAGCGACGTCATGCCCTTCAAGAGCCTCGTCTACATGGATGATGCCGAGCTCGACGCGCTGTTCGCCTTCCTGAAAACCGTCGAGCCCCGCCCTTCCGGGCAGAGATAGCAGACGGTGCCGGGGGAAGAAAACGCGTCATAACTCAACACTGCAGCATTGCTGCACCGCTGAGTTATGAGCCGTTTTCTTCCCCCGGCACCCGTCCGGCTACTTGAACTCGGTGCGGATGTCGCTGCCGGCTTTGAGGGTCAGCGTGACCGGGGTGCGCTCGATGATGTCGGCGAAGCGCGCACGCTGTTCGGGGGTGAGGTCAGCGTCGAGGTGCACGATGCGGCGGATGACGCCGCGGTCGCCTTCCTTGTGGAAACTCAGGTTGATCTCCAGCGAGCGGATCGTCAGCTGCTTGCGGTCCGCGTACATGCGCAGCGTGATCGCCGAGCACGCGCCGAGGCCCGCGAGCACGAGATCATAGGGCGCGGGCCCCGCATCGCGTCCGCCGTGGTCCACCGGCTCGTCCGCGATCAGTTTGTGTTGGCCTGCTGTCACCGTCACTGCATAAGGTGTGACGCCGATAGCCGTTCTGACGATACTCATGGTGCTACCCTCGCGACGCTCGCCGCCACTGTAATGGTTTTCCGGTCGAAGGAGCTCACGATGAAATGCCCCCGCTGCAAGACCCCCGACCTGAAGCCGACGCTGATCGAGGAATACCTGCCCGCGATGGGCTGCGACACGTGCCACGGCAGCCTGGTCTCGCTGCTTTACTACCGGCACTGGGCGGAAACGCAGAAGCTTGCTCCGAGCTCTCACGACGAGACGACACCCGCCGGACCGGTCGCGACCAGCGACACGACGACAGCAATCATCTGCCCGAAGTGCGCGCGCGTGATGCAGAAGTACAAGCTCACCGGCACCGTCGCGAATCGCGTCGACGTCTGCGCCACCTGCGACGAAGCCTGGCTCGACGGCGGCGAATGGGAATTGCTGGAAGCGCTGCAGCTCAGTCACGAGTTGCCCGCCATCCTCACCGACTCATGGCAGCGACGCATTCGCCGCGAGCAGTCGGAAGGCACGCGCCGCGCGATCCTCGTGCGCATGATCGGCGAGGACGGCACGAGCCGCGTCGAGGAATTCCGGGACTGGCTGGCGCGCAATCAACACAAGTCGCACGTGCTCGCGTACCTTTACGGCTCGAAGACGCCCGGGACTCCATGACGGAGGTGCGCGATGCTGATTTTGGCGGCGAGCACGCTGGTGGTCTTACTCGGCACCGGCAACCCAGGTCCTATTCCTGAGCGTTCCGGCCCCGCGACTGCAGTCGTCGTCGACGATGTCGCCTATCTCGTCGACTTCGGACCCGGCGTGGTCCGCCGCGCGTACGCGGCATTTCGCGACAAGAAAATCGAGGCGCTGGAGCCTGTCAAACTGCGCGTCGCTTTCGCGACGCACCTGCATTCCGATCACACCGTCGGTTACCCCGATCTGATCTTCACGCCCTGGACGGTCGGCCGGAAGGTGCCGCTCGAGGTCTACGGCCCGAAGGGCATCAAGGCGATGACCGAGCATCTGCTCGCGGCCTATAGCGTCGACATCGAGACGCGCACCAACGCCGACGGCAACCAGCACGATTTTCCGCAAGGCAGTCATGTGAACGCACACGAGATCGGCCCTGGCGTCGTGTACAGGGACACCAAGGTCACGGTCACGGCCTTCGCCACCAAGCACGCGATGGAGAGTTACGGCTATCGATTCGATACGCCCGATCGCAGCATCGTGATTTCAGGCGACACGAATCCCACGCAAGCGACCATCGACGCCTGCCGCGGCTGCGACGTGCTGATCCACGAAGTACAGACGCCTGCATGGCGAGCCGGGGCGCCCGAGCGTTTTCAGCGCTTCGCCGAGAAATATCACACCTCGACGCCGCAGCTCGCCGATCTCGCCAAGCAGGCGAAGCCACGCCTGTTGATCCTGTATCACTACAACGGCCTCACGGATCAGGAGCTGTTCAGCGACATGGCGTCCCGCTATTCGGGACAGTTCGTCATCGGCCGCGATCTCGACGTGTACTGACAAAACCTCACACCCGGCCGTTGTCGGCACCCTGCTCGCGTGGACAATGTCTGCGCGGAAGATCGATAAACAAAGCAGGGGGATGGATCATGAAACGATCAATCGTATTGGCCGCGCTGCTGGGTTTCGTCAGCGGCGGCGCGCTCGCGCAGGACGTGGTGAAGATCGAAGGCGCAACGTGTGTCACACCACCGCCGCTGCACTGTCCCGACACCGAGTGCTCCGGACCGACGGTGATCAACCAGGGACCGGTCGTCGAGATGAAGACGCGGCGTCCCTACTTCCTCGACTATCCGTGCGATCTGAAGCGCGGCGAGAAAGTCACGTTCATCCTGTCGTTGCACGGCGCCGGCTCGTACGGCAACTGGCAGCGCAACTACTTTCCGCTGCTCGACTACAAGGATAAATATCGCCTGGTGATCGCGACGCCGAACTCGCCGACGCGCGTCTGGTCGGACGCGGACGATCAATATCTGCAGAACATCGTCGAGTTCGTGGTCGGCCAGCTCGGCAAGGAGAACGTCAAAGCGTTCTGGCTCGTCGGTCACTCGCAAGGCGGTTTGACTTCGAACCGCATCATTCGCACCGACTTCTTCAAGGACAAAGTCGACGGTTGGCTCAGCCTCTCCGGCGGTCGCATCGGCGGCAACCCCGGTCGCTCGGCGACGTTCGCACCGGCGCCACCCGCAGGCTCGACCGCGCCGACTGCCCCTTCGAGCGCGTTCGCGTCGATCGCGGCGTTGCTGCGCGAGCTGCCGACCAATGACTTCTCATTTATATATGAGACCGGCCAGCGCGAAGTCGACGAGAAGGGCGTTCCCGACACGTCCGACTGGGCCAAGAAGTACAACTGCGGCGCGCGCGGTGCGGCGCAGGAGGTCGTCGATACGCGACCGGGTTATGTCTACGACAGCAGCCGGCTGAATCAGCTGCGCCCGGGTTGGGGTTTGCTGCCCGCGCCGGGCAAGGCGCAGGTGTTCGCGTTCCCGAGCTGCAAGGACGGCCGGGTGGTGGCCGACGTGGTGCGTCTGGATAAGGGACACACCGAGGGGCTGGAGCCGAATATCACCGAGGAGCTGGTGAAGCTGATCGTGTCGGCGCCGGGCGGGAAGTTGCAGAAAGGCCCGTAGATCGGAGCCGGCCAGTTGGTGCGACGGAGGCGCTACAGCTGCCGCCTCAGCTCCGTGAGCACTTCGGGTGTCACCGGGTTCTCACCCTGCTCCAGCCGCGCGATCCAGGATTTGCGCTGCGCCAGGAGGTCGTCGGCGAACGCTGCGACATCGACGACCTCGCGAAAATCGGCCAGCGCTCCCTCGAGATTCCCGGTCAGCGCGCGCGCCAGGCCGCGACTGTCGATACTGCCGAAGTCACCCGACCCTCCATCCATTTCGACCGCACGCTCGCAGGCGAACATCACCTCGGCGGCGCGATTCCAGACGCTCCCGTTCCAACAAAGCTGGTTCCACTGCTCGCTCGTCAACTGCCGCTGCGGATTGAGTTCCTGTGCACGCTTCAGCGCCGCCAGGGCTTGCTCGATCTCACCGCGATAGGACAGGAGAATCCCTCTGCGGATCAGGCCCTCGGCTGCGTACTGCGCAGCTCGCTGTCGCGGGTCGAAGTCGAGAGTCGCGTCGAGCTCTTTCGCTTTCGTGTAGAGCGGCAGCGCCGCTTCGAAATCGCCGTCGAGCGCTCGTCGTTCGCCTTCGCGCAGAAAGTGCTCGGCACCCGCCTTGCGCGCGACGGCGTCAGGGTCGAGCTTTCGCGATGGATCGAGCGTGAGCGCTGTGCGGAGCAGGGCGACCCCACCCTCTACATCGCCGTTTGCCACCATCGCGGTGCCGCGGCCGACGAAACCGTCCGCCGCCCAGCGATTCAGTTCCGCCCGACGATCTGGCAGCTTCGCGCCGGGATGATCCAGTTCATCCGCACGTCGATACAAGGCACTGGCGCGATCGATGTCGCCGTCTCTCGCAACCTGCTCCACCATCATGTAGTAGTCGGGATGTACCGCATGGCGCGAGCAGGTGCGCTCGTACGGAACGTCTGCGCCGACCAACAGCTCCCACGCCCTCGCAGGGAGATTCCAACCGACCTCCTTGCACATGTCGTCGGCCAGCAATCCGGTCGGACGCCACGTCTGCAGGCTTGCGCGACGCTCGCCGCTCTCTTCTATCGCGGCCCTTTCGCCGACCGCGACGAGCCGCGAGCCATCGTCGCTGAATGCGAGCGAGTCCGTGGTGGCTGCTCGCACGAGGACGACCGGCGGCGCGTCGAGGTTGGCGAGCTGACGGAGTTGAACGTCCGGGATGACCGTGCCGATTGCCAGGGTCTTTCCGTCCGGGCTGAACGCCACGCTCGAGACTCTCTCAGTGTGCGCAATGGTCCTGGGCTGCGTGGCTTTGCCGGTGAGATCCCAGATTGCGACGGTTCGCCCGTTGGCCGCGGCGAGTTCGTTACCGTCGCGGGTGAACGCGAGCGAAGTGATGCCGCTCTCCGGCGCTACGAGCATTCGCGGCGCGACATCGGCCCACGTGCTGCGCTCCCAGAGCAGAACGCTATCGGCAGACGTTCCGGCCGCCAGCATCGTGCCGTCTGAGCTGAAGGCCAGCGACGCAATCCCTCCATTCGCGGCTCGCAGGATTCGGGGTTCGGCCTCGAGATCGGCCAGATTCCAGACGAACACCACATTGCCGCCGCCAGATGCCAGCAGCTTGCCATCCGGGCTGAACGCAAGGGCGCCGACGCTACTGAGATGTCCGCGCAGCGTTCGCGACGTAACTTCGCTTTGCGAGAGGCTCCAGAGACGCACGGTTTCATCCAGACCTCCCGAGGCCAATGTATTGCCGTCGGGGCTGAACGCGAGCGCGAGGACGTTGATCGTGTGGCCCTTGAGCGCGCGCGGGGCCGCATCCGCCTGCATGAGACTCCAGAGCTGGATCACGTCATCGGTACCCGATGCGAGCAGCGTTCCCTGCCGGTTCACTGCGGTAACGTGGAGCACCTGGTCGGCGCGCATCTCCACAGTCGTCGTCGATGGCGTGTTCACATTGGCGCGCAGAGCCGCGTCCACCTGCGCGAGCGCTTCGCCATTCGCCCGCTCGTTGAAGAGATAGGCTTGTCGGGCGAGCAGCTTGCCCCACTTTTGCATGCCGGGCCCCGCCTGCTCGGTCGCGTGGCTGGCCACCAGCTTGGTCAAGGCGACGATTCGTCTGTGCTCGGCCTGGTCACGTTGCCTCACGGCTTCACGCTGTGCGAACAGCGTGACCACGAAAGCAATCGTCAGCAGCACGATGACGCCGCCAACAATGCCGATCGTAATGGCGCGCTGCTGTGCCGCGCGCTTCTGGTCGCGCTGCTCGATCTCGCTACGGCTCAGTTCGAGCAGGTTCGCAAGCAGCGTGTACCAGCAACCATGAAACGAGCCCTTGTTCAGCTTGTCCCGCCGCACGTCGAAATTGCGGTAGTCGCCGGCAAGCGGCATCTGCATCGCTGCACAGAGTGCGTCGGGGAAGGCTTGCAGCGCCTGCTGTTCCGGCGAGGCCTCGTTGTTGGGAAGCCCGTCGATGAGCAGCGGAATGACGTTTTCGACGCCGCGCGTCGCAGTGAATTGCCGGATCTCGTCGTTGACGAACGAGCTGGCTCGCGAGTGCGGCGAACACAGCAGCACCAGCTTGCGCGAATCGCGCAAGGCACGCGCTATCGATTGATGGTATTCGACGCCGGTCAGGTCGCTCTGGTCGCGGAATACCCGCAGCCGGCGCCGGGGCACGCCAAGGCCTTTCGGCGGCGAGTAGTTTCCTAACGCGCGCTCGAGCAGCTGCGCGAATGGCAGATCCTTACGCGAATAGCTGATGAACAAGTCGTGCGCGAAGGACGATCCATCGGGCGCGGACGCATTCATGGGCGGGGAGGATATTGCCATCGGGCCTTCCTCCGCCACTGAACCAACCTGACCGGA
>Ga0068867_100004162_pt1 | contig 10177 bp, 9 predicted proteins | sample KBSMisM32_FD_65649 | JGI IMG/M metagenome (GOLD analysis project Ga0068867, IMG submission 65649) | Miscanthus rhizosphere microbial communities from Kellogg Biological Station, Michigan, USA - KBS Miscanthus M3-2 | ecosystem: Host-associated > Plants > Roots > Rhizosphere > Soil ...
TGGGCCTGGTGCAAACAGAAGCGCTGGATCTGACCGCGCCCGCCGGCGCGGAATGACCAATGCCCAATGACCAATACCCAATGAGTAACCCGTCCCCTACTCACATCTACAAATCCCTCCGTCCAGTGGACATTGGTCATTGGTCATTGGTCATTCCGGCGCTGCCGTCGCCATGATCACCACCGTCCTCTATCGCGACCATCGGCTCACCGCGCATCCGCCGGCGCTCGACGCGCTCGCCGCCCTGCGCGAGGAACCCGGCGTGATGCTGTGGGTGGACCTCGACCAACCCACTCCGGAGGAAGTCTCCGCCGTGCTGGAGAAACTCTTCGGCTTCCACCCGCTCACCATCGAGGACTGCGTCAACGACAGCCCGTTCCCGAAGCTGGAGGACTACGGCGACTACCTCTACATCGTCGCCCACGCCATCACCTACGCGCCCGGCGAGGGCTTCACGACGACCGAACTCGATCTGTTTCTCGGCCCCAACTACATCGTCACCTACCACCGCCATCCCCTCAGGGCCGTGCGCACCGTGCACGAACGCTGCCTGCGCTCGCCCGGCACCCTGGTGCGCGGTCCCGACCGCCTCGCGCACAGCCTGCTCGACGCCGTCGTCGAGGGCTTCGCCCCCGCACTCGCCGCGCTCCGCGCCGAGGTGGACCGCGTGGAGGAGGGCGTGCTCAAGCAAATCTCCGCCGAGGACCTGTTCCCCCGCGTGGTCGCGTTGCGCAAGGATCTCTCGCGACTCCGCCAGCTCGTGCGTCCGCAACGCGAGGTGCTCGTCGCCCTCGCCCAGGGCAAATCGAAGCTCATCCGCACTCAAATCGTGCCCTACCTGCGCGACGTCGGCGACGACCTCGTGCGCATCGAGACGCAGGCCTCCTCCTGGGCCGAGCAGTTGATCCTCTCGTTTCGCATCTACCTCAACAAATCCGGCTACGAGGCCAACCAGGGCATCAAGGTCATCACCGCGATCACCGCGCTGACCATCCCGCCGCTGCTCGTCGGCAGCTGGTTCGGCATGAACTTCGAGCGCATGCACGAACTCCGGGCCGGCCACGGCTACGCCGCCGCCTCGGCGCTCACGCTCGTCAGCATCGTCGCGATGCTGCTGTTCATGCGCCGGAAGCGGTGGATCTGACCGCATCACCGCCTGCAAACCGCTCTTACGGCCATTTGGAGTGCGGCGACCCGGCGCCGCTTTCGACGGGCCGATTTGTCGGCCCGCCTTCGACTTGAACCGCAGAGGCGACGCGACGAGTCGCGTCGTCCAAAGCGGCGAGAGCTCGCCGCACTCCACATCAAGCCGCCGCCTCCGCCCGCCTACTTCAGCTTTGCCGCCTCGGCTTCGAGGCGGGTGACCAGTTCGTCCATCTGGTCCACCACGGCCAAGACGGTCTCGCGTTTTGAGAGATCGACGCCCGCCTTGCGCAGTTGCTCCATCGGGTGGTCGTTGCCGCCGCTCTTGAGCAGCGTGAGGTAGCGCTCCGTCGCCGCCGCGCGTTCGTCCGGCGAACCCGTGTTCATCGCCTTGTAGAGCTGCGCCGACGAGGCGAAGCAGGTGGCGTATTGATAGACGTAGTAAGGCGAGTTGTAGAAGTGCGGGATGCGCGTCCAGGTGTAGCGGTAGAGATCGTCGTGCGCGATCGCATCGCCGTAGTAGGCCTTGAGCAGGTCCGCGTAGAGCGTGCTGAACACGTCGGCGGTGAGCGGCTCACCTTTCTCGGCAAGCGTGTGGGCGCGCAGTTCGAAGTCGGCGAACAGCACCTGGGTGTAGAACGTGCCCACGATGGCGTCGATCGCGTGCTGGAGCAGGAGGAAGCGCTCCTTCGGGTCCTTGCTCTCGGCGAGGAGTTTTTCGAGGAGCAGGCGCTCGTTGGTGGTCGAGGCGACTTCGGCGACGAAGATCGTGTAGTCCGACGTGACGAACGGCTGGTTCTCCTCCGAGAGGCGCGTGTGCATCGCGTGGCCCATCTCGTGCGCAAACGTGAACACCGCGTCGAGCGTGTCGTTGTAGTTCATCAGCACATAGGGGCCGACGCCGTAAACGCCCGCGCTGTAGGCGCCGGAGCGCTTGCCGTCGTTTTCATAGACGTCGATGCGGTTGGCGCGGAGAAGGTCGGCGTATTTAGCCTGATACTCGGCGCCGAGCGGGGCGACAGACGCGAGCACGAGGTCGCGCGCGGGCGGATACGGCCAGACAGTGTCGTCCTTCAACAGCGGGATCTGCCCGTCGTAGAGGTGGTAGCTGTCGAGCTTGAGGAGCTTTTGGCGCAGCTTGAAGTAGCGCTGCACCGGCGCGGTGCCGGCGCGCACGGTGTCGACGAGCGTGGTGTAAACCTCGGTCGGAATCGCGTTGCCATCCAACGCGCGGGCGAGCGTCGTCGGGTAATTGCGCGCCTGCGCCATGAACCAACCGCGCTCGAGGATGCCGCGGTAGATCGCCGCGTAGGTGTTCTTGGTCGCCTCGTAGGTTTTCAGGTAGGCCTCGAACGCCTTCGCGCGGTCGGACTGGTTGTAGTCGGTCGCAAGGATCGACTGGTAGGCGCCGGGCGAGAGCGTGACGTCCTTGCCGTCGGCCAGCGTGATGGTCGGAAACTTGATGTCGGACGTGCTCAGTTCCGAATAGACCGACTGCGGCGTCTCGGCAAAGCGCGTGGAGAACGAGAGGAGTTTCTCGCCCTTCTCATCGAGCACGTGCTGCTGCTGGCGGTAGGAGTCGAGGATCGGGAAGCGGTAGGGCGCGAGGTCGGGCGTGGCGTCGAGCCAGCCGCGCATGGTCGCCTCGGGCACGGCGAGCAGCTCGGGATTGAACCACGCGGTCGCGGTGCCGAACTTTGCGAAGAGCGCCTGCACGCGCTGAAGTTTTCCGCCCGTGTCCTGATTGCGTGTGTCGGTGTCGCGCTGGAGCTGCGGATAACGGAAGACGCGATACTGGAGGATGCCGATCTCGTCGAAAAGACGATAGGCCTTGAGCACCGCGGCGGGGCCGTCCTTGAGCGTGCCCTTGAGGGCCGCGAAGGCGTCCATCTTCGTCTCGGTGTCCTTCATACCCTGCTCCCACGCGGACCAGTCGGCGTAGATGGGCGAGAAATCCCATTTGTAGCCGGAGGCGATTTCAGCGCGGTTGCGGGTGGCGGGCTTGGTGTCGGCGGAAGCGAGGGTCATCAGGGAAAAGGAGGCGGTTGCGACCAGGAGCGGACGCAGGGGGAAAAGGCCGGTCATGTCGCGACTAAAGACCGCTTTCACCGCTTGCGTCGAGCCGCCGGCCGCAAAAGGTGAATCCCTTATGCTGCGCGCGCTGATCTTCGACTTCGACGGACTGCTGGTGGACACCGAGACGGTGCTCATCGACGCCTGGGTGCAACTGCACGCCGAGGACGGCCTGACCTGCGATCCGAAGGCGCTCCACCACATCGTCGGCCACACCGACGTCGTCCACGACTACTGGGCCGCCTACGCGCCCGAAGTGGACCGCGCCGGGCTCGAGGAGCGCTACCGCCTCGCCGCCCGCGAACTCACCCTCGCCGCGCCTCCCCTGCCCGGCACGCTCGACCTGCTCAACGCGGCGCGCGCGGCCGGACTGAAGCTCGGCGTCGCCTCCAACTCCTCGCACACCCACGTCGAAGGCCATCTCGAGCACCGCGGGATGCGCGGGTATTTTGACTTCATCGCCTGCCGCGACGACGTGCCCGTTGGCAAACCCGAGCCGCACGTGTATCTGGCCGCGTTGCGCGGACTCGGGGTGGACGCATCCCACGCGCTCGCGTTCGAGGATTCGGTGCCCGGACATGTCGCCGCCCATCGCGCGGGCATTCGCGTCGTCGTCGTGCCCAATCCCTCGACGATCCACTGCGAGTTCCCGCACGCAGCGCTGAAGATCGCCTCCTTGGCCGAGACCTCACTCGCTGCGCTCACCGCGGTATTCGGACTATAAGAACCGGATGTAGGAGCGGCTTTACGCCGTGATTGCGGAGGCGCGTGCAACGCGTCATCGCGGCGTAAAGCCGCTCCTACAAAACGTCACCCGTGGCTCGCCGGATCGGTGAACACGTAGCCGCGCGCCAGCTTCGTGTAGGCTTCGACCTGCGCCGCCTGCCACGCCGTGTCGCGGCCGAGCTCGCGCGCGAGCAGCTCCGCCACGACCGGCGCCGCCTCGATCGAGGCGCGGGCGTCGAGCAGCAGCGCCCGCGTGCGCCGCGCCAGCACGTCCTCCACCGAACGCGCCATCTCGTTCCGTGCGTGCCACACCACCTCGCCCCGCGTGCAGGCCAGCGCGGGGTGGATCCGCCCGTCCAGGCCGAGCGCCGCGATGGCCGCCGCGTCCGCGCCGTAAACATTGTCCTCGGACTGCCGGACCCAGCCGTGGATTTTCAAATCCACCGTATGGCAGGCCCTCGGCGTCAGATCCGCAAGTATCGCCGCGCGGTTGATCACATCCTCGCCCATCTTGCGGTAAGTCGTCCATTTCCCGCCGGTGATCGTCAGCAGCCCGCCCGCGCTCGTCACAAGCGCGTGGTCGCGCGAGAGCTCTGCGGTGCGCCGCCCCCCCTTCCCCTCCGTCTTCACCAGCGGACGCAGCCCGGCGAACACGCTGAGCACGTCCGCATCGGCCGGGTCGGTCGCGAGATACCGCTGCGCGTGCTCCATCACAAACGCGCGTTCTTCGTCGAGCGCGCGCGGTTCCGCCTCGGCGTGTTTCAACGGCGTGTCGGTCGTGCCCACGACCACGCGATCATGCCACGGCACCGCGAACAGCACACGGCCGTCCGCCGTTCTCGGCACCATCAGCGCGGCCTCGCCGGGCAAGAACCGCCGCGGCAGCACCACGTGGATGCCCTGGCTCACGGTGACCAACGTCGTCGCCGCCGGATCCTCAAGGCGTCGCACCGCGTCAACGAAAACTCCGGTCGCGTTGATCACGATTTTCGCCCGCACCTCGAATTCCGCGCCGCTCTCCTCGTCGCGCGCCCACACGCCGGCGATGCGCCCCCCCTCCTTGATCAATCCGACGCAGGCGCAGCGATTGACCACCGCCGCCCCGTGGTCGGCCGCGGTCTGCGCGAGGTTGATGGCCAGCCGCGCATCGTCGAACTGCCCGTCATGATAAAGCACGCCGCCGACCAGCCCGGCCGGCTCCACCGTGGGCAGCAGTCGCAGCGTTTCCGCGCGGTCGATGCGCCGCGATGCGCCCAGGCTGTGGTCGCCCGCCAGCAAATCGTAGAACGACAGCCCCGTGCCGTGGAAAAACCGGTCCCAGCGCGAATACTCCGGGATGACAAACGCCAGGTTGCGCGTGAGGTGTGGGGCGTTGTGCAACAGGCGGCCGCGTTCGCGCAGCGCGTCGCGCACGAGCGACACGTTGCCTTGTCGCAGATAACGCACGCCGCCGTGCACGAGTTTCGTCGAGCGGCTCGACGTGCCTTGCGCGAAATCCGCCCGCTCGATCAGCGCGGTGCGATACCCGCGCGTAGCCGCCTCGACCGCCGCGCCCAGACCGGTCGCCCCGCCGCCGATCACGAGCACGTCGAAGCGTTCTCCGGCGCGCAGGTGGTCCAGCATGGGCTCGCGTCTCATGGTCAGTCCTTGGCGAGTTGTTCGCGCAACCAGCCCGGCCGGTCGGTGGTGATGCTCTCGACGCCCGCCGCCACGAGTTCGCGGGCGCGTTTCACGTCGTTCACGGTCCATACGTTGAGCAGCAGCCCCTGCGAGCGCAACCGGTCCACCAACCGCGCATCGATCGGCCAGCCCGCGCTCACGCCCAAACCCTCGAAGCCCTCCTTGACGCAGAGGCCGATCAACTCGGTGATTTTCGCCGGCTCACCCTCGGGCGTGTCGGCGAGGAGCCGCGTGCCGCAGCCCGGCAGCGCGCGCTTCGCCTCGATGAGCGCGTCGATTTCAAAACTGATGAGCACCAGCTGGGCCGGTGAAAGCCCCGACGCCTCCACCACGCGCTTCAGCACGGGCACGAGTCCGTCGGCCGCCTTCAGCTCAATAAAAATCCTCCGGCCCGCCGGCACCGTCGCCAGCACCTCGGCCAGCGTGGGCACGCGCTCGCCGCGCCAGTTCGCGCCTTTCCACACGCCCGCGTCGAGCCGGCGGATCTCCGCGAGCGGCAGCGCGTCCACCCGCGCGTCGCGCCCCGTGGTGCGCTGCAGCGTGTCGTCGTGGATGACCACGACCTCGCCGTCATGGGTGAGGTGCACGTCGACCTCCACCGCGTCCGCCCGCTGAGTCCAGCCGAGCGCGACCGAGGCGAGGGTGTTTTCGGGCGCATCCCGCGATGCTCCGCGATGGGCGACGATAGCGACCGGAAGATTCATGGGGAGGGGTACTGTCCCCACTATTGGAAAAGTCCGCCCTGGCGCAATTCATCCCGCTTGCCCCCGTCGAGCGTGCTCATGGCGAGCAACCACGCGCAGGACTGCCCCGCCAGCGTCGGTTCCTCCGCCAGACGCGCCAGCAGCAACGCACCCGCCAACGCGTCGTAGAGCGCCGCGTGATAACGCCGGCGGTCCGCCGGACAATGCTCCGCCGCCAGCGCGTCCAACCGCACCTGCAAACCGAACGCCGCCACCACGTCGGCGAGTTTCGCGGACGCGAGCGACGGATAGAGTTGCGGATAGAGCCGGCCCGTGTCGATCCACGGTCCCCACTCGGTCGCCGTCGCCCCCGGCCGCGCGAAATCCGGCGAGGTGCGCGGGTAGGGCCAGACGGATTTGATCAACGTGTTTTCCGCGTTGGCGAAGTGCGCCGCGAGCGGACCGGCCTCGCGCCAGCCCGCGAACCGCTCGAAGTCGTCGCCGAACGGCGCGTGGCCGGCCACCGCGCCCGCGTCGAGCCCGTGCACCGCCGCATCCTCGGCCCGCACCCGCCCCGTCGCCCGGCAGAGGCGCGTGTGCGTGTCGATGATCGCGGCGCCGCGCAGCGTGACCACGCCGTATTCGAGGATGCCGGACGCGACGCTGCCCTCGAAATCGACGAAGTGAATGAGGTGTTCGGTCCAGGAGTTGCCCACGGCACACACGGAACACACCCCAGGACCGGAGTCGAAACCTAGTTCTTCTCAATTTTTCCGTGTGTTCCGCGGGTTCCGTGGACAACACTCCCGCCGTGGATCTCACGCCCTACCGCACGTTTTTGACCGAGCTCGCCGTCCAAAGCGGCGACTTTCTGCGCCCGCACTTCGCCAACCCCGCGCTCGCGGTCGAATTCAAGTCCGACGCCTCCCCCGTGACCATCGCCGACCAGGGCGCGGAAAAACTCCTCCGCGACCTCATCGAGAAAAAGTTTCCCGCCCACGGCATCATCGGCGAAGAGTTCGGCGACGTGAACGCCGGTGCCGAGTTCACCTGGGTGCTCGACCCGATCGACGGCACCAAGTCTTTCATCACCGGCGTGCCGCTCTGGGGCACGCTCATCGCGCTGCTTCACCACGGACAGCCCATCCTCGGTGCGATCCACCAGCCGATCCTGAACCAGCTCATGATCGGCGACGGCAAGACCACCACGCTCAACGGCCGCCTCGTGCGCGTGCGTCCGTGCGAGCGGCTGGCGGAAGCCACTCTGCTCACCAGCGATCCGCTCAACCCGACCAAATACCAGAACGGCGCCGCCTTCGACGAGCTCGCGAAACGCGCCCGCCTCGTGCGCACGTGGGGCGATTGCTACGGCTACCTGCTGCTCGCTTCCGGCCGGGCCGACGTGATGCTCGACCCGATCATGAACCCGTGGGATATCGCCGCGCTCGTGCCGGTCGTGCGCGGCGCCGGCGGCGTCATCACCGACTGGGACGGCGGAGCCGCCTACCCAGCCGAGTCCACCGTGGCCGCCGGCCCGGCCCTGCACGCGAAGGTGATCGGCGCGCTAGCCGAAGGCGGACATTGACGCTCACTTTGCAGGAGTCTTCTGGTCTTCGACAAACTTGCGTGCGGCCACGGCCACCTCGGCCAGCGCCTTATCCAAAAACGGCCTCAACGTCTTCTGCAGCCGCGCCTGCAACACGGCTTCCTTCGCCTTCACTTTCTGTCCCATGGGACTGGCGTAAAACTCCCGTATCGCCTCGAGATGCCCATCCGCCCGTTGATCGAGCGCGACCTGCCCGACGTCCGAGCCAAAGAAAACCGCCTGAGCCCTCAACTCCTCTTGCGTATAAACCTCACTTAACGCGGAGGTCAGGAAGGGCTCTATTTTCGCGGGAGTCAAAATCCGCTCCATCTGGTCTTGAAACGCGGCCAGTTGCGCGGGCGTGGGGTCAGCCAATCCGGCATGCATGAGCGATTCCCTAGGTATGTCTTTAAACCACAGCTGCTCATACTTCATCGCGTCCAACAGCGCCTTGGCCTCGGCTGCCGAGCCGGGGTGATACGTCCCGACCACGTTTTCGCTCAATCGCAGAACCTCTTCGCGATCACCCTTCGTCAACACCAGCACCTCGTCGGCCGCGCGATACTCCTTTAACTTCCAGCCCCCGACGGTCTGCCCGATGGTCGCCCACCCCGTCTGTCCGCTGCCGGGAACGAACAGCCCGAAACGTTTGCCCTTCTCCTCGGCCAGCACGCCGCGCAATTCGGGCGTTTTTTCAACCGCCCCTTCCTCCGCGCGCACCGGCTGTGCCAGAAAGGCGGCCACTCCGAAAACGAACATCGGCCAACGGCGGCGCATGGAACGTGATCCGGCTGCGGGCGTTTACGGCGTCGCCGGAGCGGCGGCCGCCGCCTTCTTTTTGGCCGCCTGTTCCTGTGCAAATTCCATCGAAAGTTTCTGCACCTTGGGCATCGCCGCCATCATGCGCGGGACCATCAGTTCGTTCATCTTCCGCGTCAGCTCGGGCTGCTTGTCGATCATCGCCCGGCCGGCGTCCGTGCCATAGAAGTCGGACAGGCCCTGCAGTTCGCTCTTCGTGAAAGTCTCGCTGTAGATCTTAGCCATGTCGGCGCGCATCGCCTCGGGATTCAGCTCGGCGAACATCGTGTCCATGACCTTGCCTTGGAACGCGGCTGCATCCTTCGCATCCACTCCGGTGGTGTTGCCCATCATTTTCTGGGTCATGCCGACCATGGTTTTCTTCTGCTGTTCGAGGATTTTTCCGAGCAGTTCCTCAAACTTCATCTTCGACAACAGCGCGTCGGCGTCCGCCAGCGTCGCCTTGGTAGCGTCGGCCTTGCCGACGGTGCTCGATGACAGTTTTAGCAGGACGTCACGGCCGTCGCGGGTGAGCACGAGCGCGTCTTCCTCCGCCCGATAGGCGGTGAGCTTCCAACCCGCGAAGGACTGGCCCACGGACACCCATGCGGTGGACGTGCCGCCCGGTTCGGACAACGCGAACCGGCGGTCGGTGCCCGTGGCGAGCACGCCGCGCAGTTCAGGCAGCGCGGGGAGAGTATCCGCCGCACGCACGCTCATCATCAAACACAGGCCGATCACGATCAGACGCAGGGTATTCATCGACGCCAAGTTGCAGACATACGGCAGTTGGCGCGACGAAAAAACAAGCGCCGCCAGAGGCTTGCACCAGATGCGACACGAAGCCTAGCCTGCCCTTCTCTCATGAACACCATCTCACGGATCTTCATGCAGCTTCGCGCTCTGCCGCTGCTGTTGGCCGCCGTTGCCCCCCTCGTGCAAGCCGAGCCGCAGACGCTCACCGACAAACAAGGCCGCTCCCTCAAGGCCGAGGTGATTTCCGTGAGCGGCGATCAGGTGCGGATCAAACGCGACGACGGGCAGACCTTCAACCTGTCCCTCGCCAATCTCTCCGACGATGACCAGAAGCGGTTGAAAGAATGGGCCGCCAAAAACCTGCCGGCCGACGCCCTGCAGGTCGAGTTAAGCCGCGCCAAATTCGACACCGACAAGAAGGACGTGGACGTGACGCTCACCACCGGCGAGGTCGTCAAAAAAGGCCGCACCATCACCGAGGAAAAATGGGGCTATTCCATCACCGTGACCAACCGCACCTCGCAACCGATTGAAAAACTGCGCGCCGAATACGTGCTGTTCGCCACCGTAGACGACATCCAGGTCAAAGAAAAACAAGGCCTCAAAAAGAAGCGCGGCCAGTCGGTCATCGCCCCTGTTCCCGAACTGGGGAAAACCACCTTCCGCACCGACACGATCTCGGCCATTAAATCGAAATTCAACGGCAACATCGTCTCGGTCAAAAGCGGCGACA
>Ga0068867_100004167_pt1 | contig 10170 bp, 10 predicted proteins | sample KBSMisM32_FD_65649 | JGI IMG/M metagenome (GOLD analysis project Ga0068867, IMG submission 65649) | Miscanthus rhizosphere microbial communities from Kellogg Biological Station, Michigan, USA - KBS Miscanthus M3-2 | ecosystem: Host-associated > Plants > Roots > Rhizosphere > Soil ...
CACCCGAACGCTTCAATTCCGACTGCAGCAGCCGTCCCAGCTCGCTGAGCTCGTCGGGCGTCAGCTTCTGCACGGCGCGATCGACCGCGGCTGGATAGACCGTCATCCCCGCCGCCGTCGCATCCTCGATTTGCATCTCGGACGCCACCGATGTCAGCACGTCCCACACCTCGCCGTTGGCGGCGTCGAGCGTCGCATCGTCAGGCATCGCGACCAGCGACCGCTCGGCGACGGGCGACGAGTTGGACGGCGGCACGGGCATGCGTTCGGTGCTCCGCGCGATCCAGATGCCGCCGCCGACGGCGACCACGAGCGCGGCCGCGCTCGCCAGCGGCACCAGCGCGCGCCAGCGGCTCGCCGGCGTCGTTTCGGCCACTGCGGCGCGGATGCGCGCCGAGAGCCCATCCCAGAAAAACGGCGGCGGATCGGGAACCGCGACATCCGCCGCCGCGCGCAACACCACATGCAGTGCCTCTGCCTGCGCGCGGCAGTCGGCACAGTCCCCGGCGTGCGCCGCCCGCGGCGCCGGCAGGGTTCCGTCAACGAGGTCCACGAACTCCGCAGGTGAGAGATGGCTCATTGCAGAAGCTTCTTGAGGTTGTTCATCGCGTGGAAGAAGTTCGCCTTCACGGCGCCGACCGAGCTGCCGAGAATGCCGGCGATCTGTTCGTGCGGCATCTCATGGTAGACCCGCAGGATCAGCGTGGCGCGCTGTTTCTTCGGCAGCCGCGCGATGGCGGCGCGAACCCGCCGCTGGCGCTCGCCGCGGAGGAGCGCCTCCGTCGCGCTCTCGCCCGGCGCAGCGATGCGCTCGTCGTTGGCGAGAAACAGCGGCTCGAGGGATTCGGACGCGGGCGTCTTTACGGCGAGACGATTCAGGCAGACGTTCACGCCGATGCGATAGAGCCAGGTGCCGAGCGAGGCTTCCCCTTTGAAATTCCTCAGGCCGCGGAACGCGCGCACGAACACGTCCTGCGCCAGGTCCGCGGCGTCGTCCTGGTTGCCGACGAAGCGGTAGCACAACTGGTAGACGTTGCGCCGGTGCCGCTCCACGATGAGGTCGAACGCCTCGCGCTCGCCGGCGAGCGAGGCCTCGACCAGTTCGGCATCGGTGCGGTTGGCCACCGTCAGGGGGCCGCCCTTCGTTGTCGAAAAGGGGGCAGACAAGGGAGCAGACCACGGCCAGGCGCGTACGACCATCGCCACACCTCGTTAGACATGCGCACCGAGGCGAAGGTTAAACGGAAGCAGGCCGTTGACTTTCGCTTTTCCTTTGCGTATAGTTCGCGCATGCTGCCATTGACGAAGCGTCAGCGGGAGATTCTGGACTACCTGAACGATTTCATCCAGCAGCATGGCTACGCGCCGAGCCTGGAAGAAATCGGCCGCCGCTTCGGCCTCTCCTCGCTCGCCACGGTCCACAAGCACCTGACCAACCTGCAGGAAAAAGGCTTCATCAAGCGTGCGTGGAATCGCAGCCGCTCGGTGGAGCTGGTCCCCTCGCGGCTGGGCGGGCGCGCGATGGAGCTGCCGCTGCTCGGGTACGTCGCCGCCGGCCGGCCGATCGAAGCGGTCGTCGGCAGCGAAACGATCGCCGTCCCCGAAGATCTGGTCGGCAAGCGCGACACTTACGTGCTGCGCGTCAAAGGGGACTCGATGATTGACGAGCAGATCCGCGACGGCGACTACGTCATCGTCGAGGATCGGCGCACGGCGAATTCCGGCGAGATGGTGATCGCGCTGCTGAACGGGTCGGACGTCACGCTCAAGAAGTTCTACCTCGAAGGGGCGCACGTCCGCCTGCAGCCGGCCAACCCGGCGATGCAGCCGATCATCGCGCAGGCCGACCAGGTGCAGGTTCAGGGTGTCGTCATCGGGGTGATGCGGCGGTACTAAGTGGGACATACTGGGCGCATGAGTGAGCCCAAGCAAATCAATTTCACGATCGTGCCCGACGACGAGCAGCATCCGTGGCGGACCTACGCCAACTTCTGCGCCATCTCGCACACGCCGTTCGACTTCACCCTGTCGTTCTGCGAGGTGCAGCCGCTCTCGCCGCGTGACATCGAAGCCGCCGAGGCCGACCATCTGGTGAAGGCGCCCGTTCGCGCCAAGATCGTGCTGCCGCTGCAGGTGGTGCCGAACCTGATCGCCGCGCTGCAGGAACACATGAAAGTGTTCTCGGAATCCACCGGCGGCGCCGTGTGGGGCAAGGGCCCCGTTCATTAGGGCTTGTTCGTCCACGTCGATCTCGATTCGTTCTTCGTCGCCGTCGAACGCGCGCGCCGTCCGGCGCTGATCGGGCGTCCGGTCGTGATCGGCGGGCGGCCCGGCAGCCGCGGCATGGTCGCGGCCGCCTCGCGCGAGGCCCGCCGCTGCGGCGTGCGCGCCGGCATGCCGCTGGCGCAGGCCTCCGTGCGCTGCCCTGAAGGCACCTTCCTCGACGGCGCGTTCGACGCCTACTTCGAAGCCTCTCTCGAGGTCGACGAGATCCTTCGGCGTGAGACGCCGGAGATCGAGTGGCAATCGATCGACGAAGTGTTTCTCGGGCTGCCCCGGGGATCGCGGCCGAACGCCGCGGTCGAAGTGGAGACCACCGAGCGGATCCAGCGCGGCATCGGCGCGCTCGGCTTCGACGCGTCGTGCGGCCTGGCGCGGTCGAAGCTGGTCGCACGCATCGCCTCCCAGCTCGGCAAGCCGCGCGGCGTGGTCCATGTCCTCGACGGCTACGAAGCGCGGTTCCTCGCGCCGCTGAAGATTGAGATGCTGCCGGGAATCGATCCGTCGGTGGCGCGGCGGCTGCGCGGCCACGGGATCAGGCGTCTCGGTCAGATCGCGAAGCTCACCGAGCCGCAGTTGTCGTTGCTCGCCGGGCGCGCCGGCGCCGTCCTCGCCAGGCAGGCGGTCGGCGACGACGCGAGCCGCATCCGCCGCACGGCCCTGCCGCCGTCGAGGATCGAGGAACACCGTCTCGAGGCGCCGACCGCGAGCGCGTCGGTGCTGGCTGGCGCGCTGCGGCTCGAGGTCGATCGGCTCGGCCGCGAGCTGCGATCGCGCGGAATCTTCGCACGCACGCTGACGCTGCGCCTGGCCTTCGCAGACGGCCGTGCCGACTCGCGTACGGCTCCGCTCGAGGAGCCGACCGCGCTCGACGATGCGCTGCTGGCGGGGGCGATGGATCTGCTGCCGCGGCTGTGGAGCGGCGAACGGCTGGTCCGCGCCGTCAGCCTCTCGTGCGCCGGGCTCTTGGCCGGCGAGCGCGACGCGTCGCTGTTTCCGCTGTCGCGCCGTTAGACGCGCGGCTTTACGCCGAGTGCGCGAGCGCGGCGACCGCGGGCACGTGGATGGTGAAGGTCGACCCGGCGTTCGGCTCGCTCTCGACCGAGATCCGGCCGTGATGCGCGCGGACGATCTGGTCCGCGATCGCCAGGCCGAGCCCGCTGCCGCCGGTATCCCGCGCCCGCGCGCGATCGGCGCGGAAGAACGGCTCGAAGATGCGCGGACGGTCCTCCGCGCGGATGCCGCACCCCTGGTCGGTCACGGCGATCGTGGCGACGCCGTGATCGAAGCCCATCCGCACCTGCACGCGCGTCCCCGGCGGCGAGTAGCGGATGGCGTTGTCGGTCAGGTTCAGGATGACCCGGCGCAGGTGCAGCGCGCTGCCCGTCGCCAGCACGTGCGACAGCACCTGTTCGTCGATCTCGATCTCGCGGCTGTCGGCGACGGCGCGCGCGATCTCACAGCACTGCTGCACCACGTCGCCGAGATCGAAGTGCTCCGGCTGCCCGATCAACTGGCCGGCCCCCGCCATTGCCAGCAGGCGCAGGTCGCGGACCAGGGTCGACAGCCGATCCACTTCGCTGAGCAGGTCGTCGGCAATCTGCTGATACTTCTCCGCCGGCCGATTGCTGCGCTGCGCCGCCTCGATGGCAAAGCGCATCGCCGCGAGCGGCGTCTGCAGCTCGTGCGACACGTTGGCGGCGAACCGGTGCGCCGTCAGGACCGGCTCTTCGAGGCGATCGAGCATGGCGTTCATCGACGCCACCAGCTCCGCCAGTTCGATCGTGTCGGCTTCGACCTCGAGCCGCTTGCCGGGATCGTGGCCGTGAATCTCGCGGCCGCGCTGGATCATCTCGTCGATCGGCGCCAGCGTCTGCCGCGCCGTCAGGGCGCTGCCGTAGGCCGCCAGCGCCAGGATCAGCAGGATGCCGATCCCCTGCGACACCGCCAGCTCGCGGATGCCTTCGTCGATGCTCGTCGGCGGCGCCATCAGCTGCACCACGTAGGGATAGCCGTCGGGCGAGGTGACGAAGCGGTTGACCAGGCGCTGCTCCTCGCGGGTCGCGTCGCGCACGGTCTGGAACGTCAGGTGCTTGGCCGCCCCCTGCGCGGCGGCGCGCTCCCACTCGTTGGTCAGGTGCGGCACGTCGGGGGACTCGTAGACCAGCGTGCCGTCGCCGCGGCGCACCGTCACCGGCGTCGCCACGATGTTCGGCTGGTCGGCGATCGCGCGCGCGACGTCGAGCCGATCGAGCATCGGCTTGACCTCGGCGGCAAACACCGCGACCCGCGACATCAGTTCGGCGTCGAACTCGCGGCGCAGCGTGCCGGCACGCACGATCAGGACGAAGGTGGCGAAGGCTCCGAGACTGATGGCCAGCGTGCCGACGTACCAGATCGTCAGGCGCGCGGTGACAGTTCTAAGCTTCCACGGCCTCGGGGTCCATGACGGTGTATCCGACGCCGCGTACGGTCTGAATGAAGCTGGCCTTCCCTGGCTCATTGATCTTGTCGCGCAGATGCTTGACGTAGACGTCGACGACGTTGCTCGAGAGATCGAACGTGAAGTCCCATACGTGCTCCGCGATCATGGTGCGCGTCAGGACGACGCTCGGGCGCCGCATCATGTATTCGAGCAGCGCGTACTCCTTGGCGGTCAGCGGGATCGCCTGTCCGGCGCGCTTGACCGTGCGCGTCAGCGGGTTGAGCTCGAGGCTGCCGACGCGCAGCACCGGCGCGCCGGTCCCCTGCCGGCGCCGCAGCAGCGCGCGCACGCGCGCGACCAGTTCCTGCGTCGCGAACGGCTTGACCAGGTAGTCGTCGGCCCCGGCGTTGAGGCCGATGACGCGATCCTCGACGAGATCGCGCGCCGACAGGATCAGCACGGCGCTGGCCTTCGCCTCGGCGCGCAGGCGGCTGCACACCGTCAGCCCGTCGATCCGCGGCAGCATGAGATCGAGCACGATCACGTCGTACTCGTAGGTGGCGCACATGTCGAGCGCCGCCTGGCCGTCGTGAACGCAGTCGACGGCGAACCCCTCCTCCATCAGCGCCTGGGAAATGTACCCGGCCATCCGGCGCTCGTCTTCCACCACCAGCACGCGCATGTGTAGCCGGGAGTATGCAAGAACAGCGACCAGGCAGGACGGGGACGAAAGTGTGGGAGAGATGGAAAACTGGGCCCGCGGGGAGCGCGCGGGCCCGGAAGGTCTGCCGAGGCGGCGACTTTCGTCGCCGTCTCGGAAGGCAACGTTGCTCACTGACGCGTGAGGGTCGGTCCGGATTGGGGCGCGCACCCGAGCGCGGTGTGTCGATTCGGACGTCGTCGCCGGTCGGCGAAGAACTCGCCGCAGGACGCCTCCCGCCAATCCGGAGCAGGAGGTTCGACGCTGTGATGACCCGGGTGGCAGTGCCCGGGCTCACGCTGTTTCCCGACGACAGTCTGCACGGCCAAGATGTAGCCACGATGAAAGTCCGGTGAAGAACGGTTCATAATTGCGTGATGAAGTCGGCCGCCGAGACGCGCGCGATCATGAAGGCCCTCGAGAAGCAGCACCCCAACGCCGACACCGAGCTGCACTTCACGACGCCTTACCAGCTGCTGGTCGCGACGATCCTGTCGGCGCAGTGCACCGACGAGCGCGTCAACCAGGTCACGCCCGCGCTCTTCGCGCGTTACCCGGACGCGAGGGCGCTCGCCACGGCGACCACCGGCGAACTGGAGCCGCAGATCCAGTCGACGGGGTTCTTCCGCGCCAAGTCGAAATCGCTCTCCGGCATGGCGCACGCCGTCGTCGAGCGGCACGGCGGCGAGATCCCGAAGACGATGGCGGCCTTGACGGAGCTGCCCGGCGTCGGCCGCAAGACGGCGAACGTCGTGCTCGGCCACGCGCTCGGCGTGCCCGGGCTCCCCGTCGATCGCCACGTGCTGCGCGTCGCCAACCGCATCGGCATCGCCAGAGGCGACGACCCCGAAGTCGTCGAGCAGCAGCTGTGCGCGGCCATGCCGAAGCCGAAGTGGACGCTGACCTCAGACACGCTGATCCTGCACGGCCGCCGCATCTGCAAGCCGAAGCCGCTGTGCGAGCGGTGCGCCGTGCGCGACGACTGCGACTATTACCAGAAAGTGATCAAAAGGGGCCGAAGTGACTCGAGAGCGGTTCACAAAACTGGTCGAGGACGCGCTCAAGGAAATCCCGAAGCGCTTTCGCCGGGAAATGCGCAACGTAGCGGTCGTCGTCGAAGATGAGCCGTCGCAGGAACTGCTCGACGAGATGGAGATCGAGCCGGGCGACACCCTGTTCGGCCTCTACCAGGGCACACCCCTGACCGAACGCGGCTGGGCCCACGGCAACACCCTGCCCGATCGCATCTCGATCTACCAGAAGCCGACCGAAGAGGCCTGCGAGACCGACGACGACGTCCGCGACTGCGTCGCCGAGACGGTCATCCACGAGTTCGGCCACTATTTCGGGATGAGCGAGGAAGAGATCGAGGAGATCGAGGAGAAGTTCTGGCGCGGGGAATCGATCGAGAACGCGTGAGTCATCGACCGCGGAAGCGTTTCGGCCAGCACTTTCTCGCGCCGGCGTGGGCCGACAAGGTGGTCGACGCGATCGCGCCGGCGCGGGACGACCGCTTCATCGAGATCGGCCCCGGGCCCGGCATCCTGACGACGCGCCTGGCTGCGCGCGCCGCCCACGTCACCGCCATCGAGGTCGATCGCGATCTCGCCGCCGCCCTGGCGCCGCGCGTGCCGCGCAATGTCGAGATCCTGACCCACGACGTCATTCATGTCGACCTGTCGCCGCTGCTGGCGGCCGGCCCCGTGCGGGTCGCCGGCAACCTGCCCTACAACATCTCGTCGCCCATCCTGTTCAAGCTGCTGGCGGCGTCGCGCTCGTCGCCCAACCTGCGTGACGCGACCGTGATGCTGCAGCGCGAAGTCGCCGACCGCCTGGCCGCCCGCGTCGGCACGAAGGAATACGGCGTGCTGACGATCCTCGTCGGGCTCCAGGCCACGGTCGAACGGCGGCTCGTGCTGCCCCCGGGGGCCTTCCGCCCCGCGCCAAAGGTGCAGTCGGCGGTCGTCCGGCTCACGTTCAAGCCGTCGCTCCTGCCGCCGGACCTGGAGCCGTTGTTCGACCGGATGGTGAAGACGATGTTCATGCAGCGGCGCAAGACGCTGCTGAACGCCCTGCGCCCGTTCGCCGACGCGCAGCAGCGGACGAGCGGCGCGATTCTGGCCGCCGCGGGCATCGATCCGCAGCGCCGGCCCGAGACGCTCACCATGGAAGAGCTGCTGCGTTTGGTCCAGGTCGTGCTATAGTTTGCGGGCAACATCGTCCCTGTTCCCCGTCCCAGCGGGAGACAGGTGGGAACGCTTCCTGTGCGGCGCCCGCCGCAGCGAGCCCTCTTGACGCCACCAAACGTTCCAGGACTGGGGCTACCGCATTTGGACACCGCGTGACTGGCGGCTTGGAGCTGATCCCGCTTGGCGGGCTCGGCGAGTTCGGCATGAACATGATGGCGGTCGCCTGCGGCGATACGGCGATTTTCGTCGACGCCGGCGTCATGTTCCCGGAGCCGGATCTGCTCGGCGTCGATCTGATCATTCCCGACGTGCGGCAGGTCCTGGACCGCTACCCGATCAAGGCGCTCGTGCTCACGCACGGGCACGAGGATCACATCGGGGCGGTGCCGCACGTGGTGTCGCTGTTCGACGGCCCGGTCTACGGGACGAAGCTGACGCTGGCGCTGGTCGAGCCGAAGCTGGAGGACCACGCCGCCGACGTGCGCGCGCGGCTGACCGAGGTCAAGCCGCGCCAGCGGGTGCAGGTCGGCAGCTTCTCGATCGAGTTCGTGCGCGTGACGCACAGCATGCCCGACTGCGTGGCACTGGCGATTCACACGCCGGCCGGCACGGTGCTGCACACCGGGGACTTCAAGATCGACCAGACGCCGCTCGACGGCGAGCACGTCGACTTCCAGCGGCTGGCGCAGCTTGGCGCGGAAGGCGTCCTGGTACTGCTCGGCGACAGCACCAACGTCGAGCGGCACGGGTACAGCGGCTCGGAGCGGGACGTCACCGACGGCTTCGAAGAGATCTTCACGAGCGCCCGCGGGCGCATCGTGGTCGCGATGTTCTCGTCGAGCCTGTACCGCATGCAGATCCTCGTCGATCTGGCGGACCAGTTCGACCGGCGCGTGGCGTTCGTGGGGCGTGGGGTGATCGAGAACTCCCAGATCGCGCAACGACTCGGCTACCTCAGGGTGCCGCCCGGAGTGCAGATCCGTGACAGCGAGATCCGCGAGTATCCCTCGCAGGACGTCGTCTGCATCTGCACCGGCTCCCAGGGAGAGCCGCAGGCGGCGCTGCCGCGGATCGCCATCGACGATCACCGCCACGCGAAGATCGACCATGACGACGTGGTGGTGTTCTCGGCGAGGGAGATCCCGGGCAACGAGAAGGCGATCGGCCGGGTGATGAACCACATCGCCAAGCGCGGCGCGGACATCATCCACGAGGGGATCAAGCACGTCCATGTGTCGGGCCATGGCAGCGAGGAAGAGCTCAAGCTCATGCTTTCGCTGATCAGGCCGACCTACTTCGTGCCGATACACGGGGAGTACCGCCAGCTGGCGCGGCACGCGCGGATCGCCAGGATGGTGTCCCCCACCACCAAGGTGGTCCTGGCCGAGAACGGCCAGGTCATCCGTATCGACGACGAGGGGGCGCGGGTGGCCGACAAGGTGGCGGCCGGGCGGATCCTCATCGACGGCACGCGCAGCGGCGAAGTGGGTGACGAGGTGCTGCGCGATCGGCGGCACCTGGCGGGCGACGGCCTGGTCGTCCCGGTCATTGCCATCAACCGCCTGTCGGGCAGCGTCGAGGAGACGCCGGACGTGATTACGCGCGGGTTCGTGCTGGACGCGCGGACCGAGGCGCTGTTGAAGGAAGTGCCGGGCCTGGTGGCCGGCGCGATCGATCGGGCGAGCGTCGAAGAGCGGACCGATCCCGGGTTGATCAAGGAGAAGATTCGAGTGGACCTTCAGCGGTTCTTCCGCAAGCGTTCGGGGCTCCGGCCGTTCGTGCTGCCCGTGGTCATGGAGATCTGATGGCGTCGAGCGCCCTCTCCCGCCGCGTCAGCGAGTTCCTCGGGGTCGTCCTCTTCGCCGTGGCGCTCATCTGGCTGGTCTCGCTCGCGAGCTACAGCGCGTCGGATCCCGTCTGGTTCTTCAACACCGGGTCTGAGCTGGCGCCGGCGAACTTCGCCGGACGTATCGGCGCCTTCGTCGCGGAACTGTCGTTCCAGCTGCTCGGCTACGCCGCGTATCTCGGGCCGCTCGTGCTGGTGGTGATCGGCTGGCACTATTTCTGGTGCCGCGCCGTGGATGCCGCGTACACCAAGGTCGCCGGCGCGCTGCTGCTCTTCGGCTGCGTCTCGTCGTTCCTGTCGCTGGCCTTCGGCCACCTCGACGTCGGCGGCAAGGAGTTCCGCGCGGGCGGCTTCATCGGCGACAAGCTGGCCGCGGTCCTCGCCGAGTACCTGAACCGCACGGGCTCGATCATCCTGATCCTGACGCTGCTCTTCGCCGCGATCATCCTGTCCACGCAGTTCTCGTTCGGGCGCCTGTTCTCGGTGCTGGCGCAGATGGCGTCGGAGCGCTGGGCGGGGATGCGCGCCGCGATGGCGCAGCGGCGCGATGAGAAGGAACGCCAGAAGCAGCGGCAGGAAGTGCTGAAAAAGCACCTAGGGAAGGATACGAAGGAGGCGAAGGATACGAAGGAGATCACGAAGGAAAAAACGAAGGACATCACCCGGGAACCTCGGCCGCCGCTCGTCGCGAAGTCCTCCGCAAGCGAGCAGGATGATCCTTCGTATCCTT
>Ga0068867_100004171_pt1 | contig 10169 bp, 8 predicted proteins | sample KBSMisM32_FD_65649 | JGI IMG/M metagenome (GOLD analysis project Ga0068867, IMG submission 65649) | Miscanthus rhizosphere microbial communities from Kellogg Biological Station, Michigan, USA - KBS Miscanthus M3-2 | ecosystem: Host-associated > Plants > Roots > Rhizosphere > Soil ...
TCGGAGTAACCGAGCATCACCTCTTGCCGTCGCCCCCAAGAGTCGAGCAAAGGCTGGTAATCGGCCGACGACCAGAGCTTCTCCATCACACGCCCGGCCCCTCGCAACGCCTCGATCGATTCGAATAACGGCACGGGCATGAGACCCGGATCATCGCCGATTGCGATGACTCTCACTCCACTCAACGCAGCCAGGCGCACCACAGCTAGCACGTCGCTCTCGGATTGCGTATTGCTCACAATGAAATGCCGAATCGCTTCCGGAGCATACGTCTCCTTGATTCCCGCAATCGTTCGCAGCGTGTGCAAGAGTTCCGCCGCGGGTCCCGAGAGACCCGTAGGAAGCGTAGTGGAAGCATCGGCACAATCGACCGCCTCGCTCAGTTCCGCAAGGGTTTGCTCCAGGACGTGGGCATGCTGACGAATATCCAGGCTGTGCAGGTGAAATCCGAAAGTGCGCACCTTGCGAAGGAGCGGATCTAAAAGCAGCCGCGCTAATCGCTCGCCGCGATTTGCCAGCAGGCTCTCACGCAGCAACCCGAGGTCGCGCAGGAATTCGCCAGGCGACGCATATCCCAACGCCGTCTTGGACGACTCGCGACTGTGGCGGATCCGCGCTCCCATCAACTCTATAAAGTGCCGATAGACCTCGGCTTCGGTAATGCGTTTCCATCGCGAATGATCTTTCCCGAGCAGCGCTTCGTATTCTTCAACACGGCGCTTCAGTTCGTCAGAGAGTCCAATCCGGCGCACGGACATGCTTAGTTGCGTGATCAATCGCGACAGCTCTGCAATGTAGTGGTCGAAGAGAACCTGTCGAGCCATCCGCACGGCGTCGCGGGTCGACTGGGCAGTCACGTACGGATTTCCGTCGCGATCTCCGCCGATCCAGGAACCGAAACGCAGCAACTCAGGCAAGGATGCGTTTGTCGCGTCACTCGACTTGCCCTGTGAAGAACCCATCTCCTCAACCGCATCTTCCAGTTCGGAATAGAGCCGCGGCAGCGTGTCGAACAATACCATCTGGAAATAGTCGAGGCCCATGTAGACCTCATCCTGCACGGTTGGACGGTTCAAGCGCACTTCGTCGGTCTGCCAGAGAGAAGTAATCTCCGCCATGATTTCCGATTCGAGCGCTGCCGCTTCGGTGTGGGCCAGCGGCAATTGGTCCAAACGCTCAAGAGCTGCAGCGATGCGGCGGCGCTTCAGGCGAATGGTGTGTCGCGTAATTTCCGTCGGATGTGCCGTGAACACCGGCGTCACGCAGACCTGTCGCAGCGCCCCGCAAATCGAGCTGGCGGGAACTCCAGACGATCGCAGTCGCTTAACCGTGCCTCGGAACGATCCCTCGGCAACGGCTCGAGAGGGTTCAAGATTCGCCGCGCGGCGTCGCCGCTTGCGATGGTTCGTTTCCGCAAGGTTCGTCAGCTCGAAGTAGATCGCAAATGCCTTCGTTAACCGGTATGCGTCTTCGACCGAAAGACCGCGAATAATCTCGCGCGCCTGGCGCATGAAATCTGAAGGGTGATTGCCGCTTGCAGTCGATCCTACGAACGTACCGCTGACCGATTCGCGATATTGAATCAGCAATCGTCGCAGTCGCTCGACAGTTTGGAAAAATTCTTCCCCTTCTTGCTCCACTAACACGCGGCCCAGCAGGATACCGAGCGATCGCACATCACGTCGAAGAGGAATTTCCTTGGCTGGATCGGACGTGTCGGCGCTCAACTCGGTAAGTCGTTCGATTGGAGCGCCTTCGCTCCACAGGGGGTCAGGCATGCGCTATTCTAGCGAATCGAAAAAACTGAATACTATCGCCAGTGAGCCAACACCCCGCTTTTCCACATTCCCATTCTCAAATTTTTCTGCCATAATCAATCGTGCACCCCAGCCTGCACAATTTTCCAATAAAACTTAGAGCGAGGTACGGATGTCGGCAAAGTACATCTTCGTGACGGGCGGAGTTGTGTCTTCTTTAGGCAAGGGACTGGCAGCGGCCTCACTCGGCTGCCTGCTCGAAAGCCGCGGCCTCAAAGTCAACCTGATGAAATTCGATCCGTACCTGAACGTCGACCCCGGCACTATGTCGCCATTTCAGCACGGCGAGGTTTTTGTCACCGACGATGGCGCCGAAACCGATCTCGACCTCGGACACTACGAGCGATATACCCACGCCAAGCTCTCCCGCGACAATAACTGGACCACCGGCCGCATCTACGAGCAGATCATCGCCAAAGAGCGCCGCGGTGACTATCTGGGAAAAACCGTGCAGGTCATTCCTCACGTCACCAACGAAATCAAAGCCGCAATGAAGAAGGTCGCGCAGGATGTGGACGTCGCGATCGTGGAAATCGGCGGTACCGTGGGCGACATCGAATCACTACCGTTTATCGAAGCCATTCGCCAGATGCGGCAGGAACTTGGACGCGAGCACACACTCTTCGTTCATGTCACGCTCGTCCCCTTCATTGCCGCCGCGCAAGAACTGAAAACGAAGCCGACGCAACACTCGGTGAAGGAACTGTTGAGTGTCGGAATTCAGCCGGATATCCTGCTCTGCCGCACCGACCGCTATCTCTCCAAAGACATCAAGTCGAAGATCGCTCTGTTCTGCAACGTTGAAGAAGAGGCGGTCATCACCGCGAAGGACGTTGCGTCGATCTACGAAGTGCCGGTAGTGTTCGCGCGTGAAGAAGTGGATACGCTCGCTCTTCGATATTTGCATATCGATGCCAAAGACCGCGACCTGAAGCAATGGGAGGACATTGTTCACCGCGTGTACAACCCGAAGGACGAAGTCACGATTGGCATCGTCGGCAAGTACGTCGAATACGAAGACTCTTACAAGTCGCTGAAAGAAGCGCTCGTCCACGGAGCTCTGGCGCACAACCTCAAACTGGTAGTGAACTGGATCGAAGCCGAAGGCCTCGAAACAACCGACGGCAGTTACGAAGCGCAGCTCGAAAACTACGATGGCATCCTCGTTCCCGGCGGGTTCGGCAAGCGCGGCATTGAAGGAATGCTGAAGGCTATCCGCTACGCGCGCGAGAACAAAGTGCCGTATTTCGGCATTTGCCTTGGTATGCAAACCGCGTGCATCGAGTTTGCCCGTAATGTTTGCGGCCTGGCTGACGCGAATTCGAGTGAGTTCGATCCGGCCACTCCGCATCGCGTGATTTATAAACTCCGCGAACTTCGCGGAGTGGAGGAACTGGGCGGCACTATGCGCCTGGGGGCGTGGCCCTGCAAGATAGAACCGGGTACGCTTGCGTACAAGATCTATGAACAAGCCGAGATCAGCGAACGACACCGTCATCGTTACGAATTCAATCGTGAGTACGAGGGGACACTGACCGCAGGCGGGCTTCGCATCTCAGGTTCGACGCCCGACGGAACCTACGTTGAGATGGTCGAGCTACCCGATCATCCGCACTTCATCGGATGCCAGTTCCATCCTGAGTTCAAGTCGAAGCCGCTCGAGCCGCATCCGCTGTTCAAGACGTTCGTTGGGGCCGCTTACGAACAGGGCACAAAACGCCGTGCGGCGCGCGAGTCGGCAGCCGTAGAAATGTTCCATCGCCCAGAAAAAGTAGCGAGAAAATAATCGCGATAGGCAGAAAAGCAAGAAAGACCGGGGAACATTAAGATGAGAACTTGTTGTTTCGTCTTCCTCCGTGTCCTCGTGGTAATTGCTTTTGACAACGTCCTTCCAAATCGACAACGTCCGCGTCGGGTCTGGCGACCTGTTCCTTATCGCTGGCCCCTGCGTCATTGAGAGCGAGAAGCACGCGCTTTTCATGGCGGAAGTCATCAAGGGCATCACTCGCTCGTTGAACGTGCCGTTCATCTTCAAGGCGTCATACGACAAAGCGAACCGCACCTCGATCCGCAGTTTTCGCGGCCCTGGCCTGGAAGAAGGCTTGCGCATCCTGAAAAAAGTAAAAGACGAAGTACACATCCCCGTGCTAACCGACGTTCACGAAACGGCCGATGTTCCTCGAGTAGCAGAAGTCGTTGACATTCTGCAAATCCCCGCGTTCCTGTGCCGCCAGACGGACCTCATCGTTGCGGCCGCGCTCAGCGGGCGCCCCGTCAATATCAAGAAAGGTCAGTTCGTCTCCCCTTGGGACATGAAGCATGCGGTCACGAAGTGCCGCGAGGCAGGTAACGACAAAATTTTTCTCACCGAGCGCGGCTCCAGCTTCGGCTACAACAATCTGGTCGTCGATATGCGATCTCTCGCCATTATGCGCAAGATCGCGCCGGTAGTTTTTGACGCGACGCATTCCGTGCAGCTACCCTCTGCGTCTCACGGAGATGAAGACAGTCCCGCGACTAGCGGCGGCCAGCCCGAATTCATTCCAGTCCTATCGCGTGCAGCCGTTGCAGCAGGTGTCGATGGAATTTTCATGGAAGTTCACGACAACCCAAAAGAAGCGAAGAGTGACGGCGCCAATGCCCTCGACAGCCGCAACCTGCGCGGAGTATTGAAGGAACTGCTGGCCGTGAAGCGGGCGGTCGAGACGGCTCACAACACGCCTTAAAATAAACGCGCCCGATACTTCCTTTCGCTAACCATTTGTTGTTCACCAAAAACGTCGTAGCGGCGAAGTCCTCTCCCGGTCGCGTGATAAATTTGAACTTCGATGAATGATGCTGTCGAATGGGCCTTGAACATCGCGAATCTCCGTGGTGCCACCTACGCCGACGCCCGGGTTGTCGATTCTCGCGCTCGCGCCCTTACAACTAAAAATGGCAAGGTCGGACACGCATCCGACGCTGAGTCTCTCGGCATTGGTATCCGCGCGATCGCCGATGGAGGTTGGGGTTTCGCCGCCTCCGACGACATGAGGCGCGAGGCCGTCGAGCAAACGGCCGCTCAGGCTGTCGCGATTGCGAGAGCCTCGGCGCGCGTCAAGCAGCACGATGTGCGCTTGGCTTCGGAAAAGCCCGCGAACGCCGACTGGGCCACGCCCATCGAAATCGACCCGTTCAACACGTCAATTGAGCAGAATCTTGATCTGCTGTTGAAGATTGACTCCGAACTGCGAGCCGTGTCTGGCATCACGCTCGCCGAAGCCAATATGAATTTCCAACGAGAGGAATCATGGTTTGGCTCTTCTGAAGGCGCCAACATTCACCAGACAAAGTATTCCACCGGCACTGGCTACACTGCATACGCGTTCGCTGGTACAGAGATTCAGAAGCGCTCGTACCCGAATTCTTTCGGTGGTCAATGGCAAAACAAAGGTTATGAACTGATTGACGAGTGGAAGCTTGTCGAAAATGCCCGCCGCATTGCAGAGGAAACCGTCGCGCTTCATAAGGCAGACCAGTGTCCCGAAGGTGTGTACACAATTATTCTCGATAGTTCGCAGCTCGGTCTTCAGATCCACGAGTCCATCGGGCATCCGATCGAGCTCGACCGTGTTCTGGGCATGGAAGCGAATTTTGCCGGAACCTCGTTCCTGACTCTCGATAAGTTGAAGACCCTTCGATATGGCAGCGATCTCGTCAACGCAGTTGCCGACGCTACGCCCGCACACGGACCGGGGCTCGGCACGTTCGCGTTCGATGATGAAGGTGTTCCCGCACAATGTGTGCCGATCATCACAAATGGATTATTTACCGGCTATCTTTCTTCGCGAGAGACTGCGCACACGATTGGTAAAGCGAGGTCTGGAGGCATGGTTCGCGCCGAAAACTGGAACCGCTTGCCCATGATTCGCATGACCAACGTCAGCGTGCTGCCCGGTGACAAGCCTTTGACGCTCGAAGATTTGATCAGTTCGACCGACCACGGCATTCTCATGCAGACCAACAAGTCGTGGTCGATCGACGATAAGCGTTACAACTTCCAGTTTGGCTGCGAAATCGGATGGGAGATCAAGAAGGGCAAGCGTGTCCGCACGCTCAAAAATCCATCGTACTCTGGAATTACAACAGAATTCTGGAACTCGATGGACGCGATCTGCTCACGCGATGAATGGACTCTGTGGGGAACACCGAATTGCGGCAAAGGCCAGCCTCAACAAGTTATGGGAACTGGCCACGGCGCGAGCCCCGCGCGTTTTCGAAACATAAAAGTGGGAACAGCGTACAAAGGCAGCCAATAGCAACGGCCAAGAGTTACAGCAATGCTGACTTTCGAACAGTCCGCTGCCATCTTCGACCGCATTCAACGCTATTCCTCTGCCGACGAAGTTGAGCTGCTGATCTCTGGCAATCGGTTTGCGCTCACGCGCTTTGCTAATAATGCCATTCATCAGAACGTTGCGGATGAGAACCAGCTGATCTCGGTTCGCACAAACTTTGGCGGCCGCACTGCACGCGCAACGACCAACAAATTGGACGAGGATAGCCTTCGACGTGTTGTCGAGTCTTCCGAGACCCTGGCCAAAGTGCAGCAGCCGGACGCAGAGTTGCTGCCTATGCCTTCCGCGAACGAAGCTTCATCAAACATCCAAGGAAGCGCTCGCGCGAGGACCGTGCCGAGCCGTCATTTCACCGAGACCGCTGCCATTACTCCAGAAGCGCGCGCTGAAGGCGTGCGCAAAATGGTCGAGGTCGCAGTGCGGCATAAGCTCACGACCGCCGGCGTGTTCTCAAGTGCGGAATCGGTCGAAGGCATTTTTAATTCGACCGGATTGCACGATTGGCACGAGCAAACCTTCGCTGAAGTCTCCATTACCATGCTCGGGGAAAACTCCTCGGGTTGGCAAAAAGCGAACTCTCCAGATTTGCGTCAACTCGATCCCGGGCGCCTCGCCGAGATCGCAGCACAGAAAGCTCTCGATTCTCGAGACCCACATGACCTCGGGGCAGGGAAGTACACGGTCATCCTCGAACCAGCCGCGGTGCTCGACATTGTTGGTTTCATGTTCTGGGATTTTAGCGGTCAGGCGATTCTCGACGAGCGGTCGTTCCTCAACAATCGCATCGGTACGCAACTGTTTGGAACGAACATCAATATCTGGGATGACGTATCGCACCCGTTGCAGGCTGGCGCTCCTTTCGACGGGGAAGGCATGCGTCGGCAACGATTGCCGTTCATTGAAAATGGAATCGTAAAGCAACTTACATACGCGCGCGGCACTGCGGAGAAAATGAAGAAATCGGAATTCGCCAAGACTATAGGGCCAATTGCCGCGACAGGCCACGGGTTTGCCCTCCCAAACGAAATGGGGGAGATGCCCGTCAACATCGTCTTCGCTCCTCCAGACAATCCGAAGACAGTTGACCAAATGATTTCTGAAACCGAACGCGGAGTTCTGGTGACGCGTTTGTGGTACATCCGCGAAGTAGATCCGTACGAAAAAATTCTCACCGGCATGACGCGCGACGGCACTTTCCTCGTAGAGAACGGAAAAGTCCAGCGCGGCGTTCGCAATTTCCGCTTTAACGAAAGCCTGATTTCGATGTTGTCGAACGTCGAAGCGATGAGCATTCCAGTCCGATCCAGCGGGGAAGAGTCCTTTGACATGGTCGTTCCAGCGATGAAAGTGCGAGACTTCAATTTCACGGAAGTGACGAAATTTTGAAAGGAGCTACCAGCATTGGGCCATTGGCTCTTAGCTGAGTCTTCTTAGTCCCCTCGTCGATCAGCGTCGACCTTCCGAAGTAATGCGGTGCGCTTTCGACGCACTTCCACAACTCGCGGGTTCAGCTTTTTGTAATCTGAGTCGTTGATGGTAGTCCCGTTCGCTCCGGAACCGGCTGCGATCTGCAAGAACCGATATTTGCCGCAACGGAGGCGCTGCATCTCCCATACATCTCCTCGCGCGGAAATAGCTTGGTCGTCCTGTAAAGCGCGAGAACGAGCTCACGGGACTTTTCCCAGACCGCCAGGCGACGAAAATCTCGCATGCGTATATTTCCGGACAGCCAACTGTCAAATGCTAACGGCCTAAGAGAACGAGCTGTTGTGACGAATGAACGATAGCCTTCGGCTGCCCCTAAGTCCATGACCCATCGCGGTTTGCACGCTCTAGTTCCATGACTTCGGTAACTTTGCACTGCTGATTCCCGGGTGTACGCTCGGGTTCGAATATGGGCGACAACGGTCGAACCGGCGAAACGCCTGGGGCCCGCACGAATGCCCCGTCAGTGAAGGCGGAACACGGGAGTCAGGAATCGATGGGCGACAACACCAAGGGACGCTCGCGCTACAACGACATGCAGAGCGCGGCGCGGTTTCCGATCAAACTGCCAGTCGCGGTGAAATCGCAAACTGGTGCCCGCAGCACCGAGACCGAGAACATCTCGGCTAACGGTGTGCTCTTCCAAGTCGATTCGGAAATGCCGATCGGTTCGATGGTGGATTTCACAATTTCTTTGCCCGCCGACGTGGTGGGCTCGACCGCCGATGTCCAGTTGGATTGCCGGGGTCGCGTGGTCAGGAGTTTTGAAGACGGTGGCCGACGTGGAGTGGGCGTGGTCATCGATGAGTATCACTTTGAGCGCAGGTAGGGCGCCGCAAGGACACTGATGGCGAGCATTCCGGTCAGCGTCGACGACAACGTCGAAAAGCCGCTAGAGGGCGACGGTTCCACACCCTGCATTCGTGTGATCGTTGCCGACACGCAAGCCATCTTTCGCGCCGGTTTGCGCAAGATCTTCGCGCTTGAAGATGACATTCGCGTCGTCGGACAAGCCGAATCTCTTTCGCAAACGGTTTCGGCCATCAAGAAGTTTTCCGCTGACATTCTGATCTTCGAAGCAGCTCTAGCCTCAAACCCAGTCGATGCGGTCGGGGAACTGCTCAAGCAGGGAACATCCTGCAAGCTTGTCGTCGTTTTGCAGGAACCCGCCGAAGAACTCACGCTCGAACTGTTTCGCCGAGGCGCGCACGGCATCGTATCGCGGGAAGTAGAGCCCGAACTCCTGGTTGACTGCCTGCGCAAAGTTGCCACTGGACAAGCTTGGCTCGACCAAAAAGGTACGCATTGGGTTCTGGAAGCGTTCCGCAACCAAGCCACTCGTCCGGCTGGTGCGCGTCCCAAAGTTCAACTCACGCCCAAGGAAACCCTCATCGTCTCCTGCGTAACCCAGGGCATGAAGAACAAGGAAATAGCGTTGCGGGTGGGCACGACTGAACAAGTCGTTAAGAACTACTTGCGCAAGGTATACGACAAGCTTGGCGTTGCCGATCGTCTCGAACTGGCCCTTTATTGTTTGCACCATCGTATTTTGGACGGTGCCAAAATGGCTGTTCCAGCCGTGCCATCTCCTGAAATGCCCTCTGCGGAAACGCCGATTGTCGCCACCGAGCCTGAAAAGCTCTCATAAGCGAGTCTCCGAACCCCCAGCATTGCCCTCAACCTCTTTCCCGACTATAGTTTCCTGTTCCCAGTTCTATCTCTTCCTCGTGCAGCTCTCGGAGCTGGGACGATTGCCATCCTGATTAACTTGAGAGGTCTAAAGTGAAAGGCGACCCCAAAGTCATTGCCGTACTAAGTGAGGTTTTGAAAGCGGAACTGACCGCCATCAACCAGTACTTTTTGCACGCCGAGATGTGCGAAAACTGGGGCTATGAACGCATGGCCAAACACACCCGAAAAGAGTCGATCGAAGAAATGACTCACGCTGAAAAGCTGATGGAGCGCATTCTGCTGCTCGACGGCACCCCGAACATGAGCGACTATTTCAAGATCAATATCGGCGTAAATCTGAAGGACCAGCTCAAAAACGACCTTGACCTTGAATACACCGCCGTAAAGCGGTTGAACGATGGCATCAAGACCTGTGTCGCGGTTGGCGACAATGGGTCTCGCGACTTGCTCGAAAAAATTCTGGCTGACGAAGAACTGCACATCGACTGGCTTGAAGGACAACTCTTCGCCATCGGCGAAATGGGATACGAGAATTACCTGGCGCAACAGTTGCACGGGGATGAGTAGCAATTCTCATTTTCAAGATTGCCTTGTTGCCGGTCGGGCCCGGAGTGTTTGCGGCTCCGCGCCGGGACCCGTAGAATCAGTAGAGGAAGCGTCTCGCCTGGAAACTGCGCTTCTGGAGAAGTAAGTTTCGTTTTCTCAAACGATCTTCTCGAACGATCCGCGCCGGAGAGATGGCCGAGTGGCTGAAGGCGCACGCTTGGAAAGCGTGTTTAGGGGAAACTCTAACGTGGGTTCGAATCCCACTCTCTCCGCCATATTTTCAATGACTTGA
>Ga0068867_100004174_pt1 | contig 10164 bp, 6 predicted proteins | sample KBSMisM32_FD_65649 | JGI IMG/M metagenome (GOLD analysis project Ga0068867, IMG submission 65649) | Miscanthus rhizosphere microbial communities from Kellogg Biological Station, Michigan, USA - KBS Miscanthus M3-2 | ecosystem: Host-associated > Plants > Roots > Rhizosphere > Soil ...
GTACCGCAACGTCAAGAAGTCCCGCCCCTTCCTCGACGAGATGCTCGTGCACACCAGCGGCGCGCGCCGCGTCCCGGTCATCGTCGAGAACGGCAAGGTCACCGTCGGCCACGGCGGGACTTGAGGAGTCTGACACCCGTGGGGCCCACGGGTACGTAGAGCACGGCGGCGCTGCGCAGCAGCGGCGACGTGCGAGGGGGTTTCAGGGGGGTCGCGAACGCCCATCGCGAATCGGGCGTGAGTGCCCCCCTGACTTAACATGCTCACGAGCGGCGCTGCGCAGCAGCGGCGACGCGAGGGGGGTTTCAGCAACCGTGTTGAGGGTCAAGGTGCGCTGGGGTCCAGGGGCGGTTGTCTCGGAGCATGGCGTTGAGGATCACGAGGAGCTTGCGGGCGCAGGCCACCACGGCGAGCTTTTTGGACTTCCCGGCACGGAGGAGCCGCTGATAGAACTCCGCGAGAACGGGGTTATACCGAACGGCGGAGAGGGTGGCCATGTACAGCACCGACCGAATCGATGCACGACCGCCCCAGATATGACGTCGGCCGCGAAGGGTCCCGCTGTCCACGTTGAAGGGTGCGAGCCCGACGAGGGAAGCCGCTTGCTTGCCACCAAGCGTTCCGAGCTGGGGGAATTGGGCGAGCAGGGTAAAGCTGGTGACGCGACCGACGCCGGGAGCGCTTTGAATGAGCTGGTCCTTGGCGCGCCAGATGGGGCTGTGGCGAATGGCGTCACCCAGGTCCGTGTCGACGCTCTTGAGCTCGTGCTGAAGCCACGTGATATGTCTCTTGATCTGCTTTTTGATGTCGGCGTCGGTGGTCTGGCCCAAGCGATTGCTCTCGGCCGTGATCATGTCGACGATCTGCCGGCGCCGGGCAACATGCGCTTCAAGGCTTCGGAGGGCGGAGTCAGGGATTGGACGTGGCTCGGGCCGAAGGCGATCACCGAAGAGGGCAAGGATCTCGGCGTCAATGGGGTCCGTCTTGGCCAACCGGCCCAGGGCTCGGGCGAAATCGCGCACCTGGCGCGGATTGACGATGGCCACACGGAAACCGGCGCTGGTCAACGCGGCCGCGACTCCAAACTCGAGGCCGCCCGTCGCTTCGAGGATTACCGCCGCTTGTGGGAAGGCCTTGAGTCGCTCGAGGAGCGTTTTGATCCCTTCGTCGTCGTTGGTGACGGGGAACCGCGCTCCCGAAGGATGGACGTACGCATCGAGCGTAGCTTTCGCGACGTCAATTCCGATGATGGGCTGATCCACGCCGTTCCTCCGTTGCTGTCGTGGCCCAGCCTTGCAGATGCGGCCTCATGGCCGCGCAACCGTTCGGGCTCTGGACAGCGCAACGCTACACGGCGCCCATGCTGAAACACGGTCTCGGGACCGTGGGGGGGACGGGCTACCGTGTAGTCCGGCGGAGGATACAAGGGGGGGCCGCGAATGCCCACCGCGGTGCCGCATGAGTGCCCCCCCTGAGATACTATCGGCAACGGAATGATCACCGCCGATCCAGGGCGGCGGGCAGCCCGCCTCGAGGAGCTCAAGGGGGCCCTCGTCCGACGCGCGGCGCCCGAGGATCGCGACCTCGTCCTCTCCTTCGCGCCCGTGGTGTTCTCGGGCATGCCCGACCGCATCGCCCTGGACCTGCCCGTGGAGGCGCTGGCCACGCGCATGCTGGCGGCGTTCCGCTTCGTGGCCCGCGAGATCCCGCATGCGATCCAGCTCTACAAGGGTCTCCCCGGCATCCACGTCGCCGCGCGCAACCCGAGCGACGAGGAAGCGGCGGCGCTCGGGACCACGGAAGGGGTGCCCCTGGAGACGACGATCGTCGAGACCCACACCCTCGACGCGCCCTTCATCTTCGAGAGCCTGAAGAACTACTTCCGCAAGGCGGGGCTGCGCGTCTTCTCGGCCATCCATCAGATCTTCACCGTGCGCCGGCAGTGGGAGCGGCCGGTGTGGATGGGCGGCCCGCAGGAGGACGGGGCGAAGGAGCTGTACTGCAGCTTCCAGATCGAGCGCGTCGAGTCCAAGGAGCGCCTCCGCCGGATCGAACACGAGGTCTTCTCGGTCCTGAAGTCCGTCTTCACGGCGGTCGAGGACTACGAGGAGATGAAGCGTACGGCGCGCGACCTCGGCAAGAAGCTGCGCGATCGCACGGAAGGGATGAACCGGGTCGAGCCCGCGCGCGCGTTCCTCAGCTGGATGCTGGACGAGAACTTCATCTTCCTGGGCAGCGTCCGCTACCGATTCGCGGCGGACGGCCAGGCCCATCGCGTCGGGGAGAGCGCGCTGGGCGCATTCACGGACGAGAGCCTGCTGCCCGTCGTGTTCCCCAACCTCGTCGAGGAGGTCGAGGCCCGTCTCAAGCCTTCCTCCGAGGACCCGCGCGTGGTGGACATCGACTTCGCCAACAACGCCTCCGCCCTGCACCACGTGGATCCGCTCGACAACGTCATCGTGCGTGAGTGGGGGCCGCAGGGCGAGCTGCTGGAAGCCACGGTGTTCCTGGGCCGGCTGGCCAAGGTCGCCTTCACGCAGAAGGCGGCGGACATCCCGCTCCTGAGGCAGAAGCACGACTGGCTGCTCGCCCACAGCGGGGACATCAAGAACAGCCACGTCTACCGGGAGATCCGCGCCCTCTTCAACCGCTTCCCCAAGCGCGAGCTCTTCTACGCCTCCGCCCCCAGCCTGAAGGACATCATCGACCGCATCGTCTACATGTCCGGGGACGACGAGATCGCGGTGCACGCGCGCCGCGGCCAGGGCTACATGGCCCTCTCCATCGCCTTCTCGCGCGTGCGGTACTCCTACGAGATCGAACGCGAGCTGGGCCAGGAGCTCGCGCACGAGTTCGGGGCCATCAACTTCGCGACCTCGGCCGATCTGGGCGCGGTGAGTCTGCTCGTCTTCTACTTCGACGCCGCTCGCCTGGAGAAGCCGCTGGACCCGGGCGCGGTGCGTCGCATCGTCGAGAGCCACCTCACGACCTGGGACGACCGCGTGATCGCGGCCCTCGTGGCCTCGAGGGAGGAGCGGACGGGCCGCCAGCTCTTCCGCCGCTACGAGGAGAGCTTCTCCGGGCTCTACCGCGAGGCCACGCAGCCCAACGAAGTCGTGGAGGACATCCAGTACTTCGAGCGGCTGGAAGGCCGCCTCGAGGTGCGCGTCATCCCGCGCACCACGGAGTCGGCCACGCTCAAGCTGTATGCGGTGCGCCAGCTGGGGCTCACGGAGACCCTGCGCACCCTCCAGCACCTCGGCCTCACCGTCACCGAGGAGCTGCGCGTGCCGCTCACCCTGCCCGAAGGCCGCCGCGGCTTCCTGTACCGCTTCGACATCGAGTCGACCACCGACCGCATCGCGTCGCTGGTGGCGAGCGAGGAGCGCTTCGCGAAGGCCCTGCGCTCCCTCGACGAGGAGCGCGCCACCGACGACCCCCTCAACGGCCTCATCCTGCTCGGCGGCCTGAGCTGGCAGCAGGTCGAGGTGTTGCGCACCGTCCGCAACCACATCCTCCAGATCCGGCCGCACTACAACGGGGAGACGGTCAACGGCGTGCTCCTGCGCAACAGCCCCGCGGCCGTGGCCCTCTACCGCTATTTCAAGGCCCGCTTCGATCCGCGCATCACGGGCGACCGCGCGGAGGCCATGAAGGAGGCGGAGGCCGGCATCAAGAAGGCGCTGCAGGCGGTGGTGAGCCTCGTCGACGACGAGGTGCTGCGCGCGTTCGACAACCTCCTGCGGGCCGCCCTGCGCACCAACTACTACCAGCGCCCGGCCCGGCCCGTGCTCGCGATCAAGGTGGACAGCCGCAAGGTCGAAGGCATGCCTTCGCCGCGGCCGATGTACGAGATCTACGTGCACTCGCGCAAGCTCGAAGGCATCCACCTGCGCGGGGGCAAGGTGGCGCGCGGCGGCATCCGCTGGAGCGACCGCCACGACGACTTCCGCACCGAAGTGCTGGGCCTGATGAAGACCCAGATGGTGAAGAACGCGATCATCGTCCCCGTCGGGTCCAAGGGCGGCTTCGTGCTGAAGGGCGACGTGCCCGTGCGTCCCGCCCTCGACGCCTACCTCGTCGACCGCTACCGCGAGTTCGTCTCCGGCCTCCTCGACGTCACCGACAACATCGTGGACGGCAAGGTCCTGCACCCGCCGGAAGTGGTCCGCCACGACGACGACGATCCCTATCTCGTGGTGGCCGCGGACAAGGGCACGGCCCACCTCAGCGACACCGCCAACAGCGTCTCCGCCCAATACGGCTTCTGGCTGGGCGACGCCTTCGCCTCCGGCGGCAGCGTGGGGTACGACCACAAGAAGGTGGCCATCACCGCCCGCGGGGCCTGGGAGTGCGTGCGCGAGCACTTCCGTAATCTGGGCCTGGACGTGCAGAAGGACCCGTTCACGGTGGCGGGCATCGGGGACATGGCGGGCGACGTCTTCGGCAACGGGATGCTGCGCAGCGAGACCATGCGCCTCGTGGCTGCCTTCAACCACGCGCACATCTTCATCGACCCCGAGCCGGACCCCGTGGCCTCGTTCCGCGAGCGCGAGCGCCTGTTCCAGCTCCCACGCTCGAGCTGGCGCGACTACGGCCCGGGCCTCGTCAGCAAGGGCGGCGGCATCTTCGACCGCTCGGCCAAGTCCATCCCCCTCACTCCGGAGATGCGCCGGCTCCTCGACATCGAGTCCGAGGAGGCGAGCGGGGAAGAGGTCATCCGCCGCATCCTGGCCGCGCGGGTGGACCTCCTCTACAACGGCGGCATCGGCACCTACGTGAAGGCCTCGACCGAAGACGACACCGAGGTGGGCGACCGCGCCAACGACCGGGTGCGCGTGGACGGCACGGACGTGCGCGCGCGCGTGGTCGGGGAGGGCGGCAACCTCGGCTTCACGCAGCGCGGCCGGCTGGAGTACTGGGCCGCGCGCGAGGGCCGCGTCAACACGGACGCCGTCGACAACTCCGGCGGCGTGGACATGTCCGACCACGAGGTGAACATCAAGATCCTGATGGACATCCTCGTGAAGCGCGGGGTCGTGCGCGGGCGCGCCGACCGCAACCACATCCTCATGGAGATGACGGAAGAGGTGGCGGAGCTGGTCCTGGCCGACAACCGCAACCAGGCCCGCGCGCTCACCCTCGACGCCCTGCGCTCCGTCGCGCGGTACGAGGAGTTCGTCGCCTTCGTGCAGGACCTCGTGGCCGCGGGCGTGCTCAGCCGCGCCGACGACGCGATCCCGACGAAGGACGAGCTCCTGTCCAGCCCGCACCGCGGGCGCGGCCTGCCGCGTCCCCTGCTGGCCGTGCTCCTCGGCCACACCAAGATGTACGCGTTCGAGATGGTCATGCAGACGTCGTTCCCGGAGAGCGAGGCCGGCCGTCCGTTCCTGGTCGAATACTTCCCGCAGCGGCTCCAGCGCGAGTTCGCGGAGCACTTCGAGGAGCACCCGCTGCGCCGCGAGATCGTGGCCACCGCCGCCGTCAACCACGTCATCAACTGCGCGGGGGTGACGCTGCTCTCGCGGATGATGGCGGGGGGCAAGTTCGGGATCGGGGACGTGATCGCCGCCTACTCCGAGGTCGATCGCTCCTCGGGGGCGCTCGCCCTGCGTGAGCGCTTGAAGGACGCGCCTCCGGAGACGGCGCACAAGGGGCTGCTGGAGCTGGAGGACGCCCTGGAGTCGGCAACCCGGGATGCGCTCGAGGGCCGGACCGGAGACGCGGGTGCGGCGCTGGAACCGGTGCGTGCGCGTCTCGAGCCCGCCTGACGGGGAGGAGGCGACCGCCGCCTCTTGGCCGCACGTCGCTCGCTACGCGCGCCCACATGTGAAAAATTGACGATCATCCATGCCGCTCGCTCACGTGCGGCCAAGCAAGAGGCGGCAGTCGAACATCCCGCGTGAAGGAGTCAAACGCATGACATCCCGTTTCGTCGCCGCCATCGCCATCGCCATGGCCACGGCACTCACCCCCGTCACCACTCTCCGTGCCAACGGGCCTGAGGCCTGGTCGCCGGAGTTTGCGTTCAAGGTGAAGCGGGTGAGCCTGGTGCGGCCGTCGCCCGACGGCCGTCACGTGGCGTTCGTCGTCGGCACCGCGGCCATGGAGGGCGAGCACAGCGAATGGGTCTCGCAGGTCTGGGTGGCGGACGCGGGCGGCAAGAACGCGGTCCAGCTCACGCGCGGCGACAAGTCGTCGACCTCGCCCACCTGGTCGCCCGACAGCCAGTGGATCGCGTTCGTGTCCGCGCGTGGCGCGGACAAGGATGCGAAGCCCAACCTCTGGCGCATCCGGATCGACGGCGGAGAGGCGGAAGCGCTGACGGACGAGAAGGGCGGCGCGGCCGCTCCGCGCTGGTCGCCGGACGGAGCGCACATCGCCTTCCTCCTCACGGACGCGCGCACCGACGAGGAGGAGAGCGCGGCCAAGGAGAAGCGTGACTGGCGCGTCGTGGGCGAAGACGTCAAGCGCATCCGGCTGGCCGTCGTCCCCGCGGAGAAGGACGGGGACGGCAAGCGCCCGCTGCGCCGCCTGACCAGTGGCGACACCAGCGTGGGCAACGTGGAGGGTCCCGGTCATTTCGACTGGTCGCCCGACGGCAAGTGGATCGCCTTCGACCATCAGCCCACCGCGCTCGTGGACGATTGGCCGAAGGGCGACATCTCGCTGGTCGAGGTCGCGACCGGCAACGTCAAGCCCCTGGTCGCGACTCCGGCCGCGGAAGCCGATCCTTCCTTCTCGCCGGACGGCGGCTCGGTTGCCTACGAGGCCAGCGACGTGCCCGTGCGCTGGGGGGGCGCGTCGCGCATCCAGGTGGTGCCCGCGGCCGGCGGCGCGCCGCGCGCGCTGGCGACCACCTTCGACGAGCGTCCCGATCTCCTCGGCTGGACGCAGGACGGGACGCGAGTGATCGTGAGCGAGACGCAGCGAACGGTCGCTCGCCTGGCCGCGCTGCCGGCCGACGGGACCGCGGGTGTGGACATCACGCCCGCGGACGCCACCGTCGACGCCCCGGCACTGGGCGGGTCCCGCGCGATGGTCGGCTTCACGTCACAGGCGCCCGACCGCGCCCCGGAGGCGTTCGTGGCCGAGGTCCCGGTCGGACGGCTCTACATCACGACGACGACGGGCGCCGGCAAACGGAGCAGTGCGTCGCGCACGGGGGAGGCCTGGGCACCCGTGCAGGTCAGCCACGTACAGGACCTGCCGCCGGTTGCGCTGGGCCGGACGGAAGTCGTGAGCTGGAGCGCGCCCGACGGCAAGACGATCGAAGGGCTCCTGACCCATCCCGTCGGCTACACGGCGGGCGCGCGCGTGCCGCTCGTGGTGATGGTGCACGGAGGGCCCACGGGCGTGTTCGTCCGCTCGTACACGGGCGCGCCTTCGCCCTATTCCGTGGCCGGGTTCGCGACCCACGGCTTCGCCGTCCTCCGCTGCAACGTGCGCGGGAGCGGCGGCTACGGCCGGGAGTTCCGCTACGCCAACTACAAGGACTGGGGTGGCGGCGACTACCAGGACATCCTCTCCGGCGTGGACGCGCTGATCGCGAAGGGCGTGGCCGACCCCGATCGGCTGGGGATCATGGGCTGGAGCTACGGCGGCTACATGACTTCCTGGGTCATCACGCAGACGAGGCGCTTCAAGGCCGCGTCGGTGGGCGCGGGAGTCACCAACCTCATGTCGTTCACGGGGACCGCGGACATCCCGAGCTTCATCCCCGACTACTTCGGCGGAGAGTACTGGGACGCGTTCGACGGCTGGCGCGCGCGCTCCGCGATGTTCCATGTGAAGGGAGTCACCACGCCCACCCTGATCCAGCACGGGGAGTCCGACCGCCGCGTACCCATCTCGCAGGGCTACGAGCTCTACAACGCGCTCAAGCGCCAGGGAGTGACTACGAAGATGGTCGTCTATCCGCGCCAGCCGCACGGCATCCAGGAGCCGAAGCTCATGCGGGACGCCATGATCCGGAACCTCGAATGGTTCGATCAGTACGTGCTCGGACGCACCGCCTCCGCCCGCAACTGACGCGGTCGCTTTTTTGGAGTCTCGGACGTCCAGGGCCGCGGCCGTCATCAGCGCGACGGTCGCGATGGTTTCGTTCCAGGTCGGGGCGACGTTTGCGAAGCGGCTGATTCCGGCGATCGGCGCCCCGGGCACCGCCGCGCTGCGTCTCGGCCTGTCGGCGCTGCTGGTGCTCGTGCTGCAGCGTCCCTGGCGATCCGTGCCGTCGCGCACGGCCTGGCCGGTGGTGCTCGCCTACGGCGTGTCGCTGGGCGCGATGAATGCCGTCTTCTATCTCGCGCTGCGGAGCATTCCGCTCGGCATCGCCGTCGCCATCGAGTTCGTGGGGCCCCTGGCCGTCGCCGTCCTGGCGTCGCGTCGGCGTCTCGACTATCTGTGGGTCGCCCTGGCCGGGATGGGGCTGTCGCTCCTGCTGCCGATCACGCAGAGCCGCACCGCGCTCGATCGGGCCGGCGTGTTCTACGCGCTCGCGGCCGGCGTCGGCTGGGCGCTCTACATCGTGTTCGGCCAGAAGGCCGGACGGGCGCACGGCGCGAGCGCCTCGACCTGGGGTTTGATGATCGGGGCGCTCGTGACCGTGCCCCTGGGCGTCGCCGAAGCGGGGACCGCTCTCGTCGATCCCGCCCTGCTGCCCCTCGGCGTGGGCGTCGCGATCTTCTCGAGCGCGCTTCCCTACACGCTGGAGATGATCGCGCTCCGGCGCCTTTCGACCAGGACCTTCGGGACGCTCATGAGCTTCGAGCCGGCCATCGCGGCCTGCGCGGGCGCCGTGCTGTTGCGCGAGCAGCTGACCGCCACGCAGTGGCTGGCCATTGCCGCGATCGTCTCGGCGTCGGTCGGCGCGGTGGCCGGCGAACCGCCGCATGCGGACACCACACGTGCCGACTTCGCGCCGTGAATTCGCGCCGGATATGGCAAACGAATTGCATGACTGAGGGTGTGTCGTCCTTTGGTGAAAGGAACCATCCATGGCGGCGAAGAAGAAGTCGGGCGGGCGCAAGTACGGAGCCAAGGCCGGCAAGAAAGTCGAGCGGGCCATGCACGAGATGAAGCGCGGCAAGCTCCGGTCCGGCGGCTCGGGCAAGAAGGTGAAGAGCCGCAAGCAGGCCATCGCGATCGGGCTCAGCGAAGCCCGGCGCGCGGGCGGCAAGGTCCCGAAGAAGCGCTCGTCGAGCTCGCGGAGCACGGCGAGGCGCAAGAAGTAATGGGGCTGACGCCTCCGTATCCGCCCCCCAACCCGGATCCGGACCCGGCGCCGGTCACGGTGCCCAACCCCCCGCCGGATCCGCACGTGCCGTCGCCCCGGCCCAGTCCGGATCCGGCGCCCCTGCCGTCACCCAACCCGGCTCCGGACCCGGCGCCGTCGCCGTTTCCGAATCCGACGCCGCATCCCGCGCTCTACTGAAGCGGGGGGCAGGGCGGCCGGTCGACGATCTGCCGCACGCGGTCTTCGAACGCGGCCGCCCAGTTCTCCACGTCGCGGCCGCGCGGCGACTGCTTCAGGTATTCGGGGAAGCGCGCGCCTCGGAAGAGGGTGACGATCTGCGCGTGTGAGAGCTGGCGCAGCCGGTCGCCCAGGAAGAGCCGCCCTTCTTCGCTGATGTGGGCCTGGCCGAATGTCGCCCCCGCGTAAGGGGAGCTCTTCATGTCGACGCGGCACGTCGCCGCGTCCGCCCAGATCGGGGTGCCGGACCATCCCTCGAGGTCGACCGCGCGCGGGCCGAAGGTCTCGCCCACGTCCTGCAGATAGGCCAGCGGCCGCGCGCACTCCACCTCCGACGCGGCCACGTCCGGGCACACCAGCCGCTGGTTCGGCGCCTTGTTGTCCCAGTGCTCCAGGAACACGCCCACGAGGCGCAGGGCGTCGACTTCCGCCCGGCTGGACCCGCCCGCCGCGGGGTCCACCTGGTCCAGCTCGTACCAGGCCCAGCCCGTGCTCTCGGCCCCGCGAATCGGGCGGCCCGGCACCTTGCGCTCGATGACGGCCATGCGGAATGGCACCTCACGGCTGGGATCCTGCCGCAGGGCATCGAGGAGCGGCATCTTCGGGTAGGGATGCAGCGGACAGCCCCGGCACTTCACCGAGCGCACCACGTACATCCGATCGGCGCCGAACCCGAGCGCGGAGAGCAGCCG
>Ga0068867_100004179_pt1 | contig 10158 bp, 10 predicted proteins | sample KBSMisM32_FD_65649 | JGI IMG/M metagenome (GOLD analysis project Ga0068867, IMG submission 65649) | Miscanthus rhizosphere microbial communities from Kellogg Biological Station, Michigan, USA - KBS Miscanthus M3-2 | ecosystem: Host-associated > Plants > Roots > Rhizosphere > Soil ...
TGGCACGCAGGCGCCGCCGGCGACCCACGCATGGGGGCGAACGCCGGTTCACGCGACCGTCGACGGGCAGGCATGGACGACGAGCGTGTGGCGCGACCGCGCGCACGGCACGCTGTTGCCGGTGCCGAAGCGCTTGCTGGGCGGCAAGGGGGATGGCGACTTCGTGCTGGTCACGCTGCGGCCGCGCGACGCGTGAAAGGCTCACTCCACGCCGCGGAAGACGAGCGGGAATTCGGTGGTGTACGGTTCGGCCGCCGTGGGGAACGTCCACTTGTTGATCGCCCGCCTGAGGCATGGCTCCATGGCGCGGAACTTCGCGGGGCCGCTGACGCTCACGGAGCCGACGCGCCCCGACGGCGCGACCGACACGCGCACGTTCACCGAGCCTTGCACCAGCTTGTCGTCCCGGACCAGCGCGCGCTGATAACAATTCGTGAGACCGGCGCGCCCGTCGTTGATGACACGCGCGATCTGCGCCCGATCGGAGGCCGTCGCCTGCTCGTCGATCGCCGGCGCCGGTTCGACCGCCGCGGACGCTGATTCCGCCGGTGCGGCGGTGGCCGCGGCGGCGGCCGCAGCCGGCGCAGCCGTTGACGCCGAATCGTCGACGGTCTCGGCGGCGGTGCTGGCCAGCGGAGCGCCCGCGCGGTGCGCGGACCGTCGCGAAATGTTCCACATCAGCGCGAACGCGGCGACCACCGCGATCAGCAGCATGACGAGAACGGCCGGCGACCGCCGGCCCGCCGCGGCTCGCGGCATGAACACCTGCTGTCGGTCGTCGCGCACCTCCGCCATGTCGCCCTCCCCCTTTCCAGGATCTAGTGGTGCGAACGGATGTTCGCCAGAGGGATCAGGGCTCGCCGATTCCCTGGTGGCCCCGAGGTCTGTGCCGGGTGCGTTACGTTCACCCGCTGATTCGGGGGTGGCGCTGTCGCCGCTCGGTAATGGATGAGGGCGAAGGTCCGGGGTTTCGAGGATGGCCGGCCGCTTGCTCCTAAGGGCTGTAGGCGGGGGAAGACGCCCCGGGAGCGCGAGGATGAAGAAGGCGGGGATCGCGATCGGCGTGTTCGTGGTGTGTGGAGCGGCGTCGGCCTGGGTGGGGGCGGAGGGCCTGACGGGCCTGGATGCGCAGCTGAGCGGAACCGGGCGCATCGGCACGTACACGCCGTCGGACGGGACGCGCATCGCGCCGCCGGACGCCGGTGTGGCGCCGAGTGCGCGCGATCCGATGGCGGCGATGGCGCACGTGCGCGGCGACAGCAACGCCAGCCCGGCGGCGCAATCCAGCGGCGCCGGCGACAGCGAGACGCGGTCGACCGACGGCGCCGTCGCCGCTTGCCGCGTCGAGGTCGCGCGCCGACGCGGCGTGCCGCCCGCGAAGGTCGCGGCCGGCTCGGTCGTCGTCCGCTTCACGATCGAACGCAGCGGGCGCGTGCGCGACGCCGAGGCTGTGTCCGCCACGGGAACGGATCTGGAGGTCGCGGCGTGCGCGAAACGCGTGCTCAGCGAATGGGTGTTCGGGAAGCGCGCGACCGGACCGACGATCGTCGAGCGAACGTATCGGTTCGTGCCGTCATCCTGACCGCTCCTGGAGGCAGCGTCCGTCTCACGGCTCGGCGAACGCCTTCAGGCCGACCTGCTGCGTGAGGATCTCGCCGGCGTGCAGGTTCACGGCGGCGGTGGCGTCGACGCAGCACTCGCCGTCTTCCAGGGGTCCGTCCAGCGGGACGCGTACCTGGATCGAGTGACGGCCGGTCGCGAGGATCGCGCCGTCGCCGCGCCAGTTCTTGCACGTGCCGCGCTCCTCGTGGTCGACGAAAACGGTGGCGCCGTCGAGCAAGCGGTTCGGGCGGCAGTCGGGTGCCTCGGGCGTGCCGCCCACCAGCTGGCAGCACTTGACGATCAGGCGCCCCATGCCGGCGGGCGGTTCGGGGGCCGAGTGGCCGCAGGTGGCGACGAGCGGGAGAAGCAGAAGCAGCGAACGCGACGGTCGCGGCATGACGAGGCCCTCACCCTAACAGAATCCACCCGTGCACCGGCCAGCAGGTCTGCGTGGGCGGACTGTGTCAGAGCGGCGGTTAGCGTTGCTGGGCGCCGCTGTCGTCGTCCGCGTCCGCGCCGCCGTCACTCGTCTCCGCACCGGACCCGTCGAAACCCACGCCGGCCTCGGTGCCGAAGTTCTGGTCGACGTGACGCGACTCGCAAGCGACGCCGTTCAACGCGAGCGCGCCTGCCAGAAAGGCAAGAACCACAAGCATCGCGACGCGCGTCATGCGCGTATCGACCCGCGCCACCCTTGCGGGTTAAGCGCAAAGGCGCGGCAAGATTCCGCCGGGCGCCCCTGCGATAAGTTGTACAGGTTGCCTGACTGACGCGCGCGCGCCAGGGCAATAATTTCTGACCTTCCGGATGCGGCTGCCGCGACTTCTCGGGAATAAGTGTTAGTCCCGATCTGCTCTCCGCGGAACCGGTGCTAGTCCCGGGCTGTCACAACCAGATTGGGCGCTAATTAATCCATTGGATTAGGGGAACTCAATGAAGGGCAAACCATGAGCGGGGGGCCGACGAAATCGCCGCCCGAGACTCCACCGCGAACGCCGATGAAGCCGCCGGCGGAGCTGGAGGCTCTGGATTACTTCGTCGGAATCTGGTCGTGCGAAGGGAAGATGGAGGCGACCGCCGACGGTCCCGCGCGCAAGACGCGGGGCACGATGATCTGCCGGTGGGAGCTGGGGAAGTATTACCTGGGCGTCGCCGAGGACGACGAGCTATCGCTGCAACTTCCGAAGCGCCGCCAGTCGCGCGCCTACTGGGGATACGATGCCGGCGCCAAGCTGTACACCTGCGCGGTCTTCCACTACGGCGGCGGGCGCTTCATCGGAACGTCGCCCGGATGGCGCGGCGACTACCTGACGTTCACGGGCGAGATGATCGCCGGCGGCGAGCGCATGCAGATGCGCCAGCGATACCAGCACAAGAGCGACGAGGAGCTGATCATGCGCGTCGACGTGATCCTGCCGGACGGCGACCTGGCCTTACGGCTGGAAGAGAAGTGCCAGCGCCAGGGCGAGGGCTAGCGCTCCGTCAGGATCGCGAGGATCCCGACCCCCCAGACGAGCGCGAGGGCCAGGATGCGCGCGACACGCCGCCGCCTCTCATCGTCCTTATCAGGAGGGGACGTCACCGTGGTCCATTGTAGCCTCCGTCCATGAAGCGGGAAACCGCGCTGCAGCTGCTGCTGGTCGGTGCCGCCGCCGTGGCGGCGCTGGCCGCCACGCACTTCTTCTTCCACTGGGTGCTGTTCACCGAGCTGCCGGTGCGGCGAATGATGTTCTGAGGTCTGGGTGCTTTTCCTGGGCGGCATGGTGTACGGAGAAATCGTGGTGGGCGTGGCCGCCGCCGCCGTCGCGTTCCAGATCGTCGTGATGGTGATGGCGGGGCGGCGGCGCGCCGCGCCTCTCCCGATGAAGGTCCACGCGGCGGCCGGCGCGGCGATCGCGCTGACGGCGGCGGCGATCGGCGTCTCGACGCACGCGGCCCGCGCGATCGCGTTCGACGCTCTGATCGTCCGCGGCCACCCACTGGGGAACTACCTCGGCATGTTGACCGGCCTCGTCGGGCAGATGACCGCCATCGCGTTCGGCATCGCCACCATCGTGCTGGCCCTGACCTTCTGGTTCGCGGGTCTGGCGTTCACGCTCAGCAAGCCGCTCGCCGACGGGCAGGCGCGCGGGTTTCCGCCCGCCGCGCTGGTGGGCGTCGGTCTGCTGCCGGTCGTGTACGGCGCCTTGCGGTGGAGCCGGGATGTCGTCGTCCCGTTCAACACGCTGGAGGACATCCCCGAAGGGCAGCGCGGCGACGTCATCGAACGCACCATGGACGTCGCCCGCGCGCATTTCGAGCACGCCGCGCGGCTCTCGATGGTCGCGATCCCGGTGCTCGCGATCGTGGCGGCTATTTTGATCGTCCTGCGCGCGCGCAACGCCGCTGCCCGCCGCGCACCATCGCACCGAACGACGGCGGCGCTGGTGGCTGGGTTCCTGGCCCTCGCGGCGTTGATGTTCGTCGAGGCGCGCCCGATCTCGAGCGAGAACGACCTGCCCTGGCCACCGCGCGCCGTCGGTCATCGCTTGCCTGCGCTCGATCCGCCGACGCCCGATCTGTCCGGCCCCGACCAGGTGGAGTGGGCGCCCGTCGTGCAGGCCTCTCCCGACCGTCTGGGGCTGGACGGCGCCGACATCCCCGATTTCGCGACGCTGTACGACCGGCTGGACCTTCTGCGCGTCAACTACAAGACCATCCACGGTGGTCCCGACTTCAACGACATGGCCGTCATCCTGGCCGATCCGCGAACGCCGATGGCGCGGTTGCATTCCGTGCTGCAAGCCGCGCTGAAGGCCGAGTACCACAAACCTCTGTTCACCTTCACGAAGGCCGAAGTCATCCAGCGGCCCATTCTGGGCCGCCTGCAGCGGATGAACGCCAGCGGCGTGCGCGTGAAGCTGGCATACGCCGACGGCAAGAACGCGTATGGAGACGCGGCCGAAGAGGACGATGACGACGAGAAGGAAGCCGCCCTCTGGAAGGACGCCGTCCCGCTGCGCCCGGGCGACTTCGCCACTTACGATCCGTTCGCGCGCCGGCTGGTCGACCTGCGCGCCGCCGGCACGCGCGTGGTCGTGCGCATCGACCGCCCGCGCCGCTGACGATTACGGCATGACGCGGGCGAGCTTCAGGTACTGGCCGGGCCGCAGCCATCCGACGACGACCTCGGTCCCGCGGCGAACCATGTCGTACTGGGAGAGGCCGTAGTACGGCGACGTCGCGATGTCGAAGGCCGGCTTCACGACCTTCCCGTCCCTGTCGACGCGGGTGACGGCCAGCTCCTCCTCGTCCGATCCGTTCAGCAGAACGACCGTGTCGTCGCCGAACGCCACCGCCGGAGAGCGGCCCAGGAAGTTCGGGTAGATGCCGACCTTGACGGGAGGGGTGAGCGCTTGTCCGGAGGAATCGAGCCGCCGCCACAGCACCGCGTAGTCGAGCTCGTTCCGTCCGCCCACGGGAAGACCGGTGTATGTCAGGCGCATGTCGCTGGCGCCCTGGACGAAGCTGGGCGCGAGCAACGACTCGCCCTTCAGAATGTCCGCGACCGTCGTCTTCGTGCCGTCCGTAGCGATGCGCAGCACGCGGAGCGCGCCGGGGATCGGCACCTCGACGTAGAACGCGTCGCCGGACCAGACGGCGGACGGGCCGCCTGCCAGGTCCGACAGGGATCCGAGGTGCGTCGGCAGACTGACGGACAGGTCGGAGCGAACCAGCGCCGCGAAGCCATCGTAGTAGGTCCGCCACAGCAGCAACGTCGGACCGCCTGCTTGCGACGGCACGAGCGACAGGCCTGAACCGCTCAGGCAAGTGGAGTCGTTGTTCGGCACGACCGCGCGCCCGACTTTCTTCCCGCCTGCATCGACCGCGTGCACGAAGCCCTCGACGCCGCTGCACCCGGCGATCAGCCAACCCGACGACGTCGCCGCGACGGCGGTGGCAAAGATCGGGATCCCCTGAAACGGGCCGGGCTGCGCGGTGTCCTCGAGCCCGACGGCGTTGATCAGCGCCAGCTTCGAGTCCAGGCGCGCGAACGTCAGGCGTGAGCCGTACGTCTGGAGGCTCTGATCGATCTGCGCGAGGCCGACCTCGTTGTCCGTCGCTGCGATCGCGAAGGCAATGACGTCGGGAAACGTGATCGGCGCCGGGCGACAGTCGAGCAGACTGGCACCGTTCGGCTTGCAATCCGAGCACGTGGAATCGTCGGCGGTGCAAACGTTGGTGCAGGTGAGGACGCCCGAGCCGTAACCGCGGTTCGTGCAGCTGTCGGCGAACGCGTTGCCGTCGCACTCCTCGGCCTGCGTGTACGGCGTGCACTCGGGAACGATTCCCCTGGTACACGTGTCGATGAAGCCGTTCCCGCACTGGACGCCGCACACGGGCGGCGGGGGCGGCGGGCAGACCATGGACGCGCCGCCGAAACCGCTAACACCGCCGCGGCCGGAAGAGACGCCGCCGAAGCCGCCGGGGGGCGGTACGCCGTCGCCCGCGAAGCCGGAGTTCGCCGCGCCTCCCGCCACGCCGCCGACGCCCGCGCCCGGGCCGACGCCGCCGACACCGTCGAGCACGCCGACGCCGTTACCGCCGGCGCCCGGGGTTCCGAGCGTTCCCCCGCCGCAGGCCGCGGCGACCACGACAACCCACGCGAGCGCCCACGCGATCCGCTTCATGAACCACCTACGACGTTAAACGAGGTTAAGGAAAACTGATGTGTAAAGAATACGTCGGAACCGCCGTGTTGTCGCCGAAGTCGATGACGTGGGCGTAAACGGTGGTGGCGGGCGGGATGATGTAGGGCAGGAATGAGCAGAAGCGACCCATGCTCGCGTCGTCGTCGAAGGCCAGCACGGCGCCCGACGCGTCGCGGATCCGGATCTGCGTGTCGACGTTGCCGTTGCACAGGCCGAATCCGCCGTTAAACGTTTCCAGGTAGACCTCGGCGGGGCTGGCGCCGTCGTTACGAATCGCGAACACGTCCTCGTCACCGGCCGGGGAGAACGCGGCGGAGACGAACGTGTCGGCCGTGAATGGGCCGTTCGCGCTGGCGGCGGAGAAGTCGTTCCCTTCGGCGGTGTTGGTGCCGTTGCCGACGGACGGGGTGCCGTCATCGTTCGGTTCGATCTCCAGCGTCGCCGCGGGCAGCGTCTCGAAGCGTACGGCCAGGACGTAGGCGAACGTGGACGACGCGCTGTTGGCGGTGATGCGCACGAAGAACTTCGTGGCGCCGTCGGGTACGCGCGAGATGTGCGAGCAGAGCTGCGTGGCCGAGATGTTCGTGCTGGATTCGACCTGCGTCGTGCCGTCGGCGGCGAACAGCGTCGCGGTGGTGTTCGCGTTCGCGCACGTCGTGTCGACGCCGCTCGAGAACGTGGTGATGTACATCGCCGACGCGGTCGAGGGCACGGTGATGGCGAAGTAGTCGGCGTCGCCGGCGGCGCCGATCGCGGCGCTGACGCGGCCGTTGACGGCGACGGCGAAGAAGTCGTTCGCGGTGTCGGCCGTGCCGTTCGGCTCGATCTCGTCGACCACGCCGCCGCCGCCCGTTCCGCCGGCGCCCGTCGTCCCGGACGACCCCGCGGTCCCGCCCGTGCCACCGCGACCTCCTCCGCCACCGGTCGCGCCGCCCGTGCCCGCCGCGCCGCCCGTGCCCGCCGCGCCGCCGCCCGTGCCCGCAGCGCCACCCGTGCCCGCAGCGCCGCCCGTGCCCGCCGCGCCCCCACCTGTTCCCGCCGCGCCGCCGGTGCCGGTCGTGCCAGCGTCGCCGCCGCTGCCGCCGTCTCCGCCAGCGCCGCCCTTGCCAGAGCCGCCGTCGTCACCGCCGCAGGCGCCCGCGCACGCGAACAACGAAAGCAAACCACCGACGGCTATCCCCCGCAGACCGCGCGCGCCGAACCGGACCCTGGCCATGGGCGAGCATTGTCGGTCATACTTCCGGCGGAGCAAAGGCGAACTGATGAGCAAGCTGTCGCGCAGGCAAGCGTTGAAGGCCGTCGCCGCCGCGGGTGCCGCAACCGGCTGCTTGCCCTCGTCGCGCAGCAAGGAGGCCCGGGGACCGATGCAAGGCAAACAGAGCAAGAAGACGGACGCGGTCATCGCCGTCACGCCGCAGAGCTTTCCCTGGCAGACCAGCGATCCGTTCCTGTTCTGCGTCCACCACGACGATCACTACCCTCAGGGCAACGAACGCCAGGGTCCGGCGGCGTCGCTGTCCGGCCGCAACCTGGGCCAGGACTTCGAGGGCAAGGACGGCTGGCGCATGTACCACGGCGAGATCGTCCCGGGCTTTCCCATGCACCCGCATCGCGGCTTCGAGACCGTGACCGTGGTGCGGCGCGGGCTGCTCGACCATTCCGATTCGATGGGCGCGACGGCGCGCTACGGCCGCGGCGACGTGCAGTGGCTGACCGCCGGGCGCGGCATCCAGCACGCCGAGATGTTCCCGCTGGTGGAACGCGAGCGCGACAACCCGCTGGAGCTGTTCCAGATCTGGTTGAACCTCCCCATCCGCGACAAGATGGCCGAGCCGTACTTCTCGATGCTGTGGAGCAACACCATCCCGAAGCACGTGGTGCGCGACAGCGAGGGCCGCACCGTCGAGATCGTGATGACCGCGGGCCACTACGGCGACGTCCGGGCGCCGGCGCCGCCGCCCTCGTCGTGGGCGGCGCACGCGGACAGCAACGTGGCGATCTGGACGATCAAGCTGGCGCCGCACGCGCGCTTCACGCTGCCCGCCGCCCCGGGGACGAACCGGTCGCTGTATTTCTTCCGCGGGCAGGGCCTGGACGTCGACGGCCATGCGATCCCCTACAACCACCGCGTCGAGCTGCGCGGCGAGCTTGACGCGGCGCTGACCGCCGGTCCGGAAGAGACGGAGGCGCTGCTGCTGCAGGGCAAGCCGATCGGCGAGCCGGTCGTCCATTACGGCCCGTTCGTGATGACGACGCGCGAGGAGATCCGCCAGGCGATCGTCGACTACCAGCGCACGCAGTTCGGCGGCTGGCCGTGGGCCAGCGCCGATCCGGTGCACGCGCGCGAGGAAGGCCGCTTCGCCCGCCGCCCCGACGGCAAGACCGAACGCCCGGCCTGACCCAGCGAGATTTTCTTAGCCGCGCGTTACCGCTGCAGGCAGTACACGTGCCCGGCCGTGAAGGTGCAGGTCGGGTTCGAGTAAGAGGAGGGGGGCGGCTGGTACCAGCGGACGGAGTCGGTGTAACCGGAGACGCCGTTGAGCACGCCGGTCGCGACGCTCGTGGAGATCCAGTCGCTGCAGGTCGTGGTCGCGGTTCCGGTGGCTCCGGGCGACGTCGCGCCGGTCCAGACCCAGTACGTCTGATACGAGGATCTCGTCGCCGAGAGGTTGAGCGACGCCATCGCGCTCATCGAGACGTCGAAGAACGCGGCGGCGCTGGAGGCGAGCTGGACGCCGTCGACGCGCACCCACGGCGTGCCGGTGGTGCTGAAGCGGCTCGCGGCCGTGGCGGTGGTCGTCGCCATCGCGGCGTAGAACGAGGTCGGGTTCGGGAGGCTCGCGTTCGTGGCCTCCATCTGGCAGAGCGCGTCCGCCGAGCCGATGCCGGTCATCCCCCCGATGGTCATACCGGGCCGCCAGGTGGCGCCCGAGAGGAACGCGAGCCGGCCGGTCGCCGGGACGTAGGAGAGAGGGGTCACGAAGTCCACGCCCAGGCAGTAGTAGCGCGCGGGCGAGTTGCAGGCGATGCCGCCGCTCGAGAGCCAGGCGCCGCTGCCGCCGCTCGGCAAGCCGGAGCCGACGGAGCCGGTGGTCATCGAATAGGCGTTGCAATCGCTGGTGCCGCCATTGCCGTAGTAGTCGGAGTTCGTCGCGGCGAGCGGCGCCGCCGACTCGATGTCGACGCCCGCGGCGGTGACGCGCAGCGGGTATTTGACGCCGTCGACCGAGTCCACGAGCTCGTCCATGAACGGCCGGCCGTCGACGCGGACCCAGCCGCGCGGCGGCGTGGCCCCGAAACGGGCGGCCGCCGTGCCGTTCGCGGCAAGCAAGAACGCCTTGTAGCTGGTTCCGGCGGGGAGCATCGACCCGGCTCCGTTGGAGCCGCCGGGGAGGAAGCTCTGGCAGTAGGCGTCCGCGCCGGTGAGGCCGCCGAGAGCGCCGGGGGCAACCGTCGCAGGGGTCACGAACGCGATGTTGTATGCCTGGAAGGTCGCCGTCACTGACCGATCGGCCATCACGGTGCTTAACGAGCAACTGCCGGCGCCCGAGCAGTCGCCCGACCAGCCTATGAAGGCCCCGAATCCGCTGGTCGGTGTCGCGGCGAGCGTCACCGACGAACCGTAGTTCACGGTCATGGTGGCGGTCGTGCAGGTCGCGTCGCAGCTGATCCCGGCCGGGTTCGACGCCACGGTGCCCGGTGCGTTACCTCGCGTGGTCTTGGTGAGCACGATCCGGACCGTCTTGATGGTGAACGTCGCCGTCACCGTCGTCGCCGAGGACAGCGTGACCGTGCACGTGCTCGACGTCCCCGTGCAGCCGCCGCCAGACCAGCCGCCGAATGTGGAGCTGGCGTCTGCCGTGGC
>Ga0068867_100004189_pt1 | contig 10147 bp, 13 predicted proteins | sample KBSMisM32_FD_65649 | JGI IMG/M metagenome (GOLD analysis project Ga0068867, IMG submission 65649) | Miscanthus rhizosphere microbial communities from Kellogg Biological Station, Michigan, USA - KBS Miscanthus M3-2 | ecosystem: Host-associated > Plants > Roots > Rhizosphere > Soil ...
CGCCCCCGCTACCACACATTCCGGCACGCTGCCCATCACCAGTGGCAGCGGCGCCTTTACTCCGATCTCTGCCTCCAGCACGCCGCCGACCGGGTGCAGCGGGATCGGCGTGTCGATGCTGGAAATGAGCGCCTGACGGGCTCGCACCGGATCGCGCTCGGCAGTCTTTTCCAACTCCCGAACCTTCGCGAGAAAGAGCGCGTCGACCTGCGGAAGCAGCCGCGCAATCGGCGCCACGTCGGGCGGCGCCGCCTTGAGCCGTTCGAGTTCGGATTCGGCGGCTGCAAGCCGGGCGGCGAGAGCGGGTGAGCCGCGCAGGGCTCCCGACGCGATGGCGGAGACTAGGTTGTCGATCTCGACTTATCTCCCTGCCGGACGTATATCGTCGTTACGAATGCTTTACCCGACTGAACAGCGCGCGGGCGAAGTAGAGCAGCGTCGCGATGGCAAGCATGATTCCGACCGCGATGAACTCGGCGGGCCTCGCCTGCGACAAGAGCCACACCACCAGTGCGCAGGCGAGGATCGGCACGACCGGGCCGCCGGGCGTGACGAAGGGCGGCGTCTCCGAGCGGATGCCGCGCCGTCTCATCACGAGGACGGAGATCGCGCAGGTGAGATAGATGATCAGCGTCGACACGACGGAGAGCACGACGAGACTCTCGAAGGTGCCGGTCAGGGCGAAGCCGATGCACGCGGCCGCATGTACGACGATGGCGACATGCGGGCTGTGGAAGCGTGGATGCACGCGGCCGAAGAAGGCCGGCAGGTGGCCGTCGCGTCCGAAGGCGTAGAGCACGCGCGGCGAGGTCAGCATGTCGCCCGCGAGGTAGCCGAAGGTGGACACGATCGTCCCGATGAGGATGATCGCGCGTCCGCCGCCGCCCAGGCTGATCTCGGCGACCGCCGCGAGCGGCGCGGTCCTGCTCTCCGCAAGCCCCGCGCCGAGCACACCCTGTGCCACGACCTGCACGGCGATGTAGAGCAGGGTGATGATCGCCAGCGCCGAGAGGATCGCGCGCGGCACGGTGCGCGCGGGATTGCGAATCTCGCCGCCGGGCGTCACCGCCATCTCGATGCCCATGAACGCGAACACGAGTACGAGAGACCCGTTGGCGATCATGCTCGCCGAAGGCACGCCGGACCACGCGAGGTTGGCCGGCTCGATCGCGAAGACGCCTACGACGATGAGCAGAAGCAGCGGAGCGAGCTTGAGCACCGTCAGCCCTTCGACGAGGTATGCGCCAGTCTTCACGCCACGGATGTTCGCAATCGCGAGCCCACCGAACAGCGCGACGAGCAGGCCGTTGTGCCACGCGCGCCCCGTGAGCGCGGGAAAGAGCTCGCCGATCGAGTTCACGAGCACGTTCGCAATGCCGGCGCTCCCCAGCATAAAGCTCCCGAACCACATGACGACGCCCACCAAGTACCCCACGAACGGGCCGAACGCCGTCTCTGCGTAGATGTAGGCGCCGCCGGTGCTCGAGGTGCGGCTTCCTGCCTCCGCGAAGCAGAGCGCAACGAAGGCAATGGCGATCGCGCAGACGACGTATGCGACGACGGCCGCCGGCCCGAGGACGCCCGCGACGGTCGCGGGCAGCACGAAGATCGACGCGCCGACCACGAGATTGACCGTGTTGAAGGTCATGCCGCGCAGCCCGAGGGCGCGCACGAGCCCGGCGTCGCGATCCTGCACCGGTACGGAGCTGCTCATTCGATGTGTTCCCCCCTGCCGCGCATGCACCGCACGGTGTGTGCCGCGCTGGTGGGCGCGGAGATTACCCGAGTCCGCGGCGGCCGTCGCTCCACTTCGTGACTGCGGCCGGCACTCGCTGCAACCCGTACAAGGCGGCGGCGGCCACGAGCGCCACTCCGACTGCGACGAACTCGCGCTGCGTCGCACGTGCGAGGAGGGCTACGACGACGACGCACGCGAGCACTGTTCGCGATCGACATCGAGACCTGTCGGCGCTGCGGTGGGCGGCTGAAGGTGATCGCGAGTATCGAGGAGACTGAGGTGATCGAGCGGATTCTCGCGCACTTGGATCGAGCGGAGCCGGCGGCCACGCCGTTCGCGCCGCGGGCGCTAATGGGTGCCGTCGCCCTAATCCGCCCTTCCAAGAACCGTTGCCCCGCCCGCAACGAGCTGCGTACCATGCCGCCGCCAGCCATAGGTTCATCGATTACCCATGCCACCCGCTCGCAAGACGCAACTTACGAATATAGGGCTGTGCGTGCTCGGCGGTGTGCTCTATTTCTCGAACTTCCTTTCGTTCGATTTATTTCCGCTGACCTGGTTTTGCTTCGTCCCGGTCCTGTACGCAGTTCGCGCCACTACATCACCGCGTCATGCCTTGATGCTGGGTTGGATCTTCGGCTTCGTTACCAACGCGGGCGGTTTCTACTGGGTCATTCATCTGATTTCCGAATTCGGCGGTGTCGCGATCCCCATCGCGGTAGTTGGATTCGCGGTGCTATGCGCGTTCCAGGGCTTGCTGATGGGGCTTGTCGTTGCGCTTGTTCGACTCGGCCAGCTGCGTCTCAACATCGCACCCGTATGGAGCCTGCCGGTCGCCATTGTCGCACTGGAGTTCATCTATCCGCTGCTGTTTCCAAGCTACATCGGCAATTCTCAGTACCATTTCAGGGCACTGGCGCAGGTCGTCGATATCACCGGTGTAATCGGCCTGAGCGCCATTGTCGGCTTCTGGAACGGTGCGGCCTTCGAGCTGCTCGAGGCTAAGACCAGAAAGCGACGCATCTCGGTGGTTCGGGTCGCCGTGCCCCTCGCGATCGGCGTGTTCACTGTCGTTTACGGACTGATTCGCTTGCCGGCCGTCGACGCGGTAACAGCCGGCGCAGACAAACTGACCGTGGGAATGGTGCAAACGAACTTAGGGCCGCATGAAAAGACGACCAGTCCCGCGCAATTCATGCGGCAACACCTAGATATGTCGCTTGAGCTCGTCAGGCGCCGCCGGGATCTCGATCTGCTCGTCTGGCCCGAATCGGTGTATGACGGCTTGATTCGCAAGGACGGATCGCAGCCGGCGAATCAGGCCATTGCGGCGCTCGGCACACCGACGATCATGGGAGCACTGACGATCGACGATGCGAACCACCATGGCGAAGCTAAGTACTTCAACAGCATCGTGCTCATATCGGGTAAGGGCGAACTCCTCAGCTGGTTCGATAAAGTGGAATTGCTCGCGTTCGGCGAAACCTTGCCGCTGTCCCGCCTCATCCCACAAATCAATCGACTATTCGGCGGAAGCTGGTTCACACACGGCACGTCGTACCGCCACCTGCGCCTGGGCGATACGACTTTTCTTCCCACGGTGTGTTACGAGGACATCATTCCATCCCTTCCGCGGCGACTTTGGAGCAACGACGGCCCGGCCGACGTGCTCGTCAATGTGACGAACGACTCCTGGTACGGCAATACTCACGAGCCGAAGATTCACCTGGTGCTCGCAAGTTTTCGTGCGATCGAATCACGCCGGGCGCTCATTCGTTCAACGAATACCGGCATCAGTGCCATTGTGGACCCGGCGGGCCGCATCGTCGCACGTACAGGTCAATTGACACGAGAAACGCTCGTTGCCGACGTGCCTCTGATCAAGGACGGATCATCAACGATCTATATGCGTTTCGGCGACGTGATCGCGTGGATCGGCTTAGGGTTCACGCTCGTCGGTCTGATTGCGGCCTTTCGACTGCGTGAGCTAGTGCAGCCATGGCGCAGCAAATAGGGCAGGGCTAAATAAACCCACGATCTCAACGTCGGACACGACCTTACCAAACAACCCACGATTTGCATGTCCGACCAAACCTCCAAGTCCTCAGTACCCGGTACGTTCTATTTGCCCAGCTCCAGCCCGGGAGTATGCAGACGGATCTAGACAATCGAGGCCGTCGCCACCTCCCGCCCCCACGTCCTGCTCCCAATCTCCGACCATATTCCGTGGCCTTCCAGCACTGACAACGCCAAACTCAGGCCCGTCCCACGAACGAGAACCACATGAAAAATCGCCAGCTCGAAGCGAATTCATACCCGAGGCGGGAACTCATCGCGAAAGCAGGAGACGAAGTGAAACTCGGATCTGGCTACCGCCTCATCATCGAGCATGTGAGCAAGGGCGCCGGCACCGTTCGAATCCAAGAACCGCAGGACGCATGTCCCGCCGACAACGATGCCCAGACAGAGCAAAAATGCTAGACGCTTTCTTGTGACTCCTCCTTCCCGAAGTCCTGAGTTCTTAGTCCCAAGTCCTCAGTCCTTTATTGTTCCGCTCCATACCTCTCCGCCGGCGGCGGGCGAAGGCCGACGGTTCCGCGCTGACGGGATCCAATGGAAACGCGCCCGGATAAGGCGGAACTGGTGTCCAGTAACCAGGCTTCGGGCAACGTCGTCCGGTGGCCAATCGAATACGGCGCCGGAATGTGCCAAATCGCGCCCCCACTACTAAGCTGAGATCGAGACGGGGAGGCAAGTTATTTCACGCGGTGGCGGAATGGCAGGCTAGGGAATGAGCAAAGCGGCCCCCCGCTACCACGACTAGAACCGCCGAGAAGGGGCTGGCATTCCAGCCCCATCTTTGGCGACCAGATAGCCGCCTCGCGGCGCAATTCGGATCTCGCCCAGCAACCCGTGCAGTAGTTCACGACCGCGCTCGACATCGATCGGCGCATTGCCCAGATCAGTCTTCGCCATGCGCTTGCGTATCTTTTGTTTGAAGCGCGCGATCGAATCGTCGCTGAGCAGGTCGGACTTGATGCGAGTGAGTAACCGCTACTGCAGCAACTCGCGTCGCACGCCCAAGCGGTTGTCGCAAATCTTGCCGTTGACGTACCCGCCGCGTTGGTAACTGAACTTGTTCTTCATGACGAAGGACGACCCGCAGGACTCGTACCGCATCAGCCCTGAGAACACGGTAGCGTGGGCCGTGGCCGCCCGCACTCTTCAGGCGTTTTCGCGCGGCGAAGTGACCGAAATGCTGGAACACGCCGCCATCCGCAAACCAGACGGTAAGATCGCCAGCGCAACGACGGTCAAAAAGGCCGGCCGTCATGAGCGAGGGATGACGTGGTTACGCCAACCAATTTTGCCAATGGCGGGCAGACAGCGAGCTCCACGAGCGATGTAGCTGCTGTCTGGCCGACGGAACATCAAGCCGACGACATCGGCATTCTGATGGTGCAGTACGACGGAGCGACGTCTCCGCCGACGTCCATTTCCGGCTGGACCTATCTCGGCTCTGAGACAACCGGCAATGTCACGGACGGCTCCTCGCTTTCGATGTTTTGGCGTCGTGCCACGTCGGGATCGGAAGCCCCGCCCACGGTGCCGATCGGTACAAGTGATCATGTGATTGCGCGCATTGCCGGGTTTCGCGGCTGTCGCACGACCGGAAGCCCAATCCACAAGCAAGCTTCGGGCGCGAATGTTTCTGCCTCGACCTCGATGAGCATTCCGGGCTTCACGACGACGCTCAACGAGTGCCACGTCATGGATATCTGCACTCGTGGCAATGACGCGAGCGGCGCGCACTTCTCGGCGCTGACGAATTCATCGCTGACATCTACGGCTGAGGAATGGGACTTGGGTACCACGGGCGGCAACGGCGGCGGAAATATGATGTGGCACGGGTTCAAAGACACGGCCGGCGTGGTCGATACGACGACCGGAACGATCAGCGTCTCGGTGCCGACGGCTTTCTTTAAGCTGGCACTGACATCGCTGCCGGAGACAGGCCGTCGGCTGACATGACCGACGAAATTTGCGCGCTTTTTGGTAGCCGCTGCGGAGCAGGAAGCGGACCGACAGGCGGCGCAAGCGCGGGGCGACTGGCTGGGCGTTTGGATGCCGAGCGCGAGATACAAAAACCGCTGATGCTGCGGGCCGAGCGCTGCGCATCGATGTCTCGGTTATCGACACCAGGGCGTAGTCGATGCGAAATGGTTCGGCCAAAGGCAGTTGAAGGACCAACTCGCCCACGGCCATGGACGGTAACCAGCAATACCCGCCCGTTAATGATCGGGGATGGAGATACGGACTATCGGTGTGGTACTTGCGACTTCACGATAGCCAAGAAGATCAAGTGCGGGCAGCTATTTGGTGGCGGCAGAATCGAGTGCGCTGTCTGCGGCTCACTGAACGTCACGTCGATTAGTCGGGAGCAGCCTCACTAGCTTGGTGACTCCCGCCTCTGGTGGCGGGCGTGGCGGGTACTGAGGGGACGTGGATAAGCAGTCGCTAACTGCCAGGTATGCGACGTCCCCACATGGTCACGGCGGACCAGTCTGGCGAAAAGCTCGCCAACCAGACTCGCAGATTGGTGTCATATCCCCAGTAGTCGCTCGGACTCAAAGTGGCTAATCCTCGATATTCCCGATTGTATTGAGAATACGGGTAATCGCAATACGAGATCGACATCGCGACCGCATAGACATTGGAGTCACCGTTTCCAAGCGGCGTAAATGTTCCGTTACCGAAGCAGAAGTAGGGCCACGCCTCGAAAGATGCGCGCCCGTCTTCGTCAATCGTCAGGACCATGCCGCCGTGAGCAAACGGCGCGACTTCTTCGGTGTATTGCCCTGCCAGATCGCTAAGGCGGGCCGGGACGTTGTATGCGCTGTTCCATGGTGTGAGATCAAACGTCCACGTTTCGTCGTGGCTGGTGATGTCACCGTGGATTGCGCCTGTTTCACTACCCGTGACGTGCTCCGCACTCATGTCTCCAGAGGATCCTCGGCCACACCAGCGACGGCTCGGAGACCCGGCTTTGCCGCCGCAGTCCTCCCCTTGGCGACCGATAATCCCTCCGCGTCCACCAGGGGGCGCTGGGCTCACGAAATCAATCGAGCCACCGGCGGAGCCAGTCTGAATCGTTCCGTCATCCGTGTACGGACCGCCGATGTACAGGTGAGTTTCCCCGTTATCCGCGAATATCGCGTCCCCGAAGTAATCCACCCCGTCAATTGTGACCGTTCCAACGTAACGACCGTCATCGACGCTGTGACCAGCTGATGGTGGTGGCGGGTCTGACGGTGGTGGCGGGTCTGACGGTGGCGGCGGGTCTGACGGTGGCGGCGGATCGGACGGTGGAGGCGGATTGGACGGTGGAGGCGGATTGGACGTTGGTGGCGGAGGATTGGACGTTTGAGCGGCCGACATGTCGTCGCTGCCACCACATCCAGCCAAAGTCAGCAGGAGAACCAAGCCCACGGCCGGGCTGCAAAGCCCACGGATTAAGACGCCTGCTAGGGACATGATCGCCCCCCAATGTCATGTAACGAGTCCGACGCGGCTCGCAACGATCTAAGGACCCACCGATCCCTAAAGCACCATAGAGTCCCTCCTGAGCCATTCGGGTACCAGAAAGTGGAAGTTGCTTGCTGGGTCAGGGCAAACAAACAATGCGCGGGACCGACATGGGCCGGTCGGACGACTCATCGGCCCTTTCTGGGCCACCCGCGTGCGCCGGAAAGTGCCAAATCGCGCCCCGCTACTAACCTGGAGACTGCTACGGGGACGCAACTCATTTCACGCGGTGGCGGAATGGCAGGCTAGGGAATGAGCAAAGCGGCCCCCCGCTACCAGACTTACGAAACAGCGGCCCAGTTGCGCTAAGTAACTGGGCCGCTTGCATATCTCCTTCCGCGATCAGAAATTCCCCGGTCGGGTCGGGTGTGAGTCGCACGTCGCCGAGGACTGGGCGGAGATTTCCGCGCGCCCGGTCCACGTCGCGTTGCAGCGCAACCTCGAGATCGTCCACGAGTGCCGCATAGTCCTGCGCAATTCGTGGCAGAAGCTCCGACCATTGCGGTTCGCGATTCTGAGCAAGGGCGTGTGGCATCCCGATGCAGAGTACGAGGAAGGCGACGCCGCCACCGATCGCGGGAGCTCGTGGCTCTGCGTCCGCCGCTTGCGCGGGTGCCGACCCGCCAGCGATGCAAATTATTGGACGATGGCAGTCAAGAACGGTGCGGCCCGATGAGCGACGCCCAGACGCCGCAGGAGATCGCTCGCGTCTGCGCCGCGCTGCCGCAGCACACACGCGAGGACTTTCAACAGTTGATCGCGCGTGATCTGCCCGACACCGAGGGCGCAGTGATCGTTAAGGCGGACGAGCAAGAACTGGGGGCCGACGAGGCCACCATCGTCGGTGAGCGCATGGCATTCATCAAGCTCAGCACAGGCCACATGTACGGCTTGTCCTTCGTTCCGCGCCCGCCCGAGGCGCTGCTGCATTGAGTGACGTCCGGGTCCCCCGCCGGCCGACTTTCTGATTCTCCTTTACGGCCGGCGGGTGTGACCTATTTATAGAAGTTCTATAAATCAGTGACGCCATGAAACGAGTTGCGCTCCTGGTGCTCACCCTCACGGTCGTCGCCGACGTGCTCGCCGTGGCGTCGCTAGTCGCGTGGTTCGCCTGGCGGGGTCACCTCATGAGCGACGATCGCGCGGTCCTGCAGGCCCTACTTACGAAAGCCTCAATGCTCGAGGCCGCGCGTCAGCGTGCGTCGAAGTCGGGCGACGTCACCGCCGAGGCGCGCTGTGGGAGCGACGACGTCTCGAGTTATGTGTGAATTTGCGTTATGTAAACTTGGAATCGCGCGAAAGCCTCTGGAGGAGGATCCTTTTTGTCATAAACCGCCAGGACAGGCGGTACGTACAAGAAAAAGAAGGAGGGGGCGCCATAACTCGGTCAGGAGTTACAAGCGATGGCCAAAGTTTTTCGATGGCACTACGCCTGGCGAAGGACAGGCAGGCAAGCGCGCTTCGGGGAGTGCAGAGTTGTTGAACAGGTTGAAGTCCATGAGGATGGGTCGACCGAGGTGGTGGGCTTTGAGATCCGGGGCAACGGTTCGGATTCGACGTGGCTCTACGGTGCCGACGAGGTTGAGTTACTCAAGGAGCTGATTGCAAAGCGCCGCATGCGGGAATCGCGTGCGCGTCTTCCAGTAGCTGCATCGAGGCTTCCGCCCGACGAAGCGATACTCCCCGCGCCCCTGTGCGATTAGCCGCTCGAGGTCCAGAACGGCCCATCGTTCGCACGTCGGGCAATAGCAGGCGAGCTTGTGATCGTGCTCGTGCGGGGCGCGGAACGTGTCGAGCGTGACCATCAACGCTGCGGAGCTTGCGTCAACCGGACGCCGATTCATCAAGTTCCGTATCGAGTAGTTTGATGATCTCCTCCATCAATGCGCGCGCATCCGCCATGCTATTCAGGATGATGACTGACAACGCCCAGCGATTCTCAACGTGGTTTTCGAACTGAACGTCACTCAGCAACATCTTGTAGTCAGCTTCAAACCGGCTGCGCCGCTGGTCGGGGTCCATCCCGACGCTGACGTCAAGGTTGGTCAGCGGTATTCGCTCAAAAAGGTAGGGAAGGAAACCGCGAATCACTTGGTCAGCCACATAGGTCTCGCTGGTGCGCACGCGCTCCAGGGCACGCGGCCACGCCGCGATCCTTGCGCGAAGGCGGTCGTTGCGGATTAGAGCCAGTTGTCCGGAGTCGATCATCGCTTCCAGTTCACTAACTGCAGGACGATACCGCGGCAAGTCGGTACACAATGACAGCAAGAGTGGCTCGAACTCAGCCACGTCGACGCTCGACGGCCGCGGGCCGGTCCACTCAAGCATGCGCCGCGCCGTTGCGATGATCTCCCTCTGCGACCCGGCAGTCTCATCGTACCGGTGCCGATTACCGACGAATTCCGCCCGCAACCTTTGCAGCAGCGCGTGCTCCTCGAGCCGTGCCGACCGGTCGTTCCACCAGGACTGCACGGCCAGCGCCACTAGGATACCGGCGACGACTACGAAAAATTCCGCGGCGAACCACCTGAGTCCACGAAGCGTCGGCCGCACCAGATCGCCCATTCGGCCCCCCAAATCTGATCGAAGTTCTTAGAAATGCGTCGTGACGCGCGCCAGAACGCCGGACAAGCTTAGCGCTTGGACAAGCTACAGCGCGCGGGCCGGGGCTTCCTGATGCGGCTGGTGGCCAAGCACGGGCTCGCTGGCGCGGCGCGGGTGCTGCGGGCGCTGGCGGACGAGCTGGGGGGCTTTGTGCTTCGTCAGCTCAAAACCCTAGCCAAGCGGACCCGGCGCCGGAATGTGCCAAATCGCGCCCCCGCT
>Ga0068867_100004197_pt1 | contig 10138 bp, 10 predicted proteins | sample KBSMisM32_FD_65649 | JGI IMG/M metagenome (GOLD analysis project Ga0068867, IMG submission 65649) | Miscanthus rhizosphere microbial communities from Kellogg Biological Station, Michigan, USA - KBS Miscanthus M3-2 | ecosystem: Host-associated > Plants > Roots > Rhizosphere > Soil ...
AGGCTCGGGAGTGGAGCTGCTCCGGTTCAATGATTCAGCTTGGCGCGATCGCGGGGGGGATCGATTGAGGTGGGTTGCGTTCGTGGAGCGCGAGTTGGCGCTCGCTTGCTTCGGGTCGCGGGTCTTGTTCCTGTGCAATACGGCGCTCGAAGGGATCGAGCGACACGGAGGGCGAGATGGCAAAGGTCGACGAGATGCAGGCGTTGGCGGCTTCGGCGGAAGAGGTGTGGCGGCTGATCGGCGGCTACGATGCACTATCGGAGTGGCACCCGGCAGTGGAGCGGAGCGTGCTGGAAGAGGGCGGCAGGATCCGGCGGCTGTCGCTGAAGGGTGGCGGCAGCTTGCTCGAGCGGCTGCACGCGTTCAGCGAGCGGGAACGCAGCTATGCGTATTCGATCGAGCAGGGGCCGCTGCCGGTGGCGCAGTATCGCTCCACGCTGAGCGTGCGCGAGCGCGGCGCGGCTCGCGGCTGCGAGGTGCACTGGTCGGGGGACTTCGTGCCGGCGGGGGCGTCGGAGTCGGAGGCCGTCGCGGTGATCCGCGGCATCTACCGCGCGGGCCTGGACGCGCTGGCGAAGCGCTTCGGCGCCGCCGGCTGAGCTCTCGCCCCGCCCCTCCTAGGGGCCCAGACGCCCGCCCCTCCTAGGGGCCCAGAAGAGAGCGCGGGGCGCTCAGCTCGGCAGCTTCTTGTGAAAGACGACGCGCGGGCGGGCGGGGCCCGCGTAGTCCTCGACCAGCGCGACGTCCCAGCCAGTGGCTTGATGGAACGCGATGGAGCCGTCATTGCCGGTGGTGGTGACGGCTTTCATGCTGGAGCAGCCCTGCGAGTGGCACTCTTCTTCGAAGGCCTGATAGAGCACCTTGCCCACGCCGCGGCGCCGATAGTCCGGATGGATACCGACCAGGTGCACGTAGCCGACCTTGGGTGGGCCCGGAGCAATCAGCCCGAACAGAAACCCGACCAGGATGCCATCGTGCTCGACGACCCTCGCGCACTGCCCGAGCTCGTAGAAGAACACGGGATGGGCCAACGCCGATGTCGGCCCGCCCCACCAGCGATCGATCACCTGGACGATGTGGTCATAGTCTTTCTTGCCGAGCGGGCGCGTGATCACACAGGTCTCCTGCGAACGGGAGTCCACCTTAACACGCCGACTGCCAAGGGGTAAGGTCGCGATCTGTCGACCTTTTAGGCGCTGCCGGCGGTGTGGGGGCGGATCTTTCGGTAGTTGGATATCAGGCCGGCCGAGCGTGGCGTTCGCCGGGGAAGTCGTCCAGCCCCTGCGGTCCGGGGAATGACTGGCCTCGAGCCAGGTCCTCGTGTATCCCGCGCGCATGTCTAGCGCCATCCTAATAGCGCCCTCGATCTTGAGTGCCGATCTGGGTCATTTGGCGCGCGAGATCGGCGATGTCGAGGCGGGGGGTGCCGACTGGGTGCACGTGGATGTCGTGGACGGACGCTTTGCGCCGCATCTCACCTTTGGTCCTGGCACGGTCCAGGCCGCGCGGCGCGCCACGCGGCTCCCGATCGACGTGCACCTGATGGTCAACGAGCCCGAGCGCTATCTCGAGGCATTCGCTCGAGCAGGTGCGGACAGCATCACGGTGCACGAAGAGGCATGTCTCGATCTCGGACGCGCGCTCGCGAAGATTCGCTCGCTCGGCAAGCGCGCGGGCGTGGCACTCAAACCGGAGACGCCGGTGGAGACGCTGCAGCCGCACATCGGCGCGCTCGATCTGGTGCTCATGTTGTGCGTCAGCCCGGGGCAAGCGGGGCAGGCGTTCCAGGAGTCGCAGCTGCCCAAGATTACGGCCGCGCGGAAGATGATCGACCAATCCGGTCAACCGATCTATCTCGAGGTCGACGGCGGCGTGGCTGCCGAGAACGCCGGTCGCATCGTGCAAGCGGGCGGGCGAGTGCTCGTCTCGGGTTCGAAGATCTTCGACACGCCCGATCGCGCCGCCGCGATCCGCGCGCTGCGTGACGCACACTGACGCGCCGCCCCTCTGTGGCTTTCTGGGGTGGCCTTTGGGCCGGCATGAGCCTGCGGCGATGTTATCTAGCTCAAGGAGCCCGTACCCGTGCCCGTGCCCGTTCCGTGCCCGTGCCCGTGCCCGTGCCCGAAATGGCTCGACGGGGGCCAGACCGGCGCGATCGTGAGCATGAGGAACCTTCGGGCACGGGCACGGGTACGGGCGAAACCTGATTCAGGGACACGCCCTGGATCGAGCGCGCTGAAGCCAGTGTGGGCGGCGCTCTCGCTCGCCGTCTGCGCCTGCGCCGCGCCCGTGAGCCTGGCTACGCCGATCTCCGATCCGGCTGCCGCGCGCAGACTCGAGCCGGAGCCGGAGCTGCTGCCGGCGCCGGATCCGCTGCGTGAGCTGTGGCTGCAGGTGGCCCAGCTGCGCGGGCTCCCGCCGGGGCCGTTGCCGGCGCTGGTGGCGCTCCCGGCGCGACGGCTCGCCCGGCGGGCGCGCGAGCAAGTGTCGCTCGATGTGCCGGACGCCGTGCGCCGCGCGCAGGCGCACTTGCTCTGGCGGCTCGAGCTCGTGCCCGCCGACTTCGATCTCGCCGTGACGCTGGAGAGCGCGTTCGTCGGGCAGCTCTCGGCCTTCTACGTCGGAACGCCCCCCACCGTGTTCGTCGATCGAGCGCTCGGCGGAGCTGCGCGTCGGCGCGCCCTGGCACACGAGCTGGTGCACGCGCTGCAAGACCAGCGGCACGAGCTCACCCGCCGGCTCGCCTACGAGCCCGACGGTTGGGATCGTCAGAGCGCGCTGCATGCGCTGGCGGAGGCGGATGCGCTGGCGGTGGTCGAACGCCTGGACGGCGCGCAGACGAGGGACCACGCCGCGATCGCGCCCGCGCCGTCGGCGGCAGTACCGGGCGTGATCGCGTGTTCGCTGGCCGCGCCCTACCTCGATGCTCGAGCGCGCGTGAGCGAGTCGCTCGCGAGCGGCGGCTTCGCTGCCGTGGACGCCCTGTTGCAGAGCCCGCCGCCGGGCACGCACCAGCTGCTCCATCCTGGCGAGCCAGCAATGAGCGGCGCCGAGCCTCCCTTCCGGGCTCCCGGCGGCGACTGGAGCGCCGTGTACGGCGACGTGCTCGGCGAGCAGAGCCTGCGTTGCGTGCTCACGGAGTGGGCCCCCGAGTCTGTCGCGGTCGAGCTGGCGGGGAGCTGGGTCAGCGATCGCGTATCGTGTTTCGTCAGCGGAACGAGCACCGCGCTGGTCTGGGAGCTGACGTTCGACCAGCGGACTCGGGCGTCGCAGGTCGCGAGTCTGCTGCTGACGCACCTGGACTTGCGGCGCTCGCCGGGGCGGTCGTCGGCGCCGCCGCCAGAGTGGCTCTGTGGGGCGCACAGCGACACGGGCGTCGTCGGTGTGCTGCAGCGCGGAGCCCGGCTGGTGTTCGCGTCCCAGAGCGGTGTCCCAGTTTCGGGAGGCTGCGTTTCGCTCGAGAGATGGGTGCGCGGCACGAGGCCGGGCTGAGCGGGTCACGAGTGGGGCCTCGGCGCCCCCTGGGGCAGGAAGGTGTGGGAGAAGACCACGTGTCGTTGTTTCCCACGACCTGGGTGCGGGGAGCCTCACCCGGTCGGCCCCTACCCCGCTTCGCGCCCCTCGGAAGGCTCGAATCACCCTCCCGAGCAGCTCGCGGCAATCCCCTCTCGAGGGACAACCCGGCTCACGAGAAATCTTCCGCGCGAGCGCGTAAATGTTGCAAATAGCGCGCTGCGTTGGCCACCGTTTTTGCTCGGGAAGGGCGCAGAAGGTCTAGTTATCCACAGCGCTTACGCGAAGTGTTCCCACCCTGCCTTGGCATTGGCACGAGGCGTGCATACGTATTGAGTATGTCGACTGTGCCACCCACCGCCTCGGGCAGCATTCCTCCACCGAATCATCTCTTCGCGCGCTGTCCAGCGCTGTCGGATACGGGTTCGTGGACCGCGCTGCTGGCGGATACCGCGGGCGGCCTCGCCGGTCTCGGGCGCCGCCGGGTGCGCGTGCGCCACTCCTTTCATCCGGTGGCGAGCCACTCGACCGCCGGACATTCGACCGCCGGACATCCGGCACCCGCGCCGGAAGGTCTGCGCCTGGTGGTGCAGTCGTACCGCGAGCGCGACGTGAGCGCCGGGCGGCCGCTGGCCTATGCTCGGCCTCTGGCTTCGGCGCAGCGCGCGGTGAGCCAGGATCAGCTGCGCTTCGGGGTTCAGCTCGACCTCGTCCACTTCGAGGACCATGACGAGGACGACGACGACGTGGTCGTCATCGCGTGGGCCGAAGAGGGTGAGCCCGACCTCGATTTCGACGGTCTCGAGGCCCGCCCGCCCCGCTCCGCGCGCTGGGCGTCGGTCGAGCCGCTGTACTCCTGAATCGAGACACGCCGAGTGACGGAGTGTCGCGCCTGCGCGGCGTGTGCCGCTGTGTCACTCGCGATCGGCACGCCCGACCCAAATTGGGGGCGACCGCGCCGGCAGCGTCGTGCCGGCGCCCGTTCCGTGTGTCGCGGGGTGGTCGAGCGCGCGCTCAGTTGTAGAGCACCGAGAACATCACGCTCAGACCGACCGAGGTGAGGCTCACGTCGTCGTCTTTGCCGGTGGCGGCATCGAGCCGGACGAGGCCCCCCACGGACCAATCCGGTGCCACCCAAACGCCGGTGCCGGCCCAGAACGCGCCCCCCACGCCGATGGCGGAGAGGCCATCGCCTGGGCCCGAGGTATCGGCGCCGAGGCGGGCGAGGCCCAACATGCCGCCGAAGTGCAGATTGCCGTGTGGATCGGGGTAACCCTGCGCGAAGGGCCCGATCACGATGGTGTTCAGGTTACCGCTCGCGACCTTCAGCCCACTATTGAGCTCCCAGTCACCGGAGAGCTGCATCGAGCCAGACAGGGCACCGCCGAGCGTGAACCCGGGCGAGGGGGCTCCGCCGATCAGCAGATCGTAGCTGAGCGTGAGGCCACCGGTCTCCACGCTGGGCCCGACGTCCCCGCTCGCCTTGGCGCTGAGCAGCGTGCCGAGCCCCGCGTTGATGCGCAGCGTAAAGCCATCGTGCTCGTGGAAGGTCCGACCTACGGGGCCCGCGGGCGTGGGCGTGGCCAGGTCGATCATCGGCCTCTTCTTGGTGAGCTGGATTTTGTGCTCCGGCTCCGCGCTCGGCGCGGGCTCGTCCTCGGGCGCGGGGACCGCCGGGGCGTCCTGGGCGGCCGCGACTCCTGAAATCAGCACGCCTGCGCTCAGGGCCAGCAGGCCGGCGAGGGCGCGATTCGGGCACGTAGATCCAATTTTAAGCATGAAGCCTCCTCGGCGAAGTCGACTGTCGGGGGACGTAGGACATTTTTCCAGCGAAACCAAGGGTCGTGCGAAGCGGCACCCCGCCGCCGTATAACCAGCGCCGTGCAACCCGACACCGGTGGCCGTTTCGAGGCGCTCCTGATCGCCCAGGACGCGAGCGGCGCGCGCTATGCCGTGGAGCTGAGCACGAACGCGGGGGTCTGGTCGAGCGAGGCGTCCGTTGCGCAGGCCTCCGGCGAGATCGAGTGGGGCGCGTGGCTGACTCTACGGGCCGCCGCCAGTTTTGATCCCTCCATCGATCCGCCCGCTGATGCCCTCGCTGCCGCTGCCTCCGCGGCGCCCCCGGAGTGGCTCTGCAAGTACCTGCGGGCGGGGCTGCGGGCGGCGTGGCGTGCGCGCTCGGAGGACGGGTGGCCGCGCCGTCTCACGCGCTGGCGCGACGCTCCCGACCCGCGCCGAGCACGCGACGTCGACGAGAGCCGTTGAATGTCCGAGCCCCTGCCGGCGCCCTCGGGTGTCATCACGCTGCTCACGGATTTCGGTCTGAGCGATCCGTTCGTGGGCGTGATGACCGGGGTCCTCTTGTCGCGCTTCCCGGGCGCGCGCGTGGTCGATCTGTGTCACGGCATGCGGCCGCAAGCCGTCGGGGAGGCCGCGTTCTGGCTGGAGCGCTGCTACTTCTGGTTTCCCGAGGGCACGGTGCACGTGGCGGTCGTCGATCCGGGCGTCGGCAGTGAGCGGGGCGTGCTCGCGGCAGCGATCGCGGGCCATTACTTTCTGCTGCCCGACAACGGGTTGCTCGGCACTCGACTGCTCGAGGCGCCGGGCGCGCGCGTGCTCGCCGTCGACGTGCCGAAGCTCGGCTTGGCCCCGGCGAGCAGGACGTTCCACGGCCGCGACGTCTTTGCGCCGCTGGCTGCTGGGCTCGCCAGTGGAGAGCGGCGCTTCGAGTCGCTAGGAGTGCCCACTCGTGCGCTGCCCTGCTGCTTGCCTGCACCCCAGCGTACGGCTACGGGTGCCAGCGGTGAGGTCGTCTGTGTCGATCGCTTCGGCAACCTGCTCACGAACCTGGACGAGGCGCTGGCAGAGAGCACCGGGGCCAGACAGGTGCGCGTCGCCGGCCACAGCCTGCGCTGGCTGCGCACCTACGCCGATGCCGAGCCGGGCGAGCTGCTGGCGCTGGTCAATGCCTTCGGTGTGATCGAGATCGCGCTGCGCGACGGCAGCGCGGAGCACCACCTCGGTGTCACGCGCGGCGCGGCGGTCGAGCTCGGCGCATGAGCGCTGCCCGACGCTGCACGCTCGCGGGCGCGCTCGCCGCCGCGTTCGGCATGGCCACGGCCTGGGGCTTCAGCGTCGACGACGCGCTCATCTCCGGGCGCGTCGCCCAGCACCTCGCTCGAGGTCAGGGCTATCGCTTCAATCCAGGCGGGCCGATCGTCGACTGTGTGACCCCGCTCGGCTGGGCGTACCTGCTCGCTCCGTTTGCCCGGAGCGGCGCGCTGCACGCGGTGTTCTGCGCGGCGCTCGGCGGCGGCGCGCTCTGGCTGCTGGCCGCCGCCGAGCTCGGCCGGCGTTCGGCGGTGCTGTGCTCGGGTGCTCGGCGCATCGGCTTCTTCCTGTGTCTCGCGCTGAGCTTGCCGCTCGGCGCCTGGGCCATCGCCGGCATGGAGACGGGGCTCGTGCTCGCGCTCGGCGTGGGCGCGCTCACGCCGGGCTGGGCCGGAGCGCTGTGCGCGGGCTTCGCGGCCGCGCTGCGGCCGGAGCTGGTGCCCTGGGCGGTGGTGCTGAGCTTCGGCCAGGCGCTGGCGCTCGGTCAGGCGCCCGCGGCTCGCTTCGGCGCGCTCTGCGTCGCGCTCGCCCCGAGCGTCGTCGTGGCGGCGTCGCGCTGGGCGGCGTTCGGGCAGCCGGTGCCGCTCGCCGTCTTCGCCAAGCCGTCCGACGTCGAGCACGGCCTGCGCTACGCCTTCGGCACGCTCGTTCTGGCGGGCCCCGCGCTCGGCCTGCTCAGTCTCGGCGCCTGGCGGCGAGTACCGCCGCAACTGTGGGCGATCGCGATCGCGTTTGGCGTTCATGTCGCGATGCTGATGGGCATCGGCGGCGATTGGATGCCGCTCTGGCGGCTGGCGGTGCCGACCTTTCCGGGCGTGTTGCTGGTCGCTGCCGCGCTGGCGGAGCAGTCGAGCGGCTGGAGCAATCTGCTGCGCGCGCTCTTGCTCGCGGCCTGCGCGGCGCAGCTCCACTACGTGCTCGGTCCGGACACGCGCGCCGTGCGCGCGAGCCAGGCCCGGACGATCGCAGCCGGGCACGAGCTGCTCTCGGGTGCCGAGCGCGTCGCCAGCGTCGACGTCGGCTGGGTCGCCGCGGCCTCCGGGCGTCAGATCGTCGACCTCGCGGGCGTGACGGATGAAGAGGTGGCGGTGTTGCCGGGTGGCCACACCAGCAAGCGTCTGCCGAACGATTTTCTGGAGCGCCGGCAGGTCGATGCTCTGGTGCTGCGCCGGCAGGCGCAGCCGACGCGCTGGGCGTACGCCGTCGACGCGCGCGTGCTCGGCCTGCGCGGCGCGGAGCGCTTCGCGACCGTGGGCACCATCCCGCTGGTCGCCGGCGGCGAATACGTGGTGCTGCGGCGGACGATGAGCGTGCCATGACGGCGCAGCCCACCGCCCCGCGCGGCTTCCGTCAGGCGCGCTGCCACGGCTGCGGCCTCACGGCAACGTTGTGTTTGTGCGGGGCCTGGCCCGTGTTGTCCGCGGCGTGCGGCGTCAGCATCGTGATGCCGGAATGCGAAGCTCGCGCGGCTTCGAACAGTGCCCGGCTCGCCCAGCTCTGGCTCGCCCGCGCCGAGTGTCACGTGCGCGGCGCTGCCGGGCTGCGGGATCCGACGGAGCTGCTCGCCCGTCCCGGCACGGCCATCCTGTTCCCGGGTGCGGGCCTGCCGGCTCCCGAGTTGCGCGAGGTGCGGCACCTGATCGTGCCCGACGGCACGTGGTCGCAGGCGCTGCGCATCGAGCGGCGCTGGTTTGCCCAGGCAGGGCTCGCGCACCTGGTGCTGGACCCGAGCTGGCCCTCTGCCTACGGCCTGCGCCGGAGCCGCACGGCACTGCCGGGCCCTGACGCCCCGGCCCCGCGCAGCCAGCTCTGCACGTTTGAAGCCGTAGCGATTGCGCTCGGCGTGCTCGGTGAGCCCGGGCTCGGGTGCACGTTGCTCGCGCGCTTCGCGGAGTGGGCGCGCCGCGCGCGCTGGCTCAAATCGGGGGGGCCCGTTCCTGGCGCCGCCCGCGAGCCGCCGCCGAGCGAGCTGCCCGCACACCCGGCGGCGCAGCGCCTCACGGCAACAGCGCTCCCGGCGAGCTCGCTCCCCGCGACGTAGCTCGCCTCCGGCGTGGCGCTGACAGAGCGCCGCGTGTGTGAGCTCCAACGCGGCACCGCCACTCCATTGACGGGAGCTGGCAAACGGCCTGTCACCGCGATGACGCTCGTTCCGATTTGCGCTCGCGTCCCGGGATCTGAGCGAAAGTTCGGTTCGCTGCGTCGACGGCTCGCCTCTTGCAAAGACTACCACCCGCAGTTGAACCAGTGCGGTGGCGGGGGGGTGCGCGCGCGAAGCTTCGTTCTCGTGAGCCAAGCCCCGGCAATACACTTATGAATCTAGCGACTCGACGACAGCGTTCTGAAGCCTCTTGTTCGAGCGCTGAGCCGTCGCCCCGTTCCTGGTGGTGCGCAGGGGGCGGACCCGCACGTCGCGAATCATGCACGAGGAGGAATCAATGAGAGATCGATTTTCACCCCTACTTTTGGGAACGGCCGCCATCATGGTGGTGGGTTGCGGCGGTGGTGCCGATGTCACCAAGATAGACGATGACCCCCAGCACGGCGACGATCCGTTTGCCAAGCTGGTTCAAGACCTCAGCCAACTGACCACGCCTTGCGTGTACAACAGTAGCGCCCGGCAGCTGACCGTGACGTTGGCGCCCAACGAAATGGCGCTGATCAAGCGTTTCCAGGGGGCGGCCACCCCGGCCGACGACTTCGTCCTGGTCAACGGCTTCGACTGCGCCGGCACCACGGTGCCGGCGGGCACCACCAATACCCCCGTTCAGAAGGTCAATGTCGTCGGTTCGACGGGCAACGAGTCGGTGATTTTTGACTTTACCGAGGGCGTCTTCGCGCTCAGCACCGCCGCGACCAACGGCATCACCGTGGATCTCGCGGGTGGTACGACGGACATGCTCGGAATCCGCTTGGGAGCGCTGGATGACAGCGTCACCTACGGTTCGAGCGGAGTCGCGATCATCAACGCTTCGGCTCCGGCCGACACGTTCAAGGACATCACCGCGACCAACGTCGAGTTCAACAAGATCATGTTGGGTGCCGGTAACGACACCGTCACTGCCAGCGGCAACAGCGTGACCGGCGGTGGCGTCTTCTTGCCAACGGGCACGCTCGAGCTCTACGGCGGCGAGGGCAGCGACAGCTTCCTCGAGGGCTCGACCAAGACCTTCCGCGAGCTCATCTCGGGCGGCGGCGGCAGCGACGTCGTGACCTACAGCTCGCGCACGTCGGCGGTCAGCGTGACGGTCAGCACGACCGCAGTGGCGAGCGCGAACGACGGCGACCTGAGCTCATCGGCAGGCAATGGGCCGGAGACCGATGACATCAAAGATGACATCGAGAGCATCATCGGTACGTTGGGCAACGACAGCCTGGTCGGGGGCGGCTCGCAGGGCATCCTGCTGACCGGCGGCCTGGGCAATGACACGCTGGCGGGTGGCCTGGGTGCCGATACGCTGAGTGGCGGCGCAGGCAATGACCTGTTCTTCGAGGGCATCGGCAACACCACCGG
>Ga0068867_100004198_pt1 | contig 10137 bp, 6 predicted proteins | sample KBSMisM32_FD_65649 | JGI IMG/M metagenome (GOLD analysis project Ga0068867, IMG submission 65649) | Miscanthus rhizosphere microbial communities from Kellogg Biological Station, Michigan, USA - KBS Miscanthus M3-2 | ecosystem: Host-associated > Plants > Roots > Rhizosphere > Soil ...
TTCGCGCGGAGGATTCGGCACCGTCGATCTCCGCAACGCGATCAATCGCGGTCTGGTGATGGGGCCGCGGATGCAGGTGGTGGGGCAGTCGCTGAATCAGCGCGCCAGCACGCCGTATCCGGCGCTGTTCAATCGCTTCGTCGATCGCTTCACGGAGGACAAGAACGTCAATTCGCCGTGGCTCGGGCGCGCGGCCGTGCGCGAGGTCAAGCTGCATGGTGCCGATTGGGTCAAGATCTACACGACGCAGGATTTCGTCGGCGACGAGTACAACGTCTGGAAACCTGATGGCACGCTGGTGAACAGCCCGTCGCTGACCGAGGAAGAGGTGACGGCGATCGTGGACGAAGCGCATCGCCTCGGCCTCAAAGTGGCCTGCCACACCTACGGCGGCGAGGGCCAACTGAGTTGCCTCAAGGCTGGCGTCGATGCCCCCAATCACCTCACCGATCTCGATGACGCGTCGCTGAAGCTGCTGGTCGACAAGAGGCTTCCGCTCGAGATGACGGTCGATGATCTCGTCTCTCTCGAGCCCGGCGATCTGAAGACGACAGGTGGGAAGAACAGCCGGCTGAAGATGGCGGAGCAGGCGTTCAAGAAGGCGCGTGCAGCGGGAGTGCCGATCGTCTTCGGCAGCGGCGCGACGTCCGCCACAATTCCACACGGGATCGGAGCCGATCAGTTCGCCTACTTCGTGAAATGGGGAATGACGCCCGCGCAGGCCCTGCAGACCGCGTATCTGCCAGCCGCGACGATGCTGAACTATCACTGGGAACAGCACGTAGGCAGCATCGAAAAGGGAAAGTTCGCCGACATCATTGCCGTCGCTGGCAACCCGCTGATGGATGTGAGCGAGATGCAGCGTGTCCGGTTTGTCATGAAAGGCGGTCTTGTCGTCAGATAGGAGAAATCCATGACCACGGACGTCCTCGACGTTGCGCGTCCCGTCATCCGCTCGCGGCGCGTCGCCGCGGTGCTGCTGTCACTGACGGCGCTCGCCGCCGTCGTGTTCGTGGCGGGAGCCGCGGTGCCGTACTTCCTGTCATCGTCGTTCGGTCCACCGGAGTACGCGCCGCGCCGCGGCTGGCTGCTCTTGCACATCGTGGGCGGCATGATCGCCTTGCTCACCGGCCCGGTGCAGCTATGGCTCGGCCTCGCCGATCGCGGAATGGCGTGGCACCGCCGAATGGGCATCGGCTACATGACCGGCGTCGGCGTCGGTTCCTTCGGAGCGTTTTACCTGGCGACGCACACAGATTTCGGCTGGGTCTTTGGGGCGGGATTATTGAGTCTTGCCGTCGCGTGGGTCACGACGACGACGCTCGCGTATCTCGCGATCAAACGGTCGCTGGCTGAACAGCACAAGGAATGGATGATTCGCAGCTACGTGGTGACGTTCGCGTTCGTGACGTTCCGCGTCATTCAGCCATCGCTACAGGCCGCGCAGATCGGGACGCCCCTCGAACAGCTCGCCATGGCGGCGTGGGCATGCTGGGCGGTGCCGTTGCTCATCGCCGAGCTGGTGATACAGGGCCGCAAGGTTCTCGCAGTCCGCGACGACTAACGAATCGTCATTTCGCGTTACCCGTAATGGCGGACGTGGGTCGCACGGCGTCGATCACGGCCTTGAACCTGTCGTCGATCAATCGTTTGCCGATCGCGTTCTTCGCTGCAGCCGTCTCGGTGGGGTTGGTCACTTTCGCTCGGGCCAACACTGTGACGGTCTGCTGCTGAACGGCGGCATCCGCGTCGGCTTGGGTTTTCGCTCCAGCTTTTGCGAGGATGCCTTCTGTATTGGTCACGGCGGCAATGTAAGCAACCGCTTGGGGCTCGGTGACAGATGCATTCATCGGAATGGTGAGGACGACTAAGTCATTCGTCCTCGCTTCAACGCGACCGTCTCTCGCGTTCCCGAGACCCACTTTGAGAGGTTCGGCCTTTCCTGCTTCTCCCATGTAGACAACATAAAGATCGCCGATGTCGCCGGCGATGTTCGAGCGATAAAGGCTGAATACGCCTCGATCTGAGGTGCGATCTTCCGCGAGTGGACTGCCCAGTTTCGTCTGCGTGGCATAGAGGCGTACAAGCGCGCCGGGCACTCGTTCGCCGTTTGAATTTACCGCCACCCCGACCACAATCAGCGTGTCGGCGTACACGAGGGGAGCGGCCGAAAGACAGATCCACGCGAGCAGCACGATCCTCGGTGTTCTAGTCATTCCATTTCACCAGAGCTGGAGGGGTTTGAGAGACGATCGATCCCGTAGAATTCACCGTGGCGATCCGGCCGCATGCTACGTCGGCGCGGGACTTCCTCACGAACAGCGTCATATTCCCCTCTTGTGGTTGATCGATTTGGCCACGCACCAATTCGCGTTCGCACTGTTGATCCTCGTAGGCGATGAGGACCAGCGCGACGTCCTGAGACAGTCCCGCAGCCTTGAAATGCGCTTCCAGCATTACCCTCGGCGGGTTTTGCCCGACTACGCTGCCGGCCAGTTCCAAATCGCGAACCGAGGCGGTCGCAGGAACCGGAATCGTTCGAGGGAAGAGTAGGAGGACGAGAAAAAATGTCGCGATTCCGCCACCGAGCGACACAGTGAACTGTTGGTCATTGAGAGATGCGATCGGGAGTTTGCCTTTAACGGACGCGTGACCGCCGAAGGCTGCCGCACCAAGGCCAATGCCGATCGCGACAATCGGCGCGACCCATCGTTCATCAAGTCGCTCTATTCCAAACGCAGGAGCGAGGACCAAAAAGGCTAAGAAGAGCGCCGTCGCCGTCAGCGCCCCGACACCGAAAATGACCGCCCAGGATAGTCGCCTCATTCCTGAACCCATCAGACGATCGATGCGAGAGCGCGGATTATAAGCTGATCAGTACGTCACGCGCTGACTGTTTTTTGCGGTAGGTGTTGGTCCTACGTGCTTCCGACAAGATGAATCGTCGTCTGCGATTACCAGCGTTGAGGGGAACAAAAATTCACGAAATTGCTTCGAGTAGGGACAGCGCGAGGCGCGTAGGCGAACAATGCCGATATTGATCATGACTGATGAATTACCGCTGGCTCGCCTCGGGACTCTTCCTAGTGACTCTTGCGACGCTGATGCTCGAGATCCTCGACTCGCGTCTGCTGTCGGTCCTCACGTGGTATCACCTGGCGTTTTTAACCGTCTCGTTGGCGATGCTCGGCATGGCAGCCGGTGCGGTGCTCGTGTTTGTGGGTGGCGAACGCTATACGGAGCAGCGCGCGATTCGCGAACTGCCACGCGTCACGGTTTGGTTCGCTTTGGCCATTCCGTCGATGCACCTGGGCAACTTGATCTTGGGCATCCCCGTCCTCGAGCAGTTCAACGTGCGTGAGGTGACCGCGATCGTATTCGCCATCGTCGTGCTCGGCCTGCCGTTCTTACTTGCCGGCGTCGCGGTGACGCTGGCCCTGACGAGGTCGGGAGGATCGACCAGTCGCCTGTATGCGGCAGATCTTCTCGGCGCGGCCTTGGGTTGTCTGCTCGTCATCCCTCTGCTCGATCGAACCAACATCACGTCGGTTGCGTTCACGGCCGGCGCGATTGCCGCCGCGGGCGCGTATTGTTTCGATCACTTCGCGTTGGTCCGGCTGGGAGTCGCCACTACGGCCGGATCTCCTCGTCGACGCCGCGACCGCCGGAGGTTCAGCGTCGCCCTGTGCCTATGCCTCCTGGCGGTGGCCGTGTTGAATGCCGCGCCCAAACCCGGCATCGCTGTGGTCTACGCGAAGGGCCGCATTTTCCGGGGAGGCGATACGGCCGCCCTGAATGAAGAGCGCGTCGAGTGGTCGGCCTGGAACACCCACTCGTACGTCTTAATCAAGCCATCCTTTTTCGGGCCGGCCTTCTACTGGGGGGCCGGTCGGGGAGCGGAGCAGTTCCAGACTGCGTCGGCCGGGATCTTCATCGATGCGTACGCTGGAACACCCATCACCAAGTGGGACGGGAACATCGGGAGTCTCGACTGGGTGTCGTACGACGTCACCACGTTGCCATATCACCTTCGCAAGGGGAACGCCGGCATTATCGGCGTTGGAGGTGGACGCGACATTCTGTCGGCGCTCTGGGGCGGTAACACCTCGGTGACCGGCATCGAGATCAACGACAACCTGCTTCGCGCACTCCAGGGGCCGTATCGTGATTTTGCGAAATTCGTGAACCGGCCGGAGGTTCAGCTCGTCCACGATGAGGCCCGATCGTACTTGAGCCGTACCGACAAGCGATTCGACGTCTTGCAGATGTCGTTGATCGATACGTGGGCGGCGACCGGGGCAGGTGCATTCACGTTGACCGAGAACGGGCTGTACACCATCGAAGGCTGGCGTATGTTCCTCGATCGCCTCGCCCCCGGTGGTTTGTTCAGCGTGTCACGTTGGTTCGCACCCGGCGCCACGTCCGAGACCAGCCGTCTGTTGGCGCTCGCCGTCGCCGCATTGCTCGACCGCGGAGTGGACCGGCCGCTCGATCACATGGCCATGCTGTCGCGCCACAGCGTCGCGACGTTGATTGTGTCGAACCAGCCGCTGACCGACCAGGATCGTTCAGTCATCACGAAGCTGGCCGACGAGCGTGAGTTCGACGTCGTCGTGTCGCCGTGGACCGGTGCGGCCGATCCATTTCTGTCGGGCATCGTGAAATCGACGTCCGTTCGTGAACTCGACGCTGCCATTCGTCATCCGATGTTTGACTTCACTCCCCCCACGGACCAACGCCCCTTCTTCTTCAATACGCTGAAGCCGAGCAGCTTCCACAAGGCGTTCGATGTACCCCGCGACGGGGTCATCGCTGGGAATTTGCGCGCCACCTGGACGCTCATCCTCCTCTTCATCGTCGCCACCATGCTCGTGATCGGCATCATTATCTTTCCGCTGCTCCGCTCGGGTCTTCCGGCCATGGAGTCGGGCAGTTTCGCGACGTCGGTGGCGTACTTCGGAATGATTGGTGTCGGCTACATGCTGATCCAGATCCCGTTTCTTCAGCGTTTTTCGGTCTATCTCGGCCACCCGACGTACACGTTCGCCATCATTCTCTTTTCCATGATCTGCTTCACCGGCGTCGGCAGCTTCGTGTCGGATCGATTTCCGATTGACCGCAATCGATGGGTCCTCAAGCTGCCGCTGGCGATTGGTGCGGCGGTGCTTGTGTTGATTTACACGATTCAGCCGATCATGGACGCAACCATCCAGTTCGGGCTCCCGGCCCGGTCGCTCGTCGTGATCGCGTGTAGCGCCCCGATTTCCGTTCTGTTGGGCTTTTGCTTCCCCGTGGGGATGGTGCTGGTGGGCCGGCTCTCACCCGACGCGACGGCGTGGATGTGGGGTGTCAACGGAGCCGCGGGAGTTCTGGCGTCAATTGTGGCGGTCGCTATCTCGATGTGGTTGGGCATTCACGTCAATCTTGCAGCGGCGGCCCTCCTGTACATGCTGCTGCCCCTGCCCGCCCACATGTTGGAGCGCAAGGCGTTTGGTCACGTGGCTGGCAACCAGGCACTGGGAACCAGGCACGTGGAGAATGGAATCGGCTCGCCTATCTGAAGTACGCGGGCAGATCGCGTTTGGTCTCACGAAGAATGTCGATGATCGCCCGACGATCGGACGGCGACAGCTGCGAATATCGAAGCGTCTGCTCCGCGCCTGAGAGGACGGCGTACATCCGCCGATAGATGGCGTCGCGCGCGGCAGCCGGCAATCCGTCGAACGCATCGCTGTAAATCATGTAGCTACACGGATGGCGCAACAGCCGATTGGTCAGATCAAGTTGATACAGGGATCGATCGCGCGAATCCTTCGGCCCTCGCGCTGAAAACCTCTCCGCGAAACCAGAGCTCCCCTCAACGCGCGTCGGCAGCGACGCTTCGTCAACGAACAGCATGTAGTCGACGACTTCGCGAGCAACGCCATCCACGAGCGCTGCCGCATCGGACTTTCCTGCTGCGGCACGCGCTTCCCACGACATGCGCGCGAACAGATTCATCATGTGCAGCTGATGGTCGAACACCATCAACGCGACGATGTCGCTGTAGGGCGAGAGATATCCGGCGAGATCGAACTTTCCATGCAGGGTTTCCGCCGCAATTGCCCTCGGCGTCGTCAGCAAGCCTTCATCCGTTTCATCGCGCAGCATCAGGTTGCCGCGGCTTGCCGCCGTGACATCGTGGCCGGTCACATACCAGCCGCCCCACCGCTTGCTGAGCGGGACGCGGTGATCGACGACCTCGTTCCCGAGCCGCCGCATCGTCAAGCCGTCCGCACGCGCCGCTTCGCTGCGCACCAGCAGCCCGGGGACACCGAGCGTCGCCTCGAGGGACACGTGACATGCCAGACAGCCGTTTCCGCGCTCGAATCGCGGCGACGCTGTGGCTTGCTGATTCAGGGTGTAGAAGACGATGCCAAGTTGTGGGTCCAGTGCCGCCGCCTCGATGAATCCGCCGCGCGGCCAGCCGACAACGACCTGATCGTTGAAGAAGAGTGTTCGCGGATTCACGGGACTGATGATGCGCGCCTGCACGCTAGTCTTCGAGAAAACTGCAAGCTGCGATTCGACTGGCACATCGAGTGCGCTCAGCATCGATCTCAGGTACCCACTCCCCGGCTCATGGGTCAGCGTCGTCGAACCGGCGGCGAGCTTCTCGTTCAGCTGCGCGACCGCATCGTGCGGCTGCTGGGCCGCATACGCGACGGCCGGCGCACTCCTCTCGTCGAAAAACGTTTCGGGCAGCTGCCCGCCAGCGGTGACCGTCGCCACGATGACGGCAACCCAGATGGCCGCTATGGCGATAACAGCGAACCTCACGCGTGTCATTGGGGCCTGGGTACTTTAGCGCCTCTTCACGCCCCGGAACGAAAGTGCAGAACAGCTCTCGGAGGCGCATGCGTGTTGCAGGCGACTGCTGGGGAGAGCGCGGCTTTCGCGCCTCATCACAGCCGGACGGAGCCATGCGTATCGTCGTGCTCGGCGGCGGATTCGGTGGCGTGACGACTGCGCGTCACCTTGAACGATCTTGCCGCGGGCGCAAGGACATCGATATCACCCTCGTGAGCCGCGAGAACTTTTTCGTGCTCACCCCGCTCCTCTTCGAGGCGTGTTCTGGACGGTTGGAATTGCGGCACTGCGCGCAGCCGATCCGCGCCGCGCTCCGACGAGCTCGCTTTGTCGAGGCAACAATTGAGGGTGTTGACGTGCAGCGCCAGATCGTTCGGGCCGTCGCGTCCGATCGCGGCATATATGAACTGCCGTACGACCACCTCGTCGTCGCCCTCGGCGCGTCGACCAACGAGCAGCTGATTCCTGGGTCGTCGAATACCTTCACGTTCAAGACCATGGCCGATGCGCTGGTCTTGAGAAATCACTTGATCGAACAGTTCGAACGCGCCGACGCGGCGCCCGATTCGACGACGAGACGAAGCTGTCTGACCGTCGTCGTGATTGGCGGCGGCCTCGTTGGCGTCGAGCTTCTGGGCGAGCTGACCGCGTTTGCCGGCGATGTGCTGCGCCTCTATCCGCGCATCCGTCGAGACGAGATTCGCTTCCAGCTGTTCGAGGCCGGTCCGCGCATCCTTCCCGAGATCGACGAGGGATTAGCGGCCGTGGCGAGCGGGGTGCTCCACCGGCGTGGTGCTGACGTGCGCGTGGCCACGCCTGTTCGCTCGATCGAGGCCGGACGTGTGCACCTCGCGAACGAGACGATCGAGACGGGCACAGTCGTGCTGGCCGCGGGCACCGTTCCGAGCACCATCGCGAGCGCAATACCGATCGTCCACGATCAGCGTGGCCGGATCGTCGTCGACGGTACGATGCGGAGCCGCAGCCACCCGCAAGTGTGGGCGCTCGGCGACTGCGCAGCGATTCCTGGACCGGATGGCCACCCATATCCGGCGCTCGCGCAGCATACCGTGCGCGAAGCGCGACAGCTCGCGCGCAACATTCAATGCGTCATCGAAGGGCGCGTCCCTGAGCCGTTCGTCTTTCACCCGCTCGGCACGATGGCGTCGCTCGGGCACACGCGTGCCGTTGCGCGCGTCTTCAGGGTGCGTCTCACGGGGTTTCCCGCCTGGTGGATCCGGCGAACCTACTACCTGTTCCAGATGCCGCGCTGGGATCGCCGACTTCGCATCGTCCTCGATTGGACAGTGGCGCTGTTTTTCCGGCCCGACATCACCAAGGTCGAGTTGCGCGTCGAGAGGGAGCAGGTCCAGCAGCAGGTCCGAAAGGTGACCGGTAAGGCGGTTAGCGGACGCGGGACGCAGGCGTAACGCGCAACTTCCGCGGGGCGCGAGGACGCCACGTCTAGGATCCTCGAGAGTGCCTCACAGACCCTTTGATGTTGAATCCTCACACCTAGGGACAGCAGATCGGCAGCATGAAAAGGGAACAGTCACGGAGATGCGGCGTATCGGGTTGGTCATGAACGATGGTCGCGTATCGTATATGGCAATCAAGTAGCGCGTTGAGCGTTGATCCCCCTCCGGCAGCATACCGTCATCGAGAAACAGCCATAGGCTGTCGCCTCATTTCACATCGCCCTCGTCCTCAGGCAGAGGGATGCGCTGGCTCAGCGCTCGGAGAGCAAAATCTCTCTCTACCAGAGTGAGCTCTCTCCGCTCGAGCGCGCCGTCCGCTTCCTCCAAGACGGCACTCATACCGTGCATGATCGCGCGCGGTCTTAACTCTTCGTTCTTTGCGATTTCGGCGAGTATTGTTTGCACCGCCTCCTGTGTGAACGGAAAGTATGGCGAATCGCCTTTAAAGTCGGCGGGCCTAAACTGGCGCAATACATCCTTTACGAACACCAACGCTTCATCCGATCGCATTGGGGGAAGCACAAAGATCCTCGTCCGCCCAATCCGGTCACGGAGTTCTCGGCTAAACCACGCCGGGAGGTTCTTCTGAGGGTTGCCTGAGAACGATACGAATACGCTCAATCCTTTGGGGCATGTGTTGAACGCCGAACTCAAACCGGTATTGATCTCTTCTTTCAACTTCGCGCCGCAACGCTCGATACGTTGAAACTCGTCAAGGATCCATATGAGTCTCGCTCCGCGACGACCCCGCGATGTGGCTGCATCGTTGAGGAGAGCCACGAGCGCGGAGAAGATTCGGACCGACTCCTCGACCGAGTCGATCTTCTTGGTGACGCCGATAGAGCGCAACTGTGCAGCCGACAGTACTTCACCGCGTAGCCACCGGGTCGCAATTATCTTCAACCGCGCATCTCCCAGTGCCATTGCCTGCAGGGCATTCGCCAGATCCGGTGACGCCAATGCTAGTTTCCGCTGAAGGACATCTGCTGAGGGACACGTCTGAATCTCGAGATACGCTTCGACGAATCGATCCGGATCTGACTCCACGGAGAAGGTGCGGAAAATATCGGAGAAACCACGAACGGTCTTCGGAAATTCGCTGTACACAGCAAACAGCGTGTTCCCATCGTTTCGGTGATTCGAAAGTTCAGCGTGGTTCGCTAGGTAGAGGAGAGTGTGAGTCTTGCCGGCTCCGAACCACGCCCAGAAAAGATGAATCGACGATGTGTCGCGTTTGGACAATGAGTGCAGCAAGTCCCTGAGCTCAACCTGAAGTTCCTGGCGATCCGCCATGAACTTGCAGTATTCGCGGTCTGGCACTATCGGAAATGGCCAACGGACGAGGGCCAGGTGAGGAAACTGTGTAAGCCCGTGTCGGCGGTCATCCTGGTACGGTCGAGCCGCCACGAGCAGACGATCGTGAAGTTCAACCAGTTCGTGATGCAGAGCGCGCGTCGATAAGTATCGATCTTCCGGCCTCTTCGCAAGACAGCGCTCGATTATCGATTGCAGTGACGACGGGAAATTCGCGGCGAGCCGGTGGAGCGGTTCCGGTTCGTCAGCGATAACCGCGACGACGGCGTCGATGGGCGACGCGCGTTCAAACGCTCTCCGACCCGATGCCAGCTCGTACAGGATCGCGCCGAATGAAAACTGATCCGATCGATGGTCCACTGGCAGCCCGCGCGTCTGTTCCGGCGACATATATCCAGCCGTCCCGAGGATGACGCCATCGCGCGTTCGCACAAACGGAGAGGGAGTAATTGCTGTTTGCCTTTGCGCAGACATCTCGGTTTTTGCGATACCGAAA
>Ga0068867_100004212_pt1 | contig 10126 bp, 8 predicted proteins | sample KBSMisM32_FD_65649 | JGI IMG/M metagenome (GOLD analysis project Ga0068867, IMG submission 65649) | Miscanthus rhizosphere microbial communities from Kellogg Biological Station, Michigan, USA - KBS Miscanthus M3-2 | ecosystem: Host-associated > Plants > Roots > Rhizosphere > Soil ...
AACCCCATCGAGCAGATGATCGTCAGTTCCTCACGCAGGCGAAGCTCATAGGTGACCGGCAGGATCTGACTGGATCGTTCTTGCAATCTGGCCGCCAACCCCTCCAGCGCCAGGTGTTCCAAATAGGTTTCCCGCGTGAAGCCTTCGGGAACTGTGTACTGCGGAAGATGTGTGGTATTCAGCGCGAGTTGAAGATCGCAGTTGTCTGCAATCCGACATGTATTGGCAACGGCATTGGGGAATTCAATAAAGGCAGCCGTTACTTCTTCGGTCGATTTCACATAGAGCTGATCCGTATCGAATTTCATGCGCGTCTTGTCGCTGATGGTCTTGCCGGTTTGGAGGCAGAGCATCAGCTCATGCGGACGGCAATCTTCTTTTTTGAGATAGTGACAATCGTTCGTGCCGGCCAGAGGGATATCCATCTTCTTGGCAATCTCGAGCAGGCCGGTATTGGCCACTCGTTGATGCTCCAGTCCGTTCGCCTGTACCTCGAGGTAGAAATGCTCCTTCCCGAATATTTCCTGAAACTCACCAGCCACAGCCATAGCGCCGAGCATGTCCTTCTGGCCAATCAGGTAGGGAATCTCGCCGCTCAAGCAGCCGGACAACGCGATCAGTCCTTCATGGTGCTCTTTTAAAATCTCCTTGTCCATCCGCGGCTTATAGTAGAATCCTTCAAGATATGCTTTACTTACAAGCTTGATCAAATTCTGATACCCCGTAAGGTTTCGAGCCAGAAGAATCAGGTGGTAGTAGTCATTGTGGGCGAGCCCGCTGTCTTTTTTTGCATGCCGGCTACCCAGTGCCATGTAGGCTTCGCAGCCGATGATGGGCTTAATGCCGGCATCGTTGGCTTTCCGGTAGAACTCGATGGCGCCGAACATATTGCCATGGTCGGTCATGGCGACAGCCGGCTGGCCAAAGGCCTTGATCTGCTGCACGAGCGGCTCGATCTGATTCGCGCCGTCTAAAAGACTGAACTGGGTATGGAGGTGAAGGTGCACAAAGGAGGAGGCCATGACAGGATTCTAGGAGCGCAGGGAAGGGATGTCAAACCGGAAGAATGATAGAGAGTTTGGAGAAGTCTCTCCTTCCGGGATGATTGTTGAATGATATTTGACGGGTTGAAGGAATCTTCTAATAATATGGGTCACGTTCTCATTGAAACGAAAGTCAACGACCAGACTTTCGATTGGCGTCAAAACGGTGTCTGAAAGGAGTTGCTCAATGGCGAAGAGTAACGAAAGGGTAGGAGAAGCGAAGAAGCTTCGCCCTCAAGGAATCCCCATACGCAACGTGGTCCCGGATCGGCTCGATCTGCGAGACAGGCTTTATATGCCGCCGGTCTCGGTAGTGCCGGACGCGATGTTTGCTGCGAAGACCGTTATCCCTGTCCTCAAGCAAGGACAGACCAATGCATGTACCGGCTTTGCCTTGGCAAGCGTAGTCTATCATTTGCGGTATGCAGCAAAACATAAACGGAATGAGTGCCGCGTGTCTCCATTCATGTTGTATTCGATGGCACGGCGCTATGATGAGTTTCCCGGGGCACCGGATATCGATACAGGATCGAGCCTGCGGGGCGCGATGAAAGGCTGGTATAAACACGGGGCCTGCTCAGACAGGTTGTGGATCTCGGAGCAGATGCCGACAGGTCATAAGGCAAAGTCCACAGACGATTGGTGGCTTGATGCAGTCAAGCGTCCGCTCGGGGCCTATTACCGTGTTGACACGCGGTCGATCACCGATATGCATGTCGCACTCAAGCAGATCGGTATCCTGTATGCCAGCGCTGTCTGCCATTCTGGTTGGAACGAGGGATTCTCGAACGCATCACAGACCAAGGGCAGGCACTGGATGATTCCAGGTCGGAAGGCAAACCCCGGCGACGGTGGCCATGCCTTTGCGATTGTCGGTTATAACCGAGATGGGTTCATCGTGCATAACTCATGGGGAACCGGTTGGGGCACCGGAGGTCGTGCTGTCTTACCCTATGAAGACTGGCTCGACCATGCGATGGACTGTTGGGTGGCGCAATTGGGCGTCGTCACCGATCTTCATCTGGCGATCGCCCACTCGACCACCTTGCGTCTGCGTGCCGGCAAAGTGCAGCTAGCCGGCGAATCTTCTTTACGCACACACGAGATCAACCCATTCGTCATCGATATGGAGAACAATGGTCGCCTCAGCAACACCGGTGATTTTCGTACACAGGAGTCCGACATTACGGCACTGGTCACGGATCATCTTGGCAAGGCGCGGACTGCTTGGGGTTTGGGCAAGAATGATCCCGTGGACATCGCCATCTATGCGCATGGGGGTCTCACGTCCGAAGATGACGCGGGAGAAACGGCAGCGAAATGGATTCCCGCGTTATATGAGCATAAGATCTTTCCGATTTTTCTGATGTGGGAAACTGACCTCTGGTCAACCCTGAAGGGGCGTTTGGAGGATGTCATCAAGCGCCAGGAGCGCCCGACCGGCGGATTGTTTGACAGTGCCAAGGACTGGTGGAACGAACGACTGGAAAAGTTATTGGCTGTGCCGGGAACAGCAATCTGGAGCGAGATGAAACAGAATGCGGACGCGATTTCCAATACGGCTGAAAGCGGAGGAATGAAGCTCTACAGGGCCTGCCAGAAATCGCCCTACTTCAAAAATCTCTCCAAAGTGCGCCTGCATCTTGTCGGCCATTCGGCCGGATCTATCCTCCATAGTCATGTCGTCCAGCGATTAGGAAGGCAGGGATGGACGTTTGAAAGCGTGAACTTCATGGCCCCGGCGGTGCGAGTCGATCTCTTCCAGGAGACCGTGCTCCCAGCCATTAAAACCGGTAAGGTCAAGCGATTTAATCAGTTTCATCTCTCCGACGACATGGAACAAAAAGATCCGACGTGCAAACCGATCCTTGGTTACAGCCGTTCGCTGCTCTATCTGGTGTCTCAGTCGCTCGAACAAGGACAGACGACGCCGATACTTGGCATGGAGAAATACTTCAATGAGATGATGGCATCAAAGAAATTGGCAAACGTCTTTACCTGGGCTGCGCCGGGCAAAGAATCGAAGAGCACGACGCATGGGGGATTTGATGACGATCAGATTACGATGAGAAGTGTGATTGCGCTGATGAAGGGGGAAACGCTATAGCAGAATGCGAGGGGGGCAAACTACCCAGTCTCCTGCTAGAGCCGTTCACCGTATTTGCGATAGTGCTCTTTCTTGGCTTCCTCAACCCATTTGTCCCGCTTGATCCGTTCCGGAGCTGTGTAGAGTTTCTTTGCGACTTTGTCGATGTCCTCGGGCTTCCAGCGTGCGATCTGAACGAAGGTGTGCAGTCCCATCTTGTTCAACGTCTTGGCGAAGGCGGGACCGATCCCGTGAATCTTACTCAGGTCGTCTTTCTGTTGGCCTTTCGCCGCTTGCGTCTGTTCCATCTGCAGACTCAGTTGACTTCCATTCTGACGGGTTTGGCGAGCAACCGTGGCGCCCCCATCGGTTTTTATCCGGAGGGCAGCCCGCACCTCGACGAGGCGTTTCCGGAGGCGGGTGATTTCCTCTTCCTTTTCTCCCACCATCTTTGCCTGGTTGACGAGGTCGAGCTTCTGTGATTCGAGTTCTTGAACCTGGCATTGGAGACCTTCGATCTGGTTGTTTCGCTCACGCAGGGTCTGTTGATTGAGCTGGAGTTGGGCGGTGAGGTTGCCCTGTGCCGCAAGCTGTTGTTGCAGCTTGGCGATCTGGGCTTCGTGCTGGGTGAGAGTCTGGGCATATTGTGTTTCCCACTGGGCCAATGCCGTCTCTTGCTCTTTCAGGAGGGACTGAAGATGTTCGAGGTCACTGATTCGCTTGTCTCGTTCAGCCAATTGGTTGTTGAGCTGGTGGAGTGCGGCTCGATGTTCAGTGTCTCGATCGGAAAGTTGGACTTCAAGCCAATGAACGCGTCCTTGAGCCGGTTCAAGCTCTTCCACGCGTGCGCGTAGCAACACGACCTCTTGGACAGCTGCTTCCAACTCCGTAACCCGATGCTGAAGTTCGTGCCGCTCCTGTTTGTTCGATTCTAAGGCCTGCTCCGCGTTCTGCCGTGCGAGATGGAATTGCTGGATTGTTTCCGCCTGTCTGGCGGCGGTCTCGTCATACTCGGTGGTGCGACGGCGAATAGAGGACTCTTCCAATTCCAGGGCTGCCAACTTCTGCATGCGAACAGCCGACTCTTCTTCGACTGCCCGGAGGCGGTCGCTTTGTTCCGAGAGTTTCTGACTGCTCGACTGAACGAGCGCCTCCGATTCCATGACCTTGCTTTCAAGCATGTGCATCGATGCGGCTTGAACTTTCAATTCATACTGAGCCTTTTCGAGCCGCTGTTCTTTGAGCCGCAGGGTTGCGCTGATGTCCCTGAACTGTTGTGTCATTTGGCGGGCAGATAGGTATTGCAGTAGCCATCCAATCACACCGCCGATACCAGCCGCGATGAAGAGACACCCCAGGATCTGGCCGAAGAGTATAGTCATAGGTCGCCAACTCCTTTTACTCGCAATTCAATGCGACGATTGTGTTGAAGACCGGCCCGCGTGTCTACTGCCGATAATGGTCGTGAGGCGCCGTAGCCGACGGATGTAAACTGATTGGTGAGGCCGTGGCTGATGAAGTAATGCCGCACGGCTTCGGCGCGAAGTCGGCTGAGTTGAAGATTGTAGTCCGCTGCCCCGTACCGGTCTGTATGACCGCCAATCTCAATGGAGGTATGAGGAGCTCGGCGTAAGAGTGTAACTAATTGGTCCAATGTGGCGCGGCTGCGGGGGGTTATGGTTGCAGTAGTTGAATCAAACTCTATTGAGGCATGAGAGAGAACCTCGTTCAACTTCTTTTGAAGCGACGAGGCGGGGGCCTGGACCGGGGCCTGAGCCTGAGCCTTGGCCGGTCCTTGAACCGCCAGAGTATGATCCTCTAGCGTGAGCCCTGTCTGTGTCAGAGGGGCAAGATCTCGCAGCAGGGTGGCTTTGGTGCGGTCGTTGTCAACGCGGCCACTAAGGACGACCGAGCGCCCATCGATGATGATGGAGCCACGTTCTGTCATGTGGCCCAATATGGGGAGAGCCTTGGGAACACTGTCGACCCAGGCGGCGGGGCCGACTGCCGTATCCACTGATAACATATCGACGACGCGGCCAGGCGTTGCTCCATAGATTTCTTTCGCACGCTGAAGAATTGCAGCCTTACTGCGCTGAGTGGGGAGCGAGCCACGGAGAGTCAGGGTTCCCTGTTCTAATTGCGCATGAAAACTGGCAGGGATGGGGGATGTCGATGCTACAGGCGGGGGAAGGTCGCGTGGAAGGCAGAGGAAGGCAAGGAGGGTTAGTGCAACAGCGCCTGCGGCAAGAATCGCTGCACGCATCATGAGTCAGCTCTAGGACAGACCTCTCAATTCCTGAGACCCTACCATACTGCGTCGGCTCATGCCATACGAGAGTGTCCCTCCATTTCAGGTTTTTTGCGCAAGGGTCTGTTTCATCGAGTGAAAGGGGCTGCTGGGCGTCTCCTTGAACTTCGGGGATCCATTTGTTATCCTGCGCCGGCCTATCACGAGTCGAATTTTACTCTCCATTTTAAGTTGACCGAAGGAGTTGAACCATGGCCGGCATCAAGCGGGCGTTGATCAGTGTTTCGGATAAGACGGGTGTTGTCGAGATGGCCAAGGGGCTGGAAGCCCTTGGCGCAGAAATTCTTTCAACAGGAGGAACCGCGAAGGCCTTGCGTGATGCGGGCGTGAAGGTCACAGATGTGGCAGCGTACACTGGTTCGCCCGAGATTCTCGATGGCCGCGTGAAGACGCTCCATCCAAAGATCCATGGTGGGCTGCTCGGTCGGCGAAGAGTTCTGGCCCATGTTGAGCAGATGGAGAAGCAGGGGATCGGACCAATCGACGTAGTCGTGGTCAATCTGTATCCCTTCGAGGCGACGATCACGAAACCGAATTGCTCATTTGAAGAGGCCATTGAGAATATCGACATCGGCGGCCCGTCGATGTTGCGATCCGCCGCCAAAAATCACGAAGATGTTCTAGTGGTCGTGGCCCCGGCCGACTACCAGCGTGTGCTCAATGCTGCAAAGGCCGGCACTGTGTCGGACGAACTACGGCGCGAGTTAGCGATGAAGGTGTTTCAACATACGTCCCGCTACGACAGTCTCATTGCCGCCTATCTCGAAAAGCAGGTTCAGGGTAGCGAAACCAAGTTCCCAAAAATATTGTCACTGCAGTTCGAGTTGGCGGAGACACTTCGCTATGGCGAGAATCCGCACCAATTGGGCGCGTTCTACCGCGAACTGAATTCCAACGAACCGTCGGTCTCGCGGGGGAAAATCCTGCATGGCAAAGCCATGTCGTACAACAATTTTCTCGATGCAAACTCGGCGCTCGAACTCGCCAAAGAGTATGACGATTGTGCCGTGGCAATCATCAAGCACAACAATCCCTGTGGCGCTGCGCTTGGGACTACGCCGATGGAAGCCTATGTGAAGGCTCGCGAGACCGATCCGATCTCTGCATTTGGAGGGGTGATTGCCTTTAATCGGGTGGTAGATCTGGCGGCTGCCAAAGAGATTACTTCTACGTTTGTCGAGGTGGTCGTTGCGCCTGGTTTTGCGGATGATGCGTTGGCAGAGCTGAAGCGAAAGAAAGACCTGAGATTGCTGGATGTCGGCCCGCTCACGAAGGTGAAGCAGGAGGGCCTCGATCTGAAGAAACTCGTCGGCGGGTTGATCGTGCAGGATCGGGATTTGGGTGTGCTGACGGATATACGAGCCTTGCAAGTCCCGACAAGGCGTAAACCGACGGATGAGGAATACGCAGCCTGTGCCTTCGCCTGGAAGGTCTGCAAGCATGTCAAGTCAAACGCGATTATCTATGCCAAGCCGGGCCAGACGGTCGGGATCGGTGCCGGCCAGATGAGCCGGGTCGATTCCGTCAAGCTCGCGGCAATGAAGGCGCAAATGCCGGTGAAGGGCTGCGTGATGGCATCGGATGCCTTCTTCCCCTTCCGTGATGGACTGGATGCGGCAGCGCAAGCCGGGATTACGGCGGTCATACAGCCTGGGGGTTCGATCCGTGATGCTGAGATCATCAAGGCAGCCGATGAACATGGGCTGGCGATGATTTTGACGGCTATGCGCCACTTCCGCCATTAATGGAGGTTGACACGACTCCCCAGCATCGTTCTCGGCTCGGCAAATCCTCAACATAGCCCACGGAGGAAGGAGCTGCGCTGCAGCTCGGGGCGGGCGGGTGAGAAAGATATGCTTCCGGTTTTACTTTCGCCTGCGGCCTTGCTGGAAAGCCGTTTGAACATCCTCCGAAGAAAGACTTCACGCTGAAGGCTATCCAGTGAAAATTCTCATTGTTGGCAGTGGCGGACGCGAGCACGCGATGGTGTGGGCGCTCGCGCGCAGTCCCCGCAAACCTACCATATACGCTGCGCCAGGCAATGCAGGAATTGATTCGCTCGCAACCTGTGTGCCGATTAAGGCAGATGACGTTGCCGGGCTGAAGACGTTCGCCCAGTCAGAGAAAATCGATCTGACGGTCGTGGGACCCGAAGCTCCGCTCGCGTTGGGCATGGTCGATGAATTCCGCCGGTCAAAGCTGAAAATTTTCGGCCCGACAAAAGGCGCAGCGCGGATCGAAGCGAGCAAAGCCTTTTCTAAAGAGGTGATGGCCAGCGCGGGAATTCTCACGGCGAAGGCGCAAAGTTTCGATCGGGTTGCCTCTGCCTTGGCCTATATCGATCAGCATGAACTTCCCGTGGTGGTGAAGGCTGATGGATTGGCGCAGGGGAAGGGGGTGGTGGTTGCGACGACGCATGAAGAGGCAAGACAGGCCGTCCGCGACTCGATGGAGCATGCCGTGTTTGGTCAGGCCGGTCAGCGGGTATTGATCGAACAGTTTCTGAACGGCGAGGAACTGACGATCATGGCCTTCACGGACGGCCGGACGGTGGTGCCGATGTTGCCGGCGCAAGACCATAAACGACTAGGCGATGGCGATGCCGGGCCCAATACAGGCGGCATGGGAGCTTATTGTCCGGCGCCGCTGGGCACTGTGGCTTTGTGCGAAGAGGTGGCCAAGCGGGTTCTCTATCCTGCCGTCGATGCGCTCTCGCGCATGGGTTGCCCGTTTCACGGGGTCTTGTATGCCGGCCTCATGGTCGTAAATGGGATACCGTATGTTCTAGAGTTTAACGCTCGTATGGGGGATCCAGAAACACAGGTTCTACTTCCCTTACTCAAGACTGATTTCCTGGAGATCATCGAGGCTGTGGTCGAACATCGGCTCGATCAGTTGACCGTGGACTGGCGTAATGAGGCGGCAGTATGCGTCGTGATGACATCGGGAGGCTATCCCGGTGCGTATGAGGTTGGTCGCACGATTCACGGACTGCCCGCTGAGACCGATAAGGAGTCGATGGTGTTTCATGCTGGCACAAGACGTGCCGGCAGCGAGATCGTGACGGCCGGAGGCAGGGTCTTGGGGATAACGGGATGTGGAAAGACCCCGGCCGAGGCACAAGCGGAAGCCTATCGCGTGACCCGGATGATTTCATTTCAAGGTGCCCACTATCGGACGGATATTGCGCATCGTGCATGTGTTCGCCATGCATAATGCAGTATTGGATTGATGGGTCCGGCCATGGTAAAGATTGAGCGTTACGTGGCGGCCACCGTTCCTGTGCTGGCTGAGCGGGTTCGTTGCATCCTTGGTGGAAGCGGACTGATTTCTCTGCCAACGGAAAGTTTCTACGGGCTTGCTGCGGCGCCATTCGATGAGGAGGCACTTGCCAGGTTGTGGATGGTCAAGGGCCGGTCGGAGGGCAAACCGATTCTGGTGCTGATCGGGGAAAGGCATCAATTGGCCCCGTTCGTTCAGACCATTCCGCGAGCAGCACAAGCATTGATGGATGCCTTCTGGCCAGGACCGCTCACCATCGTCTTTCCTGCCGCACCGGGACTGCCCAATGCGGTGACTGCGGGAACTGGCTCAGTCGGCATTCGCCTCAGTGCGTGGGAGCCTTTGGGGGATCTCTTGCGTCGCGTCGGGCCAGTGACCGGTACCAGTGCAAATCGTGAAGGTATGCCGCCTCCCAGGACAGCTGAAGAAGTCCAGAACGGTCTCGGAGAAATGCTGGATCTGATTCTTGATGGCGGGCCGACTCCCGGGGGGCAGCCGTCTACAGTGATCGATGTTCAAGGCTCGATTAGAATTATTCGCAATGGGCTTATTGGACGAGAGGCCATCGCCGCACAGTTGGCTGTCTCCGGTCTGCATCTGGAAGCAGAGTGCCGATGAAGTCGGCGGTACCGTTCTGGTGGAAAGGAGAATGAGATGACTCGAACAATGATGGTCCGTAATCTCGTTGCGATGGTTGCTATGACGATAGTCTCGATGGGTTTATCCGGGTGCGATTACTGGCCCCCGGCACTTCAAACACAAATCGAGCAGCTGCGCTCTGAACTGCAGATGGTGACCATGGAAAAGACGCAGTTGCAGAATCAACTTGCATCCATTACCAAGGCGAAAGATGATTTGCAGGCCCAAGTCGATGACCTCTCTCGGGCGAGTCGTGATAAGTCGGTGATGATCAATAGTTTGCAAAATAGTTTGACCGCTTCGCAGGGCCGGCTGGCGAAGTCGGCAAAAGTAGCAGCACCGAAAGCTCCTGCCGTCCAGCCCCCGACGAAGACCAAGCCGAAGGCTCCCGCGACCAAAAAGAAAGCGCCAGCGCCAGCCAAGAATACGCGCGCGCGCTAACGGGGCCTTTCCCTTTACCAGCTATTTGGTTGTAGAGGAGGATGGCGCGGCTGTTGTTGTGTTTGAGGGGCTGGAAGTCGTGGTAGACGGGGGGCTTGCGGGAGCGGGCGTGGAGGAAGGCGCTGACGTTGTGGGACTTATCGCTGTCGTCTTTTCTGATGTGCTTGGCGTTGCCTCTTTCTTTTCTCCAGTTGTCGGGGCCGGTGCTTCATTGCCCGGTGACGGCTTCAGTTTGTCCGAATAATCAGTGACGTACCATCCGCTCCCCTTGAACATGATGGCGGGCGATGAAATCAGTCGCTGCAGACGTTTCCCACATCGAGG
>Ga0068867_100004213_pt1 | contig 10126 bp, 7 predicted proteins | sample KBSMisM32_FD_65649 | JGI IMG/M metagenome (GOLD analysis project Ga0068867, IMG submission 65649) | Miscanthus rhizosphere microbial communities from Kellogg Biological Station, Michigan, USA - KBS Miscanthus M3-2 | ecosystem: Host-associated > Plants > Roots > Rhizosphere > Soil ...
GGCTTTGCCTTTGACGATCTTGTGGATCTAAGTCGCGATCTGGCGGTACCTGTCTCGCAAACTGGCTCATACGACGTAAGGGGTGCCGCCCTCCGCGAACTAGACGGGCAATCCTTTGTATCAAACCGGTCGAGACCCTACGATGCGGCTAGCGCGTGTAATGGTCGAGTTCAGCGAGCAATGCTTGAGCAATACTATAGTCCGGCGTATTCCTCCCCTCGCTGAACCACTCGAACACTGGCTTCAGCACGTCCCGCGCCGCAGTGTAGTCTCCTTGCTCGCGCAATTCCTCAGCCATTTGCGTTACCGCCCGCAATTCCCAAAGCTTGGCGCCCTGCTCTCTTGCCTTCGATAAGCTGGCATCCAGCAAAGTGACAGCTTCCGGGGGGTCACGCTCGCCGAAACGAGCTTGGAGGCGGGTGATCTCTGCTTCGCACCATCGCCCACCTGTAATGTCGACTATCTCAGTTGCCCGTTCGAGCAACGCCGCTGCCGTGGCAATATCTCCATAGCGGCCATTCAATTCGGCGGCCGACGCCATGTAAAAGGGCAGCAAGGCCCAATTCTTGGTGACGTCTAGGTGATGGAGAAATGTCTGCATGCGGCCAAACAGCACCGGATCTGGTTGCGTACACAACCGAGCCCAGTCATAAAAGAATGTGCCCTCCCAACTACCTTTATACGTCTCGTACGTAGCACTCAGCGATGCAAGCTGGCCGGATAATTCGATCACTCTTTGAGTATCTCTCTGTAACATACCCTGAACGCAAGCGCGCCGCAGTCCTAAATTGAGGCTGATAGGATGGTTCAAGAAATTGGCATGTCGAATTGCTGTGAGGCTCATGGCTGCGCCAGCATCAGCGTAGCCGAGAATAGTGAGACCGATGCCAAGCAGCGTGCAAATTGAGACCTTTGAATCGCGTGTAGTCATTCCAGCGTGCGGCCCATCGCGATCAAGATCGTACATATTGACTATGTGTTGCATCTCCTCGCGTGCCTGCTCGAAGTTACCCAGAAGCAGATTCGACTGGGATTCAGCCCGTTTTATCATAAGCAAAGCCTGAGGGTCCCCGGTTCTTCGTTGCACCTCAGTCATCTCACTGACGTAACGAGCAATTTTTTCAAGTTCACAATGAATGAAGTGATAATTCAATGCGAGCCCATCGAAGACCCGAGGCAGTAACTTAACCTCGTCAAGTGCAAGGCAAAGCTCTCGAGCACGCTCGAACGTTACTCGCACCGCCTCAGAGTCCCCGCCCGCGTGATCAATCAGCGCGCGGCCGAGCTCAAGTTGCAAAGCGAGTTCATCCCGATTTCGCTCTGTGGATTCTGGAAGATACGCGACTTGGCGTAGTGCATTTTGAAGATGGTTGACTATTTCGGCCAATGCAAAGCGACCGGTCGCGTACTCTGCCGCTTTTCGATAATGATAAATTGCCCTTTCATGTACGCCAGCCTCCGCATAATGCCAAGCTATCAACTGCGGTTCCCTTGCTACACCGGCAGCGTCCTTCTCCATTTCCTGAGCGAGGCGCAAGTTAAGCGAGCGGCGCCGATCGCGAAGTAATGATGTGTAAGCCGCGTCGTGCACTAGCGCGTGCCTAAAGGTATAAGTGGCAAACGGTGAATGATCGTACGCGACAATAATTCCAGCTTGCGTGAGTTCTGTGAGTGCCTTCCCGAGCTCCTTGGCTGGTAATGCTGAGAGCGCTTTTACCATATCGAATGAAAATTCCCGGCCAATAACAGCTCCAATCTGGGCGACCTCTTTACCTACAGAAAATCGATCGAGACGCCCCATCAGCGAGGAATAAAGCGAAGTTGGAACTAGATCGCGCGAAAGCGACGACGTTGGCGGCACGTGCTCGCCATGTTCATTGTCCTGCAGTCTCGTTAGAACGGTTTTGGTCAATTCCTCGATAAATAACGGCACGCCGTCAGCGTGCGCGATGATGCGATCAACGACCTCCTGAGAAAGCTCTCGCCCCCTGGCGACTTGTTTGATAAAGGCAATCGCCATCGAGCGGTTCAGTCCGCTCAATAACTGAACCGCGACATGGGAACGAGTGGCCCACGCTGGATGCACGTCGGGACGCGCGCTTATGACAAGAAGCATCGGCAGCTGTTGGATAGTTTCAACCACGCGATCGAGTAGCTCAAGCGTGCTGGGGTCAGCCCATTGAATATCCTCCAGTATGATCAGTATCGGTTTTTGCGGAACTAAGTTGTTGAGCTCGCGAATGATTGCATCAAAAGTCATCGCCTTCCGACGTTGCGGTGTTACTGCATCGAGCACGTTTCGGACTTCGCATGGTATCGAAAGCAAATCCATCAGTAGCGCTTTGTGCTCAGAAGAAGTGCTGGGCGGAAGCACGTTCGTAAGCTTGCTCCATTTCGCGAGCGCCGAGTCCCCACGCCTGAAGGAGCCCGCATTTTCGAAGTATCGGATAAGAGGGTACAGCGGCGTATCCAGGTGATGGGGTGAGCACAGAAAACGTAGAACGAGGTGCGGTGCCGCGCCAATGTATTGCTCCAGCGCGGCAATCAAGTGAGATTTTCCGATACCCGACTCCCCGGTCAGTAGAACGACGCGGCCTTCGCCGGTCTTGGACTGCTCCCACCGACGCGACAGCAATTCAAGCTCCTCAGTGCGGCCAACGAGGGACGACTGGCCGCGGCGCAGCGCTTCATAGCGGCTGTCAACTAGGGTTTCTCCCAGCACCACCCATGCGCGTTCGACTTTGCGACGTCCCTTGAGATTGGGCAACACGAGTTCGCGATATTCGAAGAGACTCCCGACAAGCAACCGTGTGGCATCAGAAATTACTACCGTGCTTGGATCGGCCGCCGTCTGGAGGCCGGCCGCACGATTGGGCGTGTCGCCGACGACGGCAGCCTCGAGTGAGGATCCCGAGCCGATGAGATCGCCCACGACCACAAATCCCGTATCGATGCCGATGCGGGCCGTGAGTGCGCCTGCCGAGCCAGCGGCGGTGTCGAGGCAGGCAACGGCTTCAACGATGGTTAAGCCCACACGGATCGCGCGTTCCGCATCGACTTCATGCGCATGCGGGTAGCCAAAATAAACCAGAACACCGTCACCCATGTACCGAGCAACAAATCCATTAAACTGCGTAACAAGGCCACTAACGAGGCCACTGAAGTCGGCGATAACTTCTCGGAAATCTTCGGGATCAAGCCGCTCGCCGATTGCCGTTGATCCAACAAGGTCAACGAACATGACGCTCAGCAGCCGGCGTTCGGGCGAAGGCACGGCGGCAACGAATGGCAATGTTTTGTGAGTCGCCCCGAAAGCAACCCCACAGTCGCCACAGAACCGCTTGTCAGCCGGATTCTCCCTTCCGCACGTGCTGCACTGCCACGGCAACGGGGTTCCACAGTCGCCGCAGTATTTTGTGTTATGCGCAACGGTGACGCCGCAACGCGGGCATATCATTCGACCCGTCCCAGTTGGAAGGGCCAGCGAGAGATTGTGTACTGTAGTTCGGTCAGTACAGAAATATTTGCATTCACTCTTGCCCGAAACAGATGGTAGGGCCATCCGAAGGATGGCCAACGTGACAATCATGCAACATGTTCTGCCAGATATTCAAGCTTATTCGCGCACTGAATTCGAATGTATCGTCAAGGAGATGCGAGCGGAGTATCGAAGCAAGGGCTTGCCGAGCTGGAGCAAGTTCATTAACATAATCTCACGCTCCTACGCCAATAACCACGTGCCCTGTTTATGGTCTCGTCTTCCTTTACGGGGAGTGGAAATCCGAAACCTCATGCTCACCTCCCAATCGTCATTTTTGACTGAATGATATCCGATGATTATTTTGAGCGGCGTTCGGACGATTTGCGGCTTCTTCCCACTTGCGCCACAATCTCGGCCGATGCACGTGTTTACGACGCCCTCGACAGTAACTCTTGCACTCGATAGTGTATATTTCTACTTGTTTTTTAACCAAGGAGGGAAGAATGTCTGCCACTGTCATAAAACGAATCAATCAATTGAAACAGGCCGTGCGCTCTCTTGAAGTGTTCGCGAAAAGACTTAACATTAAAGAAAAGAAATCGACAAAGAAAAAGGCTACGAAAAAGTAGCCAAAGCGAAACTAACAATCGCCGAGCAAATGGGGCGAATGCTCCCGCCCAACATCAATAGGACGTCGGTGCTGCGGCCGGTCCCGATCTCCTTAACTGCGCGATATGCCGCTGTTCTTGGATTTGACCGACCAACGTACGTAATTGCGACATCCTAAAAGGTAACTCTTGCACACGATATTGATATGGTATCTAATTCCTAATCGTTTCTAACTAACCCTGAGGAGAGAGATATGTCTGCCACTGTCATAAAGCAGAGGAATCAATTGAAATCGTCCGTGCGTGTGCTTGATGCGCTCGCGAAAAGGCTTATCAAGAAAGAGAAAAAGGAAGAGGCTGCGAAAAAGAAAAAGGCTGCCAAAAAGTAATCAGCGCGAAAATAACAATCGCCGAGCAGATGGGGCGAAAGCTCCCACCCAACATCAAGAGGACGTCGGTACTGCGGCGGGTCCCGATCCCTTTAACGTCGCGCTATGTCGACGTTCCCGGACTAGAGGGGTACGTTTGCGTATTTAGGTTAGCTCCGACGTCCCGATCGCTGGTCGTAGAGACTACGCACGGGCGCGCGATGACTCTCCTGCCGCGTGATATGTTTCTCGGGACGCCTGGGTACCGACTGTCATCCCGCATGACGGGCCGCATCCCGAAGCGTGGTCTTGTCCCGGGTAAAACATATTGGCTAATCGCTGAAAGCGGCGTCGTTGGTGAATTAGTCGGCGGCACACCGCACGCAAAGACATTTCTCGGGCAGGCAAAATATCTCGGGGCGATTGCTAACGACGATGGACAAATCATCGCGATCCAGCAGTTCACTGCGGCAACCGCCAATCGCAAGGCCGATCATGGAGCGCAGGTCTTCGTCATCGTTGGAACGGGTCCGGAAGTAGGAAAGACGGCAGCTGGCCTCACGGTGCTGCGAATGCTGCTCAACAAAGGGCATTCGACAGTGATCGCGCTCAAGACGACTGGCACTTCGTCTGTTACTGAGATTATGGAATACAAAGACTACGGGGCTACCCAGGTGTTCGATTGCGTGGATTTTGGCATTCCGACGACGCATCCTCATAATCGCAAAGGCATGGATCGCCTGTTTGACCGGATGCTCGACACCTGTCTCTCCATTCCTGCTGATGCGGTCGTGATCGAATGCGGTGGCGACATGCTCGGCGGCAACGTTCCAACATTCCTTAGGCGTCTTAAACGCAGGCGTTCTCTCCCCAAGGTCATTCTCGCAGCGGCGGATTCACTCGGCGCGCTAGGGGCGACCCGGTTGCTGCGAAGCATGGGCCTGCCAATAGACCTTATTACTGGCCCTTGCACCGATACTACGGCAGTGCAGCAGCGAACGCAGACGCTGTGCGGAATTCCCGCCATGAATTTGGGTCGGACCGAAAACGGCGGCGCGGTATCTTGAGAAAATAACGATGCTTTAGGCGCCTAGGAGCGCCCTGCGCAGACACAGCAACGAGCTGTCAAACCCGCCTTTTGTGCGCGCCAAAATCCTTCGACAGGATGCTGGCAGCCTTGTTGATGAGGTCAACGTTCCGATTCAGAACATCGTTGCGGGTCATGGTATGTAAGTAATTCGATACCACGCCAAAATCCTCGATCTCGCTGCCAATGTGTCTTCTGACGCGCTGGAAACGTCGGAAGGGAATTGAAAAATCGATGCTCTTAGGCAAGTTTATAAACGGAGACTCCTTCGCATCCTTAAAGTAATCCTTGAACTGGGATTGCCTGCGCACGCTCGCTCCAGCCCCCGCGGTCGACTTGTCGACACCAAGAATCTTCCCGCCGTGATCCTGAAACCCGGCCGCAAAAACTTCGGCGGCGCTGCGCGACATTCCGTCTGTTATGACGATGACCGGGCCGGGATAGAGCCGCCCTTTGGCGTTGCATGAATCGGGGTCGGTGATCGGGAAGCTCGCCGAATAGGGCGCTCCAGTTTCCATCGCGCGCGCAACGGATTCAATCCAGGGCTTCAAACCCTGGAAAGCAAGCTCGGCATTGCTTGCCTGCAGCTTGCAAAATTGCAGCATGCGGGGAGTGTTGATCAGACACAGCCGCGCCGGCTCGATCCTAATTTGCGGATGGTCCGGAGCGAAGAGCTGCAAAAGCCTCTCGGCAGCGGCCGTCTTTCCGCCCGCGTTGCTGCGGACATCGACAATCAAGCCGTCCTGAGGAAGTTTCGTGATCTTCGCAATGATATCCTCGATGAACTGGCCCGCATCGGGGACGTCGAACGTGAAAATGCGCAGGTATCCGAACGTGCCCGAGGGCGTGTTGACCTTTCGCGCTTCGGGTTCGTCAGTCCCTCCGCGCGCAAACAGCAACCTGCGGAGTTTCTGAACGTGACGCGTGAGTGAATCTCGGGCCGAATCCATCCCGGTTTTAGCATTGCTGGAAACCCGCCACGGCACCCGTATCTCACGCTTCCTGCCACGCTGCGGGGAACGATATCCCACGATGACCCAGTCCTCGTCCGGCGGAAGAAGTATGCTGAGCGGACGTAGCGTAAGGGTTTGCAAGCCGAGCGCATGCCGGGCCGCGGGGTTGCCGGCGCCGGAAGGACTTTGCGCACCGAACAACGCCACTGCCTGGTCGATCGGGACGCCGTTCCAGGCCAGGATCTCCACGCCCTTGCGAAAAGCACGATCGGAGAAGAATTTCCTGCGAACCTTGGTAGCAAGGTAGGCGGGATGATTCCCGTCGTTGCAAAATTCGATCGCGAAGGGGAGCCAGGCGGTGTGACTGGAGAAAGGCTCCGGCAGAAAATAGTTTGTGTGCAGATCGTTCAGCGAGTTGAAGATTTGGGTCATCTCGCGATGGAACGCCCAATCAGTACTGAAGACGCTCGGGAGTCGCTGCTGAAGCAACCGCAGCCGCCGCAATGGGTCCACTGCGTACATTGCGCATTTGAGGGGAAGATTAACGTGCAAGCTTTCGAGGAGCATGATTGCCTGTTGCACGATACGGGCCCGTTCGTGGTGAGTCAGCTCCTCGATCCCGGCAAGAAAGTCATGCAAGGGAAAGCCGGCACTCAATTCGGGCGTGGCAACCTCTAGGCGGGACTGCGGCGATCGGGGTGAATTTGTACCTTTAGTCATTGGCGAGCTCCCTGTGAGTCAACGAAAAGCATTTGAAGTTTACTGAGGTTTGATGCCCAGCTCCCTCGCGATGCGACCAAAATGCTCCGTTGCCTCGGAAATGCGTTTTGCAAGTTCCTCGGGGGTACTCGTTATGGGCTCAGATCCGGCTTTCATCAGACTTTCGCGCACGTCAGGCATTGCCATGATCCGTGCCACTGCCGAATTCAGCTTTTCAATCACTGCGCGCGGCGTGCCGGCAGGTGCTGCAATATATAGCCACGACCCAGCTTCATAACCCGGCACACCAGCGGCGGCGATTGTCGGCACGTCAGGCAGCACTGAAGAGCGCTTTTCGCCCGTGACCCCAAGGGCACGTAATCTGCCTGCAGCGATGTGCGAAAGAATTGGCTGAATTGGCGAAAAGTAGGAATCGAGCCGTCCGGCGATCAGGTCAACCAAGATCTGATTCGTTTCCTTGTACGCAATTGGCGCCAAAATAAGCTTGGTCATTGCTCTGAAGATCGTTACCGCTACGTATGGCATGTGACCTCCACCCGACTCACCTACAGTGATTTTTCCTGGCTGCGTGCGGGCTAACGCAATGTATTCCGAAACGGTGTTCGCTTTGACCGTAGGGTTGATAACGAGCACAAACGAATAGGTAACTAACATGGCCACAGGAGCAAGTGCCCTCTGGGGTTCGAAATTCATGTTGGCGTTGAGAAAGCGCGCCGCCGTGATCGAACGTCCCGTCAACAGAATCGTGTAACCGTCGGATGGCGCAGTGGCGACTGCGGTCTGGCCGATGAGTCCACCCGCCCCGGCTCGATTGTCCACGACGAATTGCTGGCCGAAAACTTCCGTGAACTTCTGGGCCATGACACGAGCGTGGAAGTCGTCGCTTCCCCCAGTACCGCTCGAAACGATAAACCGGACCGGCTTACTCGGATAGGATTGCGCGAAAGCCCTATGGGCAAATATGAATACACTTAATACAAGTGCCAATGTGCATAACCATGTCGAATTACGACGGTATATTACCTGCCGCGACTGGTTACCGCGGCTGATGTGGCGCTCACGCGCGAAATCAACGAGCTGCATCTGGAGGCCCCCTTCATGGGGGCGCGCATGCTGCGTCGGCAATCGATTCGCGTCGGCATCCACGACACGCTGAAATTGGACATAAAGCTTGCCCCCCTCAGTTCGATGTACGAGACCGCGATGCTCGGCAATCTTTAGCGCGATCGAGTCGCGGCGGAGGGCATCCCATTTACGCAGAGTCTTGACGTCGCCCAATTCCAGAAGCTTGGAAAAGCCGACGACATCCGTAAAAGTAACGGCGTCCGGACGCCGCGTGACGTCCGAGCCGTCCCGCTTTGGGGTAGGAATAAAAGCGATTGATTCCACACGAAGAAACTGAGAATTTTAGCTCCGCCAGATGATACCCCCTTAGCGTGAAGTTGCAAATCATGTGCCCCGATTTCACAAATGAATGCAACTCGACTTGCAGAACCTTGGGTAAATCGACAAATTTCGAATTTACTGCCGTTTTGCCGGTCTCCATTTCCATAGCGCGCTCGACGCTCATCGAATACTTCCCTTCGACGCTGTTGCGCCGGCGGGGCGGTGTGAGGCGCGCCGTCATTTGCACGCGCGACTGCCTCACGGCCATCACCTTCGCTCGCGCCATTCACTGCGATCAGCACGAGGTCCGCAAACCCTCCTCTGCATTTGGTGAGTATCACCCAACTGTGGAAGGGTTCAGATTCCATATCCTTTAGGAGCCGGCGACGCTGGTGCGAGGTTTGCACGATGACGCCTGTTTCGCATAAGAAGTTTTGCCGCAGGCAACCGGTAGCTTAAAAAGTCGGCGGCACCGCCGATGGTTCGCTCGCCTGGTTGATGTACTGCGAAGGAAAATACGGCACCTGCGGGCTTGCGGACTCGTCGCTGGCTGCGGCGGATACATGAGGTACGCCCGTCGAGAATACCAACCACGCCGACAGGACGACTGCGGCCAATACAAAAAACGCCGCCCACGCAGTGGTGCGGTCTGGAGCGCGGTGTTTGTGTTCACGTGGCGAGGCGTCCGCAAATTCGTTCGAAACAGTCGGCTGCTTATATGTTGAGCTCATCGTCATCTCCTTGATTCGTGCGCCGGTGGCTGCGCGCCGGCATCGCGTATGGAGCATTCAATCCGCTCCATGCGCAAAAGTATGCGAGCCGGTCGCGGACATTTGAATACGGCAGCCGGGGTAGTTCGAACGGGCTATATGCGACCATGACAAATGCAAGCGTGCCGGTATGAACAGCCGGCAATTTGTAATAGACTGGGCGACGATCAAAACCGTCTGAAGGCGGCGATCCATAAAAATGGGCGGAACGGGGAGCGCCGATGAAAATCCTGATTGTCGATGACCACCCGTTGATCCGTGAAGCGCTGCGGCATGTCCTCGCGGTGCTCGATGCCGACATCGCACTCATTGAAGCGCAGAATTTCGCCGAGGGCCTCGCCGCGGCTTCGGATAATCCGAATCTGGATCTGATACTGCTCGACCTCGGATTGCCGGATGCCGACGGCATCGACGCGCTGACGGAGTTGCGCCGGCTTTACCCGGCAGTCCCCACGGTCGTGCTTTCCGCATCGGAACACCCGGCGACGGTGATGCGCGCGATTGAAGCCGGCGCGATGGGGTTCATTCCCAAAACGACCTCGTCGCATTTGCTGCTGAACGCTCTGCGTCTCGTCCTTTCGGGTGGCGTCTACCTGCCAACCGAAGTGCTGCGGCAGCATCAGGGCACGCCTGAGCCGGCGCTGCGCCTCGCTGTCGAAGCAAGCGACGGCGGCAAAATGCTGACCCCGCGCGAGATCGGGCTCACGGCGCGGCAGGCGGACGTCCTTGCGCTGCTGGTGCAGGGCAAACCGA
>Ga0068867_100004215_pt1 | contig 10120 bp, 10 predicted proteins | sample KBSMisM32_FD_65649 | JGI IMG/M metagenome (GOLD analysis project Ga0068867, IMG submission 65649) | Miscanthus rhizosphere microbial communities from Kellogg Biological Station, Michigan, USA - KBS Miscanthus M3-2 | ecosystem: Host-associated > Plants > Roots > Rhizosphere > Soil ...
AGCGTCGTGGCGAAAGCGGCTCCTGTCATCCCGAACGAACCAATCATGAGCACGCAGCCGGCGAAGCTCGAGCTGGCGCAGACGGCAAGAATCGTTGCGCCGGCGCGCTCGTTTCCGGTCATCGTGATGAGGTGCTGTTGAGGCCCGCATGCGGCAGCGAACACCTGGCCGAGCACGAGGATCGTGACGATCGGGGCACCTGCTACGAAATCGCGACCGAACCACGCGAGGAGAGGGTGCGCGAGCAACAGTAGCGGGATGGCGGCACACGCCGTGCCAATAAGCGACAGCCAAGCCGCCTTGGTGGTGACCGATTGCAAGCCAGTCCGATCGCCCAGGGCAAACAACGCCGAGACGGTGGGCGCAAACGAGATGGCAACAGCCATCCGTGGCAGCGCCGTCACGGTTGCCACGCTGAATGCAGCCGCGAAGATGCCTGCGTCCCGCGTATTGCCCGTGAGGCCGAGCGCGATCACCGCGGAACGACTCATCAAGTTGTCCGCGATCGTGATGACGGTGAGCGGCAACGTTGGTCGCCACCAATCCTCGGCAGCATACACCGGCTTCACATGGCCGAGCGCCGGCGGACGCAGCCGGCGCACCGTGATGCGGACCAGGCCGAGAACGGCGATCGAGCTGAGGAGGGTGGCTGCCATCGCCAGCGTTGCATCGAGACGGTAGAGGCTGCCCCAGAAGACAGTCGCGACGATCGCGAGCGCCAAACCATCGCGAACAATTCGTTCCGGCGCGAGGGCCGCAATGATTCCGCCGAAGGCGCGAGCGACCGAAGCGCCGATGAGATGCAGCGCAAGAAAAGGCACCGTCGCTATTCCGAGAAGGAACGAAAGGGCGAGTTCGGGGTGCAGCGAGCCGCGCAGGGCGGCGATCCCACAGACGCCAACCAGGACAATGCAGAATGCAGTCCTCGCTATGCGGCGCTGTGAGTACTGAATCACACCGCGCGCCAGCGCCCATTCTCCCTTGGCCTGATAGGCCGGCACGAAGCGCAGGAGCGAGACATGGAAGCCCAATGTCGACAAGTAGCCCAGCAGCGTCACCCAGGCCAGGACATAGGCGTAGACTCCATAGCTGTCCGGGCCGATGATCCGGGCGATCATGAGCTGCGCCACACAAGTCAGCCCGGCGCCGACAATGAACACGGCGAGGGCCGCAATGCTGGCACGTGTGAGCAGCTCGCGGGCGTTTCCCGCAAACACGGCCTTGATGCGGCTCGCTCCCAGGGTCGGCGGGAAGCCGCCCTCGAACGTCTCTCCTGACGCCGCGGCATCGACCCCGATAGGGCTCAGGTCAGATTTGCGCGTCATCTGGCGGCTCGGACAATGCGCCGTCTCTCGACAAGGAATCGGCGGTCGGGCTCAACTTCTCGTTCCAGGACTTCTTTTCGTCCCAGGACTTCGCCTCTAGCATTATCCGCTCGACCGCGTCTTCGAGCAGGCGGCGGTCGAGGGAGTTCACGTGCATCATGCGGCGTCCTTGCTCCTGAAGCATGTCCGCCACCTCACGGATCGTCTCGACTTGCCGAAGATTTGTTTGCAGATCGAATTCGAACAATCGCTCGACCGCGCCCTGGCGGGCTAGCCGCGAGCGGAGGCGAGCCTCCAGCGTCGCCCGGGGCGCGTCGAGGCGAACGAGAAGGTTCGGGCGAGGGATCAACGCCAGCCCGCGCGCAATGATGCTTCGATCGACCAACCGAGCGAACAACGCCATCGAACACAGGGCCGTCAGAAACCCCTGGTCGAAGACGACGATGCGGTCAGAAGCGCTGGCCATCTTCCAGGAGCGGGATAGCAGCGACAGAAATCGGTGACAGCGAACCGACCTTAAGAGAGTGCGAGGCGGCAGGAGGTTCATTAGGCTGGCCGTAAGTTCGTCGGTTCGCAGACCGGTGAGCAGAATGGGTGCGGCGCTAACCGCCTTGGCTGCCCTGCTCAGCGGATTGGCCAACGCAGTTTCGCACCAGGAGAGGCCTTGCATTCTCTCGACCTGGATCGAGCCCCCCTCCGCGGGTCGGGAGCTCTCAATCAGCTGAGCGTCGAAGCCATTCTTCTCGAGCGCCTTCGCCAACGCGTGCGCGAGTGTGGTTTTTCCTGCTGCGGGTGGGCCAAAAAGCTCAATGATCATAGGTCGAACCTTGCGTGATGCGATCGCGAGCAGGCCTCGGCACGCGTTGTGTTGAGCCAGTCGTTGCCGCCAAAGCCAACGACCACGCCTAGAGGATTTAAGCCCGACCCGACGTGGGACCAATTGCTATTCCGGGTTAGAAGATCTTCAGTGTCAGTGCCGTGCACAGCAACGGCGACAGCGCCGCGGCTCAGTGTGGGCTTCGGTCGCCGTGCCAAAACAAGAGGGGGCTCAAGTGAACGGTGTCTATTGCGCAGCGACATCGACGCCTTCTGGACGCAAGGAGATTTCGATCACGTCTCCAGGCTGGAGCTCGGTATCGGCGTCGGCGGTGTGGCGTTCCTTCCCGCTTTTGCCGCTTCGGAACACGGTGATGTCGGCCCTACTGCTGCGGTCCGAACTCCGTGGAGGAGTGAGGCCAGCGAGCTGCAGTTTTTCTTCCACGCTCTGCAGCTTTGCGCGCTCCCCGGTCAGCTTCACAGAAGCGTCCTGCAATTCCGTCAGCAAACGTATCCGCCGCTGATCGTCCAACTTCTCGAGCTCTCTCGCTGCCTCGGCTCCGGATCTCTCCACTTGCATGAGCTGATTGGTCGTCTGCAGTTGGCGAGTTGCGGAGTAGAGCACAGATCGACGGAACTCGGCCACGCGGAAGCTGGGCAGGCTACCGTTGCCATAGGCTGTCCTGGCCTTCTGGAGATCTTGCTCGTCCGCCCGAACCCCCTCTTCTTCGCCTCGCTTCTGCTCCGACAAGACTTGAGCCTGCTTGCTCGCCTTCTCGATAGATCGTCGAAGAAAATCCTTCTGCCGTTCGTGGTCCTCTGAGCTTGCCTTGCGGTACTCGACTTCGAGGTTCACAATTTGCGAGAGCACCGCGTTCGGAAGTGGCGCCGGCGGAATGGCTTTTTGATCCAGCTCGATATTCTCCCCGAGCTCTGTCCTGATGCGCCAAACCCGCACGTTCTGCCGCGCCAGGTCCAACCAAAGTGTAACATATTCGCTACGCAGATTGGCCGCATCGAACGACGTTGCGTTGGCCCGGGCCAAGGCAGAAAATCCCCCGGCGTACGCCAAGGCCTGGCGCACGGTCAAGCGGGGGCGGAACGCCTGCTCGCCCGGACGGGTCACGTCACCGGTGATGAAGACTGGCCTATACTCAACAATGGCCGCCGCGACCTCGTCCCGTTCAAACGTCCGCGTGAGTTCCCGGCCTTCCGGTGTCCGGATGCGAAATATCTTGCCGGCTACGGCGGATTGAATTTTGCTTCGGACGTCGGAAAAGTCGAGGCCTTCGACCATGAATGTGCCGACGACGGGAAAGGTGATGCTGCCATCGATTTGGACCGGGGCGCGCTGTTTCAGCTCGGGAGCGCCGGAGACGGAGATCTCAACGACGTCTCCGCCTTGCAAGCGGTAATCTGCTCGCGCCGGGATCAGCGGACAGCACAGCGCGACCACGAGCAGGCCGGTCTTCAAGGAAACGATGCAGTGTCGGAGGCGCGTCATGTGAGGAAGACAATCATCCCTAACATGTCCGGGTCAAATGCCTCATGCGGAGTACTACTCCTTAGAGCCTTCGCAGTGCTACCCCCAGAACGATCGGCAGTACTACTCCTTAAGGTACAGGACTCAGGAGGAGGCATAATACCGATTCGTTACCTGTATCATCGACCGCCACCTTACAATCGTAAGTCTCGCCGCGCTCTGTAGAACTGACAGGTGCCGAGGGGAGTGGTTCATGCGGCATGACACCGAGGGCGTTGGCCTTCCTGACCGTGCGCGCAAGACGTTGTTTGACGCCCATCGAGAGGCTGGGAGAATGAGCGACGTTGCACGGCAAATCCGGCCCAATGATCGTAGGCGCGGTCCTTTGCCCCATGAGGCCATCCTCTTTTTGCTGCGGCCTGCCTCTTCAGCACGGTGGCTTTCCACGCAAGAACATCAGAACGATGCCGACGATTGCGCTTTGGACCAGTTGGTGCGTCGGATTCTGCCTGTTGCGGGGGTGATTGCATGATCCTGGACGTGATCATGGATGGGCTGCTCGCGTCGGGGCTGGTCTTGGCGACGGCGACCCAGCTGCGATTCGGTGAAACTCCGTTTGGGCCAGGCGAGCTTTGCCTTGCCGTTTGGCTCGGCTTGTTCCTGTGCGTTCGGCCTTGGCGGCCGGCGCCGACCTCGAACGCTGCGCTCACCCGTATAGCCGCGTTCTGGCTGATCCTGATCTTCGCCGAAAGTGTCGGAGCCATCGTGGGCTTCGCAACCGAGCCGTTCTATGACACCACTAAGATCCTTCACGACGTCATCGCCTATTTGTTCTTGTCTTGCGTCGCGTGCACCATGGCTCTCGATCTGGCGAGCGAGCACCGCCGCCGGCGCGTGACGTGGCTGGTCGTGTTGTTCGGCGCTGCGTCTCTGAGCGTACAGGTCGCTCACGGATATGGATTGATCGGTCTTCCCATCCCGGTCGAGCCTTGGTTCTACGATCGCTTGGCAGGTTGGTCCCAGGACGCAAACCAACTCGGCCTCGTGAGTGCATTGCTCGCTGTGATTGCGATCCATGTAGCGGCGGCCGCGTCCGCGCTTGTGAAGATGATGGCGGCGGCTGCTTGCGCCGTAGTGGCCGTCTCCGTCGGCGTGCTCACCAGGAGCGACTCCTTCACCGTGGGCCTTCTGGCCGCGGGCGTCGTCTTTCTCACGATCAAGTCCTCACTGTGGCTGGCAACGTTCAAGCAAGGCGTGTCCTTGCGGGCGACGCTAGTAAGCCTCGCTCTGCTCGGGTTGCCAATAGTCACGGTCGGTGCCCTTCCGCTCGCCCCCGCAGCGGTCGATCGTTTGGAAGCCAAATCCGGCGCCCTCTATAACGAAGATGACCAGGGCAACTTACGGTTTCAGCTCTGGGCGGAAGCCTACGACAAAGGCATGGGCGCCGCGATGTTGGGGCTTGGACCGGGCCCCCACTTAACGAAAACGAAATCATGGAAGCGCGCGCCCCCCAACAAATTCGAAGCCCATAACACCCCCCTCGACCTGTTTGTCCAGGGCGGGCTGTTGGCACTTCTTGATATCGCCATGCTCTATGCGTCGCTGCTTCTCGCGACCATGAAAGCCAAGCTACCGACCCTGGCGGCGCTCTCTTGCGCCTTCATCGTATTCAGCATGTTCCACTTCATCATCCGCCATCCGATCTTCTGGTTCGGAGTCGTGCTCTGCTTCTTGGAAGCCGCCTCCGTCCTGAAGCTCTCGCGTGGCGTAAATAGCGCGGAAGCAGCTCGGCCATGACAAATGATTCCAACGGATACGAAGCTATGAACACACGGCGGTCGACTGGAGTTCCCCTGCGCGAGTTCATCAACATTCTCCGTCGCCGGCGGAGGTTGATCGTCGTCGCTGTCGTGGTTGCGAGTGCACTAGTCGGGACGGTCGCACTGGTCTTCCCGCCCCGGTATACAGCGACCGCTGGGGTCATCGTTGATCCGCCGAGGGGCACCAACGGCGGTTCGGAGCTCAGCGTTGTCGGGGTGTTGGACGATGCCGCAATTCAAACGCATGTCGCGGCTCTTCTCTCGCAAAGCCATCTCCAACACGTATTTGATCGCGCTGTCGCGGAACGCGGGCCGGGCCCAAAGGAAATAGGGGGGGTTCTTGGTCGCGAGGAGTTCTCGATCGACAATTTTACAAAACGCATTAACGCGTTCAAGGATACTCACTCGCGGATGATCGGGATCACTTACATATCGACTGACCCGGCCTTCGCAGCGGCGGTCGCGAACCGGAGCATGGAGCTCTATCTAGCGACCCTCGCGGAGCGGAATATTGCCGACCGTAACGACGCTCTGCGCAGCCTGAGCAAGAGTATCCCTCGCGTCAAGGCGGAAGTCGAGCGCGCCGACGCGGCGCTGCAAAGCTATCGCATCAAGCACGGCTTCACGGAGGCGAGTAGGGTGGATATGGTCGACCAGCAACTCATCGATCTGAACCGCCAATTGGCAGTCGCCAGATCGGATCTCGCGATGCTGCGTGCGCGACCGACCGCTTTGAGCGTCGGCCATGCCACGAATCAGAGCCAATTGGCCGAGGAAAGCAGCACTCTGGAGACGCGGGTGCGGCAATTGGAGCAACGGATCGCCATTTTACAGGACGCCAGCAACGAGGTGCGAGAGCCCGAGGCGCAGCTGCGCGAACTGCAGCGTCAAGCAACGACTTTCGCTCAGCTGTATGATGGTCTTGTGCAGCGTGAAAAGGCAATTTTCGCGGGGGGAGAAGTTCAGCCAGACGTACGCATACTATCCTTTGCGTCTATCCCGACTCTCCCGAGCTCGCTCAACCCGCTCCTTTTTATTCCACCTGCTATGGTTCTCGCCTTGATCGGCGCCGGGTTATTGGCGGTCTTGCTTGAGCAACTCGACGGGTCGTTGCGCACCGAGCGGGACGTCACCGATGCCCTTGGTATCCCCTGCATCGGGAGCGTTCCGCAGCCGGTCGGCAGCAAGAAGAGCTGGTTCCGGCGTTTGAACTTTGACATGCTTTCGACAGCAGGCTGGACGGCCATGCGTCAAGGCATGTTCGAAAATCTCGCCGACGCTGGCAAGGCTCAGTTGCCAAGGCGCAATTCGTCAAGAAAGCGCATCGGCCTCCCGCCGCATCAGTTAATTCCGCAGGACGAACGATATACCGAGGCCATTCGATCGGTTGTTGCTGCAGCGTTGCAGCTGGCGAATCCACAAAGGTCAACAAAGACGTTGCTCGTTACCTCCAGCGTGCCCGGCGAGGGAAAGACGGCACTGGCTATCAGCTTTGCGGCGTATGCCGCGAGAATTCAGCGCCGCGTTCTATTGATAGATCTTTCCTTCAGGAGTCCATCCATCGCGGGCCAGCTTGGAGGATCCGCGGAAGGCGGGATCCTCCAAGTCCTGGAGGGCCGACCACCGGCCGAGCTGACAAGAGCCGCCGAAGGCTTGGGATTCGACTATCTGCCTCTGCCATGCGGCTCGGTGGACCCGGCCGCAATACTTGCAGTTGAACGGGTGCCAAACCTTCTGCGCCAATTGGAAGGGAGCTATGACTGCGTGGTGATCGACGGTGCGGCGTTGCTCAGCGCGACGGAGCCGAGGTTGCTCGCCTCGATGGTCGACAAAGTCCTTTTTGTCGTCAAGTGGGGAAGTACGCCGCGAGAGGTTGTACAGAATGCGTTGCGGCTACTGCGTTGCCCCGCAACTGGAGGACAAGATCTGCGAAACGACGTCACGGCCGTGATCAGTCAAGTCGACCTCGAAAAGCATGCGCGTTATCGGTATGGTGACTTTAGTGAACATCTCCTGCACTTGAAGTCCAATCCTGCGTGAAGCTGGTCGAGATCGGTGAATTCGTGAAGCGCGAGTTTGGGAACGAGGACCGGTGCGAGCACCGAAGGCGCCGGCCTGGCGTTGGCGGAGAAGCATCATGCGCGAACCGACTATCAGAAGTGTTTTTGACGCCTCAACTGCCACCGCTGTCGGCGGTGGCTCTCTAGGGCGGATCGGGCTGCTGGTGATCTCTGTTTTGCTCGGGGTCACGGGCCAGGCCGTTGCTACCGAGCAACCCGAGCATTTGCATCTGACCGTCAACTTGGTCGGCGACTTTACCGGGGCCGCTTCGGCCGGGTTCAATCTTGCCGATGTAAGTACCCAGTCCGCACTCAGGGCGTTACCGGAAGGCATGAAGGGTGTCTACTGGCTGGGTAATGGTTACAATCTTGAATGTTCGTGGCGGCTTAGTGATAGGCAGATCGGGGATCTGGTCCTGGCGATCAAGGATAACCCGAAGTTCAGCGGCATCTACTACATCTCGGATGAGCCCCATCCGGCGGTATGCCCGGACGCGCCTAAGCGGCTGGCGGAGCGCAGCGCGCTAATCCATTCGCTCGATCCGCGCGCCCGGACCTTCGCCGTCGTCCTAAACAGTTCCACCGCGCCGACAGAGTTCGCGCAAATGAAAGACTCGATTGACTACATCGGCGTCGATCCGTATCCCTGCAATTTCAGGAACGAGCTTACCGGGTGCAGTTACGCCGCGCTCCGCGAGCGCATCGACCAAGCGCTGGCGGCTGGCATTCCGAGCAGCCGCATCGTACCGGTGTTTCAGACGTTCGGGCAAGTGTGCATAAGCTCTCGCCGCAAGTACTCCCCGTACTACCGTTTGCCCACGGTGGTCGAGACGGAAATTATGCTGGGCATCTGGGACGAGAAGGTTCCGGTGAAAGACCGGCCCTTCGATATGGCTTACTCTTGGGGAAAACAGCCAGCTGTGGCATGCCCTACGTTGCAGATGGCGGATGGCGGTTCACAACCGGACCTGCGCTCGTTTTACAAAAGCTATTTCGCGCGCATGAAGGGTGTCGTTCCTGCCCGCTGACACTTCACCAGACTCTCGGAATACATCGGGGCTCTCGTGTCGGCAGCGCATCTCCGCCGCGGGTGTGCTTTTTGATGCCAGGTCCAGGCGGTCCGGATAATTGTCGAAAGATCGGAATAGGCAGGAACGAACTTCAGGATCTTGCGCGCGGCAGAAGTGTCTGCGACCAGGTAAGTTGGATCGCCTTGCCGCCGCGGCTTGACAATATGGGGTACATCCCGCCCCGTTTCCATTTTGATTGCCGCGAGAATTTCCCGTACGGAGTAACCTGAGCCGGTGCCGAGGTTGAAGGTGCCACCAGAATGCCCGTCGAGCAGCAGCTTCAAGGCTTCGACATGCGCGGTCGCGAGATCGGTGACGTGAACGTAGTCTCGGATTGCGGTTCCGTCAGGGGTGTCATAGTCGTCGCCGAACACGGCGAAGTCGCTCACATGCCCCTGCAGCGCCATCATAGCGCGCGGAATGAGATGGGTCTCGTTGTCACGCCATTCGCCGATGCCGCCAGCCGGATCCGCATCACTGGCATTAAAATAGCGCAAGTAGAATACTCCGAACCCATAGGCGCTCCGATAGTCTGCGAGCATCCGTTCGATCATCCATTTTGACACGCCGTAAGGGTTGATTGGTGCGCAGGAAAACCGTTCCGGCAGCCCCTTGCTGTCGGCATTGCCATAGCCTGCACCGAAGAGAACACGATTCGATGGCAACCTGCCTTCCGCATCGCCTGCAGTAGCGCGAGCGTCCCGCCGACATTGTTGATGTAGTCTTTTTGCGGATCCACTATCGATTCGCCGACCAAACTCGCCGCCGCGAAATGCATGACAGCGACGATCTTGTACCGCGAGCAAACCTGCACCAGCGTCGTTTCGTCTATGAGATCGCCAACTACAAGAGGTTCTGCGACAAAAGTGCGATGACCTGTAGAAAGGTTATCATAGACCACGACCTCGTACTGAGCTGCAGGTAGCGCCCTGATGCAATGCGAGCCGATATAGCCTGCGCCTCCTGTGACGAGAACAGTCGGTCGATCTGTCATTGCCGTTCCATCGGCCGATTTAACCGTCGAAAGGCCGGTGCGACATAGCTGCGGGCTAATCGACCGGCGGAACGACGTGGCTGCGTGGTCAGAAGGGCAGGGTAGCCGAAGACCAACCCTCGTCGCCAGCATCTGCCAGGTTTTGTTGTCCCTGGCGTTTGCAAGTGGCCTTTGAAGAGATGGGACTTCATGGTTGAACGTCCTGGCTAGGCCTCGCCACATCCACACTTAAAGCGATCTATCTCCGGAGTTTAAGGGCCTATATCGCCTATCTAGGAAAACTCTTCGCGCGAATTACTTGCGAAACGGGACAAGGCTATCGGCCTTTAGGTCATTGATGCCCTTCCGGATCGGATGGACTGCGTATGGTTTATCGGTGATCGGAATCAAGTGCGCCGTGACTTGGTTGATTTCGGGGGGTTCCCCTAGGTTATCCCCCAGCGGCTTGTTTGCCTGACCGGTTTCGTTGGCTAACTGCTGCGCTGGGGATCCGTTGTTGATCCACCAGATTGCCGCCTGTGTCCGGTTGTGGACCCGAATTTTGCGAAGGAT
>Ga0068867_100004232_pt1 | contig 10099 bp, 8 predicted proteins | sample KBSMisM32_FD_65649 | JGI IMG/M metagenome (GOLD analysis project Ga0068867, IMG submission 65649) | Miscanthus rhizosphere microbial communities from Kellogg Biological Station, Michigan, USA - KBS Miscanthus M3-2 | ecosystem: Host-associated > Plants > Roots > Rhizosphere > Soil ...
CCCGGCGGCGTCAGATAAATATTGGTTTGAAACCGGGCCCAAGTTTCCCGGGTCAATCTCTGACACATCATCCCGAGTTTTGGTTCGGATGAATTCACGGAATCCAAAATAAGGGTATGACCGTCGCGCATGTCATTCAGGATGCCTTCCAACGCCGCGGCGCTGGAGCCACCCCATTTCAAGTTCTTTTTTGAATTGGCTTCGGCGGTTTTGACGTAGCCGCGGTTTCCGCGAATGGTCCAATCGTCAAAATCCTGCACCGAAAACAAATTGCCGTAATAGCCGGGATTTTTGCGGTGTACGATGAGAGGCTTCTTTTCCCAATATTTTGCAAAAAATTCGTCCTTGCTGATGGGGGCGATCAGGCTTTGAAGCGTGACCGTTTCGTAAAACTGCTGGGGCTGGCCAGAAGACATGGCCTCGCTCCCCGGCTGCGCCGGAGCCTCGGCCAAACTGGAATGAGCGGGCTTCATGGACCTTATCCTTTTGGCTGTTGTTTCAGCATTGGTCGCTATTTTACAGGGAAATTCCACTTGAAGCTTAATCCAGATCAAGCCCGGCGCCGAAGGCTTAAGACAGCTGGCGAAATTTCGCTTACCCTAAGTTATTCCGGTAAAAGATTGGTTTTCGACAAAGGGTTGGCTAGTCGGCCAGCGCCCAAGGCCAGCGCGGCAGCATGACCCTGGTGGCGGCGCCAGGGTGAGGCAACCGGGCGGAGGCAAATCCCCGTTCGCTACTCCGTCTCCACATCGCAGCGGGACGCGCACGACCAATCGCGGGCGGGGCGATGCCGGGGGCGACGGTTCGCCGGCATGTCGCGCTCTTACGACCCTAAACGGCGACAGGAGGCCATCGGATCGCTAAGGATTTTGCAATAAAAATGGATCGGCTGGACCAGTTATCATCCAATCCGGGAGCGGACCAAGTCCCGCCCTAAAACCAAAATAGTCCCCGCCACTTCTGGCGAGGACTATCCTGGAACTAAATACAAGCTTTAGTCGAAAGAACTGACTAGAGGTTAGTCAGTACCGTCGCCCGCCTGCTGCACGATCGTGCCGACGTCATCGAGCGCGCCGTCATCATAATAGATGGTCTTGATGGTGCTATCGCCCACCTTGCTGACCGCGTAGGTCACGGCGGCGCTGGCGGACTTGGTGCTGGCGCTGAGCAGGAGACCAACGGCGGGAGCGGTCACGGCCACCTGAGCGGCGGTCTTGATCGCCGAGCGGCGGGTCTGGTCAACAGTCTTAATTTCTTCGGCCATGTCATTACCCCGTTTTGAATACTTCCGTGTCATTCCCTATGAACACACGATGGAGACATTTAAAGCAATTACAGTGCCAACAGTTTTATATGAGATATTTCAAAGGCTTGCTGTTTTTCCGGCTTTTGGACTGTGTCATTGTGTAAAAAATGTTTGCAGCCATTTGAAACAAGCTTGGGCCCGCGCTTTGGTTAATAATCCGTCAGAGTCCGGACATCGCATTGATGGAAAAGGCGATTTTCTAGTGACAGGAAAACTTTTGGTTGTGTCGGTTTCACCGACAGGTTGTCACGGGCCGACCGAAAAACGCGGCACGGGGTATCAATATATTGATTTTCCCCAATAATTTTCGAGCTCGGGCCGTTGAGAACGATCCACAACCCCGTTCCGTAAAGGAATGGTCAGGGCGTAGCAGCCAATCGTGACAATCCATCGAGACGATGCCGTGGGGTCGCTCATTGGTCCCCACACGGGCGGTGATGGCACTTGACCGCCAGCGTCTTCTGCGGACCAAGGACCATTCAACCGGGCCAGCAGCCTTCAGTCAGGATAGCTGGCGGGACTGCCGGGACGCCCCTCGCGATTCAGATTATCAATAATTCAAGCATGTCTCGCCAATGATGCCCTTCAGGACCCGACGGAAATTGCACAATGCCGGATAAATTGCGCCCGCCAATGGCGCCGGAAATGCAGCTTCTCTTGGCTTGCGCGCAGGCTCGCCTTGCCGCGGAGGATGAAAGCCTCATTCGGCAATTGCTTGAGGGAGAGCTCGACTGGACGCTGTTCGCGCAAAAAGCGATTCATCACGGCTTGGGCGGAATGGCCGGACAGACCTTGAATCGCCTGGTACCGGATTTGGTGCCCGACGACATCCTGATTGCCTTTCGCGTACATAACAATCGGGTGCGCGAGAGAAACCACCAGTTGTTCGACGAGCTCAAGCGTGTAGTGGCGGTTCTGTCAAAACAGGGCGTTGATGCGATCCCGCTCAGGGCGCCGCTCCTTGCGTTCCAGGCTTACGACGACCCTGCATCCCGGGAATTTCTCGATATCGACATCCTGGTTCAGGATGACGATCTAACCGCGACGATGACCGGGCTGGGCGCGTTGGGATATGCGCGCGATCCGAAATTGTCTCACACGCAATCCGCAATGATTCAACAAGCTGAGGGGCGGGAGGTCGCCTTCAACCCCGCTTCCGGCATCTCCTTGAGGCCCCACACGCGGCTCACGCCCCCGAAAGCGGGACTCGAGATCGACCACACGCAATTGCGGCGCCGAACACAACAAACGACTGTGAACGGCAGTGCCATGGTGACGCTGTCTCCGGAAGACGCGTTTCTGCTTTTGGCGATCCATGGCGACAAAGACCATTGGCGGCGCATCATTTGGACCTCTGATGTCGCGGCATTCATCGGTTCGCACCCTGATCTTGACTGGAAAGCAATCATCAAGCGCGCCGAGAGCCAGGGATGCCTCCGCGCGGTTCTCCTGGCCGCGACATTGGCCCGCAATTATTTCAAAGCATCAGTTCCCGATGCGGTTGTCGAAGCGGAACGCGCCGATTCCACGATTGAACCACTCGCGGCGCGCATCCTGGCGAGCTGGGTTGCGGACGATCCCGCTGAATCATCTGAAGACCAATCCAAAACGCCCCCAACAACCGCGACGCCAGTTGCCGCCAGCCCCCAACAGCCGGTGCAAGCTCAGGACGAACCAAGCGCGCCAGCGGTACCTGCGCATCTGCGGCAATATACGTTCCAAGTCTCTGCTTCACCTTCGTTCGCGGCCTGGCTCGCTGAAATGAACTCAAGCATCGCTATCACGTCCATAGCGAGCAACATGCTGTTCCTGGTCGGCACTGACGGAGCTGCGAAACAGCTCGCGGTTTCCCAACGCCCAATGCAAAGGGCCATGGGAATTGCTTTTGACGGTCAACGCCTGGTGATCGCGGCCAGGAGCAATATCGTGACTTTCACAGACGCCATGGCTGGCCGGGACGATGGGAGCGAATGTGTATTTGTTCCCCGGGGCTCCAATCGCACGGGCGTTCTGGACGCGCATGATCTTGCCTTCGATGCGAAGGGCAACTTCGTGTTCGTCAACACGAAATTCTCCTGCCTGGCGACGACAAGCACGACGCACAGTTTTCGGCCAATCTGGCAGCCGCGTTTTATCTCACAGCTGGCCGCCGAGGACCGCTGCCACCTGAACGGCCTCGCCATGCGCGATGGCCGCGCCGCCTATGTCACGCTTTTCTCGGAAACGGATTCGCTCGAAGGCTGGCGCAACGTGCCCGCGAAATCCGGCATGATTATCGATATTGGGACAAACGAGATTGTCTGTGGAGATTTGACAAAGCCGCATTCACCCCGGTGGCATCAGGGAAGGTTGTGGGTTTTAAACTCGGGCACCGGTGAAATCGGCACGGTTGACCTGAACACCGGCCGCTTCAATCCGGTGGCCTTCTGCCCCGGATTTTTACGCGGCCTCGCCTTTGCCGGCCCTTATGCGCTGGTGACCACTTCGGGCATCCGGTCCAGAGCGGCGTCGGTCGGACTTGCGCTCCTGGAGCGGCTGGAAGCGGAAAAACGGGAGGCGCGCTGCGGTGTTCATGTGATTGACACCAGAAGCGGCGAGGTCCTGCATAACCTCAGTATTGAAGGCGGAACAAACGAACTTTACGACGTGATTGTCTTGCCAAAGATACCGCGGCCGGCTCTTGAGCCTGCCGAGCAGGATGAGACCATCACGATCGAGGTTTGAGCCATCGTCGATCGATCACGCGACATAGGCGGAATTTATTGGCGGTCCACGACACCGTTGATGATTGAAATGGCTTCTTCCAAGGACGAGAAAGTCAGCGCATAGCAGTCGATCTGAGCTATCCAACGGATCATGTCGTTCACATTGTCGTGATCGAGACGACGGCTTAGCGCCACACATTGGTCCATCAGGCGGGTGAAAGCGGCAGAGCGCGACAAAGGCTCAAGTCTCGTCGGTTTCCCCGCGACATAGCGGGGGAAAATTATGTGGCTGACCAACGCCGGCTCGGACTGGACTGCGGCGGGTTTGGGCGGAATATAGCGCACGATTTTGCCGTCGTTGCGCCGGTGGATCGGTAAGGTCGCAATTTCGGGATACAGGCGGCCCATTAATTCCCAACCGCTTTCCTTTACGCAAACTGCAAGCGGGACGGCCGGTACGCGAAACGTGCCCCGTTCAATAAGACCCACCTCGTCGGAGAGATAGCGATATCCGCTGTGGGTAAGCGCTGCCGTCAACGAAGACTTACCGCTGCCCGACTCAGCCGGTAAAAGAACGCACTTGCTGCCCTTTGTAACCACGCCGGCGTGGAGATTCAGGAGAAAGTCATAGGAATTGACCGCTGTTACCCACAAAAGCCCCTTTACCAGCGGTCCGAGTTTGGAAAGCCTGTGCGCCTTGTCTTCGGGCTTTCCGTCGCAATAGATGTTGCTGCTGATTTGCTTGTCGCCCCAGGGGGTCGCGGAAATATCGATGACCAGGTTGGGGGTTTCTCTTTCCTCTGATTTGAGGTGACCAATGACGGCATCCACCATTCGCTTCTGTGCTTGGGCTCTATAACGGATAAGCGCGTAAGTCCCGAGCAAGCGATAACGTCCCTCGACCTCAGGCACGAACGGTTCAAAAGGCGGCATTTCTGCTTGACGATCGTCGCGATCGGTAAGCGCTCGAGTGTTTTGCGTTGAAGGGGATGCGGCCGGAGAGCTTCCAGCCAGCAGTCCGTGTGAATCTAGCGCTTCCAAGGTTGATGTCACCCAGCCATCAGCCTGCTCGTCCGTCACGGCGAACTTGCGGCCTAATGCGCCAGTCAAATCCAAAACGGGCGTGCCTTCCTGCAGCTTGCGCACCAGGAAAGCCGCGGTGGTGTTTAACCCGATCAGGGATTGCGCCCGCTCTGAGAAGGCCACCAAGTCGTCGTCGAGGGGGAAAAATGCCAGATCAGGACTCAGGGTCACCGTGTCCGCCACCCGGGCCTCACCGATTGTCGCCAAATCTCGCATGCGGCCAGATTAGTCATGGAAGATTATTTCTCCATTAACCGGCCGGAAAGTCCAGCCGATCCGGCGCCTGAGGGGCCAACAGAACTAAAAGGCCCGGTCTTTCGCGATCTTGGCTCGAACCTCTGCAAGGAGCTTTTGGACCCGGGGGTCGCCCGAACTTTCAACGGGCGCCAGAGCACCCAACGCAGCCTGGGGGCTGCCCTGGCCCATGCGCAGACCGGCCAGACGCAGGCGCGCATCGATAAAATTGGGATTGGCGGCAATAGCATAGCCAAGGATCGTCACGCCGGGCTCGATATTGCCGTTATCGATGACGATTTGAGCCATCTGAGGAGCGAATTCCGGATGCGCCTTCACAAATTCTTTCGGCAAAGACAGCACGGCATTGGCGGCGTTTTTCTTATCCTTCGCCCGCGACAAAAGCACAGCTCTGTAATAGGTGCCAAACATCTTCGATGTGGCAAAAAAGGCGTCGGCTTCCTGCTTGGCCCGTATAGTGTCGTTCTGCTTCAAGAAGATTTCGATTCTGGCTATCCGGGCCTCGGGGATTGTCTTCGGATAGACCTTCAGGATCTGGTCCGCATAGGCCAGCGTCTTTCCCATGTCACCGGAGCGCTGGAGCCGTTTCAACCTGGCCCGCATGACCCCGCCGTTAATGGGATCAAGTGTAAAGGCTTCGTCCACCAGTTTGTCGGCCATTGCGGTGTCGTTCTGCGCAAGAGCGATGCGTGCGCGCGTCAGCAAGCCGGACGAGCTCCGCTTGAGGGAGATGGCACGGTCCGCCGCCGCGGCGGCGTCCGGCAGCTTGTCCAGGGACTGCAAGGCCTGGGCCCGGCCCAGTAGAATTGCAGATGCGATTTCGCCTTGTGCGTTTTTGGCCGGCTCGGGAAATTCGTTCAGCAGATTCACTTCTTTGTGAAGGTCTAACATCACATTGAACAAGATCGGCAGGACCAGCGCATCCGGTGCGCCGTTCAGGCGCGCCTGCCGCAATTCCCGTTCCGCCGGTCCCGAGCTCCCGAGGCTGTACATGATGCGCGCCGTCGTCACGTTGAGCACGCCCTCCTTCGGCGAGAGCGCGGCAGCCGCTTTGATGGAAACAAGCGCCGAACGGTACTGGCCAGCAACCAATAGCTTTTGTGCTTCCTGACATTTTCCGCGCGCGGCCGGGTTCTTCACAGGGCAATATTTGGCTGCGAGCGCGTCCGCCGGCGTGGCCGGGGCCGCGAAAGCGGCTGCCCCTCCCCACATGGCCCAAATCACCAGAGTGGCGCCGAAAATCCGTCGCGGCCGGGTGACGGTCTTCACTACCGCCAGTTGACGTGTTCCCACAGCACCCTCCAGTGAATGACAAATGCTCGCATCGTCCGATCTGTCGCGGCGACCCACTTGGGCTCCATATCACGCTTGGAGCGAGATTGCTTGCAAGTCCCCGTGAGATCATTAAAATATAACAATATCAATATGTTAAGAAATTTACCGCTGCTGGCAGGCCACTGCCGCATACCCCGGACCGAAAACGATCTGCCGTCCCATTCATGGACAAATGCAAGCAATATTAATGCTTTAACAGGAAAATGCTTCCTTCATCGGGGGCTCCTGACTATGTTCGCTCCATTCTGGGGCAAACCCGGCTGGTTTGTGGTCCCCAAAAATTGGAATGCGCTTTGCAGGCGGCTTGCCAAGACGCGCAGCTTTTTTCGCGAGGAGATATCCGGTGGGCGCTTTAAGCATCTGGCATATTCTGATTTTGGGCGCCATTGCGTTGGTCCTGTTCGGCGGCCGCGGCAAGGTTTCCGACCTGATGGGCGATTTCGGCAAGGGCGTTAACAGCTTCAAGAAGGGGCTGGCCGAGGGCGCCAAGGAAGAGCCCAAGGTTATCAATGCCGACGCCGCCGCCAAGGACAAAGTCAGCGCCTGATCGCTGACCCGAGCCTAAAAGCGCGGGGGCGCGGCTAAATGTTCAACATTTTCAGCTGGCAGCACATTATCATCCTGGTCGTTATTGCGCTGGTCGTGGTGGGGCCCAAGGATTTGCCGCGTCTGATGCGTATGGTGGGAAGCTGGGTGCGCCAGGGGCGCAGCATGCTTCAAGGATTGAGCAAAAGTTTTGTCGAGATGACCGGTACCGAAGACCTCAACGAATTGCGCGCCGAGCTCAATGCGATTAAGCGGAAGCATCCGCTTTCCAGCCTGCAGTCCGCGATCACCGCCGCAACCGAGCCGCCCCCTCGTGGTTAAGCCCACCGCCGAAGACGAAGCCGCCCTCGACGCCACCAAGGCGCCGTTGATGGAGCATCTGTTGGAACTGCGCACCCGCCTGATCTGGGCGGTGTTGTCGTTCGGCATCTGCTTTGTGATCTGCTTCTTTTTCGCCAAGCCGATCATGACTTTCCTGACCGAGCCTCTGCACCGCGAGATGGTGGGCAAGGCCAACGATCATCTGATCTATACCGATCTGACCGAAGTATTCTTCACCAACGTCAAAATAGGCATGTTTGGCGGGTTTTGTTTGGGTTTTCCCGCCATCGCGGCGCAGATATGGATCTTCGTGGCGCCTGGTCTTTACCGTCACGAAAAACGCGCTTTCCTGCCCTTCCTGTTGGGCACGCCGGTGATGTTCATTATCGGCGCGGGCTTCGTCTATTATTTGATGCTGCCGATGGCGGTGAAATTCTTTGTCGGTTTCCAGACCGCCGGCACGCCCGACACCATGGGCATCCAACTTCAGGCCAAGGTGAGCGAATGGATCGGGTTTGTGATGACCTTGATCATCGCCTTCGGTCTTACCTTCCAACTGCCGGTGATCCTGAGCCTGTTGGCCAAGGTCGGCATCGTCACCGCACGCGCCCTGCGCGAGATGCGCCGCTATGCGATTGTCGGCCTGTTCGCTGTCGCGGCAATCTTCACACCGCCGGACGCCTTCTCGATGCTCGCTTTGGCTGTACCGCTGGTGGCCCTGTATGAGTGCTCTATCCTTTTGGTGGTCATGATCGAGCGCAAACGGGCCAAGGAAGACGCCATCAGGGCCCGGGAAAGCGCCAGCTAACCGTGGCCGTGCCTTTCGGCGGCTTGGCCGAAAACCTCAAATGAGCGGTCTTGGTGATGGCCTCTTTAGCCCAGGTTTTGGCCGGGGCTCGGCTTCAAATTTCCTGTACGCCGGCTTGGCTTACCTTCTTTTTGACCGGCCACACATGCTTAACGTCTGACATTTCGCTTCTCAGGCCGCCCAAAAATGTAATCCAGCTTTACAATTTGACGCCTTCTGTGCCTGTGGAAACATTTAAACCATTGATATATATATAATATTTTTATTGGCATGGGTTCTGCATATTTTTGCCCAACGATGAACCGGAGAACTATCATGCGTATGTCCAAACTCTTTGCTTCCACGATCCTGGCCACGGTTGTTGGCACAGGCGCCGCCCTCGCTGACCCCGTCTCCTTCACCTGGAATCCGTCGGGCGCTGGGATTTCTACCGCTGGGCCGTTTACCGCCAGCAACATCACCGTCGCCGATTTCGCGAAGATCGATATCTCTAATCCGGGCGTGGTTGTGGAAGACGCCATCCTTAGAGTGCAGAGCTTCAACGCCACCACACCGGGACTGGTAAGCGGCAGCGGCCTCATCGCTGGCGCAACCCCTTACGCCCTGTATTTCGTGGTGCACACGACCTCCCACCTGACTAATGTTCCTTTCCCAGGGCATACGTTCCTGGCTGGCGCGTTTGACAGCATCAGCTACACCTTGATGGGCGACATGGGCGGTAACTGCACATTCGGCGCCAGTTTTGGCGCTGGCCCGACGGCGAGCTGCGGTCTCGATACCCAGGTGGCGCTTGCCACGGGTAGTCTGGGTAATGGAACAAATCAGGTCAGCATCCTTGACGGAATTCCCAGTGCAGCCGTGGACGTGACCATTGATAGCGCATTGCCTGGCTTCTGGCTGTCGCCTGCCATTCTCTCCAACCTGCTCTTTGTAACCGACTTCACAAACAATAATTTAGAGACAACCGTCGGCACTGGTGCCAATGCCGGCCTGATCCTGGTCGGCGCATGCGTCAGTCCCCGTCAGCCTTGCCCCGGTGGCGGCAGCTTCGATCTGACCTCGGTTCCCGAGCCCATCACCGTATCGCTGTTCGGCGCCGGTCTGGCCGGTGCGGCTGCTCTCCGTCGCCGTCGCAAGGCCAAGAAGGCCTAAGCCGACTATCCCATCCAATGCAGAAACGGCGCCCTCTCGGGCGCCGTTTTTGTTTGTGCCGGCCGCAAATACAGTCCACGGAACGGCCCGCATGAAGGCCACCGCCATTGGTTACCGTGATCGTCCATGAAAACTATAGCGGCCACAAAATTATTGGCCGGAGATGCAACGGCCCTCGCATTTGGCATGCATTTCATTGCGGATTTTGGCCATCAAATCACAGTTCCCATTTACCAAAAAATTCACATAGCGCCTTTGACAGGCTCGAAAAAAACCACGACAGTTTGAGTTCCAAGGCGCGCGCAGATTGACGCGATACATCAAATTTTATTGATGGGTGGGGGGCTGCCCAACGACTGTATTCGTCGAGAATTGTCAGGGTGTGGTTAGCGCCGAAGTAAGAGTTTTCCGATGAGATAGCGAGACGCTGGCAGTTCAACCAGCGCGGTTATGAGGGGCATGTCATGGGCGTGACGAACAAGGCTCTATCTCTGAATGTCTTGGAAAATTCCGTCGAGACGTGGGCAGAACTCAATCTTCTCGCGCGGCATGATCTTTACTTTGAAACCCGCGTCGCCGATCAGCCCG
>Ga0068867_100004236_pt1 | contig 10095 bp, 10 predicted proteins | sample KBSMisM32_FD_65649 | JGI IMG/M metagenome (GOLD analysis project Ga0068867, IMG submission 65649) | Miscanthus rhizosphere microbial communities from Kellogg Biological Station, Michigan, USA - KBS Miscanthus M3-2 | ecosystem: Host-associated > Plants > Roots > Rhizosphere > Soil ...
GAAGACTAGAATTAATCAAGAAGTTTGTAGATTTTAAAGATAAAAAGATTTTGGATCTTGGAACAGGGGAAGGAGTGTGGCTAAATGAATTTGTAAAATTATCATCTCCAGAAAAAGTGTTTGCTTCTGAATATGATCCAGAACAAATCGAATTTGTAAGATCAACTAATCCAACAATTCCACCAGATAATATCGTTAATTGTCCAGGTGAAAAACTAGCATTTGCAGACAATACTTTCGACATCGTTTTTCAAAACGAAGTCTTGGAACATGTACAAGAGGATCAACAGGTCCTAAATGAATGTTATCGAGTATTAGTTTCCGGAGGTCATTTAATTTTCTTTACTCCAAATAGGGGTTGGCCATTTGAACAACACGGAATGTTTATAGGTAAAAAGTATTATTGGGGAAATATTCCATTTCTACCTTGGATGCCAAAGTTCATCTATAAGAAGTTTGCTCCACACGTAAAGAACTATTGGGGTTGGGAATTAGATAAAATGTTAAAGAATTCAGGATTTATTATTGAAACACACACATTTGTATTTCCAGGATTTGATGGAGCAGTCAGAAAATTAGGTCTGCTTGGAAAATTAATTCAGAAGTTCTTTTTTACATTAGAAAAAACTCCTTTTAAAGCATTTGGCATAAGTCATGTATTAATAGCTAAGAAGCAATAGCTTTGTCAGTAAATAGATTCACGGATATTTATGGTATAATATACTGTTAAATTTCAAATTATGAAGAAGAAAGTTTTACAAGTTATAACAGATGCAGGTTCGTGCCATAAAATGGCTGCTGCTTCACTAACAATTGAATTTGAGAAGGTTTTTCCAGGAAAATACGATGTTAAGACTATAGACTTATTTAAAGTTGCAGATATCGAACCTTTTAATAATTCAGATAGATCTTATGCACTTGTCTCTGGAAATAGGGCGTTAGCTTCTATTCACAACCTCCTATTTACTGTAACCATGCAGACTAATTTAGGTTTTGAATTCTTTTCTAGATATGCAAACGGAATGCTTTTAGAAGAGTGTGTAAACATAATTAAATCTGAGAAACCAGATATTGTAATCTGTAATCATCCAGTTGTCGCAATTATTGTTAAGGCAGCGAAAGATAGATTAAAGAACTTTAAATCTGTAGAAGTTGTAGTAGATCCTATGACAGTTCCCATGGGTTGGGCAGATACAAGCGCAGATTTAATAATTTGTGCAACAGGTGAAGCAGTCAACTCACTAGTTAAATATGGAGTAGACATAAGTAAAATTGTTTATCCTTTATTTCCAATAAACCCAAACCTTGCAAATTTAGCAGATAAGCAGAAAGTTATTTCAGATTTAAACTTAGATACATCTAGACCAACTGTATTACTTACAGGAGGAGGGGTTGGAACAAAAGCTCTTAAAAGAGTTATAGATTATATTGCAAAAGAAGATAAATATAACTTAATAATCCTTGCTGGAAGAATAGAGTACTTTAAAGATCAATTACAAAGACAATATGGGGATAATAAACATGTAATAGTCCTAGGATACATTAATAATATTCAAGATATGTACAATATTTCTGATGTTATTATTGCAAAACCAAGTGCCGCAACTCTAATGGAAACGGAATTGTTTGAGAAGAAAGTAGTTTGGACAAAAAATATAGATAAGCTCGACGCTGGAAATATTGAATATGCTTTAAGAAATCCTTTAAATAGGTACATTGGTGATGATTGGGATAAAGTTGTCTCTACACTTGATGAGTTAATTGCATTAAATCCGAGAGAACCAATACAAGGATTTGCAAGAAGTTTTGATGAAAGCGCAAAAATTGTAAAAGAAATAGATAAATTAGTGAAAGAATAATATGTTTACTAAGAACTCCTCATTTAATGTCTTATACACTGAAGATTTAAACTCAACTCACGAATTTTATAAATATATTGGTGCAGAAATAAAGAAATTAGAATCGGATAAAGTTGTAATTGGAATAGGTGATTTTGACTTACATATAGTCCTAGATTCTACAGAGCCTGTTGAAGAATATAAAGTACTAGCATCAAGCACAAATAAAGGTGGTGCAGCTATTTTTTATTCAGAGGTCGATAATATTAATGAGCTCTTTAAAAATATTGAATCTACAAAAGGGAAAATATTATCTGAGATCTATAATAATCACTGGGGTGCTTCTGAATTCCTTTGTGAAGATCCAAATGGATATAAATTTGCTTTCTATCAAATGATTTAATGAAAAAGAAAGTATTAATCCTAATTGGAGATGTAGCAAATGGTCATCGTTCTGCAGCAAATGCATTAACGGATTCTTTCGAAAAACTATTTCCAGATGAAATTGAAATAGAAACAGTGGATGTATTTACGGTTTCTAGAAGCACACAACCTTTTTATAGCGCAGATAGTACTCATTTATTAATTACACAAAATAAAAGTGTAGAGGCTTTTGCGAATTTTTTTTTCAAGTTTTTTAATACAAGTTTTGGTTACGACTTATTTAAATGGTTTGCATCTGAACGACTTTCGAAAACCATTGTCTCAATTTTAGAAGAAGAAAAACCAGATGTCGTTATTTCGATCCATCCAATAGTATCTGGTGCTTTAAATGAAATGAAAGCTGATGGAAGGTTCACTAAAAAATCAGTAACAGTTATTACAGATTTAATTACATTATTTAGGGGGTGGGGAGATACGAGTGCAGATTTATTATTTGCTCCAACTACAGAGGCAGTAAATAATTTAGTGAACTTCGGTGTAGATATTAATAAAATTAAATTTCCATTATTCCCAATAAATCCAAGAATGAAGAACTATCAAAGTAAAGATACTGTCTTTTCTTCATTAAATTTAGATCTAAATAAAACCACTGTTCTTTTAACTGGAGGTGGCTTTGGAATAGAATCTTTAAAAAAGGCAATTGGTAATATCGAAAAGAAAATCGAAAATATTCAATTAATTTTAATCGCTGGAAAAAATATTAACTTTAAATCTTATCTTGAAGATAAATATAAAAATCATAAGGGAATTAGAATTCTTGGCTATGTAAATAATATGCAAGATTTTATAAATGCTTCAGATGTTGTTATTGGAAAACCAGGACCGGCAACAATATTAGAGTTCGAATTATTTAATAAGAAAGCAATTCTTACTAAAAAAATCGGAGAGCAAGAAATTGGAAATATAGCTTACGCAAAATCCAATCCAAACTTTAGATATATTGGTGAAGATTGGGGGATGTTGGAAGAAACTTTAAAAGAGTTGATTAGTGAGAAAGTTGAAAACACTTCGAGAAGGTCTTTTGATGAGTGCGATCAAATTACAAAAGAGATATTTAAGCTTCTATAAAATATTGCTCTGAGTTTCCTACTTCGTCGATAGTTAAAAACTCTACAAGGTTATGATAGAGAATAACGTCATCATGTAAAAATAGTACTTCATCTTCTGAATGTCGTCCTTCACCATCTTCTCTAGGACCGATATTTCCAATATCATCAACCCCATATTCTCCCCAGGTTAGAGAGCTTGCGGTATTAAAGTTATGACTAATGCTCGCTCTCCCAATAATATCCCTTTCATAGTCAGTGGTTGTTAGTTTATTTTGTAGAGTAATTTCTACAACCTTCCTTCTTGGAAGTATTTGTGACATAGCATTTTTTAATCTAGGTGAAAGCTCGGATTGTAATGAAGGGTAAGGTGAAAACGAGCTGGTTATGACTTCAAAACAGTTTTCAATAAGCATTTTTACTTGAGTTTCGAATTCTTTATTAATACTTAAGATCGAGTTGTATCCCTCAATATCAATAATGGAAATTGAAAACTTACCTACCTCTGCAGTAATATGAACGTCAAATAATGGCTTAGGGTAATATGTTTGAGCAAGATATAGAATTGAACATTGTAAATCTTCTAATGACTTTTCATAACTAATCTTTCTATCTTTAATTAACTCGTATTTAGAGGATCTTTTTGCTCCTAAGAAAAAGTTTAACCGAGAAGATGGACGAATTTCATTTGATAACGCATCAGGTTTGCACGGTTCTAGATCAAAAACTCCTTTGTGTGGATAAATATAATTCAAGATATCTTTACTATAAACACACGACATTTCTTCATCTGAAGTTAAGATAACTAATGGTGGTTTCTTATCTAAACTTTTTAGAATGTAAAGTGACATTATTATTACAGCTATCTGACTCTTCATATCGATAACCCCTCTTCCATGCAATCTTGAATGTAGAAAGTTTTCATTATTATCAATTAAGGTTCTCAATCCAGCTTTTGGTTCTATTAGTGCAGTAGTATCAATATGTGCATGGACAATTGGAGTGTGTACATCAATTAATGCAGGTAAGTCTTTCGTATTACCTCTTCTAACTATTTCCTTTACTAGATGTTGTTCAACGGGAGAGTTAATAAATATAATTGGAATATACCCATCTTTGTTTACTGCTGCCTCTGCATTAAATTTAATATATCCACAATCTTCAAGTGGGGCCAGTAGGTCAGCGATATCACTTATTAGAAATAACATGTCAGGGAAATTACCTACGACGGTATTTCTACTTACCAATAGTGCAGAAATATCCTTAATAAGTCTCCCAACTTCGTCAGGTGTAGTGTTTGTATTTAATACTTCAAGTCTCTTTCGAATAGTTATTGCAGAAAGCACTTCGACTTGTTCTAAATTCTCAAAATTCATGCAGAATTTTAGCAGAAATGCTCCGTCTTTGTATACACATTGAAGATTCGGAATTTGTTAGCAACAATCTCAATGGTCTGCTAAAATTAAAGGTACAAAATTTTAAATATGGCAAAAAAAGACTATTACGAAGTCCTTGGAGTCTCAAAATCAGCTTCCAAAGACGAAATAAAAAAAGCATATAGAAAACTTGCAAAGGAAAATCATCCGGACAAGAATAAAGCAGCAGGTGCAGAAGAAAAATTTAAAGAAGCTCAAGAAGCTTACGATAACCTTTCAGATCCACAAAAAAGACAAGCATACGATCAATATGGTTTTGCTGGATCTCAAGCATTTGGAGGCGGAAGTCCGTTTGGAGGAGGTTTTGGTAATGGTGGAGGTAACTTCTCTGCAGATTTTGGAGATTTAGGTGACTTATTAGGAAACTTTTTTGGAGGTGGATTAGGAGGTTTTGGAGGATCACCACAGCGAAGCTCACGAGATAATAGGGGGAATGATTTAGAACTAACATTGCAAGTAGAGTTCTTAGATGCTATTTTTGGAAAAGAAATTGAAATTGAATATAAAAGAAAAGTTGCATGCGATAAATGTAATGGTACAGGGTCTAAAGATGGGAAAAAGAAAACGTGCCATACCTGTGATGGAAAAGGGCAGGTAAGACAAATGCAAAATACCTTCTTTGGAACTATGCAAGTTGTTACAGAATGTCCAACATGCCATGGAAGCGGTCAAGAAATCTCAGAAAAATGTGATAAGTGTGGAGGAACTGGGGTAAATAATGAGAAAGATAATTTCAAAATACAAATTCCAGCAGGAATTCCAGATGGTGTAACTTTAAAGTTTAGTGGAAGAGGGAATGCTGGTGAAAACTCAGGAACACCGGGAGATTTATATGTAACTATTGAAGTAAAATCCCATAAAGAGTTAGAGAGAAGAGGGGATGATATTTACATGGACAAGGAAATAGATGTTGTAACAGCTGTTCTTGGAGGAGAAGTTACAGTACCTACTGTTCATGGAGATGTAATTATGAAAATTCCATCAGGAACTCAACCAGAAAAAGTATTAAGATTAAAAGGGAAAGGTGGTCCTAAGTTCAGAGGCTCGGGAGAAGGAGACCAATATGTAAAACTACTTGTTAAAGTGCCAACTAATTTATCTAAAAAAGAAAAAGAACTTTGGACTAAGTTAAGAGATGGAGAATAAATACATTCCTGGTGTTTGTAACATCGGTAAAAAAGAAATTGAATTCAGAAGAAACTTCGGTTATGCCGGAATTACATTATCTGTAGTTACTGCAATATTTTTATATCTACTAGGTGCTCCTAATATTTTTAGAATAATAATTTTTCTTCCAGTCTTTGCTGCAGCTTTTGGATTGTTGCAAGCATATTTTCATTTTTGTGCTGAGTTTGCAATGGTTGGTGTATTTAACTTTTCGGATACATTAAGAAAAACGGAAACTGTTATGCAAGCTGAGTTTCGAAGAAAAGATCGTTTAAAAGCAATTAAAATTCTAGCAATATCTTTCGCAATAGCCTCGATCGCGAGTATATTATTTATACTAGTTTAGTAACTAGTTATTTCGAATTCTCTTTACAGACAGTCATTCCTTCTTGCAAGTTTGACAATGTACACACCTATAGCATAAAATTTTGCTACCTCTGGAAAGGTTGCACTTTACAAATGCCAAATATTTTTTATAGGTTTACTATTTATGATCGACTTATCAAATTTATGTGGATTCTCACTTAAGATTGATGAAGGAAGAGGAAGAGTGATATTTGGAGATGATGTTAATTGTAAATGCGAGCAGTTTGTAAGTTTACAGGAAATTATTCCCGTACTTCTAAACAAACAATTAAAATACCCTGAGAATGTTTATAAAGAGCATAAGAGTCTTTATGAAAGAGAAGACCAAAAAGGAAATTCTATTTCTTACGACTTGCTATATATTCCATACGGACTTCTTGGAATTGAATTTATTAAAACACATATTTACGAAAGTACTTTTGTTGAAAATAAATATCATTGTATGGTTGAATTGCTTTCTGGAGAAATGATGATTGTAATGCAAAGGAATGCAGAAAAAGAAGATATGTTCCAAATGGAAACATATGTAGATGATATGGTTATAGTTAAATTAGCCCCGGGAGAAAAATTAGCAGTACCTACAGGGTATATGTATACTTTTGTAAATATCGGATTGGCTCCAGTTGTATTCGCAAAAATTTCTACAAAAGATCAATCACCAATGGATTATGCTGCCTTAAGAAGAGAGAGAGGATTGGCTTATTACATAATTTCTAAGAATGCCAAAGTAGAAGCTGTTGCAAATCCTAAATATAAAATTAATTGCAGATTAAAAAATATGTCTTTAAAAAAACTTCTAAAAGATGAAGATTTAAAAAATACATATTCACCTTTCGAAGCAAATACAACATTGTTTAATTACATGGTCAACAACGATAAGATTGAGGAATTAATATTTTTCTAATGGAATTCAAGTTTAGATTTCAATTCAATACTCTAAATTTAGTAATTCTAATAAATATAACCGTTTTTGTATTAGCAACTATCCTTCAATTCCTATCTGCAGACAATGGAGCAACAGGTAGAACACTTACTCAAGTTTTCGTAATTTTAGGAGGAATGTCTTTAAGTACTGTTCTAGATGGTCATATCTGGACAATAATTACGGCAAATTTCTTACATATTGAATTTTTCCACTTCGCTTTAAATATGCTCGCTTTATTTTCAATAGGAAATAAAGTTTATGCAATTTATGGAGGCAAAAAGTTTTTCACTACTTTTATAATTGGTGGAATTGGAGCAATGTTAATGACCTTAATAATAAGTATTCTTTTTGTTACAGATATCGCTACTTTAGGTGCAAGTGGAAGTATATTTGCACTTTGCGGCGTTTTGATCGCAGGTAGTTTGAAAAACAGAAGATATGGTATTGATTTACCAATCGGATTGTCTGATGTACTTCCAATTGTAATAGTTTCTTTAGTTTATGGTTTTTTACCTGGAAGCGGAGTAAATAACTGGGCACATATCGGAGGATTGATTACTGGTCTTATTTTAGGGCTATTATTTAAACATGAGATGGGAGAGTATAAGTCCAAAATAGATGATCTTATAGAAAAAGTAATCTACTATTTTTCCACGGTGGTATTTACTTTGTCTTATGTTTTATTGATAATTACATCAATAATATTAATTTTAGGCTAAATGATTTTACTATTCATCGGACCATCTGGTTCTGGAAAAGATACGCAGGCAGAGCAACTAGTAGATAACTTTAATTTCCATAGAGTTTCGACAGGGGACTTAATGAGAGATATCTCGGAAGGAGATAAAGAAATTCAAAAGCTAATAAGAAAATCCATGGATGAGGGATTTCTTGCAGACAACTTTGTATTTGGACTTCTTCAAATTTATCTTTTTAATACAGAATCTGAAAATCTTGTTTTATCTGGAGCAGTAAGAAGAGATACTCAGATTGATCTTTTGGATTTTGCTTTAATGAAGTCGAATAAGAAATTGGATAAAGTAGTTTATTTTGAACTTTCAGATGACCAAGCAATTGAAAGAATGTCTAACAGATACGAGTGCCCAGTTTGCAATACAAATTATAATCTCAAGTTTAATCCACCAAAGATAGAAGGAAAGTGTGATAAAGAAGGCGCTACTTTAGTAAGAAGAGAGGATGATAATCCTGAATCTATTAAGAAAAGATTAGAAGATTTTCATAAAGATAATAATGAAATAATAGAGGCGTACGAAAAAAGAGGTATTCTTATTAAAATTGATGCAAGTAGAAGTATTGAAGAGATTTATAGTGAATTGCTACAAAAACTAGGATTAAAATAACACCATGTTTAAGAGATTCAAAAGATTATACAGACAATATTTATCTTTAGCTGCTGCAAGATATTACGATTACCCAGCCAAAGACTTAAAGCTTATTGGAGTTACTGGTACTTCTGGAAAATCTACAACAACTTCAATGATTTATCATATCCTTAAAGAAAGTGGTTATAAAGTTGGAATGATCTCAACTGTAGGGGCTATTGCTGGGGATAAAGAAGTGGACATCGGTTTCCATGTAACTACACCAGATCCAATTGATCTTCAAAAGTATTTAAAATTAATGAAAGACGAAGGAGTTGAGTACGTAGTTTTAGAAAGTTCTTCGCACGCATTGGATCAAGGTAGGTTAGGTTTTTTAAAATTTGATATCGCTGTATTTACCAATATTAAAAGAGATCACCTCGATTACCATAAGACTTGGGAAGAATATGCTAGAGCAAAATGCAGGCTTATTGATGCATTAAAAAATGGCGGAACAGTTGTTTATAATTTTGACGATCAACGGAGTTATAAATTCTTGAAAGAATATATTTATTTAAGAAATAAATTGCATAATCAAGAACTTAAAGAAGTTGAATATTCTGTTTCTCAACAACTAACTGAGGCAGAAGAAGGAAAAGGATTCGTTTCGTATAAATTTAAGAGTTTCAAATTTAGAGTAAATGTTATTGGTGCATATAATATTGAGAATTCTTATGCAGCAGCATTAACTGCCCATCAGGTAGGCGTAACTATGAATAAGGCAGCAGCAGCATTAGAAAGTTATAAAGGGGTTTCTGGAAGAATGGAAATGATTCAAACAAATCCATATTTTGTAATAGTTGATTTTGCACACAATGCAGATTCTTTGGAAAGATCCTTAGATTCAGCAAAAGATTTATTGGGAAGAAAAGGAAGATTAATTACTGTATTTGGCTCTGCTGGGCTTAGAGATGTAGAAAAGAGATTTACAATGGGAGAGGTTGCAGGAAATTTGGCAGATATCATAATTATTACAGCAGAAGATCCAAGAACGGAAATGGTTTCCGATATTAACTCTGAAATTATAGAAGGAGCTGAGAGTACAGGGGCAACTTTAATTAAAAGATTCGCAAATACCGAAGAATATAATAATTACATTGCTTTAGCGAATAAAAAGATAGAACACCCAGAATTAGCTGAAAGAGCTGGGGTAGAAGAAGAGGAAGAGGATGTTACACCAATCGAAACAGTAATTTATAGCTTTGATGAAAATAATATAAATTCTAGGCTCGATGCTATTCAATTTGCAATAAGAACTGCAAGAGTAGGTGATGTTGTTATTACTGAAGGTAAAGGTCATGAAAAATCTTTAGCTTTTGGTTTAGTAGAATATCCATTTACTGACCAAGAAGCAGTTAAAAAAGCATTGGAAAAAGTCTCTTAAGCAATCTTTATTTCCCACTTCTGCATTGCGTTTTCTTGTTAAAGAATTTGTTTTAATGTAAACTTTTTTAGGTTGCCCTTTTTATAACTATGGCTAGAAACTTTATA
>Ga0068867_100004240_pt1 | contig 10091 bp, 9 predicted proteins | sample KBSMisM32_FD_65649 | JGI IMG/M metagenome (GOLD analysis project Ga0068867, IMG submission 65649) | Miscanthus rhizosphere microbial communities from Kellogg Biological Station, Michigan, USA - KBS Miscanthus M3-2 | ecosystem: Host-associated > Plants > Roots > Rhizosphere > Soil ...
AGGCCCTAACGGCAATAATGTAGGCTTAAGCGAGCGCCGGGGGTCAGGGAGAGGGACTCGATGGAATTTACCATTAAAAGCGGCAGCCCCGAGAAGCAGCGAAGCGCCTGCGTGGTCGTCGGCGTGTTCGACAACCGCAAGCTCTCGCTCTCGGCGGAACTGATCGACCGCGCCAGCAACGGCTACGTCGGCGAGATCATCCGCCGCGGCGACATGGAGGGGAAGCTCGGCTCGACGCTGCTCCTGCACAACGTGCGCGGCACGCTGGCCGACCGCGTGCTGCTCGTGGGCCTGGGCAAGGAGCGCGACTTCCGCGACCGCGAGTTCCGCAAGGCGATCCGCTCGGCGGTGAAGCTCCTGAACGAGACGGGCAGCTACGAGGCCGTCGTCTACCTGACCGAGGAGAAGGTCAAGCGGCGCGAGGTCGCCTGGCGCGTCGAGCACGCGGTGGGGGTCGCGATGGAGACCGTCTACCGGTTCGACCAGATGAAGAGCGAGCCGGCGGAGGTGCGCCGACCGCTGCGCAAGCTCACCTTGTCCGTCCCGCAACGCTCCGATCTCGCCGCCGGCGAGAAGGCCGCCGCCCGCGGGCTCGCGATCGCCCACGGCGTCGAGTTCACGCGCGACCTCGGCAACCTGCCGCCGAACATCTGCACGCCGACCTACCTGGGCGAGACGGCGCGCAAGCTCGCCGAGGAATACCCCGACGTCAAGGTGCAGGTGCTCGAGCGGCCGCAGATCGAGGAGCTCGGCATGGGCTCGTTCCTCGCGGTCACGCAGGGCAGCGAGGAGCCGCCGCGCTTCATCGTGCTCGAGTACCGCAACGCGCCGAAGAAAGCCAAGCCGGTCGTGCTGGTCGGCAAGGGCATCACGTTCGACACCGGCGGCATCTCGATCAAGCCGGCCGCCGACATGGACCAGATGAAGTTCGACATGGCCGGCGCCGCGAGCGTGCTCGGCACGTTTCGCGCGGTGGCCGAGCTCAAGGCCGCGGTCAATCTCGTCGGCCTGATCCCGACCTGCGAGAACATGCCTTCGGGCAAGGCGGTGAAGCCCGGCGACGTCGTGCGCACCATGTCGGGCCAGACGGTCGAGATCCTGAACACCGATGCCGAAGGGCGCCTCATCCTGTGCGACGCGCTCACCTACGCCGAGCGCTACGAGCCCGAAGCGGTGGTCGACATCGCGACGCTGACCGGCGCGATGGTGATCGCGCTCGGCCACGCGGCGTGCGGCGTGTTCAGCAACAACGACGCGCTGTCGCGCGCGCTCGTCGCCGCGGGCGACGAGGCCTACGACCGCGCGTGGCCGCTGCCGCTGTGGGACGACTACCACGAGGGGCTCGAAAGCAACTTCGCGGACTTCGCGAACGTCGCGGGGCGCGCGGGCGGCAGCATCGTCGCCGCGTGCTTCCTCTCGAAATTCGCGAAGAAATACGACTGGGCGCACCTCGACATCGCCGGTGTCGCCTGGCGCGACGGCAAGGAGAAGGGCGCGACCGGCCGACCGGTGCCGCTGCTCGTCGCGTGGCTCCTGACCGAGGAGGCGGGCCCCGCCTGACGCGGAGCGCGTATTCGTCGCGATGACGTCGATCGACTTCTACACGGGCGCCGACGATCCGCTGGACGTCGCCGCGCGCATTGCGACCAAGGCGTGGCAGCAGTACGGCAGCGTGCGCGTGCTGACGACCGATCCGGGGATGACCGACGCGCTCGATCGGCGGCTCTGGATCGTGCCGGCGACCGGATTCGTGCCGCACTGCCGCCTGCGCAGCCCGCTCGCGCCCGATACGCCGGTGATCGTCGACGACGTGCTGGACCATGACGGGCCCGCTTGCGTGCTAGTCAACCTGCATCCCGAGCCGCCGCCGTTCTTCAGCCGCTTCGAGCGCCTCGCCGACGTGGTTGGCCGCGACGCTGACCTCGCCGACGCGGGACGCCGCCGCTGGAAGTTCTATCGCGACCGCGGTTACGCGATGCAACATCACAAGCTCGACCAGCGCTGACATGCCCACGGCACGCGAACTACTCGAACAGGCCGATGCGCTGATGCGGCGCAACCGCCAGGAAGCCGCGCACGGCGCGCGCGAGAGCTCGATGCAGGAATCTCGCCGCGTCGCGCCGGACCTGGTCGTTGCGCCTGTTGCGCCGCCGGTCGCGACGACGCTGCCCGCGGCACCCGTGCACGCGAAGGTCGAGGCGCCGCCGGTCGTCGTTCGCAGCGACGAGGACAACATCCCGGTGCTGAACGAGGTCGTGGCGCCGCCGGCATTGCGCGCGTCCGACGACGACGTGCCGGTGCTGACGGACGCGGTCGACGAGATCGACGTCGCCGCGCCCGACGTCGACGAAGGCGAGCCGTCGGACTGGCTCACGCCGCCGGCCGAGGACGAGAGCGTGCTGGGGCCCGCACCGCCGTCGATCGCTGTCGTGCCGCCGGCCACGCTGCCGTCGACACCGAAGCCGCATCGCGAAGCGCCGCCGCACGCGCGCACGCCGGACATCGAAGACCTGTCGCAGCGCGTCTATGCCGACCACGACGCCGACGTCACGGTGCGACGCGCGGTGCCGACGCTCGGCGCGCCTCCCGCGCCGCCGCCGATCCCCGAGATCGAGGACCTCGCGGAAGCGAGCCTGTCGGACATCGATCCCGACGTGACGTGGACGCGGCCGATCTCGACGCCGGCCTCGGCGTCGGCGCTCGTCGCCGCGCGCGAAACGCCGGCCGCGCCGCGCGAGGAGCCGCCCGCGGCAACGAATCCGCGTGCGGTGCCGACCGGCGCCGAATTCGAGGCGCTGGCCGAGGAGATCCGCATGCAGGTGCTGCAGCGGATCGACATGTTCACCGACACCGGCCTGCGCGAGCGCCTGGGCGAGCGGCTGAAGCCGATCGTCGATCGCGCGAGCGCCGACCTGGTCGACGCGATCAACCAGCATGTCGGCGAGATACTTCGCGCGTACGTCTCCGAAGCGATCGAGCGCGAGATCGACCGCTGGAAGTCGGGCCGCTAGGCCCGCCCATTCTCACTTCGTGACATCGCGCGCCGCGCGGCGCGCGTTGCATCCATTGTTCCGCGCGCGTCACACCTTGGGAAAAGGCGGGCATGAAACACCTCGTCGCTATCGCGTCGTTCGTCGTCACTGCGCATGTTCACGCTGCGGTCGTCAGCACGGTCATCGACGTGCCCACGTCGGCGGGCCCGCAACGCATTCTGGAAGTGCGCGGCGACGTCGTTTACGCGTACATCGTTTCCCTCGCGGGCGGCTCGGGCTTCTACGACATCCAGCCGAACGGCACGATGCCGAGCGCGGCGGGCACGTGCAGCCCGCCGGTGCGCAACATGTGGGACTTCGCTGCCCTCGGCATCGCGGTGGTCGCCGTCAACTCGACGTCCTACAAGACGGACGAGATCCTCGCGTACCTCCGCGCGCGCCACGACGTTCCGGCGTGGATCACCGGAGGAAGCTCGTCCACCGTCGTGGCCGCGTCCTGGGCAGCCAACATACCGTTGACGGTTCCGCTTGGGCTGCTGGAAAACTCGCCGAGCCAAATCGATTCCGCCCTCGCGGCCTCGATACGGCGCCCAACGCTCGTCATCTACCACCTGAGCGACGGATTGGCCTTCGGCCCGGAGCTCTACGACAAACTCACGGCGGCGCCCGTTCGGCAGCTTGTCGCGCTCAATGGCGGAATATCGTCCGAGTGCGGGTACCACCTCTTCGCGGGCCTCGACGCCCAATACATCGCCGCGACTGCGGGGTTCATCGACGCCAACAACGGGGCGCTGGGGGGGACCGCGGCAGGACCGTCCGCCGTCGAATACTTCAACGCCGGCTTCGGCCATTACTTCATGACCTCGCAATCCGACGAGATCACCGGGCTTGACGGGGGTGCGTTCAACGGTGCGTTCGTGCGCACGGGAAGGTCGTTCAGGATTCTCGATGCCCCTGCGCCCGGCACGATGCCGGTATGTCGGTTCTTCACGACGCCCGGCACATTCGGCGCGAAGAGCTCGCACTTCTACACGGCCAACCAGGCCGAGTGCGACGGACTCAAGCTCAACCCGAACTGGATCTACGAAAAGATCGCGTTCCACATCGCCGTGCCGGTCGGTGGCGCGTGCGCGGCGGGCACGGTGGCGGTGTATCGCGCGTACAACCACGGACAGACCGGGGCGCCCAACCACCGGTTCACGACCGATCTCGCGCTCTACACACAGTTCATCACGACGCAGGGCTGGGACGCCGAGGGCATCGCGTTTTGCGCGCCCGCGTAGGCGATCGCCGGTCCTCGACCTCGGACGTCCGGCGTTGCCTTGGCCACAGGAAGGTTGCTAGACTGCCGTCCATGACGACCTCGCGCGGGTTCTATTTTGCGTACGCCTACGGCTACCGCCGGCGGCCGCACGCACCCTGAAGAACCACGCGAGCAACGAATTTCAGGATCGGGCGGCCCAGGCGGGCCGCCCGATTCGCTTTCGGGCCCCGCCGCCGCCTTCTTAAGGAGCGGAGCCATGATCATCGTGATGGAACCCGGTGCCTCGCGGGACGCGGTCGAGGCGGTCGAGAAGCGCATCCGGGCGGCGGGCCTCGAGGTGCACGTGTCGCGCGGGGTCGAGCGCACGCTCGTCGGCGCCGTCGGCGACGAGCGGGTGTTCGAGCCGGACATGTTCGAGGCGATGCCCGGCGTCGAGCGCGCGATGCACATCGTCAAGCCGTACAAGCTCGTGTCGCGCGAATGGCATCCGGGACGCACGGATGTCGACGTCGACGGGCGCGCGATCGGCGCCGGGGACGTTCAGGTGATCGCGGGCCCATGCTCGGTCGAGACCGATGCGCAGATGGCCGACGCCGCCGATGCCGTGGCGCACGCGGGCGCGCGGATGATGCGCGGCGGCGCGTTCAAGCCGCGCACGAGCCCGTACACGTTCCAGGGGCTTGGCGTCGAAGGATTGCGCATGCTCAAGCGCGCGGCCGCACGCCACGGACTGCCGATCGTCACCGAGCTCATGGACGTGCGCCACCTCGACGTGTTCCTCGCCGAAGGCGTGGACGTGATCCAGATCGGCACGCGCAACATGCAGAACTTCGACCTCCTGAAGGAGATCGGGCGCGTCAAGGTGCCGGTCGTGCTCAAGCGCGGCATGAGCGCGACGATCTCCGAGTGGCTGATGGCCGCCGAGTACATCGCGGCGGGCGGCAATCACCGGATCGTCCTGTGCGAGCGCGGCATCCGCACGTTCGAGACCGCCTACCGCAACGTGCTCGACGTGACTGCGATCCCGTTCGTCAAGCGCGAGTCGCACCTGCCGGTGATCGTCGATCCTTCCCACGCGGGCGGCAAGGCATGGATGGTGTCGGCGCTCGCGTGCGCGGCCGTCGCGGCCGGTGCGGACGGGCTGCTGATCGAGGTCCACCCGTGCCCGAGCGAGGCGTGGTGTGACGCCGACCAGGCGCTCGCGCCCGACGAGTTCGCCGTGCTGATGGCGCGGTTGGATGCGGTTGCGGGCGCCGTCGGTCGGCGGCTCGCGCCCGCACCGGAGGAGCGACAGGCCGCGGCAGCGTAGGCGCGATACGATGGCGCGATGTTCGCGCTCACCGCCATAGAGAAGCGCCATGGCGATGCGATCGCCGTGGCGGTGGCGAGCTGGCGCGCGCAAAGCGGCGAGGCGTGGCTGCTCGGCGGGCCGTCCGGCAGCGGCAAGTCGACGCTGCTCCACCTGATCGCCGGGCTCACGGCGCCGACGTCGGGAAGCATCGTCGTCGCGAACCAGGACCTTTCGGCGCTCGCGCCCGCCGAGCGCGACCGGTGGCGCGGCCGAACCGTCGGGCTCGTGCCGCAGCGCCTCCACCTGATCGGCGCGGTAAGCGTCATCGACAACCTGCGGCTCGCGCAGCGGCTTGCCGGCGTCGATCGCGACGACGCGCGCATCGTCGGGCTGCTCGAAGCGGTGCAGGTCGCCGACCTCGCGCACCGACTGCCGGGTGAGCTGTCGCAGGGGCAGGCGCAGCGCGTCGCGATCGCTCGCGCCGTCGTCAACCGGCCCGCCGTCCTGCTCGCCGACGAGCCGACGGCGGCGCTCGACGACGAGCACGCCGCGAGGGCGCTCGAGCTGCTGCGCGCGCAGGCCCTCGAGGCAGGCGCGACGCTGGTTGTCGCCACGCACGACGCGCGGGTCAAGCCGCTCCTGCCGCACGCGTTCGTGCTGCCTCCGCACGCGCCGAAGACATGACGCTTTCCGGACTCGCGTTTGCCTACGCGCGCCGCCGCCCGCTCGCGACGTTGCTCGTCGTCGTGCTGGCCGCCCTGGGCGTCGCGATCGCGGTGCTGACGCTGATCCTGTCGAACGAGCTCGAGTCGCGCATGCGCCGCGATGCGGAAGGCATCGACCTCGTCGTCGGCGCGAAGGGCAGCCCGCTGCAACTCGTGCTCGCGGGCGTCTATCACGCCGATATCCCGCCGGGGAACATTCCCTATCCCGCGCTCGAACGCCTGCGGGCGAATCCGCGCGTCGGTGCGGCGATTCCGCTGGCGCTGGGTGACAGCGTCGCGGGATTCCGTATCGTCGGCACCGAAGCCACGCTCGCCGCGCACTACGGCGCAGCGCTCACCGCCGGCGCGATGTTCGGGCGGCCGATGCAAGCCGTGATCGGCAGCGACGTTGCGAAGGCAACCGGCCTGGGCGTGGGAGCGACGTTCGCGGGAACGCACGGGCTCGCCACGGGCGGCGCCGAGCACGACGACGACCGGTACACGGTCGTCGGCATCCTGGCGCCGACCGGGCTCATCGTCGACCGGCTCGTGCTGACGCCGGTCGAGAGCGTCTGGGACGTTCACGAATCGCATCAAGGCGCGATCGCCGCGGTCGACCGCGAGGTCACGATGATCCTCGTGCGCTTCGCGACGCCGCTCGCGGCCGCGACGCTCGCCCGCGAAATCAACGCACAAAGCGCGCTCGTCGCCGCATCGCCGGCGCTGGAGACCGCGCGCCTGTTCACCGTGTTCGGCGTCGGGCTGGACGTCGTGCGCGCGTTCGCGGGCGTGCTCGTCGGCGCATCGGTACTGCTGCTCTTCGTCGCGCTGGCACAGGCGCTCGAGGAGCGGCGCTACGACCTCGCGATCCTGCGCGCGCTCGGAGCACGACGGCGCGACCTCGTGTTCGTGCTGATGGCGGAAAGCGTCGCGCTTGCGCTTGCCGGCGCTGCGCTTGGGGTGGCGATCGGGCATCTCGCCGCGGCATCGATCGGACGCTGGCTGCCCGCCGCGGCGCCGCTCGCCGGCGCCGCCTGGCGGTTTGGCGGGTACGAGGGCCTCGTCGTCGTGCTGGCCATCGTCGGCGGTATACTTGCCGCATGCTGGCCCGCGTGGCGCGCCTCGCGCCTCGACGTGGCCGCGACGCTCTCGGATTCGTGACCATGATCGCTCGTCGTGCCATCGTTCTCGGACTTGCCCTCGTGCCGGGGATTGCACTGGCGTTCAACGCGAACGTTGCGCCCGCGGGGCTGCCGAGCGCCTCCGATTTCTCGAGCCAGGTGCTCGCGGAGCGCGCCGACGTCGTGTCGTGGAAGGCGCTCGGGCAGGTCGAGCCGGTCAAGCAGGGCGATCGCATGGTGCCGAAGTTCGCCGCGCCGGTGCTCGCGCTCGACGCGCGCGTGCAGCGCGTGCAGGGCTTCATGATCCCGCTCGACCTCGGCGACAGGCAGAAGCACTTCCTGCTCTCCGCCGTGCCGTCCCATTGCGGCTTCTGCCTGCCCGCCGGCCCCGAAGCGATCGTCGAGGTGACCGCGAAGGAAGGCGTCGCGTATTCGATTCAGCCGATCGTCCTGTCCGGCCGCTTCGCGGTGCTCAAGGACGATCCCAACGGCGTGCTCTACCGGCTCGTCGACGCGACGCAGGTCGACGTCGCGAAGGTCGCACCGGGCGCGCCGGCCGGCATTCCCGGCCGACCCGCCTCGCGCGACTGATGCGCAAGCCGGCGGTCTCGCTCGCGCGCGCCGACGGCGGCATCGTCGGCACGTGATGCGCGCGCGCAGAATCCTCGTCGCCGGGACCGCGGCGCTCACGATCACCTTCCTCTCCCCGTACGCGTGCGCGGCGGCCGCGATCGCGTGGACGCGAACCACGCCGACGGTCGTGCGCGTCGACCAGGCGGCGCCGGTGCGGCTCACCGTCAAGATCCGGGACGGCGTCGCCGACGCGGTGCAGTTCACGCCGCTCTCGGGCGCGCCCGTTGCGTTGCGCGACGATGGCGCCGGCGGCGATGCGGTCGCGGGCGACGGCGAATGGACCGGCGATCTTGCCGCCGCGCCGCTGGTCGGCGGCCTCACCGCGGCCGAAGTGTTCCGCCGCTTCGTGGGATTTGCGGATCTTTACGTCGGCGCGACACGCACGGCGCGAGTCAACCTGTTCGTGCAAGTGTGGACGCCTGAACTCGGTGCCGTGGGCATCGCGTCGCCGGACTCGACGACGCGGTATTCGGAGCACGTGCTCAATGTCGCCGACCCGGTGCTGTTCGCCGCGGACGCCGGCTCGAACGACACCGCCATCGTGCCGAAGCTCCTGGAGCGCTTCGGCGACGGGTTCGACTTCGTCGACATCGTCTTCGATCGGGCGACGGTCGCGAACCGCTACCACTACATCGTGCGAAACGCGGTGTCGGGCATCGGGCTCGGCGCGAACGACCTCGGCTTCGCGTATGGCAGCGCAGCCCGGCTCAAGGGCATTACCGTCTTCCCGGGCATGACGTTCTTCGACGCGGGCGCGCGCGCGCATTCGCACGAGCTCGGCCACCAGTGGATCAACTACCTGGCCCAGGCGACGCTGTCGACCGGCAGACCGCACTGGCCGCTGTCGACGCTCGCTTCCGGCACGATGGGATTCACGCTTCCGGGCATCGGCGAGGGCGTCGACTACCCGTGCACGCTGACGCCGGTCGGGGAGGGACTGGCGGCGACGCCGCGCACCGGCCTGGTCACGTTCAAGGACCTCGACCTCTACCTGATGGGCATGGTGCCGGCGAGCGATGTCGCGACGCAGTACGTCTTCCAGTCGCAGAGCACCGCGCTTTCGTTCGGATGCGAGGGGACGATTCCGTACTCGCAGTTCACGGCGGTGTCGATCGCCGAGGTGCTCGCCTCGGCGGGCGCTCGCGTCCCGGCGTACCCGGCGGCGCAGCGCGACTACACCGTCGGCGTGATCGTCGTCAGCGATGCGCCGCTTTCCGACGAGGCGATGGCGTTCTACGACTTCTTCTCGCGCCGCGCCGACGCGCGCGTGCCGCTCGCCGTCCACGAGGGCCTGGTCCAGCAGGTCGACGCGCCGTTCTTCCTGCAGACCGGCGGACGGGGGACGCTGGCCGCGAAGTTTCCGTTCGCTTCGCGCGCCACCGCGACCGTCGTCGAGTACTACCGCGCCGATCGCGATCACTACTTCCTGACGTCCGACCCGGTCGAGATCGCGGGTCTCGACGCGGGCGTGTTCGCCGGATGGGCGCGCACCGGCTACGGCTTCAGCGCGTTCGCGCACGCTGCCGCCGGCGCGGGTCCCGTGTGCCGCTTTTACCTGCCGCCGGCCGAGGACTCGCACTTCTTCTCCGCGTCGTCGGCCGAGTGCGCGATCGTCGCCGCCGAGCATCCGACGTTCATCCTGGAGAACGCCGCCGCGTTCCACATCGGCTTGCCAGACCCGGTGACCGGGGTGTGCGGGCCGGGCGAAACGCCGGTCTACCGCCTGTGGAACCGCCGCGCCGATACCAATCACCGCTACACGATCGATCCCGCGATCCGCGCCGCGATGCTGGCGCAAGGATGGATCGCGGAAGGCTACGGCCCGAACGCCGTGGCGATGTGCGCGCCGCCCTAGGGCGAGCGGCACCGGTCGCTATAATCGACGCTTTTCGCGCCATTCATGGAACTGCCGAAGAGCTTCGAGCCGCACGCCGTCGAGGCGAAGTGGTATCCGCTGTGGGAATCGCGCGGGTATTTCAAGCCGTCGATGCGGCCGGATCGCGATCCGTACTGCATCCAGCTGCCGCCGCCGAACGTCACCGGCACGCTGCACATGGGTCACGCGTTCCAGCAGACGCTGATGGA
>Ga0068867_100004253_pt1 | contig 10074 bp, 7 predicted proteins | sample KBSMisM32_FD_65649 | JGI IMG/M metagenome (GOLD analysis project Ga0068867, IMG submission 65649) | Miscanthus rhizosphere microbial communities from Kellogg Biological Station, Michigan, USA - KBS Miscanthus M3-2 | ecosystem: Host-associated > Plants > Roots > Rhizosphere > Soil ...
GGCCACGGTCTCGTAGTCGGCCGGGCCGGCGCCGCCGGCCCGCCGTCGGCTCAGCCTTGCGCCGGCGCGCCGCCGGCCCAGCGCTGCACCACCGCCGCGAGCTGCGCCATGCTGACCGGCTTGGTCATGTAGTCATCCATTCCCGCGGCAAGGCAGCGCTCGCGGTCGCCGGCAAGGGCATCGGCGGTCAGGGCAACGATCGGCGTGCGCGGGTCGTCGCCATGGGCCCGGTCGCGGATGCAGCGGGTCGCCTCGAAGCCGTCCATCACCGGCATGTGGCAGTCCATGAAGACGAGGTCGTAGCGCTTGTGCGTCGCCGCGCTGCAGGCCGCGTCGCCGTCGTCGACCACGTCGACCATGCAGCCCATCCTTTGCAGCATGGCGGTGACCACCATCTGGTTCACGGCGTCGTCCTCGGCGAGGAGGATCTGCGCCGGCGGCAGGATGACATCGACCCGCTCGTGCGGCGCCGGCCCGTTTGCCGGCGCCGGCTCGGCGCCGGCCTTCAGCCGCAGCTCGAACCAGAAGGTCGATCCCAGGTCGATCCGGCTCTCGACGCCGACCCGGCCGCCCATCAGGTCGGCCAGCTCCTTGACGATCGCCAGGCCGAGGCCGCTGCCGCCGTGGCGGCGCGTGCTCGAGGCGTCGACCTGGGTGAAGGCGTCGAAGACCGAGTCGAACTGGTCTTCGGCGATGCCGATGCCGGTATCGCGCACCGAGAAGCGCAGCTGCACGGCGTGGTCCGTCGCCTCGAGGACGATCACCTCGAGGACGACGCGGCCGCGGTCGGTGAACTTGACCGCGTTGTGAAGAAGATTGACGAGCACCTGGCGCAAGCGGTACGGATCGCCCTGGACGCGCGCCGGCAGCTGCCGCGAGATCGCGCAGCTCAGGGTGAGCGGCTTGTCGCGTGCCGTGGTCGCCATCAGCTCGACCGTCTCGCGGATCAGCGCCCGCAGGTCGAAGGTCGTCTCGTGCAGGGTGAGCTTGCTCGCCTCGATGCGCGACAGGTCGAGCACGTCGTCGATCAAGGCCAGGAGCGCAGTCGCCGAGTGCAGCGCGGTCTCGGCAAGATGCCGCTGTTCGGCATCGAGCGGCGTGTCGAGCAGCAGCTCGGTGGTGCCGAGGACGCCGTTCATCGGCGTGCGGATCTCGTGGCTGATGGTCGCCAGGAACTGCGCCTTGGCGAGGTTGGCCTGCTCGGCGCGCCGGCGCGCCTCCTCGAGGTCGACCGCCTGGCTCTCGAGCGCGCGCTGCTTCTGCTCGAGGCTGTCGACCAGGTCGCGTGCCGTGTGCATCGCTTCGCGCACGCGGCTGCGCAGGCGCTCGGAGACCAGCCCGGTGAACGCGAGATAGATGCCGAGCAGGTACATCGTCGCGGCGATCGTCAGCCGCTGCGACCAGTGCGCATGGGCCGGCCCGTCGAGCCAGACCCAGCAGGAGTAGCCGAGGTAGGCAGCCACCACGACGTGATTGAAGTAGATCGCCCGGCGGAACCCGTAGCCGACCTGGTCCGCGACCCGGATCAGCAGCAGGCAGGCGAAGAACAGGTGCGCCTGCTCGAGATGACGCAGGTTCGGAAGCCAGACGAGAATGTCCAGGTGCAGGAAGAGCAGGCCGAGATCGAGGCGGCCGGTCCGGCCGTACCACGCGCGCAGCGCCGCCCAGCTCAGCGCCGCGTAGGCGATGTTGAGGGCGAGCAGCAGGGCCAGGGGCGGCCGGTCGACCGCGACGCCCAGGCGCAGGTCCTGGAGGACGGCGATGACGCAGAGGATCGCGAAGCCGGCGGCGCGCACCGCCGGGATCTGCACCGTATTGACCCGGCGCGCGCTCTCCGCCCGGCGTTGTGCGAGCAGGTCGACATCGAGCGTGAAGCTTGCGTCGGTGTCTCGCGTCGGTCCGGATGCAGTCACCTGGGTCCGATCAGTCTGGACTCGGACCATTCTGCGCGCGCCGCCACAGGCGCGCATCTGTAAAGTCTGTCAGCCGCCTATCGCGCGCTCCTGAGCGCCGAGGTCATTTGCATTCCCATTCGCATTCATGAGCGCTGTCCACGTCGAAGCCCTGCGCCATCGCCTGCGCGCCCTCGGCGCGCGGCCTTCGCACGAGGAACGCGTCCTGCGCCAGTGGGCGCGGGCGGAGCCCCAGGCCCAGGGCAAGCGGCGCCTGGAGGATTTCCTGCCGCTGGCGCTGCGCACGGCGCTGCCGGCGCTCGAAGCCGAATTGCACGCCCTGGCCGTGCTGCGTGCCGACCACCCCGGCGCCGACGGCTCGCGCCGGCTCCTCGTCGGCCTGGCCGACGGCCGCTCGGTGGAGGCGGTGCTGCTGCCGCGCGGCGGCTTGTGCGTCTCAAGCCAGGTCGGCTGTGCCGTGGGCTGCGTGTTCTGCATGACCGGCATCGGCGGTCTCGAGCGACAGCTCGGCAGCGCCGAGATCGTCGCCCAGGTCGCGCTCGCACGCAGCCTCCGCCCGGTGACCAAGGTCGTGTTCATGGGCATGGGCGAGCCGGCGCACAACCTCGACGCCGTGCTCGAGGCGATCGACCTGCTCGGCACCGGCGGCGGCCTCGGCCACAAGCAACTGGTGTTCTCGACGGTGGGCGACCGGCGGGCGTTCGAGCGCCTGCCGCAGGGCCGGGTGAGGCCGGCTCTGGCGCTGTCGCTGCACAGCACCGACACGGCGTTGCGCGCGCGGCTGCTGCCGCGCGCGCCGGACATCCCGCCCGACGAGCTGGTATCGCTCGGCGACGCCTATGCGCGCGCCACCGGCTATCCGATGCAGGTGCAGTGGACGCTGCTCGCCGGCATCAACGACACAGCCGACGAGATCGAGGGCCTCGTACGCCTGCTCGCCGGGAGATACGCGGTGCTGAACCTGATTCCCTACAACACCGTCGACGGCCTGGATCTGGCGCGACCGGCGGCGGAGCGCTCGCTGGCCATGGCGCGCGAGCTGCATCGCCGCGGCATCCTCACCAAGCTGCGCCAGTCGGCCGGGCAGGACGTGGAGGCCGGGTGCGGCCAGCTGCGGGCGCGGCACGAGCGCGGCGATCGTCGGCGGATCGAGATCGTCGCGGCCTGACCGGCACCGCCACATCCACCCCCTGCGCGTTTCGTCCGGCGGCGGCTGCAGTTCGTCGCAGCACGCTGGTCAAGCCGGCGGGCGGTGCCTAGAGTGCAACCGTCGCTCATCCAACCACCCCCGGACACCGCCATGGGAATCGCCAACGACCTCGAACGCCTGACCGAGCTGCACCGCAGCGGCGCCATCTCCGATGCGGAATTCGCCAGCGCGAAAGCCCGTGCCCTCGGCGAATCGCCAACGGCGGGCGGGAACGCCGTCCTGCATTGGCTGCATGCGCTGCGACGCAGCCGCACCGACGCCTGGCTCGGCGGCGTGTGCGGCGGCCTGGCGCCGGCGACCGGCCTGCCCTCCTGGCTGTGGCGCCTGATCTTCGCGCTGCTGTTGGTGTGCGGCGGCACCGGCCTGATGGTCTATCTGCTGCTGTGGATCCTGGTGCCCAAGGACGACGGCGTCGTCGACTTCGGTGCCGGCTCGTTCCGCTCGACCTGAGGCGCGCGCGATGGGAACGCTGTTCACGTTCGTGCTCTGGTGCCTGCTGTTCGTGCTCTGCTGGCCGATCGCGCTCGCCGCGCTCGTGCTCTGGCCCCTGGTCTGGCTGTTGACCCTGCCGTTCCGTCTTCTCGGCATCGCCTTTGACGCGTTGTTCGCGACGCTGCGCGCGCTGCTGCTCCTGCCGGCGCGGCTGCTCGGGGCGGGTCGGCGGTCCGTAGGCTAGGAGCACCTGGAGCGGCTTTCCAGCCGCTTCGAGCGACGCGAGGGCCAGTGCAATTGTCCCTTGGGGCAACGGGGTCGCAGGGCGCAACGCAGGCGCCAGACACCACCATGCCGTAGCGAGTTTTTGTCTATCCGGTCGATTGACAAACACCGCTAGGCGCCGCCGTTTCGAAAGTCGAAACTCCTGGTCCTTCGCGATCCACCCGGAGACATCCATGAGCACCGAAGCCAAATGCCCCTTCCATCAGGCCGCCGGCGGCGGCACCAGCAACCGCGACTGGTGGCCCGACGCGCTGAGGCTCGACCTGCTGCAGCAGCACTCGAGCAAGTCCGATCCGATGGGCGCCGACTTCAACTACGCCGCGGCGTTCAACAGCCTCGACCTCGCGGCCGTGAAGAAGGACCTGAACGCGCTGATGACCGACTCGCAGGAGTGGTGGCCGGCCGACTTCGGCCACTATGGACCGCTCTTCATCCGCATGGCCTGGCACAGCGCCGGCACCTACCGCATCGGCGACGGCCGGGGCGGTGCCGGCCGCGGCCAGCAGCGTTTCGCGCCGCTCAACAGCTGGCCGGACAACGTCAGCCTCGACAAGGCGCGCCGGCTGCTGTGGCCCGTCAAGCAGAAGTACGGCCGCAAGATCTCCTGGGCCGACCTCATGATCCTCGCCGGCAACGTCGCGCTCGAAAGCATGGGCTTCAAGACCTTCGGCTTCGCCGGCGGCCGGCCCGACGTGTGGGAGCCGGACCTCGACGTCTACTGGGGCCGCGAGACCAAGTGGCTCGGCGGCGACATCCGCTACGCGCAGGGCTCGCCCGGCGTCGAGAAGGCCCATGGCGTGCTCGTGAAGGACGACGACAGCAAGGTGCCGGAAACCCGCGACCTCGAGAACCCGCTCGGCGCGGTGCAGATGGGCCTCATCTACGTCAACCCCGAAGGCCCCGACGGCAACCCCGACCCGATCGCCGCGGCGCACGACATCCGCGAGACCTTCGGCCGCATGGCGATGGACGACGAGGAGACGGTGGCCCTGATCGCCGGCGGCCACAGCTTCGGCAAGACCCACGGCGCGGCGCCGGCCTCGCACGTCGGCAAGGAGCCGGAGGCCTGCGAGCTCGAGGCGCAAGGCCTCGGCTGGGGCAACAGCTTCGGCTGGGGCAGGGGCGGCGACACGATCACGAGCGGCCTGGAGGTCACGTGGACGACGACGCCGACGAAGTGGAGCAACAACTTCCTCGAGAACCTGTTCGGCTTCGAGTGGGAGCTGACCAAGAGCCCCGCCGGCGCGCAGCAGTGGGTGGCCAAGGGCGGCGCCGGCGCCGGCAGCATCCCGCACGCGCACGACAAGACGAAGCGGTTGCCGCCGACCATGCTCACCACCGACCTGTCGCTGCGCCTCGATCCGGCCTACGAGAAGATCTCGCGCCGCTTCCTCGCCCACCCCGAGCAGCTCGCCGACGCCTTCGCGCGGGCCTGGTTCAAGCTCACGCACCGCGACATGGGCCCGCGCGCCCGCTACCTCGGCCCCGAGGTGCCGGCCGAAGAGCTCATCTGGCAGGACCCGATCCCGAAGGTCGATCACCCACGGGTCGAGGCGGAGGACATCGCGACGCTGAAGAAGAAGGTGCTGGCGTCGGACCTCACGGTGGCCCAGCTGGTCTCGACCGCCTGGGCCTCGGCCTCCACCTTCCGCGGCTCCGACAAGCGTGGCGGCGCCAACGGCGCCCGCATCCGCCTCGCGCCGCAGAAGGACTGGGCCGTCAATCAGCCCGAGCAGTTGGCGAAGGTGCTGAAGACGCTCGAAGGCATCCGCGCCGAGTTCAACGGCACGGCGCCGGGCGGCCGGAAGATCTCGCTCGCCGACCTGATCGTCCTGGCCGGCGGTGCCGCGGTGGAAAGGGCCGCGAAGGACGCCGGGCAGTCGGTCGTCGTGCCCTTCACGCCGGGCCGCATGGATGCGTCGCAGGCGCAGACCGACGTCGCTTCGTTCGCCCCGCTAGAACCCGTGGCCGACGGCTTCCGCAACTACCTCAAGGGCCGCTACAGCGTGCCGGCCGAGGTGCTGCTGATCGACAAGGCGCAGCTGCTGACGCTGACGGCGCCCGAGATGACGGTGCTCGTCGGCGGCCTGCGCGTGCTCGGCGCCAATGTCGGCGGCGCCGGGCACGGCGTCTTCACCCGGCGTCCCGGGGCGCTCGGCAACGACTTCTTCGTCAACCTGCTCGACATGAAGACGGAGTGGAAGCCGGCGCCGGGCGACGCCGGCACGTTCGAAGGTCGTGACCGCAAGAACGGTGAGCTGAAGTGGACCGGCACACGCGTCGATCTCGTCTTCGGTTCCAACGCTCAGTTGCGTGCCCTGGCCGAGGTCTATGCCGCGACCGATGCGCAGGCGAAGTTCGTTGCCGATTTCGTCGCCGCCTGGAACAAAGTGATGAACCTGGACCGGTTCGACGTCGGCTGAAGCGGAGGTGGATTGCCTGGGCAACAGCGTGCGGCGAAGGCGCGCGACGGATCAAGTGTCGCGTTCTTCTCGCAACTGCTTTGCCTGGGCCTTCGCCTGGTCGAACTCAGCGCGCCGACGGCGGATCTCTTCCGGCCCGAGACGTTCGATGTTGCAGTAGTCGAGCTTCCAGTCGGCATTGGAACTCCACCGCAGGGGTGACTGCACCGTGGTGCGCGAGCCCGGCGCCGCCTCGAGCGTGCGCAAGGCCAGCTCGAGCGTGAAGGCTTGCGACACGGCATCCTTCGGCCGCCCGGCAGCGTTGCCGAGCGGGAAGTCGGAAAACAGCAGCCGCGGCACGCCCACCCGCTCGACGATGTCCTTGGCACACCCCATCACCACGCTGGCGATTCCGCTCTCCTCCAGCAGCCGGGCCACCAGGCTCGCGGTCTGATGGCACACGGGACAGTTGGGCACCAGGATCGCCGCGTCGACGGCGTCCGCCTTGCAGCGGGCCACGATCTCGGGGCCGTCGACCTCCAGCGTCGCGCGATGGCTTCGGTTGGTCGGGGCGCCGTGGAAGCGCGGCGCCAGCGAGCCGATCCGACCCGACGCCGCCCTGCGACGCAGCTCTGCCAGCGGGAAATACGTCGCCGGATCCTCCGCCGTGGTGTGCTGGCGGTCGATGGCGACATGCGAGATGCGCAGGTCGTGATCGATGCTCGTGTCGCCCGAGTACACCGCATAGAACTTCGCCTTGGCGTTGTAGGGCGCCCGGGGGCCTTGGTCGCCTGCGCCCTCCTGAAACGGCGCCGCTGTCGTGATCAGGGCAATCCGGCACCCGGACAAGGGCTTGGACAGAGGATGAAACGGCACCTCGGCGTAGTGCGCCCACTCGTAGGGCGCGCCGTATCCGAGCGCCTGGTAGTACGTGGCGATGCGCTGCAGGTAAGGAACCGGCCCATCGTGCGGCGGTGCAAAGCCGAATTCACTGGCGCGCTCGTTGCTCATGGGTCGCTCCGATCAGTCCACACCTCTGGGAATGCTCCGCGTTTCGCCTTCGCCGCCGTCGAAGCGGCGCTGCATTGCCGAGGCTATGCCATTCGGCTGTAATCGGCCGATGGATGCCCTGTCCGAGATCCTGAAGGTCGTGCAGCTCAACGGGGCGATCTTCTTCAACGCCCGCTTCACCGCACCCTGGTGCGTCGCCTCGCCGGCCGACGCCTCGCTGGCGAAGATGCTGGGACTGGGCGCGGAACGCGTTCTGCTCTATCACTACATGCTGGAAGGCTCGTGCCTGATCACGCTGGAAGGCATGGCACCGCTGCGCCTGAGCGCCGGCGACATCATCGTCTTTCCGCAAGGCGACGCCCACACCATGGCGTCGTCCACCGGCGGCCAGCCGCTGCAGATGGACGCCCAGGCGATCCTGCGCGAGCGCCCCAAGCTGCTGCACTTCGGCGGCGGCGGCGAGGCGACGCGCCTGATCTGCGGCTACATGGTGTGCGACCCGCGCCTCTTCCAGCCGGTCCTGGCGGCGCTGCCGCGCGTGGTGACGATGAACCTGCGCGGCATGGACACGGGGCGCTGGCTGGAAGCCTCGCTGCAGCACGCGGTGGACGAGGCGAGCTCGACCCGGCCGGGCACCGAGGGCGTGCTGGCCAAGCTGTCCGAGGTCATGGTGGTGGAGACCTTGCGCCTGTACGTGGCGCAGCTCTCGCCCGAGCACACCGGCTGGCTCGCCGGCCTGCGCGACCGGGCCGTGGGCAAGTGCCTGGCCCTGATGCACGAGAAGCCGGCGCACCCCTGGACGGTGGATTCGCTGGCCCGCGAGGTGGGCGCTTCGCGCTCGGTGCTGGCCGAGCGCTTCACCCATTTCGTCGGCCAGTCGCCGATGCAGTACCTCGGCCACTGGCGAATGGCGCTGGCCACCAACTACCTGCGGCGCAGCTCCCTGAACGTGGCCCACATCGCCGAGGAGGTGGGCTACGAGACCGATGCCACTTTCAGCCGCGCGTTCCGTCGCGAATTCGGGGTGCCGCCGGCGACCTGGCGTCGCTTGCACGGATCGCCATGAAGTAGAGCACCGGGATGACGACCAGGGTCAGCGCGGTGCTGATGGAGATGCCGAAGATCAGCGAGGTGGCCAGGCCGTTGAAGATCGGGTCGTCGAGGATGAAGAGCGCGCCCAGCATCGCCGCCACCGCCGTCAGCAGGATCGGCTGCGCCCGGGTCGAGGCGGAGCGGACCACCGCTTCCTTCAGCGGCATGCCTTCGGCCAGCTTGAGGTTGATGAAGTCCACCAGCAGGATCGAGTTGCGCACGATGATGCCCGCCAGGGCGATCATGCCGATCATGCTGGTGGCGGTGTATTCCGCGCCCAGCAGGGCATGGCCCGGCATGACGCCCACCACCGTCAGCGGAATCGGCGCCATGATCACCAGCGGGATCAGGTAGGAGCGGAAGTGCGCCACCACCAGCAGATAGATCAGGACCAGCCCGACGCCATAGGTGATGCCCATGTCGCGGAAGGTTTCGTAGGTGACCTTCCACTCGCCGTCCCACTTGAGGGCGTAGTCGCGATAGGGGTCGCTCGGCTGGCCGACGAAATACTCCACCGGTGAGCCGCCGCCCGGCGTCTCGAGAGCGGCGACGCCGCGGCGGGCTGCGAACATGCCGTAGAGCGGGCTGTCCACCCGGCCGGCCACATCGCCGAAGACGAAGTTCACCGGCAGCAGGTCCTTGTGATGGACCGGCTGCTCGCGCTCCGTGTCGGTGACGGTGACGAGCTCGCGGATCGGCACGAGCTGTCCCGCTCCGCCGCGCACCTGCAGCTGCAGCAGCGTATCGAGCTCGCCGTGGTCTTCGGCCGGGAGCTGCAGCAGTGCCGGCGCGGGGTACTTGCTCTCGTCGTGCAGCCAGGCTGCGTCCTCGCCCGCCAGGCCGGCGCGCAAGGTGCTCACGATCGCCGCCTGCGGCACGCCCAGCAAGGCGGCCTTGCGGCGGTCGATCACGAGGAGCTTGCGCGGCGCGGCAGCGATGCTGCTGTCGTCGACGTCGACCACGCCCGGTGTTGCCTCCAGCACGGCGCGCACGGCGCGCGCCACTTGCTGCCGGCCCCGGGCTTCGGGACCGTAGATCTCGGCCACCAGCGGCGACAGCACCGGCGGGCCGGGCGGTACCTCGACCAGCTTGACGTTGGCGCCCAGCCGCCGGCCGATCTCCTGCAGGCCGGGCCGCAGCCGCTTGACGATGGCGTGACTCTTCTCCGAGCGATGGGCCTTGTCGAGCAGCGTCACCTGCAGGTCGCCGACCTCGCCGCCGCTGCGCAGGTAGTACTGGCGCATCAGGCCGTTGAAGTTGATCGGCGACGCGGTGCCGGCATAGGCTTGGTAGTGGCTCACCTCCGGCTGGCCAGCCAGGAAGGCGCCGAGCTCGTGTAGCACGCCCGCCGTCTGCTCGAGCGGCGTGCCCACGGGCATGTCGACCACCACCTGGAACTCGGACTTGTTGTCGAAGGGCAGCATCTTCAGGACGACCCAGCCCATGGCCGGCAAGGCGAGCGACACCGCGATCAGCACCGCCACGCCCGCACCCAGCAGGCGCCGATTGCGCCGGCCACGACGCTCGTCGAGCAGCGGCGCGAACACCCGCTCGAACACACGGTCCAGCCCGGCGGCGAACCGGCCGTCGCGCGAGTGGCTGCGGCCCGGTGCCGGCTTCATCCACAAGCGCACCAGCCAGGGCGTGACGCTGAAGGCGATGCCCAGCGACAGCAGCATGCCCATGCTGGCGTTGATCGGGATGGGGCTCATGTAGGGCCCGGTCAGGC
>Ga0068867_100004266_pt1 | contig 10057 bp, 10 predicted proteins | sample KBSMisM32_FD_65649 | JGI IMG/M metagenome (GOLD analysis project Ga0068867, IMG submission 65649) | Miscanthus rhizosphere microbial communities from Kellogg Biological Station, Michigan, USA - KBS Miscanthus M3-2 | ecosystem: Host-associated > Plants > Roots > Rhizosphere > Soil ...
GACTGCTCCACCGCGGCACCGAGAAGCTGATCGAGTACAAGACCTACGCCCAGGCGCTGCCCTACTTCGACCGGCTCGATTACTGCTCGCCGATGTGCATGGAGCACAGCTTCGTGCTCGCGATCGAGAAGCTGATGGGCCTCGAGATCCCGCTTCGGGCCCAGTACATCCGCGTACTGATGGCGGAATTGACCCGCATTTCCAACCACATGCTGAACCTTGGCAGCCACATCATGGATGTTGGCGCCATGACGCCAAATTTGTGGCTGTTCGAGGTCCGCGAGGACACGCTGCAATTCTACGAGCGGGCGTCGGGCGCTCGCATGCACGCCAATTACTTCCGCGTCGGCGGAGTCCGCTACGACCTCCCCGAAAAGATGCTGGCCGACCTGCAGGTCTGGCTCGATACCCGCTTCAAGCTGTTCGAGGACGCGATCAGCCTCGTCGCCGACAACCGCATCTTCAAGCAGCGCAACGTCGATATCGGCACCGTCAGCAAGGAAGACGCGCTGGCGTGGGGCTTCTCGGGTCCGATGATCCGTGCGGCCGGCATTCCATGGGATATCCGCCGGGCGCAGCCGTACGAAGTCTATGACCGGGTCGAGTTTGACATTCCCGTCGGCACGCGCGGCGACTGCTACGACCGCTTCATGGTCCGGGTCGAGGAAGTGCGGCAGTCGGCGCGGATCATGCGCCAGTGCCTGCGCGACATGCCGAAGGGGCCGGTTGGGTCCGAGGATCGCAAGGTATTCCCGCCGCCGCGGGCCGAGATGAAGACCTCGATGGAGGCCCTCATCCACCACTTTAAGCTCTACACCGAAGGCTATCACGTGCCTGCAGGCGAGGTCTACGTCGCGACCGAAAGTCCGAAGGGCGAGTTCGGCGTCTATCTCGTCGCCGACGGCACCAACCGGCCCTATCGCTGCAAGATCCGCCCGACGGGCTTCTCGCACCTGCAGGCGATGGATTTCATGATGAAGGGCCACATGTTGGCCGACACCACCGCCATCCTATCGGCAATCGACGTCGTGTTCGGGGAGGTGGATCGCTAATGGCCGGCTCTGACGCTATCGTCGACAGCGCCGAGCAGCGCGCCCGCTGGGAAGGCTTCGCGTGGACCGAGGCCAACTCCAAACTCGCGCGTGAGATCATTGCGCGCTATCCGGCCGGCCGCCAGCAATCGGCGGTGATCCCCTTGCTCGATCTCGCCCAGCGCCAGGTCGGGGCGGAGACGGAGACCCAGGGCTGGCTCCCGATCCCGGTGATGGAGTTTGTCGCCAAGGAGCTCGACGTCGCCTACGTCCGCGTGCTCGAGGTTGCGACCTTCTACACCATGTTCAACTTAGGTCCGGTCGGCCGCTTCCATGTGCAGGTATGCGGGACGACGCCGTGCATGCTGCGCGGTTCGGACGACGTGCTAGCAGCTTGCTATAAGCATGGGCTGAAGAAGGGAAAAACGACCGAGGACGGACTGTTCACCCTGACCGAGGTCGAGTGCCTCGGCGCCTGCGCCAATGCGCCGATGGTCCAGATCAACGACGATAATTACGAGGACCTGACCGAGGCGAGCATGACCGCGATCCTCGACGCGCTCGCAGCTGGCCAGCATCCGAAGCCGGGCCCTCAGGTCGATCGCCAGACCAGCTGTCCCGAAGGCGGCCCGACCAGCCTCAAGAAGATGGCCGAGCGCAACTACGATTACCGCCCGCAATGGACGGCAACGGCCGGGGAGGGCGCACAATGATCGGAGTCATCATCGCCGTGATCGTCGCGGTCCTGGTCATCGGGATCGTCCTCAAGCTCGTCAAGATCGCGATCATCCTCGCGATTGCGATCGGCATCGTGATGTTCGCCCAGAACAAGCTCGGCCGGAACAACGACAGCGGGCGGCTGAAATGACGGTCGTCGCCATCGCCATTGCCCTTGGGCTCGCTTTCCTGGCGTTCCGCTTCGTCAAGGGCGTGATCAAGTTCGGCGTCATCGCGCTGATCGTGGTCGCGGTCGCCTATTTCGTCATGAACGGGGCGGCGCACTGATGGGCTACACCGGGCCTCTCGCGGACAAGGACCGCATCTTCACCAACGTCTATGGCTTCCAGGAGCCGTGGCTGAAGGCGGCACAGGCGCGCGGCGACTGGGACAATAGCAAGAAGCTGATGGCGATCGGCCAGGACGCGATCATTGAGGTGATCAAGGCGTCGGGGTTGCGCGGCCGCGGCGGCGCGGGCTTCCCGACCGGCATGAAGTGGGGCTTCATGCCCAAGGAGCCAAAGCCGGGTAAGCCCAACTTCCTGGTCATCAATGCCGACGAGTCCGAGCCCGGCAGCTGCAAGGACCGTGAAATTATCCGCCACGATCCGCACAAGCTGATCGAGGGCGCGCTGATTGCCGGCTACGCGATGCGGGCGCGAGCCGGATACATCTACATCCGCGGCGAATTCATCCAGGAAACCCGTGCGTTAGAGCGCGCGGTTGCCGAGGCATATGAGGCCGGGCTGCTGGGCAAGAATGCCGCCGGCTCGGGCTATGACTTCGACCTCTTCGTTCACCGCGGCGCCGGCGCATATATCTGCGGCGAAGAGACCGCGATGCTCGAAAGCCTCGAAGGCAAGCAGGGCAAACCGCGGTTGAAGCCGCCGTTTCCGGCGGGCGCGGGCCTCTACGGCTGTCCGACGACGGTGAACAATGTCGAGAGCATCGCCGTCGTGCCTACGATCCTGCGGCGCGGCGCGGGATGGTTCGCGGGCATTGGCAACCCGAAGAACGAAGGGACCAAGCTGTTCCAGCTGTCGGGCCACATCAACACGCCCTGCGTCGTCGAGGAATCGATGGGCATCAGCTTCCGCGAACTGATCGACCGCCACGGCGGCGGAATCCGCGGCGGCTGGGACAACCTCCTTGCGGTCATCCCGGGCGGGTCGTCGGTGCCGCTGGTGCCGGCGAAGGAGATCATGGACGCGCCGATGGACTTCGACGGCTTAAAGGCGCTCGGAAGCGGCCTCGGCACGGCGGCGGTGATCGTCATGGACAAGTCGACCGATATCGTCCGCGCGATCAGCCGCATCAGCTACTTCTACAAGCACGAGAGCTGCGGCCAGTGCACGCCATGCCGCGAAGGCACCGGCTGGATGTGGCGGATGATGGAAAAGCTGCGCGAAGGCGACGCCGACGTCGCCGACATCGACAAGCTGCTCGACGTCACCAAGCAGGTCGAAGGCCACACTATCTGCGCGCTGGGCGATGCAGCGGCTTGGCCGATCCAGGGCCTCGTCCGTCACTTCCGCCCTGAGCTCGAGCGCCGCATCGCCGAGCGCTCCGGCAAGCGCATGCTGGAGGCGGCGGAATGACCTTCGGAGTCGCCCTTGTGCTGATGGGGCTAGCGGCCCTTTTTGCGTTCATACTTCGCCTTTTTTGGCGACTGAATGACATCCCCGGTCGAGATGACCTGGGAAGGTACGATCAGCAATGACGACGACGCAGATCATCATCATCATCGTCGTCGTGGTTGCGATCATCGCGTTGCTGGCGGTCGTCGGAACCGGCGGCGGGCCGCGCGTGACGCAGATCGACCGCACCGTGCGTAAGGATAAGGATGACGTGAGGGATTCTGGCGATGCCTAAGGTCACCGTCGACGGCGTCGAGCTCGATGTCCCGCAGGGCGCGACCGTGCTCCAGGCGTGCGAGCTCGCGGGGAAGGAAATCCCGCGCTTCTGCTATCACGAGCGGCTGTCGATCGCCGGCAATTGCCGCATGTGCCTGGTCGAGGTCGCTCCGGGGCCGCCCAAGCCGCAGGCAAGCTGCGCGCTTCCGGCCGCCGACGGCCAGACGATCCGCACCGACACGCCGATGGTGAAAAAGGCGCGCGAGGGGGTGATGGAGTTCCTGCTCATCAACCACCCACTCGACTGCCCGATCTGCGACCAGGGCGGCGAATGCGACCTTCAGGATCAGGCGATGGCCTACGGCCGGAGCGGATCGCGCTACGAAGAGAACAAGCGCGCGGTCGACGACAAATATTTCGGGCCCATCATCAAGACGTCGATGAACCGCTGCATCCAGTGCACGCGCTGCATCCGCTTCAGCTCCGAAGTCGCGGGCGTCGACGAGATCGGCATGCTGTACCGGGGCGAGGACAGCCAGATCACGAGCTACCTCGAGCGGACGGTGTCGGGCGAGCTGTCGGGCAACCTCGCTGACGTCTGCCCCGTCGGCGCTCTTCTGCAGAAGCCGCAATTGTTCGAGCAGCGTTCATGGGAGCTTCGCCGGGTTCCGGGCATCGACGTCATGGACGCGGTCGGATCGAACATCCGCTTCGACGTCCGCCAGCGCCAGGTCATGCGCATCCTGCCGCGCGTCAACGAGGACGTGAACGAGGAGTGGATCCACGACAAGACCCGGCACCATGTCGATGCGCTGGTGCGCAACCGGCTCGACCGGCCGTGGGTGCGTGAGAAGGGCAAGCTCAAGGAAACGAGCTGGCAGGAAGCATTAGCGATCTTCGCCAAGCGCCTGAAAAAGGCGGGGAACAAGGTCGCGGCGGTTGCCGGCGATCTCCTCGATGCCGAGACCATGTATGCGGCGAAGAGGCTGCTCGGAGGCCTGGGCTCGAAGCTGATCGAGGGGCGGCAGACGGGCCTCATCTATGACGTCACGTCGCTCGCCGCGGTCGCGTTCAACTCGACCATCGCTGGCATCGAGGATGCCGACGTGATTCTGCTGGTTGGCTCTAACATCCGCTGGGAAGCGCCCTTGATCGCGACGCGGATCCGAAAAGCGGTGCGCAAGGGCGCAAGAATCTACGGCGTCGGGCCGGAATTCGACCTCGACATGCCGATCGAATGGCTCGGCAACGACCTGAAACTGCTCGGCAACCTCCCCGGGGCGGTGACGGACGCGTTCGCCAAGGCGCAGCGGCCAGCCGTTCTGGTCGGACCTGGCGCGCTTGGCGCGGGTGCGCTTGGCGCGGCGCTCGGTCTCGTGAAGCCGCTCGGGCTGATCAAGGACGGCTGGAACGGGTTCAACGTCGTCCACACTTCAGCGTCGCGGATGGCGGGGCTGGTGCTCGGCTATGCGCAACCGGGCGGGCTGGCTGACCTCGAAAAGGCAAAACCGGAAGTCGTCATCCTGCTCGGCGCCGACGAAATGCCCGCCGACAAGTTCGCTGGCACGTTCAAGGTCTATATCGGGCACCACGGCGATGCCGGCGCACGCCAAGCCGACCTCGTCCTTCCGGGCTCGGCTTATGCCGAGAAGCACGGCACCTATGTGAACACTGAAGGCCGGGTCCAGCGCAGCGAGAAGGCAGCGTTCGCTCCGGGCGAGGCGCGCGAGGACTGGGCGATCCTCCGCGCGGTCAGCGAGCTGGCGGGCAAGGCGCTGCCGTTCGACAATTTCCCGCAGCTGCGCGCGGTGATGGTCGCGGAATATCCGCAACTCGGCCGCGATGGCCTCATCGACCTGCCCTGGTCGCCGCCCAAGCTCAGCGCCAAGGCTGAAGGCCCGATCCGCTACCCGATCGGCGACTTCTTCCTGACCAACGCCATCTGCCGCAACAGCCCGACCATGCTCCGCTGCTCGGAAGAACTGGTGCACGGCGTTGTCCAGAGGGAGGCGGCCGAGTGACTGAACAGTTCGTCCGCTGGGGGATGGAGTATGACTGGGCGTGGTTCCTCGCCACGGTCATCGGCATCCTGATTATCGCGCTGCCGCTGATGCTGGCGGTGGCGATGATCATCTATGCGGAACGCAAGATCTGGGCGGCGATCGCTCTTCGCCGCGGGCCCAACGTGGTCGGCCCCTGGGGCCTCCTCCAGAGCTTCGCCGACGGGCTGAAGGTGTTCCTCAAAGAGACCATCATCCCGACAAGCGCGAACAAGGGCCTGTTCCTGATCGCGCCGATCGTGACCTTCACGGTTGCGCTGATCGTGTGGGCGGTGGTGCCGTTCCAGGCGGGCGTGGTGCTCGCCGACGTCAATGTCGGCTTGCTCTACATCCTCGCCGCGAGCTCGCTCGGCGTTTACGGGGTGATCGTTGCCGGCTGGGCGTCTAACTCCAAATATCCGTTCTTCTCGGCACTCCGCGCGGCGGCACAGATGGTGAGCTACGAAGTCTCGATCGGCTTCGTCCTGATCACCGTCGTGCTCTATTCGGGCACGTTCAACCTCAGCAGCATCGTCGTCCAGCAGAAGGGCTTCGGCCTCGGCATCGTCAACGCCTTCGGCTTCAACCTCTTGCTGTTCCCGATGTGGGTGGTGTTCTTCATCAGTTCGATGGCCGAGACGTTTCGTACGCCGTTCGACCTGGTCGAGGCGGAGAGCGAGCTCGTCGCCGGGCATCAGACCGAATATTCGTCGATGAGTTTTGCGCTCTTCTGGCTCGGTGAATATGCCAACGTCATCCTGATGTGCGCGCTGAACGCCATCCTGTTCTGGGGTGGGTGGCTGCCGCCGCTGAACATCGACCTGATCCCGTGGTTCGATATTCCGGGAATCATCTGGCTGCTGCTGAAGATGAGCATCTTCTTCTTCATGTTCGGCTGGGTGAAGGCGACGGTGCCGCGCTACCGTTACGACCAGCTCATGCGGCTCGGCTGGAAGATCTTCCTTCCCCTGTCACTCCTGTTCGTCATCCTGACCTCGGGCTGGCTGATGCTGACGAGGTACGCATGATTCACTGGATCAAGTCCTTCACCCTGTGGGAATTCGTGAAGGCGCACGCGCTGACGCTGAAGTATTTCTTCAAGTCCAAGGCGACGATCAACTACCCGTTCGAGAAAGCGCCGACCTCGCCGCGCTTCCGCGGCGAACATGCCCTGCGCCGTTACCCCAATGGCGAGGAGCGCTGCATTGCGTGCAAGCTGTGCGAGGCGATCTGCCCGGCGCTCGCCATCACCATCGAATCCGAGCCGCGCGAGGACGGCAGCCGCCGGACCACCCGCTACGACATCGACATGGTCAAATGCATCTATTGCGGGCTGTGCCAGGAAGCCTGCCCGGTGGATGCCATCGTCGAGGGCCCGAACCTCGAATTTGCGACCGAAACCCGGGAGGAATTGCTCTACGACAAGGCTAAATTGCTCGCGAATGGGGATAAGTGGGAGCAGGCCATCGCCGCCAACCTTGCCGCCGATGCGGCGTATCGGTAGGCGCGCCGGACCTTGATCGCCACCATCGCCTTCTACCTGTTCGCGACGCTTACGATCGTGCCGGCCTTGTGCGTCATTTTTGCGCGCAACCCGGTGCACAGCGTGCTGTGGCTGATCCTCGCCTTCTTCAATGCAGCGGGGCTGATGCTGCTGCTCGGCGCCGAATTCATCGCGATGCTGGTGGTGATCGTCTATGTCGGCGCGGTCGCGGTGCTGTTCCTGTTCGTCGTCATGATGCTCAACATCGACTTCGCGCAGCTCCGCTCTGGCTTCACCCGCAACCTGCCGTTCGGGATTATCATCGCGCTGGTGCTGGCCTTCGAGATCGTGGTTGCGATCATGTCGCACAAGGAAGGGCCGGCGCTCGGCGGAAGCCAGATCGCGACGCCCAACCAGCCGAACATCGTGGCGCTCGGGCAGCTGCTTTACAGCCGCTACCTGTTCCCGTTCGAAATCGCGGGCCTGATCCTGCTGGTGGCGATGATTGGCGCGATCGTCCTGACCCACCGTAAGCGCGGCGACCTGCGCACGCCGAATGCGTCGCGGCAGATCAAGCGCCGTCCGGAGGATGCGATCCGCAATGCCAATCCGGGCGTGGGCGAGGGGATGTCGCTGTGATCGGGCTCACGCACTATCTCGCCGTTGCCGCGATCCTGTTCACGATCGGTGTGCTCGGGATCTTCCTCAACCGCCGCAACGTCATCCTGATGCTAATGGCGATCGAGCTGATTCTGCTCGCGGTGAACATCAACCTCGTCGCCTTCTCGGCCTATCTCGGTGACCTCACCGGCCAGGTGCTGGCGATGTTTGTCCTGACCGTCGCCGCCGCCGAGGCTGCGATCGGCCTCGCCATCCTCGTCATCTTCTTCCGCCGCCGCGGCTCGATCGCGGTCGACGACGCCAACCGGATGCGCGGCTGATGGGTATCCGTGAATCCCTCCTGTTGATCGTCTTCCTGCCGATCATCGCTGCGATCATTGCCGGGCTCGGCGGGCGCTGGATCGGCAAGGTTCCGTCGAAGGTCGTTACCACCGGCGCGCTGATGATGGGCGCGGTGCTGAGCTGGCCGATCTTCTTCCAATATATCGCCGGCGGCGCTCAGCCGACCGTCGTCCCGGTCCTCGAGTTCATCAATTCAGGTGCCCTGAAGGTCGATTGGGCGCTTCGCGTCGACAGCCTGACCGCGGTGATGCTGGTCGTGGTGACGAGCGTGTCGTCGCTCGTTCACCTTTACAGTTGGGGTTACATGGAGGAGGACCCGGGCCAGCCGCGGTTCTTCGCTTACTTGTCGCTGTTCAGTTTCGCGATGCTGATGCTCGTGACCGCCGACAGCCTGGTGCAGATGTTCTTCGGCTGGGAAGGCGTCGGCCTCGCTTCCTACCTCTTGATCGGCTTCTGGTACCACAAGCCGTCGGCCAATGCGGCGGCGCTGAAGGCGTTCGTCGTCAACCGCGTCGGCGACTTTGGCTTCAGCCTCGGCATTTTCGGCACCTTCCTGGTCTTTAACACCGTCTCGATCCCGAAAATTCTCGAGCTCGCGCCGACCATGGCCGGGTCGACCATCGGCTTCGCCGGAATGCACGTCGACACGATGACCCTGCTCTGCCTGCTGCTTTTCGTCGGCGCGATGGGCAAGTCGGCTCAGCTCGGCCTGCACACCTGGTTGCCGGACGCGATGGAGGGCCCGACCCCGGTCAGCGCCCTGATCCACGCCGCGACGATGGTCACCGCGGGCGTGTTCATGGTCTGCCGCCTGTCGCCGATGTTCAACGTGTCGCCGACTGCGATGCACGTCGTCACTTATGTCGGCGCCGCGACCTGCTTCTTCGCCGCGACCGTCGGCACCGCGCAGAACGATATCAAGCGGGTGATCGCTTATTCGACCTGTTCGCAGCTAGGGTACATGTTCTTCGCCGCGGGTGTCGGCGCTTATGGTGCCGCGATGTTCCACCTGTTCACGCACGCCTTCTTCAAGGCGCTGCTGTTCCTTGGTGCCGGCAGCGTGATCCACGCGATGCACCACGAACAGGACATGCGGTATTACGGGGCGCTGCGGAAAGAGATCCCGTTCACCTTCTGGGTGATGGTCGCGGGCACGCTTGCAATTACCGGCGTTGGATTAGCAGGGATCGGGTTCGCCGGCTTCTGGTCGAAGGATGCGATCCTCGAATCCTCGTGGGCCGCAGGATCGGTACCGGGGACGATCGCTTTCTGGCTGGGCTCGTTCGCGGCGCTTCTGACCAGCTTCTATTCGTGGCGACTGATCTTCCTGACCTTCTTCGGGAAAGCGCGATGGGCCTCGTCAGAGCATATCCAGCATGCGGTCCATCACGTCCATGAATCGCCGGATGAAGAGCATGGCGACAGCAGTCACGACACCGGCCTGCCGCCGGAAGGGACTGCTGGCTATCACCCGCACGAAAGCCCGTGGACGATGCTCGTCCCGATCGGCTTGCTCGCCGTCGGCGCCGTCTTCGCCGGCCAGTTCTTCCACAATTTCTTCACCGACGCCGAGCGCGCACCCGATTACTGGCGCGGCGCGGTCGCCTTCAGCGAGCATCTCGCTCATGCGGCTCACCAGTCGCCGGAATGGGTGAAGCTGACCCCGACCATCGTCATGCTGATCGGGCTGTGGATCGCATGGAACAATTATATCCGTGATCCGAGTGCGGCGGGCCGCTTCGTTGCGACTTTCCCGGTCGTGCACCGCTTCGTGCTCAACAAATGGTACTTCGACGAGCTGTACGACTTCCTGTTCGTGCGTCCGTCGCTGTGGCTCGGCCGGCTCTTGTGGAAGGGCGGTGACGAAGGCACGATCGACCGCTTCGGTCCGCACGGCGCGGCTTATGCGGTGGGCTTCGGCAACCGCATCACGACGCGGTTTCAGTCGGGCTATCTCTACTCCTACGCCCT
>Ga0068867_100004268_pt1 | contig 10056 bp, 7 predicted proteins | sample KBSMisM32_FD_65649 | JGI IMG/M metagenome (GOLD analysis project Ga0068867, IMG submission 65649) | Miscanthus rhizosphere microbial communities from Kellogg Biological Station, Michigan, USA - KBS Miscanthus M3-2 | ecosystem: Host-associated > Plants > Roots > Rhizosphere > Soil ...
TCGCGGCCACCTCGCGGCTCGCCTCGTCGGCGATGAGCGCGACGCGCTCGCGCCGCTTGATCGCGAGGCAGACGTTGACGGCGTTGTGGGCGCCGGGGGCGAGCTCGGGAGAGAACGGTCCGAAGACGGTCAGTATCGACACGGTTACCTGGGTTGCACGACGAAGGCCGGGACCTGGCCGCCGCCCGACGTCACGTTGGCGAGCCCGGTGGCGCTGAGCCGCGTGAGGAACCCGGCGACACGGCCGCGGAAGACGTACGGCGCGAAGTCGACGAGCATGTTGCGCTCGGCGACGCCGGCGGCGTCGCAGACGGGAAACGGCTCGCGCCGGACGTTGATGCGCTCCTGCACGACCCACAGCCGGGCATCGTCTTTTGCTTCCGCCAGCGCTCGCGCGATCGCCGCGTCCCACTCGCGCTCGTCGCTCTCCCATCCCAGCGTGACCCCGGTCCCCCCGTATTCGTCGTTCGGCTTCAGCACCAGCGACTCGCGCCGGCGGCGGATGTCGTCGGCGCGCGTCTCGTCGACGACGCGGGTCCATGGGACGTGGGCGGCGACGATCGCACGCTCGGCGTCGCTGAAATGCGAGGCGAAGCGATCGTCGGTCAGCACCGCGAAGAACGCCTTCTTGTGGGGAATCTTGCAGCGCAGGGTGTTGGCGACGCAGACCGCCTTCGCCCGATAGGCGTCGATCAACGCCTTGCACTCGTCGGGGCGCGCGACGATGTCGTTGATCAGGACGCGGCGGTAGACGAGGTCGATGCGCTCGCCGCCGGCCGTCAGCGAGCGGCCGTCGAAGATCAGATCGCGGGGATCGCAGATGAGCGTCGGGACCCCCTGGGCGATGAACGCGTCACGCAGCAGCTCGAACTCGCTCCAGGTCGGCACCTCTCGCCAGTCCACGATCGCCATGCGCGGCGGGCTGGCGGTGCCGCCCCAGTCGCGGTAGCTCGCCAACAGGGACATGAGCAGGTCGAAGATGGGGGTGTAGAAGAAGACACTGTACCGATCGCGGAACGAGGCTAGCGCAGGCTCTTCGCCAAGCACCTGCGCGAAGAGCTCGGCGAGACGCTGGCTGTAGCCCGGGCCGGCGGGAGACTCCGCGTTGTACTCGGCGAACTGCAGCGAGTCGGGCAGGATGAAGGCGTCGGCCCGGGCCGCGGTGCTGGCGACCTCGTAGCCCGGATCGATCAGCGCCAGCCGGACCTCGGCCTCGGACAATCCGAGGCGTTGCAGCATCACCGCGTCCGTCGAGGCGACCCTGGCGACGCGCTCGCCGAGCACCCACAACGTTTCGGCGGCGCGTCTGATCCGCGCTTCATCGCCGGGATCGAGAAAGAACGGCCGCAGGAACGGGCAGAGCAGGCGGCCGCCAAAGGTGAGCCGGGCCTCGCGCATGCGGTCGGCCAGCGATCCGCAGAGACGCGTGGCCACGTCGCCGGCCACCGCCGCGTGCCAGGTGGTAATCGGGTCAGGGGAGTGCGCGCCCAAGTGTTATACCGGCGTCGTCGTCTTCGCCAGGCCGGTCATCTGCTCCCAGCGCGGCCACGACTGCGTCGCGTCGCCGCTCAGCGCGCGGTCGATGACCAGCGCCGACATGCGGTCGATCACCAGGTCGAAGTAGTGCGGCGTGATGCGGTCCCGCTCGAAGTCCGGGGCCGGGTTGAGGAAGTCGATCGCGTAGGGGACGCCGTCCTCGACGGCGAACTCGATCGTGTTCATCTCGTAGCCGAGCGCCGTGTTCAGCGTCTGCGCGTCGCGGACGATGCGGGCGCCGACCTCCGAGTCGAGGTACTCGTGCTCGACGAGATAGCGGCGCTCGTGCACGTCGTAGCGCACCGGCGTGATGTCGGTCTTGCCGAAGGTGAAGCAGCGCACGTACTTGTCGAAGTTGATGAACTGCTGCAGCGTCATGCAGTAGGGCCCGGTGTTGTCGTAGGCCGCCAGCAGCTCCTCGCGATTGTGCACCTTGTAGACGTGCTTCCAGCCGCCGCCCGAATACGGCTTCAGGATGGCCGGCCGCCCGACGTAGTCGAGCAGCCCGTCCCAGTCGACCGGGTAGCCGAGGTTGTGCAGCGACTCGGACGTCAGGTCGATATCGGGCGGATACGACTTCTGCGGCAGCACCACCGTCTTCGGCACCGCCACCCCGAGCTTGCTCGCGACCGAGTAGTTGAAGAACTTGTCGTCCGCCGTCCACCAGAAGGGATTGTTGATGACGTAGGTGCCGTGCAGCACCGCGTGCTTCAGGTAGGCGCGGAAGTACTCGATCTCGTGCGAGATGCGGTCGACGATGACGCGGTAGCCGGAGGGCTCGCCCATCTTCGTTCCCGTCAGCTTCACGAATTCCGCCGTGATGCCGTGCGGGCGCCCCAGGGTATTGACGCGATCCAGGAACGCGGGCGGGAAGGAGTATTCCCGGCCGCACAGCAATCCGACCTTCACGCGACCTCCTGACTGCTCGAGCGTGTTTCCTCGACGAGCCACCGCACCACTTCGCGCAGATCGCCCGTCTGCTTGTAGACCTGCAGCTGCCGGTCGGCGCTCGTGCCTTCCTTGCAGATCGTGTGCACGTAGTCGAGCGCCTTGCGGCTGCCCAGCTCGTCGACGACGTCGTCGACGAAGGCGAGCAGCTCCATGGCCAGCTCACGCATCGGCACCTCCTGGCGCTTGCCGAAGTCGATCAGCCGGCCGTCGATGCCGTAGCGGGCGGCCCGCCACTTGTTCTCTTCGACGAGCGCGCGCGAGTAGATGCGGAACCCGAGATTGCTGCGGCGCAGGCGGTACAGCTTGACGACGATCGCCTGCGCCAGCGCCGCCAGCGCGACCGTGACGCGGGGCGAGGTGGGCACGTCGCAGATGCGGAACTCGAGCGTGCCGAACATCGGGTGCGGGCGCAGGTCCCACCAGATCTTCTTGCCGTTGTCGATGCAGTGCAGCTCGACGAGCATGTCGAGATACGCCTCGTACTGGCCCCACGAGTCGAACTCATCGGGGATGCCGCTGCGCGGGAAGCGGCGGAACACCGTCGTCCGGTACGACTTCAGGCCGGTGTCGCGCCCCTGCCAGAACGGCGAGCTGGTCGAGAGCGCCAGCAGGTGCGGCAGGAAATAGCGCGCTTCGTTCAGCAGCTCGATCGTGCTGGCCTGATCCGGGACGGCGACGTGGATGTGCAGGCCGAAGATGAGCAGCGACCGCGCCAGCTGCTGCAGCTCCTCGACGATGTTGTCGTAGCGCGCGCCGGGGGAGATGACCTGGTCCTTCCAGCGCGAGAACGGATGCGTGCCGGCGGCGGCGACGCGCAGGCCGACGCGCTCCGCGCCCTGCGACAGCTCGCGGCGGGTGTGGCAGATCTCGCGCTCCAGCTCGGTGACGTCGGCGCAGATCTTGGTGCCGACCTCGACGATCGACTGGTGCAGCTCGCGCTTGATCTGATCGCCGAGCGCGGGGCCGCTCGAGGTCAGCAGCTCCGAGACGTGCGAGCGCAGTTCCCACGTGTCGGGATCGACGATCTGGAATTCCTCCTCGACGCCGATCGTGAACGCGTGCCCCATGGCAGCGATCATAGTGCAACACGATGGTATCCTTTGCAGGCACCTGAATGTCTGCCGAGCGAAGCCCTTCTTTCCCGAGCGGTGCGCGCGCGGTTGACTTCTCCCTCCTCGTTGTGATTCTCGCGGTCGCCCTCGCGGCGCGGTGCTGGTACCTGACGGCCGGCGTCCCGTACGCCGTCGGCATCGACGAGCCGCAGGTGGTGAACCGCTCGCTGCGGATCCTGCAGACCGGTGACTGGAACCCGCACGTCTTCGACTACCCGACGCTGGTCATCTACTTCCACGCGGCGGTCGCGATCCTGCGCTTCCTCTGGGGGGCGCTCGACGGCCAGTGGGCGTCGCTCGACGCCTACCGCATCGAAGCGGTGTATGCCGCCGGCCGCTTCATGGCGGCGTGCATCGGCGTCGCGACGGTGTGGATCACGTTCAAGCTCGGTGAAGCGCTCGGCCGGCGCCGCGCCGCGCTGCTCGGCGCCGCGCTCCTCGCCGTGCAGCCGATCCACGTGCGCGAGTCGCACTTCATCCTGACCGACGTGCCGATGACCGCGTTGACGACGCTGGCGATCTGGCTGGCGGTGCGCGCCTCGCGGCTGGGAACGATCCGGGCCTACGCCTGGGCCGGCGCGGCCTGCGGGCTGGCGGCCGCGGCGAAGTACAACGGCGGCGTCGCGCTGCTCGCGGTCGTCGCCGCGTGGCTGGTCAATGAACGATCGTCACCGGGCCGGCTGGCCAAGCTGGGCGCGGCGATCGGCGCGGCCGCAGCCGGCTTCGTCGCCGGCGCGCCCTTCACGGTGATCGACATGCCGGGGTTCCTCGACGGCTTCGCCAGGCAGTTCGCCCGGCTGGCCGGGCCGGTGCGCGGGGAAGATCCGGCGTGGCTCCTCTACGCGAAGCACCTGTCGCCGCCGTCGGCGCGCTTCTTCATCCCGCTGGCGCTTGCCGGGATCGCCATCCTCCTCTGGCGCCGCGAGACGCGTCCGCGCTGGACGCCGGCGTTCGTCTTCACCGCGGCCTACTACTACATCCTGTCGTCGCATTCGCCGGTCTTCGCGCGCTACGCGCTGCCGCTGCTGCCGATCCTCTGCCTGTTCGTGGCGGTGGCGGTCTTCGAGGCGCTCGACGCCGCGGCGCGCGTCCCCGCGATCGCCCAGCCGCGCGTCCGCCGCCTGCTGACCGGCGTCGCGATCGTGGGGCTGCTGTTCGGCGGCGTGCACGACACGGTGGGATGGCTCGACCTGCAGCGCCGCTCCGACACGCGCGCGATCGCCAGCGACTGGCTGCAGCGCAACACCGCGCGCGGCACGCGCCTGGCCGTCGAGAACAACGGCCCGACCTACCTGGATCGATCCGGGTTCCGGGTCGCCGGCACCGAGCTGCTGCTCGACCACGACGTCAACTGGTACCGCCAGCGCGTGGACTACCTGGTGATCAGTGCGATGGATGTGACCCGATACGAGGACTACGTCAACGCCGGGCCGACCGTCTTCCAGATCGGCCCGACGGCGCAGCGGTGGGGACCGCCGATTCGAATCGTGAAGCTAGGTTCCTGAGTCGCGGCCGACGAGATCGGGCGGTGTGACCGCCGTGTTGATGCGGCGCGCCAGTTGCTCGTGCTCCGCCTTGAGCTCCTTCGGCATGCGATCGCCGAACATGCGGATCAGCTCGTCCTGTCCTTCCAGCGCCTCGACCCATTCCGCGGGATCGACCTTGAGCAGCTGCTTCATGTCGCCCTCGGAGACGTTCAGGCCGGAGCGATCGATCGCATCGGCGGTCGGGACCTGTCCGATCGCCGTCTCGACCGCGGTGCCGCGCCCTTCGGCGCGATCGAGGATCCACTTCAGGACGCGCAGGTTGTCGCCGAAGCCGGGCCACAGGAAGCGGCCGGACTCGTCGGTGCGGAACCAGTTCACGCGGAAGATCTTCGGCGGCTTTCCCAGCTTCGCGCCGACGTCCAGCCAGTGCTGGAAGTAGTCCCCCATGTTGTAGCCGCAGAAGGGCCACATCGCCATCGGGTCGCGCCGGAGCACGCCCACCTTGCCGGTCGCGGCCGCCGTCGTCTCCGACGAGAGCGTCGCGCCGAGGAACGTCCCGTGCTGCCAGTTGCGCGCCTCGAACACCAGCGGGATGCGGCGCTGGCGGCGCGCGCCGAAGATCATCGCGTCGATCGGGACGCCGTTCGGGTTGGCGAATTCAGGCGACAGCGTCGCGCAGTTGGTGGCCGGCGCGGTGAACCGGCTGTTGGGATGCGCCGCCTTCTCGGTGGACGCCGGCGTCCACGGCCGTCCCTGCCAGTCGAGCGCTTGCGCCGGCGCCGGATCGTCGTGCCCCTCCCACCACGGCGTGCCGTCGGGCCGCAGCGCGACATTCGTGAACAGCGTGTCGCGCTGGATCATGTCGAACGCGGTCGGGTTGGTCTTGTGTCCGGTGCCGGGGACGACGCCGAAAAAGCCGGCTTCGGGGTTCACCGCCCACAGCCGTCCGTCCGAGCCCGGGCGCATCCACGCGATGTCGTCCCCCACGGTGAACGTCTTCCAGCCCGGCATCGTCTTCGGCGGCAGCAGCATCGCCAGGTTGGTCTTGCCGCAGGCCGAGGGGAACGCGCCGCCGACGTAGTGCATCTTGCCCTGCGGATCCTGGAGCCCGAGGATGAGCATGTGCTCCGCCAGCCAGCCTTCCTTTTTCGCCAGCCAGCTGGCGAGGCGCAGCGCCATGCACTTCTTGCCGAGCAGCGCGTTGCCGCCGTAGCCCGAGCCGATCGACCAGACCGTGTTCTGCTCGGGGAAGTGCATGATGAAACGGCGTTCAGGGCTGAGGTCGCCGAGCGAGTGCAGGCAGCGCGTGAAGTCGTCGGAGGCGCCCAGGTGATCGAGCGCCGGCTGCCCGACACGCGTCATGATGCGCATGCTGAGGACGACGTACTTGCTGTCGGTGATCTCGACGCCGACCTTCGAGAAGCGCGATCCCGGCGGCCCCATCAGGAAGGGGACGACGTACATCGTGCGCCCCTTCATCGATCCGGCGAAGAGCGGCGTCAGCTTCGCGGTCGCGTCAGCCGGCGCCATCCAGTTGTTGTTGGGGCCGGCGTCTTCCTTCTCCGCGGTGCAGACGAAGGTCAGGTGCTCGGTGCGCGCCACGTCGTGCGGCGCGCTGCGGTGGAGGTAGCAGCCGGGCATCTTCTGCTGATTGAGCTCGATCAGCTCGCCCGATTTCAGGGACTCCTGAATGAGTTCGTTTTTTTCCGAGTCCGAGCCGTCGCAGAAAAGAATGCGGTCGGGACGCGTCATTGCCGCGACGTCGTCCACCCACTTGCGGATACCCGAATGCTTCAAAGCGGCCTTGTCGGTCATCCAATCATCATATCGACTGCAGCCATGTCTTTGCGACCGCGAAGTCGGACGGCATCAGTTGATGACCGGCCGGCTGCCAGTGAAGTTCCACGTTGGCGCCGGCGCGCTGCAGCAGCCGGGCGAGGCGCTCGGTCTCCTGCTCCGAGACGAGTGGATCGATCTGCCCGTTTGAAATCAGGACACGCGTCCCGATCTTGGACGGCAACGGGTCGGGCTCGAGCGGCACCATCGCGCGGAACAGCACGGCGCCCTTGAGCACGCCGGGATGGAGCAGCATCAGCGCGGAGGCGATGTTGGCGCCGTTGGAAAAACCCATGGCGACGACGCGCGAGGCGTCGAACTTGTAGTGCGCGGCCGCGGCCTTGACGAACGCGGCCAGCTCGCCGGCGCGAAGCGTCAGGTCCTCGACGTCGAAGACGCCTTCGGCGAGACGACGGAAGAAGCGCGGCGCCCCGTTCTCGAGGACCTTTCCGCGCGGGCTGAGGACGGCCGCGCCGGGCGCGAGGTTGCCGAGCGGCACCATGTCGTGCTCGTCGCCGCCGGTGCCGTGCAGCAGCAGGAGCGTCGTCGCGCCGGGCGCCGAGGCCGGCTTGAACACATGATGGAAGCCGAGATCCGTCACTTCGCCACCGGCATCGTGAGCGGCGGCAGCACGCGCTCGATCTGCGGGCGCGAGGCCTCGAACCACGGCGGCAGCACCAGCGATTCGCCGAGATGCGCCGGGTCCTCGTCCACCGCGAAGCCCGGCCCCTCGGTGGCAATCTCGAACAGGACGCCGCCCGGCTCCTTGAAATAGACCGACTTGAACCAGAAGCGATCGATGACCTCGGTGGCGCGGCCGCCGGCCTCTTCGACCTGCCGCCGCACGCGCAGCTCCTCGTCGAGATCCGTCACCCGCCACGCCAGGTGATGGACGGCGCCGACGCCCCAGGCGCCGCGGCGCTCGCTCGGCGTTTCCTTGATGTCGAGGATGCCCGGCGCGGTGTCGAAGCCGTAGCGCGTCCAGCCGTTCTCGCGCGCGAGGGCGCGGAAGCCGAGGGCGCCGGTGATGAAGGTCGCGGTCGCCGCCTCGTCACGCTCCCACAGCTGCGCGCCGTAGAGGCCGCGGATCTGGCGCTCGGGCGGGATCGGGCTGCCGGTCCACGGGGTGAACGCGCGCGCGATCGTCCGGGCGCTCTCGACCAGCGCGACGCGCATGCCGTGCGTGTCGACGAGCGGCAGCACGCGATCGCCGAATCGCGTCTCGCCCGGCGCGATCGTGACGCCGTAGCGCTCCAGCCGCGTGCGCCACCAGCCGATGCTGTCGGGGGGTACCTCCAGCCCGACCTCGACCGCGAGGCCGTGCCCCATGCGCGGCGGCGCCATCTGCGCCCACGGAAAGAACGTCAGGTCGGTGCCCGGGTGCCCTTCGGCATCCGCATAAAACAGGTGATACGTCCCGGGATCGTCCTGGTTGATGCTGCGCTTGACGAGGCGCATGCCGAGGATTCCGGCGTAGAAATCGAGGTTTTCCTGCGCCGGGCCGGCAATTGCGGTGATGTGGTGCAGGCCGTGAACGGGGTTGCTCATGACACCGATTTCATCCAAGAAATTCGCTTGACTCGCCGCAGCAGGTAGAGTCTCCTCTCCCTATCCGTGTTCTGTTCAGGGAGGAGGACAGTTTACATGTCTCAGCTCACCGGACGACTGGTTCTGGCGCTGACCGTCGCACTCACACTGCTTGCAATACCCGTCCCGGCGGCCGCGCAGGCCGTCACGGGAACGCTGCTCGGCAACGTGACTGACGCGAGCGGGGCGACCGTCCCCGGCGTCAGCGTCACCGCGACCGAAGTGGCGACCAACATCAGCCGCACGACGGTCAGCAACGAAGCCGGCGCCTACATCTTTCCAAGCCTCGTCAACGGCAAGTACACCGTCGTCGCCGAGCTCCAGGGCTTCAAGCGCGTCGTCCACGAGAACGTCAAGGTCGACGTCAACACCACCATCCGCGTCGACGTCGTGCTGCAGGTCGGCGCGGTCACCGAGGCGGTCACGGTCGCGGCGGAAAAGCCGATCCTGCAGACCGACCGGACCGACACCGGCCGAATCATCGAGTCGAAGATGGTCACGGACATTCCGCTGACCTTCAACCGCAACTTCCAGAGCATCCTCGTGACCGTGCCGGGGGCGACCCGGCCGCACCGCGAGCACTCCGCGTTCTTCAATTCGCAGGATTCCCTGTCCACCGAAGTGAACGGGCAGTCGCGCCTGGCGAACAACACGATGATCGAGGGAGTGGACGACAACCAGAAGACCGGGCTGCTGCAGGTGATCATCCCGGCGGCTGACGCGCTCGAGACGGTGAGCGTGACCACCAGCAACTACGACGCCGAGTTCGGCCGATCGGGCGGCGCGATCACCAACGTGACGCTCAAGTCGGGCACCAACCAGTACAAGGGGACGACGTTCCTGTTCGGCAACACCGAGGCGACCAACGCCGGCGACTATTTCACGCACACGAAGGCGCCGACCAAGTTCGTCAACAGCGGCTTCACCCTGGGCGGCCCGATCATCCGCAACAAGCTGTTCTTCTTCGGCGACTACCAGCGCACCATCGACAACTTCGGCTACACCGTGCGCGCCACGGTGCCGACGGCGGCGATGCGCAACGGCGACTTCAGCGCGGTGTCGCAGCACATCTACGACCCGCTGACCGGCGACATCAACGGCAACAACCGCGTGGCGTTTGCCAACAACGTCATTCCGGCCGACCGCATCAGCCAGATCTCGAAGCAGCTGCTCGCGTTCATCCCGCTGCCCAACCTCAACGCGCCGCTCGGCCAGAACAACTACGTCAAGGACCAGACGCGCGAGAAGACCACCGACGGGTTCGACATGAAGGTCAGCCACACGCTGAACCAGAAGGACCAGATGTCCTATCGCCTGAGCTTCATGCGCCCCGTGGTGTTCGACCCGGGCCTGTTCGGCGAGTTCGGCGGCCCGGCCAACGGCGGCTTTGCCGGCACCGGCACCAACACCGCCTATAGCAGCGCCGTCACCTGGACGCGCGTGATCAACCAGTCGACGCTGCTCGACGTCCGCGGCGGCGTCAACTACTACCGCAACACGACGATCACGACCGGCGACGGCCTGACGACGAGCCAGGACATCGGGAT
>Ga0068867_100004269_pt1 | contig 10056 bp, 8 predicted proteins | sample KBSMisM32_FD_65649 | JGI IMG/M metagenome (GOLD analysis project Ga0068867, IMG submission 65649) | Miscanthus rhizosphere microbial communities from Kellogg Biological Station, Michigan, USA - KBS Miscanthus M3-2 | ecosystem: Host-associated > Plants > Roots > Rhizosphere > Soil ...
GCTCGCAGCAAACCCGGCATCGAGCGTGCCGTCGTCGTTGTAGCGCGCCAGGCCGAACTGGAATCCGTCGGCCGATCCAGCCACGAGAATCTTCCCGTCTCTCTGCACAGCGACCGACTGCGCGGAGTCCAGCGTGCCGAACGCTGTGTCGACAGTTCCACCGCTGCCGAACTTGTCATCGACGCTGCCGTCCGCATTCAATCGCCGCAGCTCGAACTGCGTCACGTTGGCGTTGCCGACGCCGACCTGCTTGCTGCCCACCAGCAAGAGCTTGCCGTCGCTCTGCATCGCCAGGCCTTCGCCGTCGAAGGCGCCGGCGATCTCGACGCTGCCGGATGTACCGAAGCTACCGTCGGGTCTGCCGTCGGGCGTATAGCGCTCGATGCCGGTTCCCGTCCCTTTGCTGAGCGCGCCGCTGAGGACGATCCTGTCATCCGCCATCAGCACGATGTTCTTTGCGCCATCGATGCCAGCGGTGACGTCGGTCACCACCGACCCGGCACTGCCGAACGTCGTGTCGAGGCTGCCATCGGCGTTGAAGCGCGCGAGTCTGAAGTTGTCTTCAGCGGCGGAGAGCGTGTCGTCGCCGGCCAGCAGGATCTTGCCGTCGCTGCGCACCGCGATCGCGAACGCACGGCCGACGACGGTGCTCTTGACCTTGCCCGTCCCGCCGAAGGTGGTGTCGAGGCTCCCATCAGTGTTGTAACGGACGAGCGCGAACGTGAATTCGTCGAACAGCGTGCCGCCACGCACTTCGCTGACGCGCACGTTGCCGGCGACGAGGATTTTCCCGTCGCCCTGAACAGCGACCGCGCGCGCTTCCTCCTGCGTGAAGCCGCCGACGTCAGTCGTGATCAAGCCTCCCGTGCCGAAGCTCGCATCGAGCGTCCCGTCCGCGTTATAGCGCGCCAGCAAGAAGTCGAGGATCGAGCCGCCGGCCATCACGATCTTGCCGTCGGCTTGCACCGCCATCGCGGTGTTCTTGCCGCCAAATGCGGTCGTGGCCTTTCCGGAGCTGCCGAAAGTCGTGTCGAGACTGCCAGCGGTCGACGTTTTGATCGTCGAACAAGTCACGCTGACGTTAGTGATGTTCGATGACCCGACTGTCCCCGTGCCGTTCGCTACGGTGCAGGTCTGGTTCGCAGGCTGCGTCGCGACCGTAATCGCGAAGCTCGTGCCCGCCGCAAGGCCGCCGAAGGCAAACGGGCCGTTGGCGTTTACCGTCAGATCGTTTCGGCCGTTGTTTTCCAGCGTAAGACTTCCGGTCATGCCCGCGACGTTGCCGCTGACGCTGAAGGTCGCAGGAGGTGGCGGCGGTGGCGCTCCCGGAGGGTCACCGCCAGAACTGCCGCCCCCAGAGCATCCCGTTAGCGATGCCCCAAGCACTGCCATTAGCAAGGTGAGTCGAGCCATCGCAATCGCTCCTGTGAGATTTGACGAACATCGTCACCAGGAACTACGACGTGGCTAAGAGAGAGCGGACATCCCCTGCAGCGTGAAGGCCATCACGCCGGCTTGCTTATGTGAGATCCGAATCGTGACCCCACCCGCAGTTTCGGCGCATGCCCGCCCCACCGAGACGGCCGCACGCTGAGCCGATTGCTCATTCGTATACCGTCGGTGCTGAGAGAGGTGATTCTCATGGCAGAGCGTGAAATGAGCGGCAAGGTGCTGCTCGACAAGTTGTATAGCGGGCTCAATACGATGCCGGCCGCCGAGGCCGCGCGCGATTTTCGCCGATTGAACGATGATTTCCTCGGCAAGCCCGCAGACCTGACCGCGTCCGACCAGCACGCGGCTGAGGCGTCTGACGCTGACGACGATGATGACGACGACGATGAAGCGCCGCCGTCCACCTCGCGCGCGAAGACGTTCGGTGCATCGCTGGTGGTTGTTTGCTTGGTCGGACTCGCCGGCGTGATCGCTTTCAACGCTCTGCGCAAACCCGAGCAGCAGGCCGCCGCCGCGCCTCCGCCGGCCCCCGCTGCCGTTGTCGCTCCGGCACCCGCGCCAGTGGAGCAAGTCGCGGAGGCACCGCCGCCTGAGTCAGTCGTGCTGACGAACCCGTTCGACAAGAGCGAGAAGTTCACGTTCCCGCCGGGCACGAGCAAAGCTGAGGCTCGCGAGCAAATGGCGAATCTGCTCTTGCAGCGCGCGATGGAGCGCGGCGCCAATAAACCACGTGCTCGCAGCAAACTGGCCGCCGAGCCGCGCAAGCCGTCGAGCGCCCACGGCTCGTAGCAGCTCGCAGAGCCCCGCGCCGACATTCGCAGCTGCCGGCGCGGGGGAGGCGAGGCCGATCCCACCGGCCTCACTGATCTTTCGCTACTCGCGTCGCTGGCTCAGTCATGCCCGACCGGCTCACGTGAATCGCAGTGAGCATGGGCGCGTCGATCTCCGCGACCGAGCGCGCCAGCGCCGGATCGAAGCATGCGTGCCACCTCGCTTTGTCCGTGAGCGTTCGACCCTCGAACGGCGCGCAGACTTGCGTTGCAGCCATTCGCAGGCGGCCGTACAGCGTCTGCGCGCCCGCTGCACCGTTCAAGTTGAGATCTGCATAGCTCACGACTTTCGTCAGCGATTCACCATCCCGGCCTTGCGCCTGGGCAGGCGTCGTCAAGGCGAAGCCGCAAGCAACCGTTGCGAGTGCAACGTAGAGACTCGTACGAGTCGAGCTGTGAAATTGAGTCTTCAAGTTTCTATCCTCGGTTCGTCCTAAATGCGCTTTCAGGATGCAGCGAGGCGCCTTGCCCTGCATGAAGGCTGGCCGAAGAGCAGCCGAAGATTTCGCGAAGGCATGCTCGAAAGGGCCCCGTCCTTGCGGCCAATCTCTCGCTCAGGCCCTGCCGGCTATGCTTTACGCGTGTTTGAAGTTGCCGACCTCGTGATCGATCTTGCGCGCCAGCGTGTCACCCGCAACGCCCACGAGATTGCCCTGCCCAAGCTTTCCTTCGATCTGTTGCTCGTGTTGATCCGAGCAGCGCCAGCTGTACTTTCGAACGATGAACTGATGGCGCAGGTCTGGCCCGGACTCGTCGTCAGCCCGGAGACCGTCAGTCGGCGCGTGAAATTGCTGCGCGATGCCCTCGGCGACGATCCGCGCGCGCCGCGGTACATCGCCGGACTGCGCGGCCGCGGTTACAGACTCATTCCAGAAGTGCGTGCGGTCAAGGAGGATTCGCTGCGTCTGTCGTCAGCGAATCCACCGCAGAGCGGTTCGACCCTGTCCTTGCTGCTGCGCTCGTTCCAGGGCGAATTTGCCGAAGGGGTGATGCTCGCTGAGCGCGCCATTGCGGTTGACGCTGTGAATCCCTGGTCGCAATCGCGACAGAGCGCGTGCAACAGGTATCTCGAACTGGGTGATCTGACAGCCGCGCGCGACGTGGTCGCTGCGGCCAGCGCTGCGGGCCATGCGCCGTTCCAGGTGTTTCAGTATCTCGGCGATTGGCGCGCGGCCGGCGAAGCTGTCTACAACCTTCCGGAGCAATTACGCAGTGCCTGCAACGATTGGCTCGCTGCGAACGCTGTGCGCGACCTGGCGCTGCATACGGGCGATTTCCCTCGTGCAGTTCACTTCATTGCATCCCCGGCGGTGCCGCGCGCTCAGGTGCTGCAGGCAAGCGGTCAGCGCGCCGAGTCTGAAAAACTGCTGGACGATGCGCTGGCCTCGCCGCATCGGCGTGTGCGCGCGGACGCGCTGTTACTGCAGGGACATCGCGACGCCGCGGTCGCGGAACTGGCCGAGGCATTTCGATCCGGCGAACGCGCGGACTGGTGGTACACCATCGATCGCGATCCGCTGTGGGATTCCATGCGCTCCGATCCGCGCTTCCAGACGATCGCCGCGGAAGCTCGCACCCATGCCGCCACCCAGCGAGCATTGCTCGAGGAGCTGCGGCGTAAGGGAGAAGTGCCGTATCGATCGCGTGGACTCTCAGCGCGGCGCCAAGCCTGGTAGACCCGTTGACGGTAAACTAGCTGGGTGCTCTTTCACGCAGAGGAGACGTTGTGGACCGATTCACCGGTGGTTGCCTGTGCGGCGACGTCCGCATCGTTGCGTCCGGGCGCCCATATCGCGTCGGCATTTGTCACTGTCTCGACTGCCGCAAGCATCATGGGGCTCTATTTCACGCCTCCGCGATCTTTCCTCACGACGCAGTGACGATCGACGGCGAAACACGTGACTACGCCGGGCGAGTCTTCTGTCCACGCTGCGGCTCCAACGTTTTTTCGCGCAGCGGAGACGAGATCAATGTGAACCTGGGATCGCTCGATGCGCCGGACCAGCTGACGCCGACCTACGAGCTTTGGACCATCCGTCGCGAGTCCTGGCTGCCGCCGTTTCCGCTCAAGCGACGCTACGAGCGTGATCGCGAAGCGACCGGTCGTTCAGAGGAGTAGCAACTTGCCCATACTCACGCGGGCAACCGTGCTCGCAGCGACCTTTGCTGCGGTCGTCATCGCATTCGCGACCTACGTTCCGGCGGATATCGGCCGGATCTATCCGCCAGCGGACATCATTTCGAACACGTGGCATGGCCCGCTGCTGATCATCATGGTCCCTCTTGCGCTGGGCTGGCTCTCGCTGGCCTTCAAGAGCAAGTGGCTCAAAGTTGCGAGCCTGACTGTCAGCGTTCTCCTGCTTCTGATGTGCCTGGATTGGATCTACATCGTGAGGGACATGACGGGCACCCTGCCTGGCTGGCTCCGGGGCGGAAACAGAATCTGATCAATCGATCACCGCGACGGCCTCGATCTCGACGAGCCACTCCGGTAACGCAAGCGCTGTGACACCAACGAGCGTGCTCGCCGGCGGCGGCCTGTTCGCGAAGAAGGGCGCGCGCGCTTTGCCAATGACTGCTCGAAGTTCGGGCCGGTAGTCCACGACGTAGGTGGTGATCTTCACGATGTCGGCGAGGCTGGCGCCGGCGGCCGTGAGCGCGAGACCGACATTGCGCATGCACTGCGCAGTCTGCGCGGCGAAGTCACCAGCGCCGACCAGCGCGCCATGCTCATCAATGGACACTTGTCCCGCCGTGAGAATCATGCGCGCGCCTGATGCGACAACAACTTGAGAAAACGCAGGATTGTGCAGCAGTCCTTGCGGACGCGGATATTCAAGCTTGCTCATCTTTAATCCTCCAGTGACCGAGAATAAGCCATATTTCACGCCCAAATGCCCACCCGCAACGCCAGCGACCCGAACGTGCCTTCAGAAGGGCTGGTGCGCGGCCGTGCCTGCTACGAGCGCGGTGAATGGAACGACGCGTTCGAGGCACTCGCACTCGAGGATGAATCCAGACCGCTGGACCTGGACGACTTGCACCGGCTCTCCTGGTCCGCCGGCCTCACTGCGCGAGACGAGCAGATGCTGGCGGCGCAGGAGCGGCTGTATCACAACTATCTCGAATCGGGTCAGACGCTCGCCGCCGCACGCGCCAGCTTCTGGGTCGGCTTTCGCTTGCTCGCCCGCGGCGAAGCGGCTCGTGCGAGCGGCTGGCTGACCCGCGCACAGCGTCTGATCGACGTGCACGCGAAGGACTGCGTCGAGCAAGGGTATCTGCTGCTGCCGGCCGCACAGCGACACCTCAATTCCCGAGAGCTGGAACAGGCGTTGCAGTGCGCGGAACGTGCAGGCTCAATCGGTGAGCGCTTTGCCGAACGCGACCTCATCGCGTTTGCCCGCAACCTGCAAGGCCGCGCGCTACTGGCGCTTGGGCGCGTAGAGCAGGGCCTCGCCATGCTGGATGAGTCGATGGTGGCAGTGACGAGCGGCGAGCTTTCGCCGGTCGTGACGGGCATCGTCTATTGCAGCTCCATTGCGAGCTGTCATCGCGTCTTCGCGTTCGAACGCGTGCGCGAGTGGACCGTTGCACTTTCGAGTTGGTGCGAAGCGCATCCGCAGCTCGGCATGTTCACGGGGCATTGTCTCGTGCATCGAGCCGAAGTCATGGAGCTCGCCGGCTCATGGGCCGAAGCTGTCGACGAAGCGCGTCGCGCGGTGCAACGCTGTGTGCGCGACATCGAACGCGACGCCGCGGGCCGTGCGCACTATCTGCAGGCGGAAATTCATCGCGTGCGAGGCGAGTTCGATCTGGCTGAGGGTGCCTATCGCGAAGCGAGTCGATGCGGATTCGAGCCGCAGCCAGGTCTCGCGCTGCTGCGTCTCGTACAAGGCGACGTGGACGCGGCCGCAAGTTGCAGCCGTCGGATGATCGCGGCGACCCGCGAGCATTTGGCGCGCACTCGGTTCCTCCCGGCGCACGTCGAGATCATGCTGGCGAGTGGCGATGTCGATGAAGCGCGCGCCGCCAGCCGTGAGCTCGAACAGGCCGCAGCGACTCTCAACACGGACGTGCTGCATGCGATCGCCGCTCACGCTGTCGGATCGGTGAACCTGGCCGCGGGCAACCCGCAAGCGGTCCTGGATCCTGTACGCCAAGCGTTCGCGTTCTGGCAGCAACTGGGCGCGCCTTACCTCGCTGCGCGCCTGCGCGTTCTGCTGGCACGCGCCTGTGCGGCGCTCGACGATGTCGAGGGAGCGCGGCTCGAGCTCGAGTGTGCATTCGAAGTATTCGAGCGGCTGGGTGCGCGACCCGATATCGCCGCAGTCGAATCGCTCATGGCCGGTCTGGACGATTCCGGGAAGGGCGCGCAGAAGACCGCCTGCGGACTGACCGAGCGCGAACTGCAGGTGTTACGGCTCATTGCGAGCGGCAAGACCAACAAGGCGATTGCGCGCGAGCTGTCCTTGAGCGAAAAGACCGTCGACCGGCACGTCAGCAACATCTTCGCGAAAACAGACGTGAATTCGCGTGCCGCCGCCACGGCGTTCGCCTACGAGCGCAAGCTCGTGTAGTACCCATTCGTTCCGCGCGGGCGTGGGTGATTTACCCGAAGTCGCGCTCGCGGCCGTCGCCTAGGCTGCTCCCCTCGAAGCCACCTTGCCCGGAGCGACCATGTTTTATAGCGATGCCACGCACTTCATCGAGGAGGGCGCCGTGTCGATGCAGCTCGCGCGCCGCAAACCTCAGCCAGCTCTCGACGTGATCGTCATCGGCGGTGGCCAGGCAGGGCTGTCCGCCGGCTATCACCTGGCGCGCACCGGCGCACACTTCGTCATTCTGGAAGCTAACGCGCGCATCGGCGATTCGTGGCGCAAGCGCTGGGACTCGCTGCGGCTGTTCACGCCCGCGAAGTTCAGCGGTCTCGACGGCATGCCGTTCCCCGCGCCGCGAAACTACTTTCCCACCAAGGATGAAATGGCGGACTACCTCGAAGCGTACGCGCAACACTTCAGTTTGCCCGTGCGCACCGGCGTGCACGTGCAACGGCTGTTTCGGCGCGGCACGCGCTACGTCGTGCAAGCCGAGGGTGTCGAGCTGGAGGCCGCGCAGGTGATCGTCGCGATGGCGAAGTATCAACACCCGAAGATCCCCGCGTTTGCCGAATCGCTCGCGCGCGAGATCACTCAGCTGCATTCGATGGACTATCGCAATCCAGGTCAGCTCCAGCCGGGCAGCGTGCTGCTCGTCGGCGACGGAAATTCAGGCGCCGACATCGCGCTGGAACTCGCCCGCACCGGCCGCGAGACCTGGCTCGCGGGAGGCGATGTCGGCGAAGTGCCGTTTCGTCCGGATCGCTTCTGGGGCCGAAACGTTCTTGGTCCGCTGCTCATTGGGTTCGTCTTCCGGCATGTGCTCACCGTCAAGACCCCGATCGGCCGGAAGGCCCGCGCGGGGATTCTTGCCAAAGGCGCGCCGCGCATCCGCGTGAAGAGCCGCGATCTCGTCGCTGCCGGCGTGCGCCGCGTGCCGCGGGTCGTCGGTGTACGCGATGGCCAGCCGTTGCTCGACGACGCTCGCGCGCTCGACGTGCGCAACATCATCTGGTGCAGCGGCTTCCAGCCGGGGTTCGACTGGATCGACTTTCCGATCTTCGACGCGACGGACGACCCGCGTCACGACTGTGGCGTGATCCGGGAACAGCCGGGCTTGTACTTCGTCGGGCTGCCGTTTCAGTACGCCATGTCTTCGGGGATGATTCACGGCGTCGGGCGCGATGCCAAGCATATCGTCGAAATCGTCAGCCTTCGATCACCACGATGATCTCTTCCGGCTTCGCTGGCTTGACGATCACTGGAAAGCCGCTCGATCGAAGCTGTGCCAGGCGCACGGGCTCAGTGTTGCCGGTCACCAGGCACACTTGCCGAAGCCGAATTGTTGCGAGAGGATCTGGGCGGTCTCCAAGCCGGAGAGCGACGCGCCGAGCATGTCATCGCTGAGAATCCACTGCGGAACCGGCGTGCCGGCGCGCAATCGCCGATCGCTTCATCGGCAGTTTTCGCCAGCCCGGAACGACCGCGTTCCTGGTTCTCGGCGACGACGGCCGCTACACGGTGGCGCACACCGGCAACGACAGCGCCGGAATCGAATACGGCTGCTATGTCATGACTGGCACGACGAGCGGCACGCTGACTCCTGACGTCACGCCGGCGACTTGCCCCGGCACGGTGGATACCAACGACGACGCGGGTTTGTCCGACCGACGGCATGGCGCTGCCCTACACGCTGTTGAGCCCGTATGTGGTGGAAGCATTCGAGCTGGTGGCGATCGGGATCGTGCCGACCTAAGCACCGACCCTTTGCACCAACGCGTTCCACCGCGGATCGCTGTGGAACGCGTCGAACATCGGATCCCGCGCGAGGAAGACCATCAGCGTCGATCGATCTTCGACGGCGCGGTCCAGCCACAGGAACGTGTTCTCGGTGTCGGCGAGCGCTGAGTAGATCAAGGCGATGTCGTACGCAGGGACGTAGCGCTCCTTCGAGAACTTGAGGACTCGATCCAACTCCGCAAGCGCGGCTGCACGCTGCCCCGACAGTGCGAGTGCTTGTGCACGGTGCGCGTTGCTGCCGGGCATCTGCAGCGGCCGCCTGTCGTACTCCGCAAGCGCGCGCTCGTAATCTCCTTTGACGAGCAGGTTGCGAATCAGAAAGCTGCGCGCGTTGTCCGCGCCTTCATCCAGCGCGAGAATCTTTTCGCACAGCTGGATCGACTCGTCGTAGCGTCCCGCCAGGTACAGGAAATTACCGGCGGCCCCTTTTGGCGCGAGCCAGAGCGGCTCGAGTTGTTGCGCGCGTGCGTTGGCCTGCAGAGCGTGTTCGATATCGCCCTGTATCGCGTACAGCAAACCGCGCCGGTGATACGCCACCGCGAGCGAGGGATCGATTTGCAGCGCGCGCGCGTACTCGCGAGCCGCCCCGTCCCAATCGTGCTCGTACATCATCTTGATGTGCCCCAGCGCTGAATGTGCCGCGGCGAGATCCGGATCGATCGACAACGCTTTCTCGACAGCACTGCGCGCCTTGGGAAACACCTCACGCGGCGCGCGCATGCCAAAGACGCCAAGCAGAGCGTAGGTATCGGCAAGGCTCGCGTAGGCGAGGGCGTAGTTCGGATCTCTCGCAATGGCTTGCTCGAAGAAGCCGATTGCCTGCAGCAGGCTCGGCTCGGTCTGCCGCGCCCAGGCGAATTGGCCGCTCGCGTACAGTGCATACGCTTCCGAATCCTGCGTGTACGGCGTTCCGCGCGTCGAGCCGACGCCCTGGCCCACTGAGATGGCCTGCGCGACCCGCGCGGCAATGGTGTCCTGCACGTCGAAGATCGTCGTGAAGTCCTGATCGAAACTCTGTGCCCAGAGCTGCTGCCCGTCGGCCACTCGCAGCAAGCGCGCCGCTACTCGCAGTCGATTGCCGCTGCGCTGGAGCGAACCGTCGAGCACAGTATCGACGCCCAGCTCGCGACCCGCTGCAATCGGATCCTGATCGAGCGCACCGTAGCGGCGCACCGAGCTCAGCGGACTGATCGCCTGCCGGCCCGGCTGACTGAGGTGCGAGATCAGCGATTCCGCCATGCCGAGCTCGAGCGATTCATTGCGCTCGGCGGGCAACAGAGGCTTGAACGGAAGAATCGCCAGCGTGCGGGCGGCGAGCGGAGCGGTCTCGCGCGGTCGCGTCGCTGAGGCAAAGAAGATGATTGCCGCGATCACGACAA
>Ga0068867_100004270_pt1 | contig 10055 bp, 7 predicted proteins | sample KBSMisM32_FD_65649 | JGI IMG/M metagenome (GOLD analysis project Ga0068867, IMG submission 65649) | Miscanthus rhizosphere microbial communities from Kellogg Biological Station, Michigan, USA - KBS Miscanthus M3-2 | ecosystem: Host-associated > Plants > Roots > Rhizosphere > Soil ...
GTCGGTCAGGCGGGACAGGATGCCATCGACTCGTCTCTGCTCCGATTTACAGATGAAGAGGAGGTGGCAGGCTTGCAGGTCCTCGGGACGCAGGGAGCGCAGGATCACGAGCCGGCGGCCGTGGACGCTTTCGTCGCGCACGATGGCGTCGAGCGCGGGGCCGAAGGGATCATCGCCGAGGATGCCGATGCTAAGCGGGGAGTCGGCGGCCGGGAAGGTCGCCGCGGGCCATTCGACGAATTGCAGGAAATTGAAGAGGAATGCGGCCTTGACCTGATACTCCTTGGACGCGGTGGTTTCCGCCCGCAGCGCGGCGGAGGGAAGGAGAAGGACGAGCAGATGGACGGCCAGCCAGAGCCCAATGCGGAGCCGGGCGCCGGAGGCGGGGCGGAAGACGGGTTTGACGGGGGCGTTCATCCTTACGAAAGGGGGGCGGGGCGGCGGAATCAGTAGAGCCATGTGACCTTTCCATACGCGCCGCGTTCGATTTCATGGCGTGAGGCGGCGGTGCCGAATTCAGGATGCTGCGGGTCCAGGAGGTTTTGGCCGACGATGGAAATCTCCCAATGCTTGTTTGGTCGCCAGCCGAGGCGCACGTCGAGTTCCTCGTAGGCTGGCACGCCCTGACTGCTGATCTCACCGACGTGGCGCAGGTTGACATCGAGTTCCAGATGCCAGGGCAGGTTGTGGGAGCTGCGCAAAAAGAACTGGTTGTTGGCGTCGTTGGACTCGCTGAGGCCCGTCCCCGGGTCGGTGCTGCCCGGCTTGGCGTGCAAGTGGACGATCAGGCGCGTGTAGCCCGCCTGGAGCCGCCAGTCGTCGGTGACGTGATAGTCCGCCGTCAATTCCGCACCATAGGATCTGCCGGCCAGTCCGTTGCCGATGATTACGGGAACAGGGGCGGGCGGGGCAACTTGTTCGACGCTGCGAAGGTCGTCGTAGTCGTTGTAGAAAGCCGCGATGGCGAGGGAAAGTCGCGAGGTGGGTTGCACGCGGTAGCCCAGTTCGTAGGCCAGCAATTTCTCGGAATCGAAGTCCGGCCCGCCTTGCAGCACGGTGAACGGAGGCGCGGCCGGCGCGAAAAAATCGCGGTCGATGCGCGAAGGTGTCCGCACGGCGCGGGAAACCGCCGACCACACGGTCTGGGTGGAGGTGGGTCTCCAGGCCAGTCGCGCGCTGGGTTGAAGCTCCCATCCGGTGTAGTCGTTGTGCTCGATCTTTGATCCGAGCGTGAGGGTCAGCCGGTTGGGCATCAGGGAGATCTCATCCTGGGCGAAACCGCTGTAGGTCTCATGGGTGACGTCGGGCGGCAGAAAGGCCAGGGTGGCGGGGTTGTCCACGTGATCGTCGGTCAGCCGGTAGCCAAGGCCCCAGACCAGATTGTGGCGGTCGCCCGCGACGAAGTGGTGCTGGAGATCGAGATCGTAGGTCCCGAGATCCTCCTTGATGGAGCGGGGGATGTCGCGATGGGTGCGGTCGTAATACGCCTGCACCTGGAGGTCGGAGTCGGGCGAGAATGTGCGCGTCCACCGGCCGAGCAGGTTGCCGCCGCCGACTTCGGTGGAGTCTGTGCCGGGCTGGTCGATGCTGCCCTGGTAGAGATCGCCTTGGAGCGTGAGGAGATTTTCGGAAGACGGCGACCAATCGAGGCGGAATCCGCTTTGGCCCATGCGCCAGTCGTTGTCGCTGTCGGCGCCGGAGGGGCGGATCGTGTCGTCGCGGTCGGAATATTTGACGTAAATCCTGTAGTGGAGGGTTGGAGACAGTGCGCCGCCGTAGCGCATCCCGCCGAAGTCGCGCAGTTCGGTGCCGCCGCCGCCAAAGAGCAGCAGGCCCTGGGTGTCCTTGGCCTCCTTGGTGGTGATGTTGATCACGCCGTTGACGGCGTTGGCCCCCCAAAGCGTGCCGCCGGGACCGCTGATGACCTCGATGCGGTCGATGTCCTCCATGAGGGTGTCCTGCACGTCCCAAAACACGCCGGCGTAGAGCGGAGTGTAGAGCGTGCGCCCGTCGAGCATGACCAGGAGCTTGTCGGAAATGGAGCTGTTGAAACCGCGGGCGCTGATGGCCCACTGGCTGGAGTTGATCTGGGCCACGTCCAGGTTGGAGGCTAGGCGGAGCGCCTCGGGAATGCTGGTGGCACCCGAGCGACGGATATCGTCCCCGGTGATGACTTGGATCGCGGAGGCGGTGTCGGACAGTTTTTCCGGACGTCGGGAGACCGAGGTCACCTCAAGATCCATCAATTCCTGGAGGCTGAGCTTTTTGTAGGCGGAAGCCTCGTCTTGGGCGAAGGCGCAGGCCGGGGCGAGGGGGAGCAGGAAAAGGCCAAGGCCGATTCGCCAGATTGCGGAGTCGAGCGAAGCGGCGGGCGAACGCAGGCGGCGGGCGTTGCTGACATGCGGATGGGTCATCGAAGGCTCCCGGATTTAGGGGTGAGGATTCCGTTGACGAAGGGGATGTATCCCCCTTTGGCACACACGAGATAATGCAAGGTATGGATATTACGGCGAGGCTGTTTGTGCAAAAAATGCGTAGTCGGTGCAAAGAACCTCATTATTTTCTCATTTTTAATGAGAAATCGCTTCTCCAAGCCGGTGGTCGCCTCAATCACTGGGACGCAAAAAAGCCGCAGCGGTGAAGCTGCGGCTTTGGGGGGATACGGGATAACGGGACCGGGAGGTCCCGTCTCCAGTTGATGAACTTTAGGCGACGGGGGCCTCGGCGGCGGGCTGCTGCTGGCCTTCGAGTTCCTTCATCGCGGCCTTGCGGCTGAGGCGCACCTTGCCCGACTTCTCGTCGATGCCGATGCACTTCACGGTGATGCTGTCGCCCATCTTGACGACGTCTTCGGTGCGGCGCACGCGGAAGTCGGCGAGCTCGGAGATGTGGCAGAGGCCTTCCTTGCCGGGGAGACATTCGACGAACGCGCCGAACTCTTTCACGCCGGTCACGCGGCCGGTGTAGATCTTGCCGGCCTCGATGGGAGGACCGCCGGCACCACCGCCGCCACCGGAACCGCCGCCGCAGAGGGAGTCGATTTCCTTGAGGGCGCGGTTGGAGGCCTCGGCGTTGTTCGAATAGATGAACACCTTGCCGGAGTCGTCGTCGGCGATGTCGATCTGCGCGCCGGTCGTTTCCACGATGCGGCGAATGGTCTTGCCGCCGGGCCCGATGAGCAGGCCGATCTTTTCGGGATCGATCTGGATCGTCTGGATGCGGGGGGCGAAGGCGCTGAGGTCCTTGCGGGGGGCAGGGATCGAGGCCAGCATGTTCTTGAGGATCTCGACGCGGGCCTCGCGGGCCTGATGGATGGCGGTCTTGGCGATCTCGAAGGGAAGACCGTTGATCTTCAGGTCGAGCTGGAAGCCGGTGATGCCCTTGGTGGTACCGGCGAGCTTGAAGTCCATGTCGCCGAAATGGTCTTCCTCACCGATGATGTCGGTGATGGTGGTCCACTTGGCGATGGAGCCGTCAGCAGCGGTCTCGGTCATGAGGCCGCAGGAGATGCCGGCGACGGGGGCGATGATGGGCACGCCGGCATCCATGAGGGACAAGCAGCCGCCGCAGATCGAGGCCATCGAGGTCGAGCCGTTGGAGGCCATGATCTCGGAGACGACGCGGATGGAATACGGGAACACATCCTCGGGCGGGAGCACGGGAACGAGCGAACGCTCGGCGAGCGCACCGTGGCCGACTTCGCGGCGGCCGGGGGAACCGAAGCGGCCGGTCTCGCCGACGGAGAAGGGCGGGAAGTTGTAGTGGAGGATGAAGCTCTTGGACTTCACGCCGCCGGTGAGGGCGTCGAGGTCCTGGGCTTCCTTGGTCGGCCCGAGTGTCGTGAGGACGATGCTCTGGGTGTCGCCGCGCTTGAAGGAGGCGGAACCGTGGACGCGGGGGAGGATGCCGACCTCGGAGTGGAGGGGGCGGAGGCTCTTGGCATCGCGGCCGTCGGCGCGCACGCCGCGCTCGAGGACGGTCTTGCGGTAGGCCTTGTATTGGAGGTCTTCGAACACGACGTTCAGATCGACGTCGGTGAACTTGCCTTCGCCGAGCTCGGCGAGGAGGGCCTTCTTGGCCTCTTCCTTGAGGGCTTTGACATTGGCGCCGCGGACGGCCTTCTCGAAGCCGAAGATGGCGGCGGAGACGCGCTCGGCGGGGACGACGCGCTCGATGATGGCGCGGGCCTCGGGCGTGGCGCCAACGAGGGCGAAGGTCTGCTTGGGCTTGCCGGCGAGGGCGACGAGCTCACGGATGCCGCGGATGATCGGCTGGATGGCGTTGTGGGCGAAGGCGAGTGCCTCGATGAAACGGTCCTCGGGGATCTGGTCGGCGGAGCCCTCGATCATGAGCATGTCCTTCTCGTTGCCCACGTAGATGAGGTCGAGTGAGGACTGGAACATCTGCTCGATGGTCGGGTTGGCGACGAACACGCCGTCGATCTCGGCGACGCGCACGGCGGCGATCGGCCCGTTCCACGGAATGTCGGAGATGGCGAGGGCGGCGGAGGCGCCGTTGACCATGGGGATGTCGGCCTCGTTCAACTGGTCGGCGGACATGAGCTGGCCGATGATCTGGACCTCATTGAGGAAACCCTCGGGGAAGAGGGGGCGGCAAGGACGGTCGCAGAGGCGGGAGGTGAGGATTTCCTTTTCGGAAGGACGGCCCTCGCGCTTGAAGTAACCGCCGGGGAAGCGGCCGGCGGCGGCGTATTTTTCGCGGTAATCGACGGTGAGGGGAAAGAAGTCCTGGCCGGGCTTCATGCTGGCGGCGACGCAGGCGGTGACGAAGACGTTGGTCTCACCGACGGCGACGTTGACCGCGCCGTTGGCGAGGGCGGCGTAGGTGCCGGTGGAGAAGGTGATCCCGAGTTCGGGAACGGTGACGGAGTGTTTCTGCTTCAGGGACATGTTATTTCTATTTTCGGATACGGTTGCGGGCCTCGGGTAGGATGAGCCGGACCGCGGCACGCGGCGGAAGGGCTCGGGGATTTCGACGACAGGCCAGCCGGAAGGGCGGGCGAAGGCCGCGCGGGATGCGCGGGTGGCGTCGGAAAGGGTTTGGAAAATCTGAACTGAACGGGTGACCCGTCTCGCAATCCTCGTCTTGGACGAGAGATTTCTGGTTGGCGTGAGGCTTGGACCTCAAGGCATTCAGAAATGTCCCGCGCTAGTCTCGAGTGTCGGATAGACAACGGGCGCCCTCCGGATGAGGGCGCCCGTGTTGCTAAAGGGCTGGTTACTTGCGGAGGCTGAGCTTCTGGAGGAGCTCGTTATACTTCGGCAGGTTGTGGCGCTTGAGATAGTCCAGCAGCTTGCGGCGGCGGGAGGCCATCTGGAGGAGGCCACGGCGGCTGTGGAAATCCTTGCGGTGCGTGCGCAGGTGCTCGGTCAAGTGATTGATGCGAGCGGTGAGCAGCGCGACCTGGACCTCGGACGAGCCGGTGTCTTTGTCGTGGATTTTGTATTCGGAGATGATTTCGGGTTTGGCGATCGTTGACATGGTTTAGTTTAACTGGGTTACACGACTGTAGGGGACCGTTTGCAGGCCCCGTGCCACCCGCTCCCGTCGTGGCGAAAACCACGGCGTTTGCCGGCGTCACCGTTCCAATTTGGCGGAATGCCAAACCAGTCATGGTGGAGCCCCGTAACCGACGGAGCTTCACTAACGCAAGGAGCCAACTTGCCGGAATGGCGGCGGGCGGGGCAAGCGAATTTTTTTGTCCGCGTTTAAAACCGGTGTGAATCCACCGAAGGCCATCGGACAGGCCTGCCGGTATCTGTCGCCATAAACTGGCGACATTTGCCGGGCGGGCTCAGCCGGCGCGGATGTTGAGTTCGCGGACCTGCCCGCAGCCGGGAAGCTTGCGGATGCGTTCGACGATGGTCTGACGGTGGATGAAGAGCTCGTTGCGCACGACGGCATGGCCGGCGAGCACGGTGAGGCGGCCGCGCGGATCGATTTGCGCGGCATGCGAGTAGTGGGCGTTGGCGGGGCCGACGAGTTCGGGCCAGTGGTCGCGGATCAACTGCTCGGGTGAGTCGCGGCCGATCTGGAACTTGACCATCAGTTCCTCGACCAGGCCGGAGAGCTCCTGGGTCGGGCGCTTTTTCATGCGCGCCGGCGTGGTATCAGGCACGCGGCGGAGGGCGGCGATCAGATTTTCCGCCTGGCGGGAGAAGTGGGCGGGTTCCTGGGCCATGGCGGAAGGTTGAGGGTGGGCGCGGCCTCACGCAAGGTGAGGCCCTACGGGGAGGCGTGCTAGGCGGCGGTGCTCTGGCGGTCGTAGAGGACCTTGTAGAGCGGGTTTGTCGCGTAGAGCGCGGTGTGCGAGCCGCTGGCGACGATGTGTCCGCGGTCAAAGACCAGGATCATCGAGGCGTCGCGGATGGTGCTGAAGCGATGGGCGATGATGAGCACGGTGCGGCCGACCATGAGTTTTTTGAGCGCCTGCTGGATGGCGGCCTCGCTTTCGCTGTCGAGGGCGCTGGTGGCTTCGTCGAGGATGAGGATGGGGGCGTTGCGCAGGAAGGCGCGGGCGACGGCGAGGCGCTGGCGTTGGCCGCCGGAGACGGAGGCGCCGCGCTCGCCGACGATCGTGTCGTAACCGCCAGGCATCGCCATGATGAAGTCGTGGGCAAAGGCGTCGCGGGCGGCCTGCTCGACCTCGGCGCGGGTGGCGTCCTGGCGGCCGAGGAGGAGATTGTTGTAGATCGTGTCGTTGAAGAGCACGGGGTCCTGCGAAACGAGGGCGATGTTCCGGCGCAGATCGGCGAGCGTCATGTCGCGCACGTTGATGCCGTCGATGGTGACTCGACCGATACCGGCGTCATAGAAGCGGGGAACGAGATTGGCGAAGGTGGTCTTGCCGGCGCCGCTGGGGCCGACGAGAGCGCAGGTGGTGCCGGCGGGAATCTTTACGGTGACCTCGCTGAGAGCGGGGATATCGCCCTTGTAGGTGAAAGTGACGTTTTCGAAGTTGAGGTTGCCCTGGAGACGGCCGACGGCGACGGGGCTGGCCGGGTCCGCGATGGTGACGGGCTCGTTCAGGATGGCCTCGAGCCGGTCAAGCGCGGCGGCACCGCGCTTGGTGTCGTTGTTGAGCCCGCTGAGCTTTTTGATGGGCTCGTAGCTCTGGTAGAGCGCCATCATGATCACGAGGAAGGTATCCAGTTTGATATGCGCTTTGTAGGCGTAGATAAACGTGATCGAGATGCCGATGGCGGAGATCACCTCGATGGAAGGAGTGACCGCCTTGGCGTATTTGGTGGCCTTGAGCTGAAGCTTGATGAGCGCCCGGGTGGTGACGCTGAACCGCTCCAACTCGCGGGCCTCGAGTCCGAAGGCGCGGACCTCGCGGATGGCGCCGAGGTTTTCGCTGAAGATGTTGGTGACCGAGCCGATTTGTTTTTGAAGTTCCTTGGCGCGGCGGGCGAGTTTGCGGCCGAAGTGCCGGATGGGCAGGATGCACAACGGCAAGGTGGCCAGGCAGACGAGCACGAGGGCGACGCCTTGTTCCTTGAACGCGAGGTAGATCAAGGTGCCGACGGTGCCCACGAGCGTGGCCGGTTGCTTGATAATGTCATTGGAGAGATTGCTCAGGCTGGTCTGGAGCTGGTTGGCGTCGGCGATACCGCGGGAGATCAGGTCGCCGTTGGTTTGCTTCTGGAGGAACGCGAGCGGCAGGACTTGGAGTTTCTTGAAGTAGTCTTTGCGCACCGATTCCAGCATGTGGACGCCGCAATACTGGATCAGGTAGGTGTTCATGTAGCCCATGACGCCGCGAAACAGGAAGAGCGTGGGCAGCCAGAGCGCGGTGAGGAAGAGCTGCCAGTTGGTGAGGGGCGTGGCGTTTGCACCGAAGATACGGGGGAACACCACCTGGCCCATGTAGGGCAGACCGGCGCCGTTGGCGGCACCGTAGAGGATGCCGCAGATCATCGCCGCGACAAAGTGCCACTTCACCGGCTTGAGATAATGGAAATAGGGGATGAAACGACGCATGGGAAATCGGTCATTAACGCGGGCGGCGCGTCTCACGCCACCTCAATCTTTGGCTGCGCGCACGTCCAAGGCGTCGCGCAAGCCGTCGCCAAGGAAGTTGAGGGAGAACAGCGTCAGCGAAAACAGGGTGCCGGGAAAGATCAGCAGCCACGGATATTCCTCCATGCGTTCGGCGCCGTCTTTGATGAGAACGCCCCATGAGCTCATGGGCGGTTGCACGCCGAGTCCGAGGAAGCCGAGAAACGCCTCCAGCAGCATGACGCCGGGGATGGTCAGCGTCGTATAAACGATGATCGGCCCGAGGATGTTGGGGATCATGTGGCGGAAGATGATCCGCGGCGTGCCCAGTCCGAGGGAGCGGGCCGCCTCGATGAACTCCATGCGCTTGATCGACATGATCTGGCCGCGGACGATGCGTGCCATCGTCAACCATTCGACGGCGCCGATGGCCACGAAGATCAATCGGATGTCCCGGCCGAAAAGCACGGTCAGCAAGATGACGAAAATGGTGAAGGGCAGGGCATAGATAATGTCCACGATGCGCATCATCAGGCGGTCGAGTTTGCCTCCCGCGTAACCGGAGATCGCCCCATAGACGACGCCGATGGCGAGCGCGACAAAGGTCGCGACCAGGCCGACCATGAGCGAGATGCGTCCGCCGAACATCAGGCGCGTGAGCAAATCACGGCCGAGCTGGTCGGTGCCGAGCCAGTGGGCTCCCGAGGGCGGGGAAAACGTGTTGTTGAGGTTGGTCTCCTCGTAGCCGTAGGGACTGAACCAAGGACCGGCGACGCAGAGCAGCGACAGGACGATCAGCACGATTCCGCCGAAGACGGCGAGGTGGTTGCGACGCAGGCGGTGCCAGGCGTCGATCCACGGGGAGACGCCGCGCTCGATCTGGGCGGTCGTGACCTCGGCGGACGGGAGCTTTTCGGAGGAGGGGGAGAACATGGCGGCTTATTCGAATTTGAGCTTCGGGTTCAGCCACACCTGGACGATGTCCACCACGAGATTGAGGGCGACGATGAGCACCGCGTAGAGAATGACCGTGCCGAGCACCAGGGTGTAGTCGCGGTTGAAGGCGCTGTTGACGAACTCACGGCCGAGTCCGGGGATCTGGAAGATCGTCTCGATCACAAACGAGCCCGTGAGGATGCCGGCGATGGCCGGGCCGAGATAGGAGACGACGGGGAGCAGTCCGCCGCGCAACGCATGACGGAAGATGATGCGGGCCTCCGAGGCGCCCTTGGCGCGAGCGGTGCGGATGTAGTCCTGGTTGAGCACCTCAAGCATGCCGCCGCGGGTCAGGCGGGCGATGGCGGCGGCGTAGACGATGCCGAGGGTGAGCGAAGGAAGAATGCGGTCCTGCCAGCCATACCAGCCGGAGGCGTTGAACCAGCCGAGGTGAATGGCGAAGACCAGCACGAGCAGAGGTCCGAGCACGAAGGTGGGCACGCAGATGCCGATCATGGCGAACGAGGACGCGCCGTAGTCGACCCAGGTGTTGCGCTTCACGGAGGCGACGACGCCGGCGGTGAGCCCGAGGACGAGGGCGATGACCAACGAAAGGCCGCCGAGTTGGAGCGAGGCGGGGAGCTTGTCGGCGATGATCTCGTTGACGGTGCGGCTGGCGTATTTGGTCGAGCGGCCGAGGTCGCCGTGAAGGACGATGGCCTTCAGGTAGTTGGTGTATTGGCGGTGGAGCGGCAGATTGAGGCCGTAGTAGGCCTCGAGGTTGGCGCGGATTTCCGGAGTGGTGGCCTTCTCGCTGTCAAACGGGCCGCCCGGCACGAAACGCACCATGAAGAAGGTGGCCGTGACGATGATGAAGAGAACGGGAATCGTCTCCAGAAGGCGTCTGGCGATGAAGCGAAACATGGGCGGGTTTCCGAATGGGAGAGCGAAGGAGGAAAGCCAATTACTTTTCCAGGTCCACCCACTGCCATCCGCGGTTGTCGAGCGGGTTGGTCACCCAGTTTTTCACCTTGGGGCTGATGGCGTAGATGCGCGAATAGAAGTAGATCGGGATGACCGGCACCTCGTCGGCGAGG
>Ga0068867_100004291_pt1 | contig 10032 bp, 10 predicted proteins | sample KBSMisM32_FD_65649 | JGI IMG/M metagenome (GOLD analysis project Ga0068867, IMG submission 65649) | Miscanthus rhizosphere microbial communities from Kellogg Biological Station, Michigan, USA - KBS Miscanthus M3-2 | ecosystem: Host-associated > Plants > Roots > Rhizosphere > Soil ...
GAACTCGACCATCGGCCAGAGCACGACCCCAAGGGCCTCCACGGCCGCCTCGGCGATCGGGAACTGATCGAGCAGGTCGCGCGGCATGCCGGCCGATGACTTATAACCAGCGAAGAGGTCATTGCGGAACGATTCGATCACCCGGTCGGTGGCGCAACCGACGTGCGTGGCGCCCTGTTCCCGGAGCAGGAACAACAGCTGATCGACGAGCCCGGACACGCCCGAAAGGACGACGCCGTCACGCCCGATGACCGGCGGCCGGGGCGCGTAGTGGGCCCGAAAGAGTTCGTAGGTGGCGTCGACCAGGTGGAGCTGCACGCGACGATCGGTCAGCGCATCCGGGTCTGCCACATGTCGACGCCCGCGTCGCGCATCGTTTGTTCGGCGCGCGCGCCATCACCCGGCGTCAGGTCGACGGGAGCGCACAGATCCGTCAGGACTGCGGTGCGATACCCGAGGCGGATCGCGTCGAGCACGGTCGCCTGGACGCAATAGTCGGTGGCGAGACCCATGATCACGACGCGCTCGATGCCGCGTGCCTTGAGGAGTGCGTCCAGCCCGGTCGACTTCTCCTCGCCGGTGACCGGGTCACGCATCGAGAACCCGGAATAGCCGTCCTCGCCGCCAGTCCCCTTGTGAAGGCGGATGGCATCGTCTGGGACCTGGAGGTCAGGGTGCAGCTCAGCGCCCCACGTCCCGCCGACGCAATGGACAGGCCAGATGCCGCCGTCCTTCTGGAAATGCGGTGTCGATCCGGGGTGCCAGTCCTGGGTGGCGACGACAGTGCCTCCGGCGGATGTCGCCATCGCGATCTCGCCGTTGATCTGCGGGATCAGCGAGGCCCCACCACCGACCGAGAGGCTGCCGTTCGGGTCGGCGAAATCGTTCTGTACATCGATGACGAGGAGGGCCGTCTTGCCGTCGTATCGCTGCATCGACTGAGCCTAGCAGGGAGGTCGTCGGGAACGGACGGTGGACGCGTGTGAGCGTGGAGGAAGGGAGCGACCGGGGAGCGTTCGACGCGTGGGGGCCCGCGTGGGCTCCCCGGTGTCCCTAGGGGCGGAAACCGCTATCCGATCAGCGCGGACTGCTCGTCTTTGACGGGTTCCGGCTGCACCGTCTCCGGCGGCGCGGGCGGCTCGACATCGAGCAGATAGCCGATCCCCTGGAACGTCTTGATGCGGCCCGGCTCGCCGGGCTCCGCGCCGAGCTTGCGCCGGACACGCGACACCCACACCCGGAGGTACTGGAGATCGTCGCGATACTCCGGGCCCCACACCTTCGTGAGGAGCTCGGTGTGGAGGACGACCTTGCCGGCATTCGCGGCGAGGTGCTGCAGGAGCAGCCACTCGGTCCGCGAGAGCTGGACCAGCTCGCCGTTCCGGGTGACCATGCGGCGCTCGAGATCGATCTCGATGTCGTCGAAGGCGAGCACGCCGGATCCCGGGCTGGCGCCAGAGGACCGACGCAGGACCGCGCGCACGCGCGCAGCCAGCTCGTCCGGATGGAAGGGCTTGGCGATGTAGTCGTCGGCCCCGAGATCGAGGCCCTTGGCCTTGTCGGCGGTCGACCCCTTCGCGGTCAGCAGGATCACCGCCACGGGACGGCGCTCGCGCAGCTGGCGCATGACCTCGATGCCGTCGAGGTCGGGCATCACGATGTCGAGGAGGACGATGTCGGGACGGACCTCCTCGGCCTTCTGGAGCGCATCCTCACCACCGCTCGCGGTGACGACACGGAACCCTTCCTCGGCGAGCGCGATCGAGACGAGCTTGGTGATTCGCGGCTCATCGTCGGCTACGAGGACAAGGGGCTGGGTACTCACGTGGCACCTCCTGGGTTGGTGTCATGGTGCCGGACGAGCGTCCGCACCGTCAGCGACGGACCGCCCTCAGGAGCCCTGTGGAGCGACGCTGGGAAGTTCGACGGTGATGTTCGTGTCGTTCGACGATTTGCTGCTCGAACCCGCGCCCGGGCCCATCAGGAAATACCACCCGAGGGCGAGCACGATGATGATGGCGATGATCCCGAGGATCAGGCCGGCGTTCGAGCCGCCGTCCTTTACGACGACGGTGTCGTGGTCGGTCATGGTCTGGGAACTCCTTGTGTGCTGAGGCTCCAGCATCGGCGGGGTGTCCTGACGCCCGGTGCCGACCGGCATTGCAAAACCGTTACATCGGCATTACAGCGGGTTGGGGCCGGCGGGCAGCGGCGCGTCGGGCGCGCTCTCGCCGGCTCTTGGCTCAGAGCCAGGGTTTTCGGCGCGGCGGTGCTGGGTGATGGCTCCCCGCCGCCATTTCATCGGCTCTGACCGAGCGAGTTACGCGGTGGAAGCCGCCTTGATGCCAAGAACGCGAGCCGTGGGCCAGCACCGGGGATGACCCCACGCCCCGCCGACAAGGCGTTCGCGCGCAGCGAACGTTTTCGGGCCCGAGCGTCGCGAGACGGAGCCTCCGCGCCGGGATCGTTCGCTCGCAGCGATCCATCCGGCGACGAAGGTGGCGGCCAGGGGCCGAACCATGCGCCTGACGCCGGGATCGTTCGCTCTCAGCGATCTTCCGGCGACGAAGGTGGCGGCAAAATGCCGAAGCGCGCGCCTCGGACTGGAATCGTTCGCTCCGGGCGAACCACCCCCCGCCCCGACCGGCGGTACCCTGACGACATGCCGTTCAGCACTGACGACCTTCGCGCGATCGACCGAGCCAAGGAGATCGAGGTCGAAACCTCCGCCGGGCCCGACAGCGAGGTCCACCGGACCATCACCTGGGTCGTGGTCGATGCCGAGGACGTCTTCGTCCGGTCCTGGCGCGGCGTGACCGCGCGCTGGTTCCGCGAGGCGCTCGCGAACCCGAATATCGCCATCCACATCGATGGGCGCCGGGTCGCCGCGCGCGCCGTTCCCGCGCGTGATCCGGGCTCGATCGCACGGACGTCCGCGGGGCTCGTGAAGAAGTACGACGGCGACACCGCGACCCCGTCGATGGTCCGCGACGAGATCCTCGACACCACCCTGCGGCTGGACCCCGTCACGACCGACTAGGGCCCCGCGACCGCCGATCGTCTAGCGCCGACCCGCAACCTCCATCGTTCGTGCCGTCGGCCTACGATAGAAGCGCACATGTATTTCGACGAATTCAAGCACCAACTTCCCGACATCGACCCGGCCGAGACCGACGACTGGATGACGTCGCTCGACCAGGTGGTCGAGCAGGAGGGCGAGACCCGAGCCCGGTTCCTCGTCTACAAGCTGCTCAAGCGCGCTCGCCAGCTCCAGATCGGGCTGCCGCCGCTGACGCAGACCCGCTACATCAACACGATCAGCCCGGAACAGGAGCCCGCCTTCCCTGGCGACGAAGCGATGGAGCTGCGCATCCGGCGGATCGTCCGCTGGAACGCCGTCGCGATGGTCCTTCGGGCCAACAACAAGTTCCCGGGCATCGGCGGCCACCTGTCGACCTACGCCAGCTCGGCGAGCCTCTATGAGGTGGGCTTCAACCACTTCTTCCGTGGCAAGGACGACGGGGCGTCAGGCGACCAGATCTTCTACCAGGGCCACGCCGCCCCCGGCATCTACGCCCGCGCGTTCCTCGAAGGGCGCCTGAGCGCGGACCAGCTCGACCACTTCCGGCGCGAGGGCAAGCCCGGTCAGGGCCTCAGCTCGTACCCGCATCCCCGGCTCATGCCGGACTTCTGGGAATACCCCACGGTGTCGATGGGGCTCGGTCCGATCAGCGCGATCTACCAGGCGCGCTTCAACCGGTACCTGCAGAACCGCGGCATGCTCGACACGTCGAAGTCACGGGTCTGGGCGTTCCTCGGCGACGGCGAGACCGACGAGCCGGAGTCGCTCGGCGCGCTCCACGTCGCGGCGCGCGAAGGTCTCGACAACCTCACGTTCGTCGTCAACTGCAACCTGCAGCGACTCGATGGCCCGGTCCGTGGCAACGGCAAGATCATCCAGGAGCTCGAAGCCGTCTTCCGGGGATCCGGGTGGAACGTGATCAAGGTGATCTGGGCGCGCGAATGGGACGAGCTCCTCGCCCGGGACGTCGATGGCGTGCTCGTCCAGCAGATGAACGACACGCTCGACGGCGAGTTCCAGAAGTTCAGCGTTGCGGGCGGCGGTTACATCCGCGAGCACTTCTTCGGGCCCGATCAGCGCCTCCGCAAGCTCGTCGAGCACCTCTCGGACGACGATCTCGCGAAGCTCCGCCGTGGCGGGCACGACTACCGAAAGCTCTACGCCGCGTACAAGGCCGCCACCGAGTTCAAGGGTGCGCCGACGGTGATCCTCGCGAAGACCGTCAAGGGCTGGACGCTCGGCCCGGGCGTCGAGGCTCGGAACATAACGCATCAGGCCAAGAAGCTCTCAGAGAAGGAGCTCACGGTCTTCCGCGATCGCCTCCAGCTGCCGATCCCGGATAAGGACCTCAAGGACGCGCCCTACTACCACCCAGGCCCGAAGTCAGAGGAGGTCGAGTACCTCCGTGAGCGGCGCAAGGCGCTCGGCGGCGAGATCCCCAAGCGGCTCGTCCGCTCGAAGCCGCTGCCCGCGCCGGCCGCCGACGTCGACGCCGAGTTCGCGGCCGGCAGCCCGACGCCGGTCTCGACCACGATGGTCTTCACCCGGATCCTACGGAACCTGATCCGCGACAAGGAGCTTGGCCCGCGGATCGTGCCGATCATCCCGGACGAGGCACGCACGTTCGGTATGGACCCGCTCTTCAAGGAGGTCGGCATCTACGCCGCGCTCGGCCAGCGCTACGAGCCGGTCGACTCCGATCTGGTCCTGTCGTACCGGGAGGCGACCAACGGTCAGGTCCTCGAGGAGGGCATCACCGAGGCCGGCTCGATGGCCTCGTTCCAGGCTGCCGGCACGTCGTACGCGACGCACAGCCTCGCGACGATCCCGTTCTACATCTTCTATTCGATGTTCGGCTTCCAGCGGACCGGCGACCAGATGTGGCAATTCGGTGACGCGCGGGGTCGGGGCTTCCTGATGGGCGCCACGTCAGGGCGCACGACGCTCGCCGGCGAGGGGCTGCAGCACGATGACGGCCACTCCCATATCCATGCCTCGACGATCCCGAACGTCCGCGGCTACGACCCGTCGTATGCGTACGAGCTCGCGGCGATCGTCCGCGACGGTATCGACCGGATGTACGGCGAGAAGCCCGAGGACGTCTTCTACTACGTCACGATCCACAACGAGAATTACGCGCAGCCCGCACGTCCCGACGGCCTGACCGACGAGGACATCCTGCGCGGGATCTATCGCTTCGCCGCGGCACCCGAGATCGGCAAGGACGCCCATCGCGCCCGGCTCGTCGGGTCCGGCGCGATCCTCGAGCAGTCGGTCGCCGCGCGTGACCTGCTGGCCGAGCGGTTCGGCGTCGCGGCCGAGATCTACAGCGCCCCGTCGTTCCCGCTGCTGCGCCGCGAGGCCCTCGAAGCCGAGCGCTGGAACCGGTTCCATCCCGATGCCCGCAAGCAGCGCGTCCCGATCGTGAGCCAGGTCCTCCCGTTCGAGGGTGGCCCGATCATCGCCGCGACGGACTGGATCAAGCAGCTCCCCGACATGGTCGCGCGCTGGCTGCCCGATCACTACCTCGCGCTCGGGACCGACGGCTTCGGGCGGAGCGGGACCCGCGAGGACCTGCGAGCTCTCTTCGAGATCGACGCGACGCATATCGCCGCGGCCACGATGGTCGCGCTGGCACGCTGCGGCGCGCTACCGCCGGCGAAGGCCGCAAAGGCGCTGCGCGACCTCGGCATCGATCCTGACAAGGTGGACCCCGCCGCGGTCTGAGGTCGCCTGTCGCGTCCCTATTCAGCCTGCCGGCGTCGATCCCTCGCTGAGCGCGGATCCCATCGTCGAACCGGCTGCCTCGCCGGCCTCGACATCGACGGGTCTACCATCGTTGTCCTCCCGCGCGCCGACGGGCTCGGCGACGCTCCGATCACGGCGCGTCAACACGCGATGCTCGTCAGCGTCGTCCGCGTCCGGCTCCAGGATCCGTAGCGTGAACCCGACCTCTGTCCCTCCCGCGGCGGGTCGCGACGCCCAGATCGTGCCACCCATCGCCTCGACGAGGCTCGCGCAGACGAACAGGCCGATGCCCGACCCGGCGACCAGTCGCGAGCTGCTCGGGTCGCGGTAGAAGAGCTCGAAGATGCGCTCGATCGACGCCGGCGGGACGCCCGGACCGTCGTCGGTCACCCGGACCTCGATGTCGCCGTCGGCCTTGCGTGCCGAGACGACGACGCGGCTGCCGATCGGCGTGTACTTCGCCGCGTTGTTGAGCAGGTTGCGGACGATCTGCTCGACGTATGTCGACTCGCCGGCCACGATCGGCAGGTCCGGTTCGAGCTCCGTCTCGACGGTGATCGTCGGCAGCTCGCGCGCCTCCTGCGTCACGATCCGGTCCAGGAGCCGGCGCGGCTCGATCGGTTCCGCTTCGATCTCGAGGCGGCCACGCTCGACGCGGCTCAGGACGAGCAGGTCCTCGACGAGCCGGTGGAGTCGCTCGGCCTCGGACCGGACGTCCTCCAGGAGCGCCATGCGCGAGGCCTCGTCGTCCGACCGGCCCGGGCGGGCAAGGATCTGGGCGAGTCCCATGATCGTCGTGATCGGGGTGCGCAGCTCATGGCTGATGACGTCGACGAACGCCTCACGGAACGCCCCGGCGCGGCGCTCGGCATCGAGCAGCCGGTCGCGGTCTTCGAGGATCCTGCGCCGCTCGGTGATGTCCTGACCCGTACCGATCATCCGCACCGGCCGGCCGTCCTCGTCCCGGAAGAGCCGACCGGCCCCGTGAGTCCAGTGGATCGCCCCGTCCGGCCAGACGACTCGGAAATCGAGCTCGAAGGTATCCGGGCCACCGGGCTCCATCGTCGAGCCGACGGCGCTCTCGAACGCGCCGCGATCGTCGGGATGGATGGTGTCGAGGTACACGGTGAACTCCGGGGCGGCGACACCGGGCTCAAAGCCGTGCTGTCGGAAGATCTCGTCCGACCAGGTCAATGCCCCGGTCTCGATATCCCATTCCCAGAAGCCGGTCCCAGACGCCGACAGCATCAGCTGGAGCCGTGCGTCGCGGCCTTCGATCTCCTCGGCAAGCGTCGACACCTCATCGAGCGCATCCGCCAATCGGTCGCGTGATGCGCGACGCGACGCGACGAGGAGGACGGTCGCGACCGCGGTCACGATGTACAGCGCCTGCAGGAACTGCGCGGCGTCCGGCGCGGATTCGCCATTGACGAAGATGACCTGGTTGAGGACCGCGGCGGTGGCGACCGCGGAGATGCCGCCGGATAGCCCGCCGACCCATGCCGCCAGGACGGCAGCCGCCATCAGCAGGACGTAGTACGAGTTCGTCCCGACCGCCTCGTTGATCGCAGCCTTCGTCGCGATCCCCAGCCAGCCGATGAAGATGCCGGCGATGATCGCCTGACCCGTCTCGAGGCGGATATCGCGCGCCCGCGCGACCTCGTCCTTCGCCCGGTTCGGTGCTCGCGAGCTCCGTCCAGGGGCGCCGTCTGTCAAGAGCGTTCGTCCTCCGACCGCTTCCGGTGTGGTCCCCGGAAAGTATGGACCAGACGTCTGACACCCCGGTTCCGGCCTGGGCCCGTGACGGGCTTCGTGGTGACCGACGACACCATCCCTGTGGCCGGACGCGAACGCTGAAATCCGCCTGTTACGTCGCCCGTCGCGCAGTTGACGTCGGCCCGGTCCGGGCCGCACGTACGGTCCGTGCGACCCCCAGCCGACCCCTAGGGAAGAGGAGGCCAGCTCATGGATCGCAACGACACGAGGCGCATCGACGGCGACGTCGACCCGCTCGATCCGACCCTCGATCGGAACGAGATGGACCGCGCGATGGACCGGCCGATGGATCGGCGCGGGGCCGTCGACGACGCCAGGGAAGACACCAACGAGCATGGCGCCGAGGCGCTCGGTGCCGGCGGGGGCGCCTTGGCCGGGGCAGCCGTCGGAGCCGCGGTCGGTGGCCCTCCGGGTGCCGTCGTCGGTGGCGCTATCGGGGCCGTCGGTGGCGCGGTCGCTGGTGAGGCGGCCGAAGGCGACGACGAGGCCGGGTCCGGCACAGGAGCGCTGGGCGGCGGTGCCGCGGGCGCGGTGATCGGTGGGGCCATCGCCGGCCCTCCGGGTGCTGTCGTCGGTGGTGCCGTCGGCGCCGCCGGCGGCGCCGGCGTCGGCGACAAGACCGAGGAGGACCTGGAGGAGGGTCGCCGACCCGATCTCGACCCGCGCTAGGCCGATCGGACCCCGGGCTGCACCGGGGTGAGAGACTAGGACCGCGGACCTTCAGGAGAGGTCCGCGGTCCATTGCGTTCCGGGGAGACCTCGTTGCCAGATCGACTACGGATCGCCCAGGTCGCCCCGCCCTTCGAACGCGTCCCGCCAGGCGCCTACGGCGGCACCGAGCGGATCGTCCACGGACTCGTGACCGAGCTCGACCGGCGCGGCCACGACATCACGACGTTCGCCAGCGGCGATTCGGTCGTCCCGGGACGGCATATCGAGACCGTCGAGAAGGCGCTCCGACCGATCGGCTACACCGGCGAGTCACTGCCGTTCATGCAGCTGACGCTCCACAGCGTCCTCAAGCATGCTCGCGAGTTCGACGTCATCCACAGCCACCTGGAGTGGGTGAACCTGCTCCTCGCGCGGATCGCACCGGTGCCGGTCGTGTCGACGTTCCATGGCCGCCTCGACATGCCGTATGCCGACGGCCTGCTCGCCGACCCACCGGCCGGGCTCGTGGCGATCAGCAGGAACCAGGCATCGACCCATCCGGACATCCCGTTCTCCGTGGTCCACAACGGCCTGCGCCTTGGCGAGGCGCCCTTCGGCAAGCAGCGTACCGACGCGCTGTGCTTCGTCGGGCGGGTGGTGCCGGAGAAGGGCATCGTCGAATCGATCGAGATCGCCAAGGCCGTCGGCCGTCCCCTGAAGATCGCCGCCAAGGTCGCGGCCGGTGGCGTCGAGCGCGAGTACTACGACGAGGTGTTCGCCCCCGCGCTGAAGGCGGCCGGTCCATCGATCGAGTACCTCGGCGAGGTGTCCCAGGAGGAGCGCGACCAGCTGTTCGCCGAGAGCTATGCGGCCCTGATGCCCGGTTCGTGGCCGGAACCGTTCGGCCTCGTCGCCATCGAAGCGCTGGCATGCGGCACGCCAGTCGTCGCCCGGCCCACGGGCGCGCTGCCGGAGATCGTCCGCGATGGCATCGACGGGTTCTTCGGTGACGACGTCCGGGCGATGGCGTTCCGCGTCGACCGCGTTGCTGACCTCGACCGGCAGGCGATCCGCGATTCCGTCATCGAGCGGTTCTCGGTGGGGCGCATGACCGACGGATACGAGGCCGTCTATCGCACGAGGATCGCTGCCGCTCCAGCGGGCGAGCCCGAACAGCCGGCGTTCGCCTGAGTCGCGCTTAGTCGAGCAGCTGGCGCTGCAGCCAGATCACCGGCTGGATCGCGTCACCGGCCGGCCACGCGAATTCGATCACGTGTACGAGCTCCGTCGTGCCATCGTCGAGAGGGCGGACGGGGCGCCGGCGTGTCCGATCGCGCGCGCGGGACGCGCCCTCGGATGAACGCGGACCGTGGGGCAGCGTCGGGGCCGGCTCCAGCCTCATAGCTGCTCGCTGGGATCCTCGATATCGGCGGCGTCAGGAGCATCCGGGCCGTCGCGAAGAAGCGGATTCGGTTCCTGTTCGTCCGAACCGGGCCGGGACCGCGACCCGCCATCGCGCCGACCGCGCTGAGGGTCGGTGGCCATCCCCGTTTCGTCTGGCCGGTGGTCCGGGGGCCGGGTGGTGTCGTCGGTCATGAGGGACCCTCCGTGGGAGCTGTCTCACAACGGTCGCAGGTGCCACGCTTCGGGGCGCACGCGTCGGTCCGTGGCGGCGTTGCAGTGCCGTGCCAGCCCGGACTGGCGGGTGTGATCAGGCGGTTCGCATGTTCCGCCGCAGCAGCAGCCAGGCTGCCACGAGGGTGACGGTTGCGATC
>Ga0068867_100004309_pt1 | contig 10019 bp, 7 predicted proteins | sample KBSMisM32_FD_65649 | JGI IMG/M metagenome (GOLD analysis project Ga0068867, IMG submission 65649) | Miscanthus rhizosphere microbial communities from Kellogg Biological Station, Michigan, USA - KBS Miscanthus M3-2 | ecosystem: Host-associated > Plants > Roots > Rhizosphere > Soil ...
GCCATGTCGATCTCGGATCCCGACAATCCGTACCGCTATCTGGAAGTGCGCGGCGACGTCGAGCGCATCGAGCCCGATCCAGCGGCGACCTTCTTTCGGCGGATCGCCAACCGCTACAGCGGCGACGAACCTCCTCCCGACGCGCCGCCACCGGGCGAGGCCCCCTCCGACGCACCGGACTGGGTGGTCCTCTTGGTTCGCCCGACCGGGTTCAGCAAGCACTGACACAGCGAGCACACCAATGACAACACCAAACATCGACCTTGGCCGATTCGGCGTGTTTACCTGGGACCCAGGCAGCAGTTTCCTCGACCTCGGACTGGCAGTCAACTCCGAGCAGGCCCAGGAAATCGAACGGCTCGGCTACGGCACGCTATGGGTTACTGGTTCACCGGCCGCCGAATTGTCATTCGCCGAACCGCTTTTGGAGTCCACCACCGCGTTAAAGGTAGCCACCGGCATCGTCAACATCTGGACGGCGGACGCCAAAACCGTTGCCGAGTCGTTCCACCGCATCAATACCGCCCACCCCGGCCGATTCGTGCTCGGTATCGGGGCCGGCCATCCCGAGCACACCGAGCAATATCGCAAGCCCTACGACGCGCTGGTCGACTACCTCGACGAGCTCGACGAATACGGCGTACCGGCCAATCAGCGTGTGCTCGCTGCGCTCGGGCCGCGAGTGCTGAGGCTGGCCGCTGGACGCGCCGCCGGGGCGCACCCGTACAACACCACACCCGAACACACCGCACAGGCCCGCGAAATCATCAGACCGAACGCGCTGCTGGCACCCGAGCACAAAGTGCTGCCGATCGCCGACGCCGAGGAGGCGCTCGCGGTCGGCCGCAAGGTTCTGAACACGTACAACTACCTCAACCTCACGAACTACGTGAACAACTTCAAGCGGCTGGGTTTCACCGACGCCGACCTCACCCCGCCCGGCAGCGACAAGTTTGTCGACGCCCTGGTCGCCTACGGCACCCCCGACGAGATCGCCAAGCGCCTTGGCGAGCATCTGCGGGCCGGGGCCAACCACGTCGTGATCCAGCTGCTCCCGTACACCCAACTGTTGCCGACGTTGGCCGAACTGGCTGGGCCGCTTGGCCTGAAGGCGAGGGCCGCGTGAAGCGCGACGTTGACACCGTGCTGACCTACCCGGCGGTGACGGATTGAGTCTTTTTGCTGGCCCTTCAGGCAGGAGTTTCTGTCGGCCTCGCGGTCGTGGCGGCCTGCGTCGTGGTGGTACTCGCGGCACTGAAAACCGAGAGATAGGAGCGAATACGTCACCCGCCGCATACCGCGTCAGCGGGGCGAAGGGCGCACCCATCAGTCCGTCGCGAATGGACTGAGAGCAGACGGGATTCCGACTTGACAAAGCAAGCGGATGCTATCCAGCGACGATCAGAGAAGTCGTCGAGAGTGACCGAACTTGCGCGTCTGACCTAAGCATCGGAACGGGTTCCATATCGCCTCCAGTCCGATGGCCGAGTCACGGTTAATGGGTCCCAGTACCCCAGCTGCTTCGTCCACTTGATTGAGTGGTCCGGTTGTCACGATGCCGACCTAACCGGCGCTGGCGGGGCAGAACCATGTATCTGCTGGAGCAGCGAAGTCTAGGTCCAGCCTGGTCTCGGCCGCAATGGGATCCCCTGCCGCCGAAGCACGGTGGCTACGATCGCGTGGATACGCGGTACCGAGCGCCAAGCCACGCAAGTGAACGACCGTCTATGTAATGCCGGTGGCTTCATTGGCCTGCTCTTCGGTTAGGCCTTGGCGACTGATGGTTATGCCCTGCTCGTGGAATACGGTGGCGACGCGGGTCTTGGAGAAGCCGTAGCGTGCGTCGATCTCCTGCGTCGTGTTTCCGGACTCGTATTTCTGCACTGGCGACATCGCGGGCGGTCAGGAAGCGCTTCGAACGGGTGGCGCGCCCTGGTTACGTAACAGGCGTGCCCGCATCGGTGACCCATGAATGCGTTTCCGCAGTTCACTATAGTTTTTCTTAGTGAGGCCAGGTTCGAGTACGTTCCGATTGTCACCACGCAGAAGAATGCTCAGATCAGGCTGCATTGCCGGTTTACAGTCGGGTGTCTGTGGATGCCCGGCTGATGAGCTCTGGCTGGTAGACGATGTGCTGTGGCTCATGGCCGTCTTCAGTCACCGCAGTCAGGAGATCGATTGCCGCCGTGCCGATTTGCGTGCTTGGTTGGCGTATTGATGATAGGGGGACGACCGCAGATCGCGCGAAATCGATGTCGTCGTAGCCGATCAGGGCTATGTCCTCAGGCACTCGCAGTCCACCCATCAGCGTCAGAGCCTGCAGCACACCGATCGCGAGCAGATCGTTGGCGCAGAACACGGCGTCGGGTCGTCCGTCGGGCGGTCGCTCCCGCAGTTGTTCTCCCACTGCGCGTCCCGCGAGCACACTGAGTTCAGCAGTATTGATGACTTCGAGAGATGCTCCAGCACATTTCGCGACTGCTTCTTGCGCGCCGCGCAACCGGTCTCTGACCTGACGGAGCGCGAATGGGCCGCCGACAAACGCCAGCCGGCGCCGGCCAGTTGCGCAAAGATGCTCTGCGGCAAGCTGACCGCCCGCGATGTCGTCCACAGCGACCGACGAGAACGGGGTACCGGTGGCGTCACGGTCGACGAGCACAACAGGTGTGCCGCGGGATTGCAGGGTGAGCATGCGGCTTAGATCATCGCTGACCGGGGACACCAATAGTCCGAAGACCCGCTGCTCGTCGAAGGCATCGATGTACGACCGTTCCCGGTTGGCGTCGTCGTCGGAAGTCCCGAAGAGCACCGTCAGATTGAGTTCCGAGGCGCGCCTCTCCGCGCCTCGGGCGACGTCGGTGAAGAACGGGTTGCCGATATCAAGCACAAGCAGCGCCACGCAGCGGGACCGTTGAGCTTTGAGTTGCCGGGCGGCGTCGTTGCGGACAAAGCCGAGCTTGTCGATGGCCGCGTGTACACGAGCGACGGTGGCCGGTGCCACTTTATGCGGGGCGTTCAGGACATTGGACACGGTGCCGACGGAGACCGATGCTGCGGCGGCAACGTCGCGCATACCAGCTGCCATCTACACCCTCCCCGCACTCTTGTGCGCTCGTCGACTATCCCACCAAATGGTCCGCCACCAGCGGCCGCGGGGCCAGCCTCACAAGTTGTGTCACGTGTGCGGGGGCCAGTTCCTCCAGGCACGTGACGCCCAGTAGGCGCATGGTGCGGGCTACCTGTTCGGAGAGGATCGCGATGGCGCGGTCGACGCCTGCTTCGCCGCCGGCCATCAACCCGTAGAGGTAGGCGCGGCCGACCAGGGTGAATCGTGCTCCGAGTGCGATTGCGGCCACGATATCGGCGCCGGACATGATGCCTGTGTCCAACATGACTTCGGTGTCCTTGCCGACTTCGGCGACGACGTCGGGCAAGAGGTGGAACGGAACTGGTGCGCGGTCGAGTTGGCGGCCGCCGTGGTTGGACAACACGATGCCATCGACACCGACATCGACGACTCTGCGGGCGTCGGCGAGAGTTTGGATGCCCTTGACTACGACCTTGCCGGGCCACTGGGCTTTGATCCATGCCAGGTCGTCGAAGGTGACCGTCGGGTCGAACATGGTGTCGAGCAGCTCGGCGACGGTGCCTGACCAACGATCCAGGGAAGCAAATGCCAGCGGCTCGGTAGTGAGGAAGTCGATCCACCACTGCGGTCGCGGGAGCGCGTTGACGACCGTGCCCAACGTGAGTGCAGGCGGGATCGACATGCCGTTGCGTTTGTCGCGCAGGCGTGCCCCGGCGACGGGGACGTCGACGGTGATCAGCAGGGTGTCGTAGCCAGCCGCGGCGGCCCGCTCGACGAGCGCCATGGATCGGTCGCGGTCCTTCCACATGTAGAGCTGAAACCAATTGCGGCCGCCGGGGTTCGCCTGGGCGACATCTTCGATGGATGCAGTGCCCATGGTGGATAGGGAGAACGGGATACCCGCGCGGCCCGCGGCGTGGGCTCCGGCGATTTCACCTTCGGTCTGCATCATTCGGGTAAAGCCGGTGGGTGCGATCCCGAACGGTTGGGCCACCGGTGCGCCGAGGACTTGCCAGCCGGTGTTGACGGTGGATACGTCGCGCAGGATGGCGGGCTGGAATTCGATGTCGGAGAACGCTTGTCGAGCCCGGGTGATGGACAGTTCGGCTTCAGCGGAGCCGTCGGTGTAGTCGAACGCGGCCTTGGGGGTGCGTCGTTTGGCGATGCGGCGCAAGTCCTCTATGGTCAACGCCTTCTCGAGTCGCCGCGCCTTCGCATTCAGCTGCGGCTTCTTGAACTGCATCAAGGGTGCCAGGTCGGCGACCTTCGGGAGCTGACGTTTCATGACCAAACCTTTCCTGCCGATGAATGTTCCAGACTGTGGCCTCGGGTCTTGCTGGACGAGCCACGGGGCACATACCGATCGACCAACACGGCGTCGGTTATGCTGGCGCGCAATGCTTCCAGATCGCCGGACAGCAGTCCGTGCGTTCGCGCCTGGATCAGCACATTACCGATAGCGGTAGCTTCGACGGGGCCTGCGATCGCTGGGACCCCGACCCGGTCGGCGACGAGTTGACACAGCAGCCTGTTCTGGGCACCCCCGCCGACGATATGCACCGTCTTCGCCGGGGTGCCCGAGAGCAGCGAGGCAGTCTCAACGCTGTCGGCGAAGGCAGCGGCGAGGCTTTCGATGATGGCGCGCGTGGTTTCTGCCACCGTGGTCGGAGCATTCAGACCCCGCGCGTGGTACCACGCGGCGATGCGGCCTGGCATGTCTCCGGGAGTCTGGAAGGTGGCATCGCCGGTGTCGAACACCTCGCCCGGCGGTGGGCACGCGGCGGCCTGCTCGAGAAGCTCACCAAGATCGATGCAGGTGCCGCTTCGCTCCCAGTGCCTGATCGATTCGCTGAGCAGCCAGAGCCCCATGACGTTGCGCAGGAAGCGGATTCGTCCGTCCGCGCCGACCTCATTGGTGAAGTTGGCCGACCTGGCCGCCTCGGTCATCACCGGCCGGTTCAATTCGACGCCGACGAGTCCCCAGGTGCCACACGAGATGTAGATCGCGGACTCCGGTGCCATGGGTACGGCCACCACCGCCGAAGCGGTGTCGTGCGAGCCGACCGCACTGACGCGGGGCTGACCAGCCAGACCGAACCTCGATGCCAGGTCCGGCAGAATGGGGCCCAGATCGGTGCCTGGGTCAACGACGCCGGGGAACAGCCCGGCGGGGATGCCGAGCAAATTCATCAACTCGTCATCCCATTGGCCGTCGATGCCGAGCAATCCGGTAGTGGATCCATTGGTGCGTTCGGTGACCTCCGCCCCGGTGAGCCAGTAGCTGATCAGATCGGGGATCAGTAGAGCCCGATCGGCAGCACTGAGCGCCCCGTTCCGCTTATCGGCGGCCAGCTGGTACAGCGTGTTGAACGGGAGAAACTGTAAACCGTTGCGGGCATGCAATTCACCCTGGGAAATCTGCTCGTGCACAATGTCCACGCCGTCATCGCAGCGGGTGTCGCGGTAGTGATGGGGGAGCCCCGCGAGGGTTCCATGCCGCAACAACCCGTAGTCGACGGCCCAGGAATCGACCCCGATGCCAATCAAATCAGGATGCTGTCGGCTCGCCTCTGCGAGACCGCTGCACACATGGTGAAAGAGCCCAGGCACGTCCCAGTGCATCGCGGAGCGCTTGCCATTCCACAGATACACCGGTTCGTTGGCGAACCGGGCCAGCGGCCGGATGTCCAGTGAGCCCGGACCGACCGTGGCTAGCATGACCCGACCACTGGTCGCGCCGAGATCCACCGCGGCCAGGTGGCCGGTGCGCCCTGTCATCGGAGGAAAGCGGCCGCGACACCGGCGTCGACCGGGACGTGCAGGCCGGTGGTGTGGGAGAAGTCTGACGTGCACAACACGAACGCGGCGTTCGCGATGTTCTCTGGCAGCACTTCACGTTTGAGCAGAGTGCGCTGCGCATAGAACTTGCCGAGGTCTTCCTCGTCCACGCCGTACACCGCTGCGCGCTTGGCGCCCCAACCGCCTGCGAAGATACCCGACCCGCGGACTACGCCGTCGGGGTTGATGCCATTGACCTTGACTCCGTATTCGCCGAGTTCGGCGGCCAGCAGGCGAACCTGGTGGGCCTGGTCGGCCTTGGTTGCCGAGTATGCGATGTTGTTGGGACCGGCGAACACCGAGTTCTTCGACGAGATGTAAATGATGTCACCACCAAGCCTCTGATCGATCAATGCCCGCGCCGCCGCCTTCGACACCAGGAACGAACCGCGGGCCATTACGTTGTGCTGCAGGTCCCAGTCCGCGGCAGTGGTTTCGAGCAGCGACTTCGACAACGACAGGCCGGCGTTGTTGACCACGATGTCGATGCCACCGAACGCCAGTACGCAGGCGTCGATTGCCGCCTGTACCGCGGCCTCATCGGTGACGTCGGCGGCGATCCCGACGGCGACATCAGTGTTGCCGATCTCTTCGGCTGCGGCAGCGGCCTTTTCGGCGTCGAGGTCGGCGATCACCACGCAGGCCCCCTCTGCGGCCAGCCGGGTGGCGATGGCCTTGCCGATACCGGAGGCGGCGCCAGTGACCAAAGCGATGCGGGTGGCCAGCGGCTTGGGCTTGGGCATCCGAGCCAGCTTGGCCTCTTCCAGCGCCCAGTATTCGATGCGGAACTTTTCGGCTTCGTCGATGGGGGCGTAGGTGGAGATCGCCTCGGCGCCGCGCATGACGTTGATGGCATTGAGATAGAACTCCCCGGCCACGCGTGCGGTCTGTTTGTCCTTGCCGTAGCTGAACATTCCGACCCCAGGAATGAGCACGATGGCGGGGTCCACGCCACGGATGCCCGGGCTGTCCGGGCTCGCATGGCGGTCGTAGTACGACTGGTAGTCAGCGCGGTAGGACTCGTGCAACTGCGCCAACCGGGCCTTTGCGTCGTCGATGGACGCGTCGGCGGGCAGGTCGAGCACCATCGGCTTGACCTTGGTGCGCAGGAAGTGGTCCGGACAGCTGGTCCCCAACGCCGCGAGACGCGGATGCTCACTGGCTGAGAGGAATTCGAGTACGCGCGGGTCGTCGGTGAAGTGGCCTACCTGCGGCTTGTCGGCTGAGGCCAGGCCCCGGATGAACGGCGCCAGCTGAGCAGCCTTCCTGCGGCGTTGCACCTCCGGCAGTGCCTCGTAGCCGGCGAGCGGAGGGCCGAAGGGCGCTGACTTGCCGTTGGTGTCGATGTAGCGCTCGGCGGTGTCGATGATTTCCAGCGAACGCGCTTCGGCCTCTGCGGAGGTGTCGCCCCATGCGGTGATCCCGTGGCCGCCGAGGATCGTACCGATGGCTTGCGGGTTGCGGCGTTTGATCTCGGCGATGTCGAGTCCCAGCTGAAAACCGGGCCGACGCCAGGGAATCCACACGACGCGATCGCCGAAGATCCGCTTGGTCAGTGCCTCGCCATCGGCCGCGGTGGCCAGCGCGATCCCGGAATCGGGATGGAGGTGATCGACGTGTGCGGCGTCGACAAGGCCGTGCATCGCGGTGTCGATCGATGGTGCTGCGCCGCCACGGCCGTGCAGGCAGTAGTCGAACGCGGCGACCATCTCGTCTTCGCGCTCCACGCCGGGGTAGACGTCGACCAGCGCCCGCATCCTGTCCAGCCGCAGTACGGCCAGTCCGTTTTCGGTCAGCGTGCCGAGATCGCCGCCGGATCCCTTCACCCACAACAATTCAACGGGCTCGCCCGTGACGGGATCGGTTTCGGCGCCTTTGGCAGAGGTGTTCCCTCCGGCGTAGTTGGTGTTCTTCGGATCGGATCCCAGGCGGTTTGACCGGGTGATCAGTTCGTTGACGGTTGGATTGGTCATGATTGTCATGCTCCCCACGATGATTGTGTGCCGCCGACTCGTTCGGCGTTGACTTTGTCCTGATAACCCGACGCTGCGAATTCGGCCATCGGGTCGGCCGGCAGGCCGCGCTCGGTGCGCCATTGCGCGAGCGCGGGGCGGATGTCGGTGTAGAAGGCGTCCATGAGAATTCCGTTGGCGCCCAGCACGTCGCCCGTTTCCTGAGCGACGGTGAGTGCGTCGGTGTCGACTTGCAGTGCGCGGGCGGTCATTTCTTGCACATTGAGCACCGAGCGGATCTGGCCCGGGATCTTGGCTTCGACGTTGTGGCACTGATCGAGCATGAGGGCGACATCCGACGCGTCGTCCAGGCCGCCGCCGCGGATCACCTCGAACATGATGCGGAACAGCTGGAACGGGTCGGCCGCGCCGACGATGAGGTCGTCGTCGGCGTAGAACCGCGAGTTGAAGTCGAACGACCCCAGCTTTCCCAGCCGCAACAGCTGGGCGACGATGAACTCGATGTTGGTGCCCGGCGCGTGGTGTCCGGTGTCCAGACAAACAGCCGCGCGTTCACCGAGGGCGGTGACCTGTGCGTAGGACGTTCCCCAGTCGGGCACATCGGTCATGTACATGGCGGGTTCGAAGAACTTGTACTCGAGCACCAGTCGCTGGCCCTCACCGACGTGTTGGTAGATCGTGGCCAGCGATTCCGCCAGGCGGTCCTGGCGACCACGGATGTCACCCTGGCCTGGATAGTTGGTGCCATCGGCGAGCCAGATCTTCAGGTCGCGCGATCCCGTTGCACCCATGATGTCGATGCACTCGAGGTGATGGTCGATTGCCTTCTGGCGCACCGCCTTGTCCGTGTGCGTCAGGCTGCCGAACTTGTAGTCGTCGTCCTGAAACGTGTTGGAGTTGATGGTGCCCAACCGTACGCCGTGATCCTCGGCGTACTGGCCGAGTGCTGAGAAGTCTTCGACTTTGTCCCACGGAATATGCAGGGCGACCGTCGGAGCCAGGCCTGTGAAACGGTGCACCGTGGCGGCGTCGGTGATCTTCTCCTCGATCGTGCGCGGGGTGCCCGGTGTCCCGAACACTTTGAAGCGGGTGCCTGAGTTGCCGAACGCCCACGACGGAAGTTCGATCTTCAGGTTGTCGAGCAACGGGCTGGTCATGCTAGTGCCTTCGTCTGGTCGGAGGTGGATTCGATGGGTTGGCCGTAACGCTCGATTTCGATCTGCCGCAGCGTTTTTCCTTGAGTCTTCGGCGCCCAGACCGCGCCGATGACGAGCGCGACGGTAAGTAAGCCGATCAGCAGCAGTCCGACCCCGGTCAGTCCGGTGATGGCGAGTAGCGTCGGGAAGAAGTAGCTCAGCAGGCCGGTGAAGCTGCGCACCACGCAGAACATCACGCCTTGGGCGCTGGCGCGGTACGGGGTCGCGAACATCTCACTTGCCCACAGGCTGTAGAAGGCTTGCGCGCCAATGCCGCTGGACACGCCCCACAGCACCGCGAAGATCAGCATGGTGGGTACGCCGCTGTCGGTGAAGGCAACGAGGACAGCCCATCCGGCGATGCCGAGTGCCGCGCCGATGGAGTAGAGCAAGCGTTGCGACATGCGGTCGGCGTAGCGCATGAACCCGAAGTAGGTCGCTGCGACGGTGCAACCCCACACCAGGACCTGCAGCAGGTCTTGGGCGACCGCACTGTGCAGGCCTGCGGTGTCGTACACGCGGGGCATGAAGATGCCGGCCTGGCCCGCCACGGTGTTCCAGAACAGGTAGATTCCGCCGAGGAAGAGCAACGCCGTGATGTTGACCTTGCGGGAGAACAGTCCGCGCAGGCCACGTACGCCTACCGCGGAAGCGACCTCGGTGGGTTCGACTTTGGCTTCGTCGGCCCAGATCTGCGATTCCTGCAGGCCCTGCCGGACCCACCAGACCACGGCGGCGACGATGAACAAATGCAGGAATATCAGCCGAGAGCCGAGCAGACCCATGGGAGCCAGCGCGGCGGCGAGCGCGAAGCCGATCAGCGGGCCGATCGACCACGCAAGCTGGGCGGTGCCCACGTGCTTGGCGCGGCCCTCCGACGGCGCCTGTTCGGCGATGTAGGTCCACGATGCGGGGACGCCTGCG
>Ga0068867_100004323_pt1 | contig 10001 bp, 7 predicted proteins | sample KBSMisM32_FD_65649 | JGI IMG/M metagenome (GOLD analysis project Ga0068867, IMG submission 65649) | Miscanthus rhizosphere microbial communities from Kellogg Biological Station, Michigan, USA - KBS Miscanthus M3-2 | ecosystem: Host-associated > Plants > Roots > Rhizosphere > Soil ...
CAAGGCGGGGCATGGACAAAGATCGAAACCGGTCGACGGCTTCGTTAAGATACTTCAGTGCTAATTCTTCCTCGCCAAAAGCATGATGAATCTTTCCCAGCATTACCCGATTTTCGGCAGCACCCCACTTTTCGTCGCTACGTTCAAACAACCTGTTTCCTTCCGTGGCGAACTCTAAGGCTTTTTCGTTGTTGCCGAGTCCGAAATAGATGACTCCAACCCGACTTATCACGATTGCGAGAGACGTTTGATCGCCGATGCGTTCGCTCAATTCGCGGGCTTTGTTCAGTGCATCAAGAGCCTGTTGCGGTTCGGAAGTCTTCGCCTTCAAGGAGCTAAGAGCAATTAGCGCCAACGCTTCGCCGTGAAGATCATGAATACTCTGAGAGAAAGCGACTGCTTGATCGAACAGTTCTAAAGCTTGCTTGGGCTCTGCCAGATTAATGTAGTCGTAGCCGAGGGCGACTAGGGCCTGGGATTGCCCGCGGATATCGGTCAGCTCACGCCACAAGTTAAGAGCCACTTCTTGATGCTCGATTGCTTTCTTAAAGTCGCCTGAACTGTAGTAAGTCTCTCCTATGTTGCTAGTCGCCTGGGCTATCACTGCCTTGTCGCCGAGAGATTTCCCGATCTTGAGTGCCGCTGAACAATTGTTAACAGCGTTGACTGTGTCGCCTGCTATGAATTGAAGATAGCTAAGATCGTTGCGGGCATGTGCTTCTTCCGAGAGGTTCTTGCTTCGTCGTGAAAAATCAAGGCTTCGGTTGTAGAAGATGGTCGCGTTTAGTGTGTCACCTAATAGCTCCGAGATCTCACCAGCATTCCGCAGTGCTTTTGCTGCTTTTCCATATTGCTTTTCGTTGATCCAGAGTTCACCCGCTTCTTTGTACTTCGTAAGGGCTTTTAGATTCGAATCTTTCGTTTGTTCCAGGCGTAGACGATCTGCATCCGCAAAACTCGAATCGGCTAAGCCGGAAGCGACGGATGTCGTGGCAATGTTGGGAGAGGACTGAGAGGCCTGATTGTTGGACTTCGACTTAGCCGGCAACTCTGACAGGCAGAGAGCCGCAAGAAGCAGCAGTAAAACCGCTCCGCTAAGACAGGAAAATCTAAAGGCAGAGAAGCGACAAGTCATCAGTTGACTGAAAGCGAAAGTTAGTTTTTTGACTTTGCCTTTTCCCAAAACTGCTCTTGAGCGGCGATTACGTTTTCACGGTCTCTTATGCATTGCGAAGGAAAGAAGATAACGGGTGGGTTTCTCATACTGTGTATCGGGTTCTTCCCGTTCGCCCCCGACGCCATGCGGTCAAATGCCATGCGGTCAAATGCCATGCGATCAAACGCCATGCGATCAAACGCCATACGGTCAAATGCCATACGGTCAAATGCCTCTCGGGTCTCAGACAGTCTGGTTTTAGATCTGGAATTTGAGCTTGCGCAAGCAATGATGTCGCGTCCGCATCCCGCGCCTCTCGACGCGTTACCAGCGTGTACGTATTAAGAAAACTTCCCCAGCCAACGCCCATCGAGGCTTTGATGAACTCCAGATTCCAATAGCTAGCCGCTACCTGAGACCATGGAAAATAGATTGAAAGCCCGTAAGAGTACTGATACTTCGCCCCGCAAAAACAAGACTTAACTACAAAGTGAGACTCGACGAAGTCTTTGATCTTCCCGCAAGTTTCACGTACCTCTCTTGACGTTATTCGTTTCTCGAGGCAGTCACAAAAATCAAAGAGGTCAACAAACAGTTCACCATTATAGGATTGTGCTTCCCAGTGAGCTAAGACGAGTTGGTCGCGAAATGGACGCGGAAGATGCCCTTCAACTCGTTTCTGAATGTCAGGCTCAAACTCCTCCAGCAGTTCCTCCTCGAGAGCACAACCGAGTTTGTTCACCAGCGAATGAAGGTCATCCACTTTGCTAAGATCGAGAGCTGACTGTGCTACCGACATTCCTGACAGCCAGTAGCCGGAATAGTAGTTGGCGTACTCTTCAACAATCCCTTTGGCTACGTTTTGGGGAAGTTCATTTGACTTAGTGTTCTGAGATTCTATCTTCAGTCGCTCGATAATTTGTCGGTATGGCCAACCTGAAGCTGGACTGAAAGTCTCTGAGCCAACGAGGAATTTAGCGCTGCCCTTCAGCTCGTAGCAGATCTCAGCCATGCTCATCAGACAATTGTCCATTCCGATGATATCGATCGTTTGTCCGTTGAGATCGGCTTCGAGGTGTTTGAAGACCGCCTTCAGCTCGTTGAACGTCAGTGATCCCCTTGGGCTTTCGTCTGTCAGAAGGAAATCGGAATCAGTACCTCCTGAATGCCCTGATAGGACAACGAGATAATGTTCAGCCGGGTACTCCTGAAGACAAAAGCTCAGAAAGTTGTAGAGGGTGATAGGTGAACCGGTATCGGTGTCGTCGGTTACGTTTTCTTCCTCAAAAGCGAGAAGCGTCAAGTCATTGGTTTCCGCCAGTAGCGTTTGAATTGTTTTGCGGTGTGCTATCCGAGATTGCGCAAACGTGCGCGCCCGATCGCTTTCGTTTTTGAACGTGACTTCCCGGATTGAGGGATCGAAGTGGGCTTCGTCGATAATGTCCTCGAACAGCGATGAGTCGGGCCCATTCCGATTAATCTCGTAACGATGAGTTGGAACGCGTTCATCCTGAGGATCAAATTGGGCGATGACGTTGATGTGTTCACCCGGCAACGCTTTCTTCATTTCTGTCAAAGCAAAGAAGCATTCACTGGTCAGGTTATTGTCGCCAGCCAGATAGATCATTAGTGTCCAGACGGTTTTCTTTTTCGGCATGGTAAGGACCTCCAATGGGAGCGGAACTGATTTGGGATCAGTTCCTGGGGTCTAAAACTATTGAGGAGAGATGTTGGTTTTGGTCTGTCCGATATGCTTTAGCTTGTCGTAGATTTCAGCCAGGGGCCTCTCAGTGGCAATGTGCGTCCGACGCGGATCGTTTCGACAAGCTAAAGCATATCGGACAGACCAAAGTCCAAAGACGATCATCAATGCGTTATCTTCGTAGAGTACAAGATCCCATACATCGCATCCTGGTGCTCCGGAAATCCCTTGCCACTGGACGAAAGCATCAAGTTTACCAATTGAACCTGCCCGGCAAATTTTCTATACACCATCCACTGTAAGCGACGAATGCCATCGGGCTTCTCAGGATTTGATTCTCTAAACTGCACTCCTTTTAGTCCGTCGATCTCCACCCACTTGAGTTCGTCGACTTCGCCATTCTTGGCCCGCGTTTTGGCGCCATCGTAAAAGGCCTTGATGCTGACGTCTGTTGGGAAAGTTTCATCCATCGGCGAAATACTAACGATCAGATTAGCCGCATCGGAACCACCCGGCGAACGCCACAGAAACTCCTTCGTTTCATTTGTCGTCTCAGTCCATTTCGGCGGCACCGTCCATGACATTCCCTGCTTGTCCCATTTGATTTGTTGACCTCCTGATAGAGCAGCGAGTTGAGCAGCTGTCGCTTCACCGTGTTCGGCGACGATGCCACCGCCATCACTTGAAGAAGACGTTCCCGATCCGGAGTTTGTCTTTCCTGAATGTAGTTTGTTCGTGAGATTGCAGAGCGATAACGCAAAACCCAGGACCAGCACCAGCGGAATGTATTTCATTAGTAAGACCCCACGATTGGTTTTGTAAGAGCACAGCGCTTCTACTCAAAACGAATGGGGAAGTCAATGAATGTTCGATATGCTTTAGCTTGTCGTCGTCGAAGCTAGTAGCCTTTAGTGTTGAAAGGAACCTTATTATTAAGACGACGACCAGCTAAAGCATATCGGACATATGTGCTATCCTAGGCCCATTCCCTCTCAACCCCCTTTCAATTAAGTCAACTGCGGTTTTGTCGCAGAACTCTGGAGAGTATTGATATGAAACCTGCCTCAACTAAACGTCCTGGTCTAATTCTTTGGGTAATTCTTTTTTCTTTGCCGTTGGTTGTAATCGCAGCTTGCCAGCGCGGGCCCGTGACCGAATCGAATGTAAATACCAATCTTTCGACCAATGCCAATCTAACTCCGGCTAACGCCAACACTGCGACTCAACCAATTTCTACTCTTGCCGCGCGCGAACCAGAGAAATACAAGGCCTTGCTCGTGTTCACCGCACAAACTGAAGGCGGAGATAATGCGATTGGTATTCCTCCTTTGTCGGCTGAAGTCGCGCGCAATGGCAGCGATCGAAGGCTCGCTTTCAAGCTTCCTGATGGCTCTGAACTGATTTATCTGGATCACGCCGGAACGCCATACGCGATCGCGCCAGGTCGTAAGCAATACGCCGAGTTGACGCCGGCGGCGACTGGATTCCAGTTGCACAAGTTAATGACGCCAGGGCAACTTGTTGCATACCTCGACAAACTACAGGGAATTGAGTTGATCGGCGAAGAGTCAGTTAATGGGAGATTGGCCCAGAAGTATCGTTACGCTCGTAATGCAAATACGGGTACCTCGGCCGGCGAAGTAAAGACTGAGTCGTTTGTCTTCATCGACAAGGAAACAGGCCTGCCTCTACGCGCGGAACTCTTCAGCGAAGCCAGTGGTAATGTGCAGGGTGTCAAAGGCGCAAAGATCGTTGCTGAGATGCGCGACATCGCTACCAATGTTGATGAGAGTTACTTCGAAGTGCCTACGGGCCTGACCAAGGTTTCTGAAGCGCAGGTTAGAGCTCAAGTCGACGCCGTGTCCAACACGATTGCCGCGGTGCTTAGAACATTGCTGACGAACATGAACTCAACTGCTCCGCCGCCTCCAGCAAGTAGTCCTTCGTCTTCACCTTCGACTAGTCCAACCCCGTAAGGAGTAATTGAATGCGCTACATCCTTATTTTGTTGTTAGGCGCTGTCCTCGGAGGCGGCGTAGCCGTTTACTTCCTTGGCGCACCACGAGCCAAGACTTCTCCTGGCGTCGTGGTGAAAGCGCCTGACGCGAAAGGGGATCAACCGGGCACAGTGGTTGTTAGTCTGGATCAGGGATTCGTCGATGCGGTTCTGGCAACCACCTTTAGCGGATTAGGCACGCCTACGTTCCATCTCGGTAAACTCGATGCGTCTGACGCGGATCGAATGACCCTTGCAAACTTCCAGGGTGGATGCTCAAACACGATTACGCTTCTGCCGGAAGGGAGTGGAGTGAAAACCGGAGTGCAATTTCGTAACGGCACGATCTCTGCTCCGCTGGTTTTCACGGGAAGCTATAGTCTCTTGGGAAACTGCATGCAGTTTAAAGGTTGGGCTCAAACTTCCATTCAGTTGAGATTCGAGGAACCGAAGCAGACTGTTTACGGAAACGTCACCGTTGAAAGCGTGAACCTGGAAGGCGTTTCGCCGGTAGCCAGCAACTTCATTACCGTGTTTGTGCAGACGGCGATCAACGAACGAGTAAACCCTCTAATTCTCGTCACCGAACGTCAGCTTTCGTTGATGGTGCCGATCAAGGCCAGTAACGGATCGGTTAGAGCGCACGCGAAAGACGTTAAAGCAGAAATTCTTGACGGGTCATTGAAACTGCATGTCACTTACGAGTTCGAGGGAGTTAAGGGAGAGGTGTAAGTTAGATCTCAGATTTCAGATCTCAAATTGTTCACCATCGATCAAGGATGATTTGAGACCTGAGATCTGAGATTGTTTTCTCCTGAGTCTGCCAGAGCTTTTTGTCTTTCGAAGTGATCCGCGATTTCCTCGGCGGTTTTCCTGCCAACGAAGGGGGTCAATTCTGAAACGCTCGCCCGTGAGATTCGTTGGATTGATCCAAAGTGCCGCAGCAGTCGGCCTTTCCTTTTGTCGCCAACGCCCGGAATCGCCGTCAACTCAGAAGTAAAGTCGCGCAATTCTCGTCTCTTGCGGTGATAAGTGACGGCATAACGATGCGTCTCGTCACGTATCATCTGGAGCAATCGCAAAATCAGCGAATGCGAATCCAGATAGATTGGTTCGTCTTCACGCCCCTTCATCAGCAGGTAGGCGACATCGTTATGACGTTGAGGCGGCTTCACTATTCCAACCATCGGAATTGCTTCAAGTCCAAGCTCACTCATTGATTCAGCAGCGCCGTTCAACTGGGCCTTTCCCCCATCGATCATGATTAAACTGGGTAACGTTTTTCCTTCATCAAGCAGACGACGATAACGGCGCGCGACAACTTCACGCATCGAAGCCACGTCGTTGGCACCTTCAACGCTACGAATCCTAAACTTTCGATACTCGGAGCGATTCATCTTTCCGTTATCGCACACAACCATACCCGCGACATTCTCGGCGCCTTGAATATGCGAGATATCAAACGACTCGATGCGTGACGGGAAGTGCGGAAGTTCGAGCGTTTCCTGCAATTCTTCGAGCACGAGTTTCATGTCAGGCTTGAGAATCCGGAAGCGTTGTTCGAAAGCAAGCTTCGCGTTTTTCTCGACGAGATCGATCATGTCGCGCTTTTCACCACGCTGTGGATTCATGATCTTCACTCGTCGTCCGCGTCGCAGAGTCAGGGCCTTCTCGAGTAGATCGCGGTCTGTAAAGTCCCCGGGGACATAAATCTCACGAGGCACATAATCTGACGCGTAGTACTGAGCCAGCACCTCACTTAAGAAATCCGACGGATCGAAGGCGTCGTGCGACAAGTCTTCCCAGAAGAACTCGCGGCGTCCAACGATGTGACCCTCGCGCATGGTGAATAACTGGAGTGCGAGTCGTTGTCCTTCGCGGTAGTAACCAAAGATGTCGATATCGCTTTCCGATGTCGTCGCCATCTTCTGCTGATCTGAAAGTCTATTTACGGTCTTGCGCAGGTCGCGATACTTTGCCGCGAGTTCGTAGAGCGTTGCTTCAGACGCGTCGAACATTCGCTGCTCGAGAGTGTCAGCAAGTTCAGTATTGCGACCTTCCAGGAGGAGCCGAACGTCGCGCACTGCTTCCTGGTATTGCTCCGCTGTGCAAAGCCCTTTTACGCACGGTCCCAGGCACCGTTTGATGTGATACTCCAAACAGGGGCGCGGTGCCTTACCATCGATCTCGATATCGCAGGTGCGAAGTTGAAACGTGCGATTGATGACATCTATTGTCTTACGAGCAAGACTCGCTGGTAGAAACGGTCCGAAGTAGAGCGCACCATCGCGTTGGATGCGTCGAGTGATGACAACTTTCGGGAACGGTTCGTTAACGGTGAGCTTCAGATGCGGGTACGACTTGTCGTCCTGGAGTTTGATGTTGTAGCGAGGCTTGTGCTGTTTGACGAGTGAAGCTTCAAGAATCAGAGCCTCGACCTCGTTGTCGGTAATGATGAATTCGAGATCAGCGATCTGGTCGACGAGTGCGTCTGTTTTGCGATCGAATGGACGCGCTGCGCGAAAGTATGAACGAACGCGACTGCGGAGGTTCTTCGCCTTGCCGACATAGATCACCTTGCCCGCGGCGTCTTTGTGTAGATAGACGCCGGGCGACGATGGCAGCTCGTTGAGTTTTTCTTCCAGAGACACTGATAGTGATTCTAGATCATGAGGGGCTAGTTGCAACTTTGAAGAACCGACCAGACAAGAACAAGCTGGAAAGGGGCGCCTTCTTGGAGTGCGGTGGCCCGGCACCGCTTTGGGAAAGAGCCTCTTAAATTAACGATCGACTGTACAAAAGCGGTGCCAGGCCACCGCACTCCAAGCGAATGTGTTGACGTAGCAACACAACAAAGCTTATTCAAAAGCGATGCGCTTCCCATTATCTGTTCCTACCAACAAGCCTTTCGATGCTGTCGGCTTCGGACTCAATGCCGTCGATCACTTGATCGTCGTTCCCAGGTATCCAGACTTCGACACAAAGACTCGTCTGCTTGAACACAAACTATCAGCGGGCGGTCAAACGGCGACAGCGATGGTTGCGTTGAAACGACTCGGGCTGAACACCGCGTACGCAGGTCGCTTCGGTTCTGATGCCGAAGGCCATTTTGGGCTGGCAACACTGAAGGACGAAGGCGTGAATACCGAACACGCCGAAATGGTGGCAGGCTCCGCGACGCAGATCGCCTTCATCACGATCGAGGAACAAAGCGGAGAGCGCACCATTGTTTGGGACCGCGATGATCGTCTTGCCTACAAACCTGAAGAGGCACCAAGCGACTTCGGATCACAAGGCCGCGTCCTGCATCTTGACGCTCACGATCCGCCAGCGTGTGTACGTGTTGCACGGGATGCGAAGCAGGCTGGAACAATCATCTCAGCCGACATCGACAATGTTTACGAAGGGCTGCCGGAGTTGCTGCCGTACATCGATCTGTTACTAGGGTCGAAAGAATTTCCGGGTCGTGTTACCGGAATCCGAGATGGTCGAACTGCCTTAGTCGAACTACAGAATCGCTTTGGCTCAGTGATGACTGGAATGACATTGGGCGATCAAGGCGCAATCATTTATTGCGACGGACGTTACCTTGAATCACCATCCTTTGCAGCTCCTGGAGGCTGCAGAGATACAACGGGTGCAGGCGACGCGTTTCGCGGTGGATTCTTGTACGGGTTGTTAACCGGTGAAGACATTGAAACGAGCATGAAGTTTGGAAATGCGGTGGCAGCAATGAAGTGTTCAAAGCTGGGAGCAAGGCCTGGTCTGCCAACTAAACAGCAACTGGAAGAGTTTCTAAGTTCCAATATGCTTTAGCTTGTCGTTCACTCAGCTAAGGGGCGCCCGGTGCTGATCGCTGCGAAAAGACAGACGCATATCGGACACCCTCTGTGATATAACCGTCTCGCTCGCCGACTGTTCTTAAACCCGCATTCTTAAGCTATCTTCGAGGGAAAATTATGAAACTCCTGTTAGTAATCCTGAGCGTTATTTTGCTCAGCCTTGTACCCACACAGCCGCAAGTTGCGTCAGCCGACTTAGTCTTCAAGAACGGAAATGTCTACACAGCAAATGATCGATCTCCTAATGCCCAGGCGATAGCCGTTAAGGCAGATCGCATCGTTTATGTGGGAACAAATGCTGGCGTCGAAAAGTACGTCGGCACTAGCACGCGCGTTGTTGATCTACAGGGCAAGACAGTGTTGCCTGGTTTCGCTGATGCTCACCAGCATCTTTCCGGAGTCGGCTTCCGCGAGATGACGCTGAATCTCGAAGGCACTACCAGTCTCGACGACCTGCTCGGGAAACTGAAAGCGCGTGTCGATCAAGCAAAGCCGGGCGAGTGGGTAACTGGTCGCGGTTGGATTGAAACGCATTGGGCGCCTCCGGTGTTTCCCACGCGTTGGGATCTCGACAAGGTGTCTCCCAACAACCCGGTGATACTCGGTCGGGCGGATGGTCACGGGGCGGTGGCTAACAGTGCGGCATTCAAGATTGCCGGCATCGACAAGAACACCGCCAATCCTTTCGGCGGAGAAATATCAAAAGACAAACAAAGCGGTGAACCGAATGGCATGTTGCTCGACGCAGCGCAGGGTCTCGTCCGGCGTCGTGTTCCCCCCACCACACGAGAAGATGCCGAACGCGCAGTCGTGTTGGGTGTGAAGCGAGACATTGAGCTAGGCTGGACGCAGGTTCAGGATGCGGGTGGTGGTTACGACGACGTTGAGATTTTCAAAAAACTGTACGCGTCCGGTGCGATTAAGCTGCGCATCTACAAAGCTGTTTACGGTCCGGGTGCAAGCGCGAAACGCCTGATCAGCGAAGGTCCCATCATCGGTGACTTCCAGAATCGTTTGACCGTGCGTACGATCAAGGTCGTTTCTGATGGAGCGTTAGGTTCAAGAGGCGCCGCACTGCTTGGTCCTTACTCCGATGCGACTGACACGTCTGGTTTTCTGACGGTGAAGGCTGAAGATCTTCGGCCGATGTTGATCGACGCACTTCGTAAGGGGATTCAAGTTGAAACTCATGCGATTGGTGACAAGGCGAACCGCTTCATAATTGATGAGTATGAAACGGCGTTGAAGGCCGTTCCGCGAGCGGAGCGAAAAATAGCGGATCCACGTTGGCGAGTTGAACATGCG